>ENA-UPAD01000052-UPAD01000052.1-bioreactor-metagenome-genome-assembly--contig:-NODE-52-length-180900-cov-12.919788_pt1 | contig 180900 bp, 170 predicted proteins | sample MGYA00238179_ERZ772710 | MGnify/ENA primary metagenome ERZ772710 (study PRJEB29004, sample SAMN07631245) | bioreactor metagenome | isolation source: Switchgrass digestor | place: USA: Dartmouth...
TTCATTGAGTAAGTATCATTCATTTGTTATGACATTTTCCCTGACTATTGACACAAAAATTTTAAATTGTGTTATTATTCTGTGATATTGTCATAGTGAAATTATTTTGCAATAATGTCAGTATGAGAAAGGAACAGTATAATATGACGGAAAGAGAAATGCGCTTTTAGCGCCGACTAGAATTGCGAACTGTCAAAGAAACCGGAAGTCGGTAATAAGCATTTTCAATTTTTTCGCCATGAATCATCTTTAACAAAAGTGTTGTTGCAAGTTCTGCCATTTTTTCAACATCCTGTCTAACGCTAGTGAGGCCAGGACCACAAGCTTCCGCTAACTGTGAATCATCAAACCCTGTAACTAAAATATCATCTGGAACTTTAAGACCATACTCTCTCAAGCCAACTATTACTCCAGCTGCTATAGTGTCCGTAGTACACATTATGCCATCAAATGCAATATTTTTATCAAACAATTGCATAATGGCTTTCCGTCCAGCATTCATTGAAACTTCATCTAAATTTATACAAACTGTATCTCCTACGGATATGTTTGCTTCTTTTATTGCTTTACAAAATCCCTCGTAACGTGCTCTCTGATTATTATCATTAGAAATACATTTAACGATAACTAATTTGCGACATCCAGCATTTAATAGTTCCTTAGTAGCTAAATATCCTCCCTCAACATTATCAGATTCAATCATTATTCCCGTATTAGAACCGCTATATGACGGACGATCTACATATACAACTGGCAAGGAATCAAGCTCACTATAATTTCTAGTACTTGAAATCATTACTACACCGCTGACATTTTGTGCGGTAAAGGATTTAACATGTTTTTTCTCAAGCTCTTCGTTTTCATTAGTATTACAAATTAAACATGAATAACCATTACGAAATAAATTCATTTCTAAGTTAAGTACCAAAGTGGAAAAATGCGGATTAGTAATATCTGGAACCATAATTCCTATAACATGCGTTTTATTAGTACGCAAACTCTTAGCAGTCATATTAGGAACATAATCATTTTGGGCTATAATTTTGCGAACCCGAGCCTCTGTTTCTGCCGAAAAACGTCCATTATGATTAATTACACGAGAAACAGTCGCGGGTGAAACACCAGCAAGTTCTGCAATCTCTTTAATGTTTACCGCTTTCTTCAATTCGCTCCCTCCAAATTTTCTAAGCCATTTGATTTTCCTCTTTAGTCTAGAATCTTCTTTTATATCAATTCTCTTATATCGATTATTTTAGCTTACCCGGCTCACCTACTACTTGTATCTCTAATTCTAATTCTATGCCAAAGATGTCTTGAATGCGTTGCTTCACGATATCTATGAGCTCTAGGACATCTTTTGCTGTAGCGTTGCCGAGGTTTATAATAAAGCCTGCATGCTTTTCCGATATTTGGGCATCGCCTACACGCATGCCCTTTAGCCCTGCTTGTTCAATCATAGGGCCTACATAGCAACCACTCGGGCGTTTAAATACACTTCCAGCGCTAGGGTATTCCAGCGGCTGCCTTGCTCGGCGCTTAGCGTTTAGCGCTTCTATAGTATTCAAGCATGTATCAGGATCTCGATACTCAAGTTGGAGCCTTGCTTCTAGTATTATATAATTATGGTCTCGAAATATGCTGCTTCTATAACCATAATGAATTTCGTTGATATCTAACCATCTATTACGTCCATTTTCATCTATAATGCACACACTATGGACCACATCTTTCATTTCACCGCCATAAGCACCTGCATTCATAAACAACGCCCCGCCGAGGGTTCCTGGTATACCTGCAGCAAATTCCATCCCTCCAAGGCCTGCTTTAGCTAACTTTTTGCACAACCCAGACAGCAAAACGCCACTTTTAGCAGTAACAACAGTACCGTTTATATCAACATGTGCCCAGTTGCGAAATATCTGCATGACTACACCGCGTATGCCACCATCTAAAACTAACAAGTCGGTACCATTGCCCATAACAAAAAGCGGTATATCATTTTCTTTGCATAAAGCATGTACATCACATACTTCTTTTAAAGTTGTAGGCGTTACAAAAATGTCAGCAGGCCCTCCTATTCTAAAAGAAGTATGCTCTTTCATGGGCTCATCGATTTTTATATTAGCGGGGCTTAAGTATTTACTAAGCAAGTAATAAGTTTGCTCTTTATTCAAAGAAAATAAGCCTCTTTATATAAGATACTTGTTGGTGGCTAACATAGCTGCTCCTATTATACCAGCATCGTTGCCTAATTTAGCCAACCTTATATCAGCATAATCCAGTTCTTTATAAAATATATGCTCCTTTACTTTTTCAATGAGCGGTTTCAGCAAAAAGTCACCTGCTCCCGATACCCCGCCGCCTATTATTATCACCTCAGGGTCAAAAGCATTTATTATAGATATAATGCCCATAGCAAGATAATATATATAACGGTCAAATATTTCTACTGCTATCTGATCACCTGCTCGCGCGGCATCTTCTATTATTTTAGCATTTATACCATCCGGATTACCATTTGTCAGTTTTAATATCATAGAATCCGGATGCTCTAATACAGCCTCTTTGCCAAAGTTTATAAGCGCCGTAGCTGAGGCATACCGTTCCCAGCATCCGCTGTTGCCGCAAGTGCACTGCCTGCCGCCATCCACCTGCACTATAAGATGGCCCAGTTCAGCACCAACATGATGAGTGCCACCGTATATTTTGCCATTAATTATGATAGCACCACCTATGCCGGTTCCTAGCGTTAATGCTATGGCGTTTTTTATGCCCTGGCCTGCTCCAAATACGCTTTCGGCCAAGCCTGCCACATTAGCATCATTTTCCATATAAATAGGTAAATTAATATACTTTTGAAGTTCGCTACGCAGTTTCACATTATGCCAGCCGAGATTGTTCGCAAATACTACTACCCCGTGCTCATTGTCTATAGCGCCGGGCGAACCAATCCCTATACCGCCTATATCGCTCATCGAATATCCGGCCTTTTGTATTATAGATAAAATAAGGCTAGCCATATCAGCAGCTACTTGTTCAAAAGGACGCTCACTCTTTGTGAAAATGCTATCTTTAAATAATATTTGCCCATTTTCATCCACTATGCCAGCGGCTATTTTAGTACCGCCAAGATCCACGCCTATGTAAAGCATATATTCTATTACCTCCGGCCTATGTTATAGGTTTTTGCCTTTGCTTTTTAAATAATTCAAAAGTTTATCAGCTGATGTGTTTATTATATTCTCTTCGGTTAATCCTGCTTTATCAACAATGTCCATCGCATCATCGAATTTGCCTATGTCATAGCATATATGAGCATCGCTTCCTAATACTATTTGCCATCCTATTTCTTTTATTTTCTGGGCTATCTTTAAACAGTTATCATAACTTCCTTTGCGCGCTGTAAAAGAATGATTATTTATTTCAAGAAGCACTCTATACTGTTTGGCTGCTTCTACAACCTTATCAATATCAATCGGAAATGTCGGATTGCCTGGATGCGCTATTATATTGACATATGGATTTTTCATCGCGTTTATCATCGCTCTGGTATTATGATCCACATCACCAGGCTGTATAGTTACATCATGCAAACTAGCTATAACTATATCCAATCTGGATAAATGAACATCATCTAAATCAAGACGCCCATCTTCATCCATAATATTGGCCTCTATGCCCTTAAGTACCCTCACTCCAAATATTTCAGGAGGCACTATCCGTATATTGCTGAAAAAATAAGGCCTAGTTGTCCCAGGCATACTTGGCCCGTGTTCAGTTATAGCAATTAGCTCTAACCCTTTTTTTGCGGCTTCTTCCGCTATTTCCTTTATAGTGCTATACGCATGCCCACACGCCACAGTGTGGGCATGCGTATCTAAGACTAGTTTCAAGTCACACCTTCTCCCCTTACATTTGAGCAAGCTTATTCTTAAGCAAATCTATTTTCTCAACGGTAGATGGATTTGCACCATTTAATAAGGCAAGATATACGCTGGCATAATCGCCTATGTATATGAGCGAGAATATGCGAGCTATATCGCTATCGCCTCTCGAATGCACTTCTGTTACACCGCCTACAACTTGCTTTAATATATCTTTTGTTATATCTATACGCTTTTGTATGCGTGGATGATCATTTTTATCCCTCAGCATAACTACTTGGAAGCGCTTCAATAAATCAGATGGGTATTCGGTTCCAACTAACTCATTATGGTTCCATTCAGGAAATATATTGTAATGCGCAGGAGCCTTTGCGTTTTCACATATTTGGCCCTTCCAACGCTGCGCTACTACTTCACTAGTATTTACAACGCCATATATAACAGGATAGTTGTTATAAAACTTTTTGGCTAGTTGTTTAGAAAGATTATTTGCTTCTGACACTGATGGACTGAGCTCCTGCCTCATAGTCTTGAGTAAAGCAACAGCCTCCCATATTTGAGCCCTTATATCAGCTTCATTGAGCAATCCTATTTTAGCCAAAGCCATCACAAGCGGCACAAATGAAAGCCCTATAGCTGCACGCGGCTGTAAGCCAGCTGGTATTTCTATAACTGAATGACCGTCGGCTTGGGCTTTTTTTATAAGCATCCCACCTGTGGTAATAGCTATTATTTGAGCGCCTTTAGCTTTGGCTACATCATATGCAGATAAGGTTTCTTCAGTATTTCCAGAATAACTAGACGTAATCACAAGAGTATCTTGCCCCACATATTTAGGAAGCACATAGTCTCTGTTGACCGCCATCGGTATATCTAACCTGTTAGCCGCAAAAACGCGAACAAGATCGCCTCCTATAGCAGAACCACCAAGCCCGGTTACTACTACGTTTTTAACACGATCTTTATCAACTTTTAAATGCATATTCTCGGCTATTTTTAAAGCCTGTTCCATTTGCTCGGGCAATGTATAAACGGCCTCGAGCATTTCTCCTGGATCTGCTTGTTTTAAGGCTTCTATGTCGTCTAAGTTTATCATAATTACCACCTACCCTTTCTTTTTATTGTCTTATTGTTGCCCTTGTTCTATCATATTTTCCAACCGCTGGTTGAGCACTTGAGCTGCATGGTATCCACTGCTCTTTAAGCGGAAATTCATGGCTGCTACTTCTACTATTATGGCAAGATTTCTGCCGGGTCTTACAGGTATTGTTATTTTCGGCAACGTTACTTCCAATATGTCAATGCTCTCCTCTACCAGACCCAACCTGTCATATACTTTACTATTATCCCATATTTCTAGCGCTATGACAAGATCTATGGATTTTGAATTTATGATCGCTCCAGCCCCATACATAGCTCGTATATCGATAATACCTATACCGCGCACTTCCATAAAGTGCTTTATTAGGTTAGGCGCTTCACCTATTAAGCGGTTATCAGAAACTCGCTTTATTTCTACCGCATCATCAGCTACCAGCCTATGTCCGCGTTTGACAAGTTCTAGGGCTGTTTCGCTTTTGCCTATGCCACTATCGCCCATAAGGAGTATCCCTACGCCATATACATCAACCAATACCCCGTGACGCGTTATCTGAGGAGCTAGCACGCTTTCCAGATAATTCATGGTCCTATTTATAAATTGTGTAGTATCTTTATGTGTCCTGAAAAGCGGCCTATTATAGGTCTTTGCCATTTCCATGAGCTCGCTAGGTATTTCCATGCCGCGAGATACTATTACGCACGGTATGGGGTACTTGAAATATTTTTCAAGGCGTTGGTTGCGAATTTCAGGGGCTAAGCTCATTAAATAAGTCATTTCTACCTTGCCTATAACTTGTATGCGTTCGTAAGCAAAATAGTCAAAAAAACCAGCTAATTGAAGACCAGGCCTATTAACATCTGATGTCGATATATTTATAGTTTTACAATCATCTTCGTACAAGACCTCCAGTTGGAGGTCTTGTACGAGGGTTTCTATAGGGATGGAGAGCACATTAACACACCTCTATATTTTAAATTTACAATATATATTCTAACACTTAATGCGCGCCTTGAGAAGAAATAACGAGACATTGCCCAATTCATACGATTAATGAAGCAAAGAACGGACAGCCGAAAGCATAAACGCTAGAAACAGCCTAGGTGAACACGACCGCAAATTGCAGCCTCCAGGCCATAAAGTCACATAGTATGAAAATATTCGTAAACCATTTTAGCCGCTGTCGCATTCATGCTTTCTACGGCCTCGAGCTCATCTAGCTTTGCCTTTTTAATATTCTCTATAGAGCCAAAATAGTTCATAAGAGCGGTTTTGCGTTTATCACCTATACCAGGTATATTATCGAGAGCAGACTGGAGCGCGCTTTTGCCACGGAGGCTACGATGATAAGAGATAGCAAACCTATGAGCTTCATCGCGTATACGCTGCAAAAGTTGTAAAGCATAATTGTCACGCGATAAAACCAAGGGCTCATTTTTGTCCGGTATATATATCTCTTCATTTTGTTTGGCCAATCCTATTACGGGTATATAATCGAGCCCTAATTGCCTGAGCACCGTTAAAGCGGCATTTAATTGCCCACGGCCTCCATCTATAACTATAAGGTCTGGAAAAGAAGAAAACTTGCCATCTTTTATATCCAGCCCCTTTTGCGATAGCTCTTTTTGCTCTTTTAATCCCTTCTTGTATCTTCGCTCTATAACCTCGGCCATACTTGCGAAATCGTTGTTTTGCTCCATACTTATACGGAATCTGCGATAATCGGAATTTTTAGGCAATCCTCCTTCCATGACAACCATTGATGCAACGGTATCACTGCCTTGAGTATGGGATATGTCAAAAGCTTCTATGCGCCACGGTATATTCTCTAACCCAAGAATATTGGCTAATTGTTCCAAGGCTCCTTGCGTACGCTGCTTGTAAGCTTTTATTTTATTGCTAAAGCGCTCCATTGCCTCTTTAGCATTGTTCTCTGCCATTTTAACAAGATCGCGCTTATCACCCTTTAACGGCACTTTAAGTTGAACTTTTAAACCTTTTTTGGCAGAAAGCCATTCTTCTATAACGTGCTCGCCATCCGGTAGAATAGGCAATAATATTTCCCCTGGTATAAAGCTTATACCAGAATAGAATTGTTCCATAAAAGATGCTAATATCGAGGCTTTATCGTCATGTCCTGTACCCTCTAAAAGAAAATGCTCAGCGCCTATCATCCTGCCACCCCGTATAAAAAATATCTGGACCATAGAGTCATCGTCTTGTTGATAAATTCCTATCACATCTTCGTCTACAAGTTCGGTAGAAACAGCTTTCTGTTTCTCTTGCAGGGCCTTGACGGCATTTATTTGATCGCGTAATATGGCTGCTTTTTCGAAGTTAAGATTATCCACAGCTTGCTGCATCTGTTCTTTTAACTTATTCAATACGATGTCTTGTCTACCCTCCAAAAAGCTGCACACCTCATCTATAACTTTAGCATACTGCTCAGGCGGTATATCCTTTTTGCACGGCGCCATACATTGGCCTATATAATAATCTAGACACGGTCTTTCTTTCCTTTTTTTGCTGAGGTTGCGCTTACACGTTCTCACTGGGAAGAGGCTTTTAAGGGTTTCTATAGTTTCTTTAACTGCCGCACTATTGGTATATGGGCCGAAGTAACGTGCGCCATCCGGCTCTACCGATCGCGCTATCATTATACGCGGATAAGGCTCATTAACCGTTATTTTTATATAAGGATAATGTTTATCATCGCGAAGTGAAACATTATATTTAGGATGATATTCTTTTATAAGATTGCATTCAAGTATAAGCGCTTCTACTTCCGAATCGGTCAATATATATTCGAAATCGGCTATATGCTCCACCATTGACTGTATACGCGGTGAATGATTAGAAGAAACGCGAAAATACTGCCTAACGCGATTTCTAAGCGATATAGCCTTCCCAATATATATGATATGGCCATCCTTATCTCTCATTATATATACACCTGGTTTGTCAGGTAAATCTTTTAATCTTTGTTCTATATCCGGAATATTTATTGTCATCCTTTGACGAAATTCATCCCCTCATATAAGGCTTTTTTATTTATGTCTGCCATATTGGCTTTAGAAGTACCTAACATCTCTTTAAAGCATTTTTCCACGATATCTAAAGGCGCTATGTCCGTACAAGCAAGAAAGGCGCCAAACATGACCATATTAGCGACACGAACATTACCTAATGTGTTGGCTATATCGTTGGCCGGTATATAATAAGGCTGAATATCTTTCCTGTTAACTTTGCGCTCTATAAGCGAGCTATTTATAAATACTAGTGCCCCAGACCTCGCAGTAGGTTCAAACTTATCTAGTGAAGGGGAATTCATAACTATAAGATCGGTCGGCGATGTAACAAAAGGCGCACCTATTGGTTCATCGGATACTATGACATGACAGTATGCCGTTCCGCCACGCATTTCCGGCCCATAAGATGGATACCATGAAACATTTAAGCCAACTTCCATAGCAGCATGTGCAAGCAACTGCCCTATAGACATAACGCCTTGGCCGCCAAAACCGGCCATTATAACCTCGTGTGTCATTTTGTGCTCACTTCCTTACCATCCACTTTAAATTCACCAAGCGGATAATATGGAATCATATTGTTTTCTAACCATCCTAATGCCTCTACAGGTGTCATACCCCAATTTATGGGACACGTTGATAATACCTCGACAATGGAAAATCCCTTTCCTTCTATTTGAGTCATAAAAGCATTTTTTATGCTTTTTTTAGCACGAGATACATTTTTTACATCATGCACTGAAACGCGCGATACATAAGCTGCTCCTTTTAGAGTGGCTAAAAGCTCACTTACCCGTATCGGATAACCAGCTGTGTTGGGGTCACGGCCATTAGGCGATGTTGTGGTTATTTGTCCTATTAAGGATGTGGGAGCCATTTGTCCACCCGTCATACCAAATATTGCATTGTTTATAAATATAGTGGTTATCTTTTCTCCACGCGTTGCGGCATGCACTATCTCAGTCATACCTATAGATGCGAGGTCGCCATCGCCTTGATATGTGAATACGATTTTATCTGGCAATACGCGCTTTATACCTGTAGCTACAGCAGGAGCCCTGCCATGAGCCGCTTCTTGCATATCTATATCGAAATAATCATGTGCTGACACAGCACATCCTACTGGTTCTACTCCTATAGTTTGCGATTGTATTCCCAGTTCGTCTATAACCTCGGCTATAAGCCGATGTATCAAGCCATGGGTACACCCCGGACAGTAATGAAATGGTTTATCGGTTAAAGAGCGCGGCCTTTCAAATATAATTGCCATCATCGCACCTCCAATATCTTGCTTATATAGTTTAACACCTCGTCGGGAGATGGTATCATACCCCCAGTACGGCCATAAAAGTGTACCGGCTTCTTGCCGGCCACTGCTAACTTTACATCTTCTACCATTTGGCCAGCGCTCATTTCTATGGAAAATAATGCTTTAATATCGGGTGTCTCTGCTATCTTACTTATGGCATCATACGGAAATGGCCATAAAGTAATAGGACGAAATATGCCTATATTAAAGCCAAGGCCTTTGGCCTTTTGCGCTATTGTCCTGGCTATTCTAGCCATGGTCCCATACGCTACTATAACCGCATCTGCATCTTCAATACCTATAGCTTCAAATTGTATTTCATTTTCTTCTATCCGCTTATATTTTTCCATGAGCACGAGGTTACGCTGCTCAAGCTGTTCAGGTATCATAAACAACGAATTCACTACATTCCGCTGCCGGCTTCCGTCACAACCCGTTGTAGCCCAATCTTTAGGCGGCAGCTGCCTAGGAATACGCTTTTTAGGGACTAGTTCCACAGGCTCCATCATCTGGCCTAACATTCCATCAGCCAATATCATAACTGGATTTTTATATTGATCCGCTATATCGAAGCCTTCCATAATTAAATCAATCATCTCTTGAACACTGGAAGGCGCTAATACTACAAGATGATAATCACCATGCCCCCCACCCTTAGTAGCCTGAAAATAATCCGATTGCGAAGGTTGTATGCCACCTAGGCCAGGGCCCCCACGCATAACATTCACTATTAAACACGGCAGTTCAGCAGCTGCTATGTAAGATATCCCTTCTTGCATCAAGCTGATACCTGGACTAGATGATGATGTCATGGCCCTGGCGCCAGCGCCAGCTGCGCCATACACCATGTTTATGGCGGCAAGTTCGCTCTCCGCTTGCAAAAAACAGCCACCCACCTCAGGCATACGTTTGGAAATGTACTCTGCAACCTCATTTTGCGGAGTTATAGGATAACCAAAAAAATGACGGCAACCCGCCATAATAGCTGCTTCTCCTATAGCCTCCGTCCCTTTTATCAAAACCTTTTGGCCCATTATATACCCTCCTATGATACTTTCTCTATCCTTATAGCTATATCCGGGCACATTCTAGCACAAAACGCGCAACCTGTGCATGCCGATTTGTCCGTAATATCCACCGGATTATAGCCGCTAGCATTTATCTTGTTTTTGTTAATGGCTATTATGCCTTCAGGGCATACATTTATACATATGCCACACCCTTTACATATATTTTCAAAAAACTGTATATTAATCATAATATCTCCTTTCATTGTTGCCATGGAGTATGTAAGAATAATTCTATAGGAATAGCCATATCAGCATATTCGTCTGGCAGGGTTTGGATCACATCGCTAGTACAGCATACAGCAACAATTGGTATGCCGGTATTTCGCGACACTTGGTTTACCAGTGCTTGTCCTTCTATTATATCATATGCTGTGGTTTCATATGATAAGTTAGTATTATTTATAAGACCAGTGACTTTTAGTTTAGATGCTCTCTCTATGTCAAAAAGAAGGCTCATCACCGATTCAACATCCGATGAAAGAGGCCTCCTCGCATTTATAACGAAAAACATATCATAAGTATCTGTTTTTATGTGATCACTAAGATTCCCTAATACTTTAGCTCCAGCATCATCCCCCCCTACGTCCAGCACCACGCTATAATAATCACTGTCAAATGCGCTATATACCGAAGCTGGAATAGATGGTACATCCAGCGCTGTGCTGGCAAAATTTGGCGTTATAACTTTTATTCCACTTTGTTCTAAGCATCGTCTTACATCAGCTGTGCGGAAAAAGGGGTTGACTATATCTAAGTCCACTATCATAGCGTTCAAGCCCTTGTTTTTAAGGTCCAAAACGCAGTTTATAGCTATTTCCGTTTTACCACTTCCAAAGTGTCCAACGAATATTTTTATGCGCTTCCCATGTTTTTTCATTTTAATGTTAAAGTAACCGATGATGGCTCTACCTTTACTACATTAAGCCCATTAGGCAATACAACAGTGGGCACGACACTATGCTGGCCACGACTCATACCTGCTGCGTTTAAAATCACTTTAATGTCAGAAGCCTTTAATGCATTAACCGCCGTATACGGACCGCTTACTAAAAGCGATAAACCACTTGGCTTGTCACTAACCGCAAGACCACTAGGTAGATTTTCTATTACCACCTCAGTTACCTTCACCTCCTTTTGCGCGTTTTTTTCTGCCACATTTATGCTAACCATTATGGGTACTTGGTCTACCAGCTCAATGCCTTCAGGAAGTACTAATTGAGCTTTCACCGTACTGTTAGCTTGAATTTTGCTCAAATCAATAGGTTCGGTATCTATTGCATTGACTTGAGCAATATCGTCATCAGCCCCCGCTATAATAATATCCGATGGCTCTGCTGAGATACTTACTATGCTGAGACCATCAGGAAGCTTATTGGAAGTATTAACCTTTATAGGAACAGTTTTTACGGCTTTTATTTTTTGAGAAACCTTAGCAAAACTAGAACTAAGGCTTAGGCCTTCTGGTATTATCTCTTTGCCGCGTTCATCATAAATAACAATAGGTAATGATCGGGTTATGTCGGTAGCAGCATTAGTTATATCTAATTGCACAGCAGCAGAGGCTGCTTTAGAAACCAGGCTGCGCGGACCTGTAACTATAACGTCGCTAGGCACTATATCGGCATCTAACGCTCTATGCCCCTCTTTAGGTTCACCTTGTAACTTGAGTTCTATAGGCAATTGATTGCTAACTATATCTTCAATGGTTACCTCTATATATTTAGGCGATATATCTACAATGCGTATATTGCTTGGAACATTGGTTATCTTAACCAATAACTGATGCTTGCCGCTGTTCGTAACAGCACTAATATCTGCCACAGCTTTTATGTCATAGGGTTTAAAAGCCGCTACGTCGCTGCGCCTGCCCTCTATTTTAACATTAACTTCTTGAATGCTAGTGTCCATTCTTATAAGGTTTCTATTCTTGAGAACGCTTTCATTCTGTATATCTACAGGAACATTGCGTATTGTTCTGGTTATAGTAGGATTTTGGTCACCAGCCACATATGACCAAAGAATAATCGCGAACACTAAAGATATTATTTTTTGTGGCAAATTATTTTTCAGCGCTGCCCATATTTTGTCCATGTTTGTCTCTCCATTCCCTCCATGTCCGCCAATTAAAGGTTTTATTTTCTTGCCCGACCGCATAAACTTTATTCAATACATCTTTGAGCATCTTAGAATCCAAATATCTGGTAAGATTGCCTTCTTGCGCTATTGATATAACTCCTGTTTCTTCAGATACTACTATGGCCAGCGCATCGCTTATTTCCGAAACTCCAATGGCTGCTCTATGTCGCGTGCCTAATTGCTTGCTTATATTCTGCCTGTCCGTGAGTGGCAAAAAACATCCCGCTGCTACTACCCTATCGCCTTTTATGACAACTGCGCCGTCGTGCAATGGGGTATTAGGAACAAATATATTGGTAAGCAGTTCAAAGGATACTTTGCCGTCTATTTTTACGCCGGTTTCAACTATCTCGCTTAAGCCAGTCTTCCCTTCCACTATGATAAGAGCACCTATCTTATCTTTTGATAAGCTTTGCACTGCTTTAACTATTTCGCTGACCGTTTCTTCGTATTCATCACTCGTAGCAGTAAAAATAGGAACATTTATAAAACCAGCCCTGCCTATGTGTTCTAATGCTCTTCTCAATTCGGGCTGGAATACTATAAGCAGCGCTATCACCCCCACTGTCATAGCGTTCCTGAGAAGCCAATTAACGGTGGTAAGCCCTAGCCACTCGCTAAGCTGAGTAGAAACAAGAAGTATTACCAGACCTTTCAAAACTTGCTCTGCTCGTGTTTCTTTTATGAGCATTAATATCCTATAGGATATGTATGCTATTATCAGTATGTCTATTAAGTCTCTTATGCGAAATAAAGCTATCGCATTGAGAAGCTGTTGCCACATCTTAACACCTCGTACTAATTGCAGGTAACATATATTGTAATGCCCTTATCGTTATTATAATATATATGGAAGTGTAGAACAAGTTTATTTAATGTTTCTCTGCGGTTCGTAATTTATAGAAGTTTCTTTCTACAAGCGATACAAAACTATAATATTTCACCAGCATATGAGGTTTTGTATCGCTTGTAAACGTGCCATAATATAAATTATGAATTAAAGAATTGTTTTTATGATTACCACACTATCTGACCTTTATGCCATAGCTGCTCAGTATGCGCTTAACAGTTTCTATTTGCTCATCGCTCGGAATAGGGACTCCCTCCAAAGGATAATCGAGACAAAGCTGTTCCCATTTATATGCCCCCATCGTATGATAAGGCAATACTTCAACTAGTTCCACATTAGAAAGCTGCGAAACAAAGCGGCCAAGCGCATGTATATCCTCGGCAGCATCGGTATAACCAGGGACTAAAACATAACGTACCCACGTAGTTATATGCAATTTATCTAAATGGTATGCAAATGCCAATATTTTATCGTTAGCAACTCCAGTCAGGTTCTTATGCTTTAAGGGATCCATCTCTTTTATATCTAATAATACCAGATCTGTATATGAAAGAAAAGCATCGGCTTTATTTATATCTACAAAGCCTGATGTATCAAGTGCCGTATGAATATCTTCTTCTTTGCATCGGCGAAAAAGCTCAGCTATAAAACGCCACTGCAGTGTAGGTTCCCCACCGGTTAGCGTTACGCCTCCACCCGAATATTTCATAAAATCTTTGTACTTTAGTATATCTTCCATTAATTCATATACGCTGATAATTCGCCCTTGTGACATGTTCCATGTGTCGCGGTTGTGGCAATATTTGCATCGCAAAGGGCAGCCCTGCATAAAAACTACGTAACGTATACCCGGCCCATCAACCGTTCCCATAGTCTCTACCGAATGAATTCTGCCCTTTATGTCCATCTTCATCTCACCTCGTGGAATGTCCTGTTTATCACATCTAGCTGTTGCTCATGCGTGAGTTTTATAAAGTTTACAGCATAGCCCGATACCCTTATCGTAAGCTGCGGATATTTTTCGGGATGGTCCATAGCATCAAGCAGTGTTTCGCGGTCAAATACGTTCACATTTATGTGATGACCGCTTTGAGCAAAATAAGCAGATAAAAGGGCTACTAGGTTGCTTATGCGCTCTCCTTCATCCTTACCCAATGCCTTAGGAACTATCGAAAATGTGTAGGATATGCCATCCTGCGCATATTCATAAGGCAGTTTAGCAACTGAGCTCATAGATGCAACTGCGCCTTTTTTGTCCCTGCCGTGCATAGGATTAGCACCAGGGGCAAATGGTTCACCCTTTTTACGGCCGTCCGGTGTATTCCCCGTCTTTTTCCCGTACACAACATTAGATGTAATAGTCAATATAGATTGCGTTGGAACTGCATGGCGATATGGCGTTTGCTTGCGCAGCTTATACATAAACCGCTGCACAATATCTGTAGCAATGCTATCTACCCGCTCATCGTTGTTACCAAACATCGGAAAGTCGCCATCTATTTCAAAGTCCACAGCTATTCCATCCTCATTGCGTATTGGTCTAACTCTTGCATACTTTATAGCTGATAGCGAATCGGCAACTACCGAAAGGCCTGCTATGCCAAAAGCCATGGTCCTCAATATATCCTTATCGTGCAAGGCCATTTCTACCGCCTCATAGCTGTACTTATCGTGCATATAATGAATAATATTAAGTGCACCGACGTAAACCTTAGCAAGCCACTCCATTATAACATCGAAGCGCTCCATTACCTCATCATAATCAAGATATTCAGATTTTACAGGGGCAAACGGCGGAGCTACTTGCTCACCCGACAGTTCATCGCGTCCACCGTTTATAGCGTATAAAAGAGCTTTCGCCATATTCACCCTCGCTCCGAAGAACTGCATTTGCTTTCCAACGCGCATAGCAGATACGCAGCATGCTATAGCATAATCATCTCCCCAATATTGACGCATTAAATCGTCATTCTCATACTGGATTGCACTGGTATGAATGGATAATTTGGCACAGTAGCGTTTAAATGCCTCAGGCAAGCGGTTAGACCAAAGTACCGTCAGATTAGGCTCAGGCGCGGGTCCAAGGTTTTCTAATGTGTGGAGCATGCGAAACGAAGTCTTGGTGACTAACGCACGGCCGTCTATACCCATGCCGCCTATCGATTCAGTTACCCATACAGGATCGCCGCTGAAAAGCTCATTATAACTCGGTGTACGTAAAAACCTCACAATGCGCAATTTCATAACAAATTGATCTATCAATTCTTGAGCATCACGCTCTGTAATACGCCCCATCTTTAAATCGCGGTCTATATAAATATCCAAGAAAGTCGATACGCGTCCTAAGCTCATAGCCGCCCCATTTTGTTCCTTTATAGCGGCAAGATAACCAAAATACAGCCATTGTACCGCTTGAAGCGAATCTTTAGCAGGACCGGAGATATCAAAGCCGTATGATAAAGCCATCTGTTTTAAGTCATTCAACGCTCTTATTTGATCCGTTATTTCTTCGCGAAGCCGCATGACTTCCTCATTCATATCGCTTACTTCTAATTGGATTAGCTCATCTTTCTTATCTTCTATGAGGCGATCGACCCCGTAAAGAGCCACCCTTCTATAATCGCCTATTATGCGGCCTCGACCGTAAGCATCAGGCAAACCCGTTATTATACCTGCATGGCGCGCTTTTCTCATTTCCGACGTATAGGCATCGTACACGCCTTGATTATGCGTTTTCCTATACTTAGTAAATATCTCTTCCACTTGGGGATCTAGTTTATAGCCATAAGCCTCACACGCTTGTTTAACCATGCGTATGCCGCCAAATGGCATTATCGCACGTTTTAGCGGTTCATCGGTTTGCAAACCAACGATTTTCTCCAAATCTTTATCTATATAGCCTGGTTTATGTGACGTGATGGTAGAAACCGTTTTTGTGTCTATATCTAAAACACCACCATTTTGGCGCTCCTTTTCTAAAAGCCCCGTGATTTTATCCCACAATTTTTGTGTCGCAGCGGTAGGCCCTTCCAGAAATGATTCATCGCCTTCATATGGCGTATAATTGAGCTGTATAAAGTTTCTAACGTCTATGTCATGGCACCATTTACCTTCGATAAAATCCATATACATCAACCTTTCAAATAAATACGAGTATTTTACTCGTATTTATTATAACACCGATACCGTATAGAGTCCAGTATATAGGCAAAGTCTTAAAGTTGAGTAAATTCGTACAATTTAATTAACCTTCATAAACAGCATATTTTTCTTCCAAACGCCTGAACACTGCTACCACTATCGATGTCATTACAAGATACAATATAGCCGCTATTATAAAAGCAGTTATGTTAAAATCTCTCGTTACAACTTGTTTAGCTGCTCTCAAAAGATCACCCATGCCTATGACCGATACCAAAGCCGTATCTTTAATTAATGATATAAATTCATTAGATACTGGTGGAAGCACGCGTTTCACTGTTTGCGGCAATATTATATAACGCATCATCTGCCCATAGCTCATGCCCAAAGCACGCGAAGCCTCAATTTGGCCTATGTCAATAGACTGTATGCCAGCTCTAAATATCTCAGCTAAATAAGCCGCATAATTTATTACCATCGCCAGCGACGCAGCGGTAAAGCTATCAAACTTTATACCAAGCGTCGGCAAACCATAATATACAAAAAATATTTGAAGCATAAGAGGAGTTCCCCTAAATATCCATGTGTAAATGTAGAGCAATCTGCTGAGGGGTTTAAACTTTGACACCTCTCCCATGGCTACAAAAAATCCAAGCGGAGTAGCAAATAGAGCTGTTACAAAAAACAGCTCTATTGTTGTTAAACTGCCTTGAAGTATAAACCATGTTATATTAAGTATATAGCTCATAACATTCACCTGCTTATTTAAGCACTATATCCTCTCCAAACCATTTTTTCGATATTTCACCAGCAGTACCATCTGACTTCATCTCATCTAAAACCTTATTAAGTTCCTCCAAAAAAGTCCCATCAGACTTGCGCACTCCAACTCCATATTGCTCTTCTCCAAAATTATCAGTAAGAATCGTATATTCGCCTGGCTTTTTGGTCATATAATACCTGCCTAGTATCTCATCAACTACCACTGCATCCAAGCGCCCAGCCGACAAATCCATAAGCGCTACCGCATTGTCCTGATAACGCCTGATTTCCTTTAATGAATTCGCCGTGGTTTTATCAGCGCTTAATGCTTCATCACTGCTACTATTCATCTGCACGCCAACAACCTTATCAGCAAGGTCTGATTTCCCTTTTATTATCGAACCGCTCTTTACCATTATTATCTGGCGATTGCTCATATAAGGTTTTGTGAAATTTATTTCCTTTTTTCGGCTTTCCGTTATGGTCAAACCATTCCATATAGCATCTATGTCACCATTATTTAAGCTCATAACAATGCCGTCCCATTCCACAGGCTTGAATTCCACCGATACACCCATGCGCTTTGCTGCCTCTTTTGCTAAATCGATGTCAAAGCCGACCAGTTCTCCTTTTTCATCGCGAAACCCCATAGGCGCAAATGCATCGTCTAGGCCAACAATAAATTTACCAGCTTGCTTAATTTTCTGCCAAGAATCATCTTTAGCCTGTTCATTGGAAGTATCTGTCGTATTTGTAGTCATTGCCTTACCGTTACATGAAGAAAGTACAAAAGCGAGAGAAATGCATAATGCTAAAATAAAAACTGTAGATCTCTTCATCTGATAAACCCCATCCTTTATTATATTTTACCAAACTATTATACTTTATCATGATAAAGCTGTAAAGTAGGGCTTCGCAATAATTCTATCCTTCCTTTAGACCAGTAAATGTAATTCCTTCTATAAAATAGCGTTGTGCTAAGAAAAATAATACAACAGTTGGAACCGCTATAATAATCGATATTGCCATAAGATAATTCCATTTAGGCGCTTCATTAACACCGCCCATAAAAAAGTACATACCTAATGTCATTGTGTATTTATTCATATCCGTTAAATATATCAATGGGCCAAGAAAATCATTCCAGTAACCTTTGAAAGCAAAAACTCCAACAGCTAATAGGGCGGGTTTTATTTGAGGCAACATTATTCTGTAAAATGTATCCATAGGAGAAGCCCCATCTATTTCAGCAGCATCGTCTAGTTCTATTGGAATGCTCATAAAAAATTGGCGCAGCAAAAAGATATAAAATGGCCCCCATGCTGTCCAGGCTCTTAATATAAGTGGATCAAACTCCCCTACTAGGCCAAACTTATTCCATATTAGATATGTTGGAATAAGTGTAACATGAAATGGCAACATCATCGTGCTAAGCAATACAAAAAATATAATATCTCTACCCGGGAAATTAAACCTGGCAAATCCGTATGCCACAAGCGTTTCACTTGTTATCTCAGCTATCATTCCCAAAACCACAATAAAAATAGTATTACTTAAATATTTATTAAAAGGCATCGCATTCCACGCTTTAGAAAAATTTTCCCAATGAGCCGGTTTTGGTATTATTTGTGGCGGCCAAGCGAATATATCGGCGTCAGCCTTCAAGGCAGTTGACAACGTCCATACAAACGGTATAAGTACGATTACAGCTATAATTGTTATTACAATATATATTAATATATTGGCCAAACTTTTATGCAATTTCATGCTATTTTACCCCCTTCACCTTTTAACTTCGCCTTCATAATATACCCAAGCCGGCGTAGACCTAAATATCAGTAGGGTTAAAGCAAATATGATGGCAAATAATACCCAAGCAACGGCCGAAGCCTCCCCCATATGAAGTTGCGTAAAACCTCTCTCATAAACAAGTTGATTCATAAACTTTCCTGCTGCAGATGTCGGCCTAACAAACATTGCTACTGTAAATATCTGTAAAGCTCCAATCATTCCCATAATTACTTGTAACAATATCACGGGTGATATTTGTGGAACTGTTATATGCCAAAACTTAGCCCAAACACTAGCTCCATCTATTTCTGCTACCTCATATAGACTTCGAGGAACACCTTGAAGGCCAGCAAGAAACACTACCGTATTCGTACCAAATATACCCCATACACTCATTATTATAAAAGCCGGTAATACAAACCGCGGATCTCCAAACCAATCAGGCTTGCCTACGCCGATAATATCTAAAAGCGGAGCGAGAATATAATTCAAAAGGCCAGATTCACTGTTAAATAACCATCTCCATAATAATGCTACCGCAGCATCAGGAATAACAGCAGGCAAATAATAGATAGTTCTGTATATCCCTATCCCTTTAATCTGCCTGTTAAGTAAAAGCGCCATAAGTAAAGAACCTATCACTCCTATAGGAACGCTAAAGGCGGCATATAAAAGAGTCAAGCGAATAGAAGGCCAAAATTCGATATCATTAACAAATAGATATATATAATTGCTCAAGCCTATCCATTTAGGACTGCCAAACAAACTATAATCAGTAAAGCTCAGATAAAATGAGTATATCAACGGAAATGCAGTAAATATAATAAATCCAACAAGCCACGGCGATATCAAAGCAAGCCCTGTAGCTTGCCTCTGCCGCCAACCTATTTTCCTTAACAATTTATAAAGCATTATGGCTATAGCTATTAAAACGACTGGAGTTATAAGCCAACGTTCAAATGGCCCTATAAAACGTTCCATTAACAATCGCCTCCTCCAAAATTTAATAAGGAGGCGGTTTTATACGCCTCCTTTGCAATTATTTTATTTGGCCGCTTTTTTTAGTATAGCGTCTAATTGTGGTTTAACTTTAGGTATCAACACACTTGGATCTGCATGACTATTAATTATTGGATCCATAAGCTGTGTTGAAAATATATTGTCCCAATCAGGATAGTTTTCAAAATAGCGGTATGTTCTAGCATATTCCATGGAATTTATTATAGCTTGCAGAGCATCTGCTCTATCCGGATGAAGTTTTTTCATCATATCAATATTAGCCATAGATTTCCTAGGCGGCATAACCTTCCATTGATGTATGGCATCTGTCAAATCAAGGAATGCTTCAAATGCCACATCGGCATTTTTAGTTTTTGCGTTTATTCCCATACCTAATACATCGCCTAAGGTAGCCTTTATACCAGTTGGCCCACACGGCAGTTCATATACACCACATTTAAAATCCACTTTAGTGTCTAAGCTATCGGCTGCACCACCCATAAACATAGCTACCTGCTGATTCTTAAACATGGTATCGAACCCGCGATCTTTTATTATCTGCTGTGAAGGTACCATGGGACTATTAACTAAATCAGCATAAAATTTAAAAGCTGCTTCTGCCTCAGGTGAATCTATAGGAGAATTACTAAAATCTTCCGATATTACATCTCCACCATTTTGCCAAACAAATATTTGAACCGGTGGCCAACCATTTAATGTAAAGCCCCATTGTGTCACATTTTCTTTATCAAAACTAGCATCACTTGCATTTTTGCCGTTTTTATCTATAGTAAGTTTTTTAGCAGCATCCAAAAATTTATCCCAATTCCAAGATGAATCTGGATAAGACACTCCCGTTTTATCAAAAAGATCTTTATTAATATACAATACCACTGGCTGCTCAATCCATGGCAAACCATATATTGAATCCTTATACTTAAAAGGGCTCAACGAGGTTTCGTAATAATCAGAAATATTAGCCACAGGTTTATTTGATTGTGCCAAACGTTGTGTAATATCTAGCATCACATTTTTAGAAGCAAACTGGGCAGCTCTTTGTGCGCTTACCCAAAATAAATCCGGTCCACTGCTTCCAGCAAGCTGTGTAGTAATCCTGGTGTCATAGTCTGCTGGATTAGAATCTTGCACAATTTCATATTCATTAGATTGAGAATTTAACTTATCTAATATGGCTTGCAATTCCTTTGCTTCATCTGCACCAGCCCAGGTAGATAATCTTATTGTAACTTTTTGCGTTGCTTCATCTGCCTCATTTTTTTGAGATGATGATGTCTTATCCTGAGTTGCGCATCCACTTATCATTATAGAAATCAATAAGATAAGCGATAATAATAATTCTAATCTTTTCTTCATAGAGCAACTCCTCCTTAGGTATAGCAAATATCAATATAAGCTTAGTATATAATATATAATTGTTAAGTTCAAATCATAAAAGTATTTATAATCACAAGTATGCTCTTTATATAGCACTGTATTTGCTTATTTTATAGCCATATAGTTAAAATAACCGCCTGATAGGTTGTATACCTCTTTGAATCCCATTTGTAATAAAACATTTTGTGCAGCATTGCCGGTTACACCTCTATTACAGTACGTAACTACCGGTATATTTTTATCAAGCCTTTTTGCCTGGCTACGAAGATTCGCAAGTGGTATGTTTACAGCGCCTTCAATATGGCCATTTTTGTAAGCTTCTGGCTCTCTTGTATCTATTATAGTAATTAATTCCCCACCCAGTTGGCGCTGTATCAACTGGTGGGGCGTCATAAGAGGGCGATTACGATTTAATATTCCCTCCAATATCATGCCAGTATATATGACCGGGTCTTTCGCTGTAGAAAACGGAGGCGCGTACGCCAAGTCAAGATGAAATAGATCTTCTGCTTTTGCCCCAAACGTTATAGCCGTTGCAAAAACATCAATGCGCTTATCCACGCCACGCGGGCCTACTATCTGAGCCCCTAATACCCTGTGCGTTGCTTTATCAGCTACCGCCTTTATAATCATTTCTTTGCTGTCTGGGTAATATTCTGCATGGTCATATTTTATATTATGACATACTACCACATCATAGCCTTGGGCTTTGGCCTCTTTTTCAGAAAGCCCTGTCTGCGCTACCGTTAAATCGAAGGTTTTAAATATACTAGTGCCCAATATACCGCGAAATTCCAAGTCGCCACCGGTCATTTGATCTCCTGCTATACGCCCCATCTTGTTAGCAGTAGACCCAAGCGGCCTATATAGAGGTTTACCATTTATAACCGAATAAGCTTCAGCGCAATCGCCAGCCGCATATACATCCGGTATACTGGTTTGCATACGCGAATCAACTGCTATAGCGCCAGTCGGCCCGAGCTTTATGTTAATCTTCTTTGCCAACTCCACATTAGGTTTTATGCCTATGGCCATGATCACCATGTCAGTCTCTATACTTATGTTATCAGCCAATTGCACATGAGTAACATAGTCAGAGCCGAGCAGCGCTTGTACAGCATGGCCCAAATGCAACTTCACACCGTTTTGTTCCAGATGTTTTTGAACATATATAGCCATATCCTCATCCATCGGCGTCATTACCTGCTGCGCCATATCAGCCAAGCCCACAGCTATACCGCGGTGCACAAGGTTTTCAGCCATTTCAAGGCCTATGAAACCTCCACCTACTATAACAGCGCGCTCAGGCTGATTCTTCTCAATAAATTCGTTTATTGCATCTGCATGAGCAACACTTCTCAGCGGAAATACATTTGGTTTATCTATGCCTTGTATTGGAGGCATAATGGGACGAGCGCCCGTCGCTATAAGCAACTTATCGTATTTATCCTCGAATCGTTCACCTGTAACATCATTTTGAACTATAAGCTTTTTAACGTCGGGCCTTATGTCCAAAACAGAATGAGATGTAAATACATCTATGTTATATCGTTCTTTAAAAAATTTGGAGTCGCGCGGTACCAATTTTTTTCTATCTTTAATGATGCCTCCTTTTTTTTTTTGCAAGCAGAAGACGGCATACGATATGTCTTTATCCCTGTCATATATTACTATCTCAGCATTTTCGTCATTCCGCCTTGCTTTAGCTGCAGCGGATGTCCCTGCCGCTACACCCCCTATAACTACAATCCTCATTTTATCCACTCCCTCTAATATTATCTCTGCTTTCTTGTATTGTATAGCAATAATACAATGAACTCAAGTAAAAATAATTTGACATATAAAAGCCATAGTGTTATACTGTGTATATTCAATATATACAGTATAACAGAGTGAGGCTATGTATGTACATTCATCTCTCACAAGAAGATATTAGACCTTTATATCAGCAAATTGCTGATCAAATAAAGGGTCAAATAATGGATGGAACCATTAGGCCAGGTGAAGAGCTTCCGTCTATACGTCAGTTAGCTCAGCAACTTTTAATCAGTGTAATAACGGTCAAGCGTGCATATGATGATTTAGAACGAGAAGGATTTATTTATACGCGTCAAGGCCTGGGGACTTTTGCTGCAAATATAGAAAGCTCCGAGTTAGATGCAATGCGATTTACTCAAGCTGAAGAAATTCTAGGAGAAGCTATAAAAAAGTGTCAGAAACTGGGGTTGAGGAATAATGAAATAAGCCATATTATAACAAACTTATCCAAGGAGGACAAAAATGATGATCGAAGCTAATGGATTATGCAAAAAATATCCCGCATTTTCGCTGGAAAACATCAACATAATGCTACCGGAAGGCTATATAATGGGTTTTATCGGGCCAAACGGTTCTGGAAAAACCACCACAATAAAACTGCTCATGAATCTAGTAAAGCCCGACAAAGGCAATATAAAATTATTCGGTATGGAATGGGATGAGCAAAATGAAATACAGTTAAAGCAGCGTATAGGCTATGTTGGCGAAGAGCAACCGTTTTATGATGAAATGACGGTTAAATGGACATCTGATTTTGTAAGCAGATTTTATCCAAATTGGGACGATAAAGTTTACAACGAGTTAATGGTGCAGTTTAATATAGACAGAAAAAAGAAAGTTGGCGAATTATCTAAAGGCAATCGCGTAAAGTTCGCTCTAGCACTGGCATTATCACACAAACCGGATTTAATGATACTCGATGAACCAACCTCAGGCTTAGACCCTATAATACGCCGTGATATATTAAAAATTCTTTCTAAATTCATAGGGGATGGAAAACGATCCATATTATTTTCTACGCATATAACTGAAGATCTCGATAAAATCGCTGACTACATAACGTTAATAAACAATGGCCGTTTGCTTATATCATGTGAAAAAGATGAAATAATAAATAAAATCAAAAAGGTGCATATAAATAACTCAGAGTTTGAGAAAATACCGCCTAGTTTTTTTATAGCACATAAATCTATAGGCAATGAGGTTATAGCAGTGACATCGGATTTCGGTGCTTTTGAAAGCATATATAAAAATATGACTGGCAAGAAACCCGAGGTATATGCCATGGACCTGAGCGACATAATGCTCGCTTATGTGAAAGGAGAGGTTTGTTAATGATAGCATTAATATATAAAGATTTATACTTGGCACGCAAGATACTAATACAAATATTAGTAATATGCGGCGTTTTTGCAATTATAGGTGCCATCAATGCAGCAAAAGGCGATATCTCTCTTATTGAAACCTTTATGTATGTATACGGTTTTATGACCGTATACTCTATAATAGACCGTATTTTATATTATGAAGAACATTATAAGGGTGTATACTTCATGAGAACACTACCGATTAAAGAATCTGCAATCGTTACGAACAAATTCATTGTAGGCTTAATACTGATAACCTTTTCAGGTATTATCTTATTATCTTTCACATTCCTTTTGCATATGGCACTGCCTAATAACTTGTCCCAAAAAGAAATAATGTTTTTAATTCTAATATTAGGTGTCAACTTAATATATTGCGCTATTTATTTGGCAATGTACTTTTTTGTGGGTTATGCCAAAGCGAGGCAATATGTTATAGGAATCTTGATGGTTTTAATGTTAACGCCGGCTGTGATAGGAATGATTGCCCAGGAGTGGATGTTAAAAGCACTCAATTTCTTGTTTGCTACACCGTATATACCACCAGTCGTTTTGATAATAGGCATCGGCATATATGCAATATGTTGGACGATATCAATTCATGCATTTAAGCATGAATCACAGAAGGCTGCGTAGTACGATGCCCGCGGCCTTCTGTTTTTATTTTACGCTTTCCATTTTAATACAACACACGCCATAGGTGGCACTTTTATGGTTACATAATGCTGCTGATTATGCCATTTCCCGTATTGCGCATATAGAGTCGTCCCCATAATCTGGCCAGAACCTCCAAAATTGGCATCATCGGTATTGAACACCTCTTCGTATTCGCCAGGATACGGCACACCAATTCTGTAATCATAATAAACAACAGGTGTAAAATTACATATTACCACTAAAGTATCTGCGGGGTTTTCGGATTTACGCATATAGACCAATATACTCTGTTCGGTATTATTAGCATCTATCCACTCGAATCCTTCAGCATAATAATCTAACTGCCATAATGCTTTATTTTCCAAGTAAAAATGATTTAACGCTTTAAAGAATTCATGTGTTTTCTTATGCATATCAAATCTATCTATCAAGAACCACTCTAACTGTTCATAGAAGCGCCATTCGATAAATTGGGCGAATTCACACCCCATAAAAAGCGTTTTCTTGCCTGGGTGAGTGTACATGTACAGCATATATGCGCGCAAACCAGCAAATTTATTCCAATAATCGCCCCACATCTTATCAACGAGTGATTTTTTGCCATGCACCACTTCATCATGCGATATGGGGAGTATAAAGTTTTCCGAATAATGATACATCATTGAAAACGTCATTAGACTATGATGATATTTTCTATATATTGGGTCCATAGATATATATTTTAGGGTATCATTCATCCAGCCCATATTCCATTTAAAGTTAAAGCCAAGACCGCCGATATACACAGGCCTGCTGACCATAGGCCAAGCCGTTGACTCTTCCGCTATCATGAGCAAATCTGGATACTCTCTAAAGAGGGCCTCATTTAGCTGATGAAGAAAACCTATGGATTCTAGATTTTCCCTCCCCCCGTATATATTGGGAGTCCATTCACCTGGCTGCCTGCCATAGTCAAGATAGAGCATATTGGCAACAGCATCCACGCGAAATCCGTCAACGTGAAATTCCTTTAACCAGTAGAATGCATTTGATATTAAAAAGCTTTTTACTTCCGGCCTGCCTAAGTCAAAGTTTGCAGCACCCCACCCTACCGTCTCAGCCCTTCTAGGGTCTTGATATTCATATATCGGGGTCCCGTCAAACCTGTATAAACCATGGGCATCCTTGCAGAAATGGCCAGGTACCCAATCCAAGATGACGCCTATGCCATTTTCATGGCATGCATTGACCAGCTCTTTGAATTGCTCACGCGTGCCGTAGCGGCTGGTAGGAGCATAATAACCAGTTATTAAATACCCCCAAGACGCATCTAAAGGATATTCCATTATAGGCATAAACTCTATATGAGTATAACCCATTTCTTTCGCATACTTAGGCAAACATTGAGCTAATTCAGCATAAGTTAAAAACTCTCCGTCTTCTCTGCGGCGCCATGAGCCTAAATGTACCTCATATACATTTATTGGGCTTTTGTATATATCTGACTGTTCCTTTTCCGCAAACCAATTGTCATCGGCCCATTCAAAAGCATCTTGACCTACAATTACAGATGCTGTATTAGGGCGCACTTCAGCATAAAACGCATAAGGATCCGCTTTTAAGCGGATAATATTATCGTATCCAGTTATCTCGTATTTATAAATCTCGCCTTCTGCCAGGTTCGGTATAAATCCACTCCATAGCCCCTCATCGGATATCCGTTCCAGCGCATATTCATTGTTTTCATCATGCCAATTGTTAAAATCGCCTACTATGCTTATAGATTGAGCATTAGGGGCCCATGTTGTAAAACGTACGCCGTCTTGGCCTTGCTCATGCACTAAATGAGCTCCCATAAATTCGTAACACGAATAATGTTGACCAGCATGAAATTTTTTCATATCGCTTTTGCGTATTGCGTTTTTTGCCATTGCTACACCTCTTTTATAAGGTCACGCCTTTTTGGCACTACAAACGGCATATCCTTATCGCCTTTAAGTTCTTTGCCAGGCTCTATTTCAACATATTTATCAGCTATTATGTTAGTAAGCTTGCAGCCATCCCCTATTACAGCACCTTGGAATATTATACAGTTGCTCACAGTAGCCCCGGCGCCTACTTGCACTTTCCTGAAAAGAATGCTATTTCTCACTGTGCCTTTTATAAGTGAACCATTGCCGATTATGGAATTCTTTACCATATTGCCTTCCAAATATTTCGCCGGCACTTCCGTCGTCGTCTTTGTATATATCGGCCTCTCATCTAGGAAAAGCTCTTTATAAACGCGTGGGTTGAGCAGTTCCATGCTCGCTTTGTAATATGCCTGCAACGAATTAATGCATCTAAGATAACCTTTGTATTCATATGTTCCTACATTATAACGGTCTAGCATGCTGTATATTGCATTTTTTATTTTTCTAAAACGCCCAGTCGTTACACATTCGGCCAATATCTCGACAAAAAGGGATTTTTTCATCAAGTACATCTCCATGCATATGTCAGCTTCGTTTTCTTTGCCGATGTTTCGGCCGACACCCTCTATTTTACCATCCTCACCTATATCCAACATCTCACATAAAAAGAAGTTATCATCAGCATCGTCTACGTGTTTATACACAATGGTTATGTCATTGCCAGACTGCTTATGATAATTCAAAACATCATTAAAATCTATATTGCATATCATATACGATGATGTAAGCAAAAGGTAATCTTGAGCCGAACGCTCAAAATACTCGATATTGTTGGCAAAACTGAACACATCATCTATTCGAGGTTCCAGGGTGCTAAAATTGAATACGCGTATCCCTTCAGTCCTCCTGTTCAAATCCCAAGGACGGCCATCGCCTATGTGATCGGTCAAAGAGCGGCATTCCATCTTAGAAAATATGCCAACATTTTCTACGCCGGCGTTGCTCAAATTCGATAGCACAAAATCAATTATTCTATATCTTCCAGCTATTGGAACTGAAGCCAATAACCTGTTTTGCGTAAGCTCACGTATCATATCTTCATTTTCGTCCAAGTTTATTACAGCCATGCACTTCTTCAACATCATCTGTCTCCTTTCTAATTGGCTACCATGCCGGCTTTTACCTCTTCATACAATCCTATAGCAGTTACATTTTTACCGTCACCCACTATGCTATTTTTCCTTATTATGGCATTGCTACCAATTATAGCCTTGTTTATTATCACATTTTCTCCTATATATGCATCGGGCATTATAACTGAATCAATTATTTTAGCATTTTTCTCGACCTTAACATTTGTCGAAAGTATAGAATGTATAACTTCACCATACACCTCGCACCCATCGGTTATTATAGAATTAGTTATTCTAGCAGCGCCGCCCAAATATTGCGCGGGCTTCACTGGAGCAGATGAATATATACGCCAAGTACTATCTTCAATGTTAAGTTCATCATTCTCGCTTAAAAGATCCATATTAGCCTCCCACAGGCTTTCTATCGTACCAACGTCTTTCCAATAGCCCCTAAAAGGATAAGCATATAATTTTTCGCCGCGTTCTACTAACATGGGTATAACATTTTTACCGAAGTCATGCGCAGAATTCACGTTAGCCGCATCTTCTATAAGAGCTTCTTTCAAAAGCGCCCAGTTAAATACATAGATACCCATAGAGGCTTTGGTGCTTTTAGGGTGTCTTGGTTTTTCTTCAAATTCGTAAATTGACATATCTTCATTAGTATTCATTATACCGAAGCGAGAAGCTTCGCTTAGCGGAACATCCGTAACAGCTATAGTACACCGCGCACCTTTATCTTTATGAAAGGCTATCATCTTGTTATAATTCATCTTATATATGTGATCGCCAGATAAAATCAGCACGACATCAGGATTATAAGCGTCTATAAAGGGGATATTTTGATAAACGGCATCAGCGGTACCTTGATACCAATTAGCACCGGAAGCTTTTTGATGAGGAGGTAATATAAATACACCGCCATTTAGTCTGTCTAGGTCCCAAGGACTCCCTACTCCTATATGAGTATGAAGCTCCATGGGCATATATTGCGTAAGCACGCCTACTGTATATATACCCGAATTAGAACAGTTGCTAAGCGTAAAATCAATTATCCTATACCTCCCACCAAAAGGCACTGCAGGCTTTGCGATGTTCTGTGTAAGAACACCTAACCTAGAGCCTTGTCCTCCAGCCAATATCATGGCTACTACTTCCCTTTTTCTCATAATGCGCACCCCTCTACATTATTATTTTAAAATCTAAAGCATTAACATTTATATTCATGCCTCGTGCCGGTATATTTAAGCTAATTTGCTTCTCAGCATTTCTGTTCACCAACACGTAAGCATTGCGTCCTTGATAAATTCTTTCATAGCAGAGCACATCGGCCGGAGTCGGAACAAACCTAATTTCTCCTTTCTGAAATATGTCGCTACTTCTGATATCAGTTATGTATTTATAGAACTCAAACATGTTGCTATTTTCTCTGCCCCACGGGTATGTTCTGCGATTATCCGGATCAACGCCGCCTTCTAAACCGGCCTCATCGCCATAATATATAAGCGGCACTCCCGGAAATGTCATCTGCAAGACTATAGCTAATTTAACATATTGCTGCGCTCTATCTGATTTATCTTTAAAAACTGTTAATATCCTTTCTGTATCATGCGTTCCTATGACATTCAGCGCTGCATAAAAAGCCTCTTTCGGGTAATTTTCATATAAACTCATCATGCGGCGCGCAAAGTTACTAGAATCTATATTGCTTTTTAAAAAATCTATTACGGCATTTCTAAATGGATAATTAGTAACCGAATCCAACTCAGTACCGAAAAGATATTTCCTTCTTTTGGAATAACTAACTTTATTCGAAGCATCTTCCCATACCTCACCTATGAGCACGCTTTGTTCATCTTCCTTCTTCATCTCTTCTTTAAAAGCCTCTATGAATTCATCAGGCAACTCATCAGCAACATCTAAACGCCACCCCTTAGCACCTGCTCTTATCCAGTGCCGCATCACAGAATCCTTATTATGAATTATAAAGTCAAGATATGTAGGGTTTAACTCATCAACGTTCGGCAAATCCTTGACATTCCACCAGCACTCATAATCATCGGGATAATTTCTAAATTTGTACCAACTATAATATGGAGAATCCTTAGACTGATAAGCACCTATACTATCGTAATTGCCAAATTTATTAAAATATATGCTATCAGCACCAGTATGGCTAAACACCCCGTCAAGGATTATGTTTATTCCGCGCTTTTTAGCTTCAACGCAAAGCAATTCAAATAAATCCTTATCTCCGTACATCGGATCTATTTTTTTATAATCGCCAACATCATATTTATGGTTACTGCGAGCTTCGAAAATTGGATTAAGATATATAGCTGTAACATTCAAGGATTTCAAATAATCCAGCTTAGCTATCACTCCTTTTAAATTGCCTCCATAGAATTCCCAACGCTCGACATCGCCGGCAGCGTTTTTTATATACATTGGAACGTCATCCCATCGGCCGTATATAAAACTATTCTTTTTAGGATTAGATATCATCCCATCGGCGTTGCCGTTAAAAAATCTATCCACAAAAATTTGATATACTAACCCCTCTTTAAACCAATCTGGAACCTTAAAGTCTTTGTAGACCGTTATCTGATAAGGAGGGGGCACAGTATCGTACAACTGCCCTGTACCCCCTAATCCGTCGGCCTGACAACCATAGTACAGTGTCCCCAGGCCAACATCTAATATGAAATAATAATTTATAAGGCCAATGTAGCCATCCTCTATTTCCACTATACCCTCGAATGTATGATCGCTAACACCTGCAGCCCGTTTCATTGGAACAATTTGCTGACTACCATCAAAAAAGCTTAGCGCCATCTGCGCGCATTCCACTCCACCTGTTTTTATCCTTATAGTAACCCTGCTGCCACTTTTTGCTGCACCAAACGGTATGCGATAAAATAAGTCATGAGAGTCATGTTTAGCATAAACTTGGTTCATTATTATCCTCTCTATAGATTTTTATATAAATAATTAGATCCCCATATGCCTACTGCATATTCTTCAATAGCTCTATCGCTCGAAAATATTCCAGAATGTGCTATGTTTATTATAGACATCCTGTTCCATTTAGATCGGTCTACATACATGTCATCAGCTCTAGTCTGTGCCTCAACATAAGGTATAAAGTCTTTTAAAACGAAGAATTCGTCGTTATATGTGGTAAGACTATCATAAACCGGTTTAAATTTACTTTTATCCTTAGCGTATTTGCCATTTATCAAATCGTCCAACACCCTCTTCAAGGCCGGCGTAGCTTCAATGACATCTTTAGCCGAGTAACCGCCGTTCTTATAATAATTAAGCACCTCTCTGCTAGTCAGGCCAAATATCACTATATTTTCATCGCCTACTTCATCGCGTATTTCAATATTGGCTCCATCTAAAGTAGCTATAGTAATAGCACCATTCATCATGAATTTCATGTTACTCGTTCCGGATGCCTCTTTAGTAGTGGTAGAAATTTGTTCGCTAAGCTCTGATGCTGGTATTATGGTCTCAGCAAGCGACACGCGATAGTTCTCCAAAAATACAACTTTCATAAAATCATTTACCATAGGATCAGAGTTTATTTTTTCTGCTAAGGCATTTATAAGTTCTATTATGTTTTTTGCTAAATAATAGCCCGGCGCCGCTTTACCAGCAAATATAAAAGTTCGCGGCACAATATCCATATGAGGATTATCTATAAGGCGATTATACAAATCCATTATGCGCAGGCAATTTAACGTTTGCCTTTTATAGGCATGAATGCGCTTTATCTGTGCATCAAACATAGAAGCAGGATCAACGCTTATATCCTCATGTTCCTTGATAAACTTCGCAAGCCGCTCCTTATTAGCCCTTTTAACAGCTTCTACCCGGCCATGCACAGCTTCATCATCGGCATACCTTTCAAAGCGCTGCAAATCCATTGGATGCCTTATCCAACTATCTCCTATTGTGTCTAATAATAGCGATGTTAATCCTGGGTTAGCTTTCATGAGCCACCTTCTGTGCGTTATGCCATTTGTCTTATTGTTAAATTTCTTTGGGTCTAAATAATAAAAGTCAGCCATTACTTCCTTTTTTAAAATTTCAGTATGAAGCTTAGCCACACCGTTTACGCTATGAGATCCAACTACTGCCAGATGAGCCATGCGCACGTATCCATCTGCTATAATAGCCATTCTTGCTATTTTATCCCATTGACCGGTATAGAGATTCCATAGCTGCCTGCAAAATCTCTCATTTATTTCATTTACTATCATATAAATGCGAGGAAGCAATTCTTGAAACATTGATACCGGCCATTTTTCCATAGCCTCTGGCATTATTGTATGATTAGTAAATGACATAACATCTGTTGTTATACGCCAGGCGTCCTCCCATCCAAGGCCCTCTTCATCCATCAATATTCTCATGAGTTCAGGTATGGCTAACGTTGGATGAGTATCATTTATGTGAATAGCGATGCTTTCATCAAGATTCATTATATTACCGCCAGCAGCCTTGAATTTTTTTATTATGCTTTGCAAACTAGCCGATACAAAGAAATATTGCTGTTTTAATCTAAGCTTTCTCCCCTCATAAAAGGTGTCGTCAGGATAAAGCACTTGGGAAATAGCCTCAACAGAGTTTCTGTAATCAACAGCTTTAGAAAATTCTCCTCTGCTAAACGAGGAAAAATCAAACTCGTTTATAGCCGGCTCAGCACTCCATAATCTTAGTGTATTAACCACACCATTTTCATAACCAACTATGGGTATATCATATGGAACCGCCATAACAGGCTCATAATCCCTGTGATGAAATACTAATCTCCCATTTTGGACATCCATATTAACATAGCCGCCAAACCTCACTATTTCTGATTCATCAGGCTTCTTTATTTCCCATACATTCCCATTTCTTAGCCAATCATCCGGAGCTTCTACCTGTGCCCCATCTATTATCTCCTGTTTAAAGAATCCGTATTTATATCTTATACCGCATCCATGGCCACACATTCCGAGCGAAGCCATAGAATCCAGAAAACACGCAGCCAACCTTCCTAAGCCACCATTACCAAGGCCTTGGTCCTCTTCTAACTCCTCCAGGTTTTCTAAATCTATATTCATTTCTCCAAGAGCTTCCTTGCACATATCTCTCAAACCCAGATTAAGCAAAGTAGTGCCTAATAGCCTGCCCAAAAGAAATTCCATTGAAAAGTAATAGACTTGTTTGTTGTGAGAAGAGAAACAATTTTTGTTACTAACTACCCATAATTTAGCCACATAATCCCTGATAAGGCTAGCCAAGGCCTCATATTTTTCGTAATCCGTACCTTGCTGTAATTCTTTACCATTTATCTCAATAAACTTTTCTTCATAATCGCTTTTAAACTTATCTTTGTTTATATTTAAAACCATAAACTACCTCTCATGTTCGTCATTTAAGCATGTTCTTATACAGCTCCATATATAATTTTGCTGAACGCTCCCAGCTATTATCGCTTTCCATCGCTTGTGTAACTATATTATACCATGTCTTGCTATCGTTATAATAATAATCCAATGCCATATTAAGGACTTTCAACATCGTATAAGGATCATAAGAGACAAAGCTAAAACCCGTTCCCTCGCCTGTATACTTATTGTATGGCTTTACAGTATCTTTTAGGCCCCCTGTTTCATGCACTAATGGTAAGCTGCCGTAACGCATAGCTATCAATTGGCTCAATCCGCACGGTTCAAAAACCGATGGCATCAGAAATATATCGCTCGCTCCATATATCTTGTGCGCTAAATCATCATCAAACATTATGTTAGCTGACACCTGCCCTGGATACATACGTTGCAAATTTCTAAAAAACCATTCTGCATCATATTCACCAGTGCCTAATACCACAAGTTGAACACCAGCATTAAGCATATCATGTGCCGCAGCTTCTATCAGACCCACGCCTTTTTGCCACGTAAGGCGCGATATCATAGCAAGCATAGGCCGGTCTTTTTCAACGCTAAGGTTGAGCTGTTTCTGAAGCTTGAGCTTGTTCTCTATTTTCTGTTGCACGCTACCTACATCATAATTCTTATATATGTGCTTATCGGTCATTGGATTGTATATTTCATAATCTATGCCGTTTATAATACCATGCAAATGGTCTCTCCTGCTCCTTAATAAACCATCCATCCTCTCCCCGTATTCGGGCGTCTGTATCTCCTCGGCATAAGTTTTACTAACCGTTGTTATTTCATCGGCAAAACTTATGCCACCCTTCATAAAGCTTATACCACCATAAAATTCTAACGTCCCATGATAATACAAATCCATGCTAAGGCCGAAAAGGTCCCACAAAACGTTGGGATCGAAGTTGCCTTGATAAGCTAAGTTATGAATTGTAAATACCGTTTTTATGTTGTCATAGAATGGATTTTGTTTATATTGCAGTTTGTATAGAACTGGCACCATTGCTGTCTGCCAATCATTGCAATGAATAACATCAGCCTTCCAATCAAGCTGTTCTAAAAGCATAAGCGCTGCTCTATCGAAGAAGGCAAAGCGCTCAGCCTCATCATAATAACCATAGCAACCATCACGGAGAAAATAGTACTCATTATCGAGTATATAATATTTAACGCCGTCTACTTCACTTTCGAACACGCCACAATATTGATTGCGCCATCCGACCGGTACCATAAACCATTTAACAAATTTAAGGCCTTCTTTAGGAATTTTTATGTTTTTATACTTGGGTATTACCACTCTAACATCTGCGCCTAAACGCGTCAAATATTTTGGAAGGGCATAGGATACATCTGCTAATCCTCCAGTCTTTATGAACGGCTCGGCTTCTGAAGTTATAAATAATACCTTCATTAATGATCCCCTTTCTTATTACGAATTGCGCAATCTTTCATCAAGCGCTCGTAAAATATTCTTGCCTCTCAATGCAACTGCAAGTAAAATAAGCGCTACCGCTACAGCTATTGCTATTATAGCCACATAATTTCTACTAGCTATATTAGCGCCCCAATATGCAGAAACAAATATAGAAGGAGATCTAGCTATGAGAGTTATCATGGCAAAACGCCAAAACTTCATTGGCGTCAGACCTGCTACGTAAGCTAGCACATCCTTTGGCATTCCAGGTATAAGAAATATCACAAAAAGCATTATTTCGCCTTTAGGTTGGTTTAAAAATTTTTCTAATTCGCCAACTTTATGATAGCTCAACAAATTTTCAATCGATTTGCGCCCTAGTAGCCTTGATAATCCAAAGCTAATAAATGAACCGAAAGTTATCCCCACTATAGATAAAACAGAACCCCACAACGCTCCATATAGATAACCTCCAGCGATTTGTATGACTTCCGCCGGGATTACAAATACAATAACTTGGAGGATTTGTATTGCAGTAAACATAATAATACCCACCCGGCCGAAACTATATATCCATGCTTTGAAGCTGGAAACATCGCGTACCAAATTAATTACCGGCTTTGCTAAAAGCAATGTGGCCACCGCTACTATAAGCGTTAAAATAATAAGCGGTAGCAACTGTTTTAATACACTTTTTTTCATACTTTTATCCGATTAACCATTTCAATAAAATTATTTAAGAGCTCATGGCCCTGCTCAGTCAATATTGCCTCAGGATGAAACTGAACGCCTTCCACAAAATACTGTTTATGCCTGATACCCATTACTTCACCATTTTCCGAAACAGCCGTCACTTGTAACTCACTCGGCATGCTAGCCAAATCGAGTATAAGAGAATGATAGCGACATACTTTTAACGGATTATTTAAACCTACATATATCGTTTGCCCATCATGTCTAACAAAAGATATCTTACCATGAACCGGACGCTCTGCTCGTACCACTTTCGCGCCAAATGCCTGAGCTATAGCTTGATGGCCCAAGCATACGCCTAGTATTGGGATTCTGCCTGCAAAAGCATTTATTACATCCAATGTTACGCCAGCCTTATCAGGAGTCCCTGGACCGGGCGATATAACTATAGCGTCTGGGTTCATATCCTCGATATCTGTTGTTTTTATGGCATCATTTCTGTATACCGCTATGTTCTGGCCTAACTCCCCGAAATATTGGACCAAATTATAGGTAAAAGAGTCATAATTGTCTATTATTAAAAACATCTCATCTAAGCTCCTCTCATCTCTTCTTGTGAAATACTTACATATTAATTTTAGCATTTAGCCCAAATAAACGCAATAGTGAATAATTTTTGAATAATAGTAAATAATTTTTGAAATTATATATCAGAATTAATGAAACAAAACTGCAATTCGTAACTTATAAAAGCTTCTCTCCATAAGCAGCACAAAGTCCTTTATTTCGAATTTGTGCCTTCGGCCACGCCTATTTAAGCTTCAATCACCGGACACGCCAGCGCAATATTTCAAGACATATTATAGCTTTGTATCACTTGCAGATAAACCATAATATGAATTACGAATTGCAGAAAGCAAAAAATTAGTTGTGGAAAAAATCGTAATTATGAATTAAAATATAAAATATAAGAATAATGTTCGGATATTTAGGGAGGTTCATGTTTTGAATGAATTCAAAAGAAATCAGCGTTTAAGCGTAATAACCAGGATTTTAGTCGAAAGACCTAATCACATTTACAGTTTAGATTATTTTTCTTCCATGTTCGACGCTGCTAAATCAACGATAAGCGAAGATATATCAATCATAAAAGACGCCCTGCTTAAAACAGGCATAGGTGACATTGTTACAATACTTGGAGCCGGCGGCGGTGTCAAATATGTGTCATCCATATGCCGTGAAAAAAAAGCAGATTTTTTAAACCGCTTATGCAATATAATATCACAACCAGATCGAATAATTCCTGGTGGCTACATATATATGAACGACATTATATACAGAGCAGACTTTGCTGACAAAATAGGGGCAATTCTAGCTGAATATTTCATAGATACGGAATTAAATTACATAGTAACTGTAGAAACCAAAGGCATACCGTTAGCTTTATCTGTAGCCCGACAGTTAGACAAGCCTTTGGTAATTGTCAGAAGAGAAAGCCGTGTTACAGAGGGTTCTTCAATAAGCATAAACTATATCTCCGGTTCCTCAAAGCGCATACAAACCATGTCTCTGTCTAGACGGTCTATAGAAAACGGCTCTAAAGTTGTCTTTATAGACGATTTCATGAAAGCGGGAGGAACTGCCAAGGGCATATTAGATTTAATGAGAGAATTTGGTAGCGAAGTAATAAACAATGGCGTGCTCATAGCCACCTCCGAACCCAAACAAAAGCTGGTAGACAATTATATCGCTTTGCTTACTTTATATAATATTAACGAATTTACAAATAAAATAGATATTAAACCAAATATATAATTTTTTAAAATAAGCAGGAAAATTGAAATTTATGTCGTATAAGATAATTAGAACTATGCAACTATGTAGAGGAGTGAAGTAGTATAATGAAAATAACAGATATCCGGCTACGCAAAATAGATAGCGATAGCAAAATGAAGGCTGTGGCATCAGTAACATTTGATGATGAATTCGTAGTGCATGATATAAAGGTAATCGAGGGACAAAATGGTTTATTCATAGCTATGCCCAGCCGCAAATTATCGGATGGCGAGTTCAGAGATATAGCTCATCCAATAAATCCACAAGCACGCGAGGTCATTCAAGCCGCTGTATTAGACAAGTACAAACAACTTATAGAAGCGTAAAAGCTGAGCGTGGAGAGGGTCTATGTTTATAGGCTCTCTTTTTAAATGTCTGTATCTTATACCATAACTTTATTCAAAACCGGCAATCTCCTTAAACTTGCTCACAAATAATAATAAAGGTATAATAATGATGTTTAATGATACAGAAAGGAGCGAGCGAAATTGGACGATTGTATAGCGTTGATCCTAGCAGCTGGTCAAGGCGTTAGGATGCGCTCAAATATGCCAAAAGTTGTTCATAAATTATGTGGCAGACCGATAATAAGCCATATTGTATCATCCGCAAAAAACAGCGGTGTAAATAAATGTATCGTAGTTATAGGCCCTGGTGGGGAATGTATAAAAGAAGTTTTAAAAGATGACGTAGAATATGCTTATCAAGAAGAACGGCTCGGTACAGGCCATGCTGTTATATCAGCTCAAAATTTTTTAAATGACGCAAAATATGCATTAATCCTACCTGGTGATGTTCCTTTTATAGAAAGCAGTACATTACAGAATCTCTATAAAACTACTGTAAATGGAAATTATGCAGCTGTTATATTATCTGCTTTTATGGATAATCCGGCCGGATACGGACGCATTATTCGCGATGACAACAACAACGTAATAGCCATAGTTGAGGATAAAGATGCAACAGAAGAGCAAAAAAACATAAAGGAAATAAATTCTGCTATATATTGTTTTAAAATAGCTGCTTTAAAAGATGCACTTAAGGCTATAGACAACAATAACGCACAAAAAGAGTACTATCTTACTGACACTATCAAAAAAATGGCAGAAAAAGGCTTGAAAATCGCCGCTATACCTGCTGATAACGCAGAAGAGGTAATGGGCATAAACGACAGGGTACAGCTTGCAAATGCAGAAAAATTATTGCGAAACCGCATAGCCGAATACTGGATGAAAAGCGGCGTCACAATAATGGACCCGTCATCGGTGTACATAGATATGGACGTTAAAATCGGCCAAGATACTATAATATACCCAAATAATGTGTTAGAAAATGGCACTACTATAGGTGAACGCTGTACCATATATCCTAACAATCGGTTTTCAAATGCTATGATAGGAAATGAAGTATCAGTGCAATCCTCGGTTATATTAGATAGTGAAGTAGGAGATAACACAACGATCGGACCATTTGCTTATTTACGCCCGGGAACACGCATAGGGAAAGGCGCCCGCATAGGAGACTTCGTGGAGATAAAAAATTCTTCTATAGGTGATGGCACAAAGGTCCCTCATTTGTGTTATGTTGGCGATGCCGACGTTGGTAAAAAAGTAAATTTTGGTTGCGGCTCAATAATAGTCAATTATGATGGCATAAAAAAATATAGGACTACAGTAAAAGATAATGCATTTATAGGTTGCAACTCTAACCTTGTTTCACCTGTAGAAATAGGTGAAAATGCATATATAGCCGCTGGCTCCACTATAACGGATAAAGTTCCCGATGGTGCTCTAGCTATAGCTAGAGCCAGACAAGTGGTAAAAGAAGGTTGGGTAGCAAAAAAATTTAAGAAAGGGACAGATGGGAAATGACATCAAGATCTACTAATATCAAAATTTTTACAGGTAATGCCAATCCTGGATTAGCCAAAGAGATAGCAGACCATATCGGCGTGCCGATGGGTGACTGTCTAGTCACAACATTCAGCGATGGCGAAATATCTGTAAATTTTTTCGAAACTGTAAGGGGCTTTGATGTATTCATAATACAACCTACATGCGCACCAGTAAACAACAACCTCATGGAATTACTAATAATGATAGATGCCTGTAAAAGAGCTTCAGCTGGTATGATAACAGCAGTAATACCATATTACGGTTATGCCCGGCAGGATAGGAAAGCAAAGGCTCGCGATCCCATAACAGCCAAACTAGTAGCCGACCTTATAACAAAGGCTGGAGCTGACCGCGTGCTTACAATGGATTTGCATGCGGCACAAATACAAGGATTTTTTGATATACCCGTTGATCATTTGCTTGGCGTACCAATATTAGCTCAATGTTTCTTAGAAAGAGGCTTTGCGGGAGATGATCTAGTAGTGGTATCGCCTGATCTAGGAAGCGTTACTAGGGCTAGAGCGTTCGCACATAAGCTGGATGCTCCTTTGGCTATAATAGATAAACGCCGTCCTAAAGCCAATGTTGCTGAGGTTATGAACATAATAGGCGATGTCAAGGGCAAGCGTGCTATATTAATAGATGACTTGGTAGATACAGCTGGAACGCTTGTTGAAGGGGCTGCTGCTCTTATGAACAATGGGGCTAAGGAAGTCTATGCTTGTGCAACGCATGGTGTGCTTTCGGGACCTGCTATAGAACGGTTGACCAATTCTGTTATAAAGGAATTGGTCATAACTAATACCATTCCATTGCCTCAGGAAAAAAACATCGATAAAATAAAGGTGTTATCTGTGGCACCATTATTTTCAGAAGCAATAGAAAGGATATATGAACACCTTTCGGTGAGTGTACTATTTGATTAAAGGGGGGAATTATGAATGAAGATAAGGTATTTAGGCCACTCATGTTTTTATTTAATATCTGATAGCAATATAAGACTAATAACTGATCCATATAGTCCTATGGGTATAAAGATACCTGACAATATAGAGGCAGATATAGTCATATCCAGCCATGATCATTATGACCATAATTACTTCAAGGGTATAAAGGGCCATTATGAAATAATAAAAGATGTTAAGCCTATCGATATAAAAGGAATTAAAATACGGGGTCTGGAAGTATTCCACGATAACGAAAATGGCAGGAAAAGAGGCAAAAACATAATATTCATAATAGATATGGATGGAATAAAGATATGCCATATGGGTGATCTTGGCCATAAACTTGGAAAATCGCAGCTAGATTATATAGGGGAAATAGATGTGCTTCTCATACCTGTAGGTGGCTTCTTTACTATCGGTCCAGAAGATGCTGCAGATATAGTAAGGGAAATATCACCTAAAATAGCTATACCTATGCACTTTAAACCCGATCTGCCTTCTAACGCAAACTTCCCTCTGCCTATAGTTACGGCTGATACATTCTTAACCCTTTTAAACGGAAGCAAGCTCGAAAAAGACACTTTAGAGATAACTAAGGAAACGCTTCCAGAACCAATAAAAGTAATACAATTGCGCTCTGGCGCCGAGTGGGATGAAATGAGCGCAAATATGATAAGTAGGAGATAAGCGCTTTAAAGGCGCTTATCTCCCTATCTAATTTAACTACATTTAGCAGCATCTACATGCTGTGCCAACATGTCTCTTAAAAACTGGCCTGTATAACTGCGAGGATTGGCTGCAACATCTTCAGGTGTGCCTTTAGCTACTATTTCTCCTCCTAAATCGCCTCCCTCAGGTCCTAAATCTATTATATGGTCGGCTGATTTTACTACATCCAAATTATGCTCTATAACTATCACTGTGTTGCCAGCATCCACTAAGCGTTGTAACATATCTATAAGCCTGTGTACATCTGCCATATGCAATCCAGTTGTCGGCTCATCCAATATATATAGTGTACGGCCAGTTGCCTTGCGGCTAAGCTCTGTAGCAAGCTTTACCCGTTGGGCTTCACCGCCTGATAATGTCGTAGCCGGCTGTCCTAACTTCATATAGCCCAGCCCCACATCATAAAGCGTTTGTATTTTCGCTTGTATGCGCGGTATATTTTTAAAAAATTCCAACGCATCTTCTACTGTCATATCTAACACATCGGCTATATTTTTGCCCTTATACCTTACTTCCAAAGTTTCCCTATTATACCGTTTGCCCTGGCATACTTCGCATGGCACATATATATCGGACATAAAGTGCATCTCTATTTTTATCACACCATCACCATGACACGCCTCGCAGCGACCACCTCGAACATTAAAACTAAAGCGTCCCGGTTTATAGCCGCGCATACGCGCTTCCTGCGTTTGGGCAAAAACAGCGCGTATTATGTCAAACACGCCCGTATATGTGGCGGGATTAGAGCGCGGCGTACGGCCTATTGGCGATTGATCTATGTTTATAACCTTATCCAGGTTTTCTTCTCCATCAATACCATCATGCTGGCCAGGATAGGCATGCGCACCATTTAAATCTTTAGCAAGTTGCCTATATAATATTTCATTTACCAACGTGCTTTTACCAGAGCCCGAAACCCCTGTAACGCACGTGAAGGTACCCAAGGGTATGCTAACATCAATATTCTTGAGGTTATTTTCGCGTGCTCCCAAGACAGTAAGCCATTTATCGCTTTGACGGCGCACTTTTGGAACCTCTATAACCTTTTTGCCGCTAAGATATTGGCCTGTTAACGATTCCGGGCACGCTTTTATATCATCTACTGTCCCCGCTGCAACAACATAACCGCCATGTACGCCTGGTCCCGGTCCCATATCTATTATATAATCAGCAGCATACATTGTTTCTTCATCATGCTCTACAACTATAACAGTATTGCCAAGATCGCGAAGATTCTTAAGCGTAGATAAAAGCCGTCCATTATCGCGTTGATGCAAGCCTATACTTGGTTCATCCAAAATATATAGCACACCTACTAAACCCGATCCTATCTGGGTAGCCAATCTTATGCGCTGTGCCTCGCCGCCTGACAAAGTTGCTGCCGCACGAGAAAGCGTTAAATAATCCAAGCCAACATTTAATAGGAAATTTAATCTTGCATTTATTTCCTTTAAAATCTGGTTGGCTATCATATGCTCACGTTCGGTTAACTGAAGGCCATTAAAGAAGGTACTTGCATCACGTATTGACATATCCGACACTTCAGCTATGGATTTCTCTCCTACTGTAACCGCAAGGCTTTCTTTTTTAAGGCGCGCTCCATGACAATCCGGACAAGTAGAAGCCACCATATAGCTTTCAATTTCCGATTTTATCCATTCCGACTGCGTTTGAGCATAACGTCTTTCTAGTAAGTGAATTACTCCATCAAATTTTATATTTCTTTTAGGCACAGCCTTGGTTGCTCCTGTGCCATACAATAAAAGATTCACGATATCCTCTCCGAGTTCTTTGATTGGCACGTCGGTTCTAAAACCATAAGCATCTGCAAGTGACCTAATAGAGCTGTTGGCATAATAACCTTCGACAGCAAAGTTCCATGGCTCTATAGCTCCTTCATCTAGCGATTTATCTTTATCTGGTATAAGTAAATCTGGCTCTAGTTTCATTAGCATTCCTAGCCCCATACAAGTAGGGCAAGCTCCATAAGGATTATTAAAGGAAAAAAGACGAGGAGTTATTTCTTCTATGCTTATGCCGCAGTCCGGGCAAGCAAAATTTTGGCTAAAGAGCATCTCTTCGCCATCTATAACATCAACTAATGCTAATCCTCCACTCAGCTTTATGACAATTTCCAATGAATCAGCAAGTCTGCTTTCTATTCCAGGTTTTATAGTAAGCCTATCCACTACAATCTCTATATTATGTTTTTTCGTCTTAGCAAGTTTTATTTCATCGGCTAAGTCAACTACTTGACCGTCTATTCTAGCGCGAACATACCCAGCTTTGCGCATATCTTCGAGCAATTTAGTGTATTCGCCTTTCCTGCCCCTGACAATAGGAGCTAACAGCTGTACTTTAGTACGCTCCGGCAAACGCATTATGCGATCAATCATTTGATCTATAGTTTGCTGCTCTATGACGCGCCCGCAATTTGGGCAATGCGGTATCCCTATGCGGGCAAACAAAAGCCTCAAATAGTCGTGTATTTCTGTAACTGTGCCCACTGTGGAACGCGGGTTATGGCTGGTAGTCTTTTGATCTATAGATATGGATGGCGAAAGGCCCTCTATATAATCGACATCCGGTTTATCCATTTGGCCTAAAAACTGCCTCGCGTATGCTGAAAGTGACTCTACATAACGCCGCTGGCCTTCGGCATATATAGTATCGAAGGCCAGCGATGATTTTCCGGAACCGCTTAAGCCAGTTATCACTACCAGCTTATTGCGCGGTATAGTGACATTTATATTTTTAAGATTGTGCTGCCTAGCACCTTTTATAACAATAGCATCCTTTGACATATATGCTTAAAATCTCTCCTCTATAATTTGCTTTTCATCTCCAACATCTGATCCCTATATTCAGCAGCTTTCTCAAATTCCATAGCAGCTGCTGCTTCTTTCATCTTGCGTTCTAATTCATTTATTATATCCATAATCTCTTTTTTGGTCAATTTATGACTTTTTGCGTCGTAGCTCTCAGCAGTTTCCGCGACCTTAGTAATTTCTATTATATCGCGTATACCCTTCTTTATAGTCTGAGGCGTTATACCATGCACCTTATTGTATTCTATTTGCAGATTGCGGCGACGATTAGTCTCATCTATGGCTCGTTTCATAGAACCAGTCACATTATCTGCGTACATTATGACTTTACCCTCAACATTACGTGCGGCACGCCCAATAGTCTGTATAAGCGAGGTTTCAGAACGCAAGAACCCCTCTTTATCAGCATCCAGTATGGCAACCAGCGAGACTTCAGGTAAGTCCAGTCCTTCTCTTAAAAGATTTATGCCTACTAATACATCGAACACGCCAAGGCGCAGATCCCTTATTATCTGCATGCGCTCTATCGTAGCCACATCGGAATGCATGTAGCGAACCTTTATGTTCATTTCTTTTAGATAATCAGTAAGATTCTCGGCCATCCTCTTAGTAAGCGTTGTCACCAATACGCGCTGGCCTTTTTCTACACGGCTTTTTATCTCGCCTATTAAATCATCTATTTGGCCTTGTACCGGCCGCACTTCGACTTCGGGATCTACTAAACCTGTAGGCCTTATTATCTGCTCCACTATTTGTTCAGAGTGTTCAAGCTCATAAGGGCCTGGAGTCGCACTCACGAATATTATTTGATTTATATGCGATTCAAATTCTTCAAAAGTAAGAGGCCTATTATCGTATGCAGAAGGCAACCTGAATCCATATTCCACAAGCGTGTCCTTGCGAGAACGGTCACCTGCATACATAGCGCGTATCTGCGGCAATGTTACGTGCGATTCGTCTATGAATATAAGAAAATCATCAGGAAAATAATCCAATAGCGTATAAGGTGGCTGACCTGGTTGACGCCCATCAAAATATCGCGAATAATTCTCTATTCCCTGGCAATAGCCCACCTCGCGCATCATCTCTATATCAAAATTGGTACGCTGAACTATGCGCTGAGCTTCCAATAATTTTCCCTGCGCTTCAAATTCTGCCTTACGTATAGCAAGGTCGCGCTCTATTTCCTTTATAGCCCTCTCCATGGTCTGCTGAGACGTAACATAGTGAGAAGCAGGAAATATCGCCACATGACCAAGCTCAGCAGTTATCTCCCCCGTCACGATATCGACCTCGGTTATACGGTCTATCTCATCACCAAAAAACTCCACACGTATAGCTTTATCGGTAGCTGATACTGGAAAAATCTCAATCACGTCGCCATGCACACGAAAGGTACCGCGCACAAAATCTATGTCATTGCGTTCATACTGTATATCTATAAGCCGACGCAATACCTCGTCGCGGTCTTTCTCCATGCCAGGACGAAGCGAAACTACCATAGAAGCGTACTCTTTAGGATTTCCCAAGCCATATATACACGATACACTTGCCACAACTATAACGTCGCGTCTCTCTAATAAAGCTGACGTTGCTGAATGACGGAGCTTATCTATTTCATCATTTATAGCAGAATCTTTTTCTATATAGGTATCTGTGGTCGGTATATAAGCCTCCGGCTGATAGTAATCATAATAACTTACAAAATACTCCACAGCATTATTCGGGAAAAATTCTTTAAATTCGCCACACAACTGAGCCGCTAAAGTCTTGTTATGAGCTATTACTAGCGTTGGCTTTTGAACTTCTTGAATTATGTTCGCCATGGTAAAGGTTTTGCCAGAACCTGTAACGCCCAACATCGTTTGATATTTTAACCCTTTTTTTATCCCATTAGCTAATTTCTCAATGGCCTGGGGTTGATCCCCAGTAGGCTTATATTCGGATACAAGCTTAAATTCCGCCATCTTCTTCACCTTTTTCCTTTTCTATACTAACCTACGGCTATTCATAATGCCATCAAGAGGATTGCCATCGTCTGATGTATTTATAAAAAACGATGAACGCTTAGGCATTATTATGGCGCCTAAATTATTTATGCCATCTGGATAAAAGTGACGTTCACATTTTTTGATTTTACCTTTTATATCGATGCCATCCACCCACATAAAATGCGGATAATCTCTTAATATCTCATTGAGCATTTCTTCGCTATTAACATCTCGACCATTAACAGTCAAAATAGTATCCCCTGCTTTAAGCCCCATAGCTTCTGCTGGTGATAATGGCAAAACATCTAAAATCATAAGGCCTCTTTGAGGCGCTACAAATATTGGCTTGCCATGCTCTTGTATCCATACGCCATATCTTATTACTAATTCGTGAAGGACCGGCATAAATACAGCTCCTATATAAGCAAAAATCACATTCCTGGAAGCTAGATAAGCTATAGCCAATAATGTAATGCTATAAAGCGCCAATCTAAAAGCAGACGAGTTCACCCTGTCTTTAACTGGCTGAGTTATAGCTATATCGCTATAACCTAACGCAGCTATCATAGGTACCAATAAAAATGCTACATTTCCAGCAGCCTTTAACATAGGCCACCATGCAGGCATATCAACAGCTTCTCCTATTATCATAGTATTTGCATATATAAGCAATGCGATGGGCAATGGCCAAAACTTTTGTATAGCAAATGCGCCTATCACTTCATGCCCTTTATTCTTTACTAATATTGGAAGCGGGTCGCTATCTCCATCCATCCACATAAGTATGCTCTCCATAAGATGCAGCACGCCTACCAATGCTATTATACCTGGAACATAAGCCTTAGGCCATCCGAATAACAAACTCGAAACAGCCACTATCCCACCAGCATACGAGAAACATATAAACCTAGGATTAAACAGAAACAGCACTATTGCCAACGGCCATATGAACATTATAGATGTTTCGTCTATATATATACCCATCAGTACTATTACAATGCTTCCTATAAAACCAGCGACTAAGCCATACATACTATCATTTAACACTCTATGCCATATGGATAACCGCGGAACTCCAAGCACGCGCTCTTCTAACTCTGCATATCTTTTGCTTTGGAAATAAAGCATAAATACTACCATTAAAAAGTATATATTGAATACCGATTTCACAAACACCTTAAACACAAGGTTAACTATATCTAGAAATAACATCAAACCTCACCTTAAAAGCTCACTTCATCTTAGCGTTCAATATTTCTATGGCCTTCTTTAATTGCGTATCATCCTCAGCCTTCACTTGCAATGAACTCTTGTACTCAGACGGCAGTTCTACTACAACATCGGGTTCTAAGCCAGTACCTTGTATATTACGGCCTTTAGGAGTATAATACTTGGCCGTCGTCAATTTAAGGGCCGAGCCATCTCTGAATTCCTGAACACTTTGTACTATACCCTTGCCGAAAGTTTTTGTGCCAACAAGGGTGCCAACACCGCTATCTTGTATAGCGCCAGCAACTACTTCTGAGGCACTTGCACTATTGCCATTTACAAGAACAGCCAACGGTACGTTTATTTTACCCGCATCAGAATAGTAAGTATCTTTATTGCCATTTTTATCCATAGTATAAACTACCAAACCTTTGCCAAGCAATTTATCTGCAATGCTTACAGCCACATCCAACCGGCCTCCTGGATTATCACGCAAATCAAATACTAAAGCTTTCATACCTTTTTTAGTAAGATCTTTTATCGCAGCTTCAAAGTCTTTGTCCGAGTCCTCGTCGAAACTGGTAAGCCTTATATAACCTATGTTACCTTCTAACATTGAGTATTCAACCGTTTGTATCTTTATTATATCACGTACCAGCTCAAATTCCAGTAGCTGTGATTGGCCCTCTCTAAGAACTGTCACTTTTACTTTAGTCCCTTTATCCCCTTTCATCATAGCCACCGCTTTGTCGAGGGAATTGCCATCTACATCTTGGCCATCGACCTTAACTATTTTATCACCAGGTTTTATACCAGCTTTTGCAGCAGGGCTATTTTTAAAGGCATTGACAACCTCTATAAGATTGTCATCCGGGTTTACTGTTACCAAAAGGCCGACTCCAGCATATTTACCAGTAGTCTGCTCTTCAAATGATTTATATTCCTCTTTATCAAAATACTGTGAATAAGGGTCGCCCAACGCCTCTACCATACCCTTGGCCGCCCCATCCATTAGTTTATTTTTATCATAATCAAGCACGAAATTTTTTTCTATTATGCTTTTTATACTTTCTAGCTTACTAGTGCTAACCAACCACTCGTAATCTGCCTTAGAGATAGTTACTTTATCTCCTTTATAAACCTGCCAATAGTCATTTACCGCCAGAGTTAATGTTGAAGAAAGTATGATAGCTATTATGACGATAACTACTACTTGTTTTTTGTTTATCATTAAAAATACTCCCATATCTATAATATTATAATTATCTCAAATTGTATTATAGCACTTTACGGCAACAAATTGAATATCATTGCTGCGTGAACGCATTTATATAGCCGCCCATGCGCCCGGGCGCACTAAAATAGGAGGATAGTAATTTGTCAAACATATCCTCCTATTAAAAAACAATTAACTATTTTGTAAAAATACAAGGCTCATGTTTTTTACCCCGGCGCGCTTAGCAACCCAAGGGCATTTTGCTCTAAATAGAAAAAATGTTTTATTTCCTGCCATCTCGGTACCTTCTAATGATTCATAGTTACCTTGTCCCTTTGATATTACTAAATCAGCTGACTCAAATATATTTAAGAATTCTGATGAGCAGACATCTAATACTGTACCAAGATAACGGTTGCCATTTTCTATTACATGAGCTAGTTTGTCCATTCCTACCGCCACTGCATCTTCCATAGTAGCATCATTTAAGATGGGCCCGGATTTAACCGCATAAAATATTTCAGGAACATAAATCGATAATTGTTCTACAAGCAATTTATCGAAAACTATTTCTCCACTATTATCACCTATTATAAGGATTTTATGCGCTCTAGATAATGCCTCTTTAAATCTAGCATAATGATCTAACGCAAAACCTACAGATAGCGCTTCTTCTATACTAGCCTCCACGTCAAATTCTCTAAGAATTCCCATATCTATTATATTACTTGCGGCAGCGAGGCGTACTGCCATAAATAGTTTGTCGTCCGCTAATGATACTTTATTTCTTAATTCCGGATATAGAGCCATGGCTTTTGTATTCGATTGCTGCTTTGCTTCTCTAAACGGGTCATCGATACCCATAAGTTTATAAGCTTCCAATAGCACTATAGATGAATTTTCCGCAGGACTTTTCTTCTCATCAATGTAAGGGAGCACTTTTGAAACTTTTTTGATGAGCTCACATTGCTCTTTTTGAGGCAATCCCGCTGCTATAAAAGCAGATATAACCTGCTTTAAATAGCAAGGAGTACAATCAGCTATGCATTCCATTGGCTTTAACCTCTTTGCTATTTAATTGCTCCCTTATAATGTCAAAAGCACTGGCCAACGCTTTTTCTAACAGCGCCGGCTCTTTAGCGCCGCCTTGGCCCATATCCGGTCTACCACCACCGCTGCCGCCTGCTAATGCCGCTATTTGCTTTACAATATTACCAGCGTGAATGCCGCGCTGCACCGCAGATTTTGTAGCCCCTGCCACTATATTAACCTTATCATTGCTAACACCTGCTAAAACCGCTACCCCATCCTTTAATCTGTTTTTTACAGCATCCAACATGTTGCGCAGACCCTGCACATCCAGATCATCTATGCGATATATTATCACGTTCACATCGCCGATAGCAGTGACCGAGTCCATTATTTCCTCTATTGATGCCGTTTTCTTCAGTTTGATTTCTTCTAATTGACGCTTTAGCTCTTTTACCTCCCTAAGAATTAATTCTACACGAGAAGGCAATTCATTAGGAACCGTTTTCAATACTTCAGATGTTTCATTTAACAACATTTGTTGCTGCTTTATATAATTTAACACATTAAAGCCGGTTATAGCCTCTATTCGACGCACGCCAGCGGCTACACCCGATTCGCTCAAAATCTTAAATAAACCGGCTTGCCCAGTGCGTTTCAAATGCGTGCCACCACACAATTCCTTGCTATAGTCTCCTATGGATACAACGCGCACTTTATCGCCGTATTTTTCTTCAAACAGAGCCATAGCACCTGCTTGCCTAGCTTTTTCAATAGGCATTTCCTCAATCATAATCTCAAGGTCTTCCATTATACGCTCATTAACTTCATATTCTACAATGTCTAATTCCTGCCGCGTTAGTGGAGCAAAATGAGAAAAATCGAAGCGCAATCTATCCGGCGCAACGAGAGAACCGGCCTGTTCCACATGTGTACCTAGTGTATTTCTCAAAGCCTTATGAAGCAAATGCGTTGCCGTATGATTTCTGGCTGTAGCCATACGGCGCTCCTTATTTACTGTAGCGTGTATTTTATCGCCAACATCTATGCGGCCATTTTGCACATAACCTATATGGACGATGCGCCCTCCAACAACTTTCTTACAATCGCGCACTTCTATACGCGCATTGTCATTATAAAGCAAGCCAGTATCGCCTACTTGACCACCGCTTTGCCCATAAAATGGCGTTTTGTCAATTATTATTTCTACTTCGTCTCCTTGATCAGCACTATTTACAAGTTCTCCTTCCACAACAATAGCCAGCACAATACCATCATCTTCTAGTTTGTCATAACCAGTAAATAGAGAAGTTATATCACTTGGCAATGTGGCATATATATCTTCGTCCGCTCCCATATAATTAGTTTGCTTACGCGCCGCCCGCGCGCGTTCTTTTTGCATTACCATCTGTTTTTCAAAACCGCTTATATCTATTTCCATACCATGTTCGCTCAATATTTCTTGCGTCAGATCCAATGGGAAACCGAAAGTATCATAAAGCTTAAATGCATCTTCCCCGCTCAAAATAGTCTCACCATTTGCTTTCAGCTTAGCTATTATTTCATCTAAGCGAATCATGCCCTGATCTAATGTCTGGTCAAAGCGCTCTTCCTCCATTTTTATGACGCGTATTATGAAATCGTTGCGCCGCAAAAGTTCTGGATAGGGTCTTTTGTATTGCTCTATAACTTGCTCAGCAACTTTATGCAAGAAAGGCTCTTTTAAGCCCAGCAGCCGACCATATCTTACGGCTCTGCGTATCAAACGCCTCATAACATAACCGCGCCCCTCATTTGAAGGCAATATACCGTCGCCTGCCATGAAAGCCGCGCTGCGGGCATGGTCAGTTATAACGCGCAGTGACATATCAATACGCTCATCAGTACCGTATGATACACCAGCCATTTGCGCAACACAATTTAGAATTGCTCCTATAGTATCTATCTCAAATATAGAGTCTACCTCTTGTATTATAGCAGCCATGCGCTCAAGGCCCATACCTGTATCTATATTAGGATGTTCAAGCTTATCATATGTTCCATCCTCATTTCGATAAAACTGCGTAAAAACAAGATTCCAGAACTCTACAAATCTATCGCATTCACATCCTACACCGCAATCGGGCTTACCGCATCCTTTATCTTCACCGCGATCAAAGTATATTTCCGAACATGGCCCGCATGGACCGACACCTATCTCCCAAAAATTATCATCTTTACCCATGCGCACTATACGTTCTGCAGGTAAACCTATGTCATCATGCCAGATATCAAAAGCTTCGTCATCCTCTTCATATATAGTTACCCAAAGCCTGTCTACGGGCAAATGCAATACTTGCGTTACAAACTCCCATGCCCATGGTATGGCTTCTCTTTTAAAGTAATCTCCAAACGAGAAATTACCTAACATTTCGAAAAATGTCGCATGGCGAGCTGTTTTACCTACACGCTCTATATCGGGTGTACGTATACACTTCTGGCATGTCGTAACCCTCTTGCTAGGTGGCGTTTCTTGCCCTGTAAAATATGGCTTAAGAGGAGCCATACCTGAGTTTATTAAAAGTAAGCTCTTATCATTTTTTGGTATCAAAGGAAAACTTGGCAAAATAAGATGACCTTTGCTCTCAAAAAAACGTAAAAAACTTTCCCTTATTTCATCTACTGTAAGTCTTTCCATATACCCTCCTATGTTCTTAAGGCTTATATTATGCAAAATTATATTACACCATTAAACGATAATTTGCAAAAGTTAATATCTATCACCTGCAATTCGCATCTACGCTCAAGCAGACTGTATACAGCATCCATGACTTCAGCTATGCCTATTTAAGCTTCATTCACCGAGTATACATACGCAATATTTCAAGGCATATTAGCTTTGCATCACTTGCAGACACACTATAATATAAATTGCGGATGGAAGATCTATCGCGCAGCTAAGTAAGCGATTATTTCATCAAGGTTCATGGAATTCAGTACATCCTTAGCCTCTAACCATCCCTTTCTAGCTATTCCAATACCGTATTCCATATCATTCAACCCATCCACATTATGCGCATCTGGATTTATAACTATTTTTACACCTTTACTTTTAGCTAATCCACAATAACGCCAATCCAGATCCAAGCGGTGCGGATTTGCATTTAATTCCAACGCAACGCCATATTCAATACACGCCTCAATAATAGCATCCATGTCGCACTCATATCCTTGCCTGGCCAACAGTAATCTCCCGCTCACATGACCTATCATAGTAACATATGGATTGGCTATGGCTCTAAGTATACGGGCAGTCATTTGTTCCTTGGATAGATTAAAATGCGAATGAACAGAAGCTATAACAAAATCGAATTTAGAAAGCAGTTCGTCGTCGTAGTCAAGGCTACCGTCTAACAATATATCGCATTCTATACCCTTGAATACTTTGCGCGCGCGTAATGATTCGTTCAGTTCATCTATCTCTCTCCACTGCCTCATTAATGCCTCCGGTTTCAAACCCCCTGCGTAAAAAGCTGATTGACTGTGATCTGATATGCCTATATATTCATAGCCTTTTGCAAAAGCGGCATTTACCATATCTGTTATAGTGGCGGAACCATCGCTATACGCAGTATGAACATGAAAAATACCTTTTATATCACTACTCTTTAGGAGATCCGGAAGCTTACCTTCTTCAGCAGCCTCTATCTCGCCCATATTCTCGCGTATTTCAGGAGGAATATATTGCAGACCTAACGCTTTAAAAAAATCATGCTCGTCACTGCATTTTATAAGCTCCTCATTTTTAAATAAACCATATTCGTTAATTTTTATTCCCATCCGCTTCGCCCTGTGGCGCATAGCAGTATTATGCTCTTTACTGCCGGTAAAATGATGAAGCGCATACGGATATTGTAAGTTTGAAACAACGCGCAAATCAGTATTTATACCGGAACGCAGATGTACCGATGCCTTAGTGTCACCACTTGCTATAATGCTTTCTACAGAAGGCAATGCCACAAACGCATCTATAACCTCTTGCTGATTTTCCGAAGCAGCAACTATGTCTATATCCTTAGTTATTTCTTTACAACGCCTAATACCCCCTGCTATAGAAATAACCGATATGCCATCTATAACATCGCCTATTTCAATGAGTAATTGCTCGGCAGCTGCTTTAGCATCGCTATATAAAAATTGGCCTTGATAACGCTTGACGTATTCAATGCCCTTGAGTATTTTTTCCTGAGTCCTCTTACCAAATCCCTCAAGCTCTAATAATCTATTTTCTATACAAGCATATTCTAATTCGCCTATAGTAGTTATACCCAACTTTTTGTAAAGAGTTTGTATGCGCTTAGGCCCTAAACCAGGGATCTTAAGCATCTCTATAAGTCCAGGTGGAACCTCTTTTTTTAGTCTTTCGTAATATTCAAGATGACCTGTCGTAACTAATTCAGTTATTTTTTTGGCTATAGCCTCACCTATTCCTTTTACCTGCCTTAGCTTGTTCTGGGACACAAGTTCATCTATGTCTGCGTCTTCTAGCTCCAATGCCCTTGCAGCATTATAATAAGCCCTGGCTTTAAATGGCAATTCTTCTTTTAGTTCCAATAAAAGCCCTATCTCATTTAATACATCAATTACTTGCTTTTTATTCACTTCTTGTCTCTCTCTTTCGGGATTATTGTAAACTCTAGAAAACAATATTTAAAAAGGCCCTGTACAGGGCCTTTTAGTGTTTAAGCCAAAACTATATATTCTCGGCACAGCGCTTGCATATAGTTGGATGTTCTGGATCTTGCCCCACCGTAGTGCTATACATCCAACAACGTTCACATTTTTGTCCCGAAGCTTTGCGCACATATATTTTTAAACCTTCGACATTTTCAGCCAAAATCGCATCTTCCGGGGCATTTGCTGTTAAAACAGATGTCTGAGATGTTATAAAAATCTCATTCAACTGCGGCTCCATATCCTTTAAAAAAGGATACCAAATATCATCGGCATACAATTCAACTGCCGCTTCTAACGATTGTCCTATAATTTTTTGTCTCCGCGCTATTTCAAGGGCTTTTAAAACATCATCACGCACCATTATTAGTTTATCCCATTTTTGCTTAAGACCATCGCTAATAAAGCGTGCATCTAAAACCGGCCATGGAGCAAGATGTACGCTCAAGCATTCGTCTTTGCCCGCATGTGGCATATAATGCCAAACCTCTTCGGCAGTAAAGCTAAGCACTGGCGCCAACATTTTTACCAGGGCATCTAATATGGCGTATAATACCGTTTGAGCTGCTCGCCTTTCTTTAGAATCGGGCTTGAATGTATAAAGCCTATCTTTTAAAACATCCAAATAAAAATTGCTCATGTCCACTACGCAGAAATTATATATAGCATGATATACACTGTAATACTCATAATCATTATACGCCTGTGTAACTTCTCCTATAAGTTCTTGCAAACGCATAAGCGCCCATTTATCAATCTCTTTCATTTCCTCATATGCGACAGCATCTTTATCTGGCTTGAAATCATATAGATTACCCATTAAAAAGCGCGCTGTATTACGTATCTTCCTATATACCTCTGAAAGCTGCTTAAGTATAGATGGAGATATGCGCATATCGCTTTTATAATCAGCTGAGGTAACCCAAAGTCGCAATATATCCGCCCCATATTCTTTAACCACATCCTGCGGCTCTACACCATTGCCCAAAGACTTGGACATCTTGCGTCCCTCACCATCAACTACCATTCCATGCGTTAATACTTCATTGTAAGGAGCACGGCCACGTGTAGCTACCGAGGTTAAAAGCGATGATTGGAACCAACCGCGGAATTGATCATAACCTTCTAAATACATATCAGCCGGCCAATTAAGCTCGTCTCTAACTTCTAATACCGCCGCATGGCTAGAACCCGAATCAAACCATACATCCATAATATCATTTTCTTTAGTAAAAGTCTTGCCGCCACAATGCGGACAGCTAAAACCCTCGGGCAATATGTCAGCAGCATCCATAACAAACCATACGTCAGAACCCTTTTCTCTAAACAGATTGCTAACTGCACTTATAGTGTCAGCATTTATTATAGCTTCTCCACACTCTTTGCAATAAAATATCGGCAAGGGAACACCCCATAAGCGCTGCCTTGATATGCACCAATCATAACGCTCTTTTACCATGTTAGTCATGCGGTCCTGTCCCCAAGCCGGCGTCCATTTGACAGACGCTATAGCCTCTAATGCCTGCTCTCTAAAGCCATCTATAGAAGCAAACCACTGTTCAGTAGCTCTAAATATAACAGGATTTTTGCAACGCCAACAATGCGGATATGAATGCTGCACATCTTTTACTGCCAAAAGCATGCCATTAGACCTGATCTCATCTATTATTGCTTTACCAGCTTCTTCATAAAACATGCCAGCAAACTTTCCAGCTTCCTTCGTCATATAGCCTTTATCATCAACAGGGTTCAATACTTGCAAATCGTACTTGCGTCCTACCTCAAAGTCTTCTTGTCCATGCCCTGGCGCTATATGAACGCATCCGGTTCCTTGCTCCAACGTCACGTATTCACCTAGTATAACCGGCGATAATCTTTCAAAAAACGGATGATGAGTTTCGATACCTTCCAGTTGAGAACCCTTGAAACGCTTTAGTATCTCATAGCTTCCCAAATTAGCATCAGCAGCCACTGCATCTATGAGGTCGATAGCTAATACATAAACCTCTCCGTTATCAAACCGAACCAGCCCGTACTCTATATCAGGATTAACACATACTGCCATATTTGCTGGCAAAGTCCAGGCCGTTGTAGTCCAAATAAGGAAATAGGTATTGGCTAAATTGCCAAACAAACCTTTATCATCAACCACAGGGAATTTCACATAAAGCGATTGAGCAACACTATCAGCGTATTCTATTTCGGCTTCTGCTAGCGCTGTTTCACAATCGGTACACCAATATACTGGCTTAAGCCCTTTATAGATATACCCTTTTTGCGCCATTTCGCCAAATACTTCGATCTGTTTGGCCTCAAACTCCGGATTAAGGGTTAAATAAGGGTTAGCCCAGTCTCCTCTGACTCCTAAACGTTTGAACCCCTCTCTTTGAATATCAACATATTTCAAAGCAAAATCCCTACATATTTTACGAAATGCAAGCGGGTCAGCCTCATACCTATCAACACCAAGCTTCTTTATAGCTTGAGATTCGATCGGCAAACCATGAGTATCCCAACCAGGCACATATGGGGCTTTATAGCCGCTCATAGATTTAAATTTTACTATTATATCTTTCAATATTTTATTCAAAGCGTGGCCTAAATGAATATCACCGTTAGCATATGGCGGCCCGTCATGCAAGACAAACAAAGGTTTATCTTCATTTATTTTCAATGACTTAGCATAAATGTCGTTGTCTTCCCACCATTTAAATATTTCCAATTCCCTCTGAGGCAAATTCGCCTTCATGGGAAAATCAGTTTTCGGTAGATTCAATGTCTTGCTGTAATCCATCTTTTATATACTGTCCCTCACCATCTTGAATATTTTGTTCAAAAAACTTGCTATTATTTATTAGCTCTAATTGTGTCTCTAAAAAGCTGCGAAATTGCGTTCTAAATATCTGAAGCTGCTTTTTCTTTTCCTCTATTTCTTTATAGATATCTAAAACTTCTTTATGCGCATTTGCTATTATTTCCCTAGCTTGATTCTCTGCCTCTTGTATTATCAATTCTGCTTTTTTCTTACTGTTTTCCACCACATCATCAGCAGCTTTTTGAGCTGTGACCAGGGTTTCTTTTAAAGTATCTTCTACGGCCTTATAGTGCCTGATCTCATCACTGAGCATAGCTACACGGTCTTTAAAATCGAGATTTTCTTTATATAATCTTTCATAATCCACTACTATCTCATCTAGAAACTCATCTACTTCTTCTTCATTATATCCCCTAAAGGCCTTTGAAAATTCCTTGTTATGTATTTCCATAGGTGTAAGTGCCATAGCGCCATCCCCCCTGACTTTATATTAACAAATTTTGCAAAACAGCTATTACTATTTGAATAACTATTATGGCTAAAAGCGGTGATATATCTAATGGTAAATTCGCCATTGGCATCCTTTCAGTTAGCATTCTAAAAGGCGCTAATATAGGCTCTGTAAACCGTCTCATAAATTGCATTATAGGATGCATAGGATCAACTAACCATGATAACAAAGCTTCAATAACTATAAGCCATGAAAATATCTGCAGCACATATATAAAAGCTATTATTATAGCCTGAATAACAGGGCTCATCTATGCCCTCCCCTATTCGTCGCTAAATCGAAAAACGACGTGTAGGAGGCGTCTTCTTCGGCATTGTTTAGTATATTGCCACTTATTTCTACGTTGCTCGGCACTACAAGGAATATTCCCTTAGAAACCTTTTGAATATTGCCTTCTAACGCATACACAGCCCCGCTAGTAAAATCGAGTATGCGTTGTGCCATTGTAGCGTCTAAAGCCTCTAAGTTCAAAACAACGGGACGGCGATTTTTTAGATTATCTATTATTATTTGGGCATCGTCGTAAGAATACGGTTGGCACAATACTATTTTAGCATAAGCAGCGCTATGTATATTCACAACTTTAGCTTTCTTCTTCGGCTGCTCATATGCAATCTCGTCATTATCATCGTATCTATTATCCGTATCATCATCTAAAATATCATCGTCTTCTAATCCCATAATATTTAGTATCTTTGAAAATACACCATTAGCCATTTATATATACCTCCATATTTTATTTCTATATTCTTTCACCGAATATAGCTGTTCCAATTCTAACCATATTAGAACCTTCTTCAATAGCCACTTCAAAATCACCGCTCATACCCATAGAAAGATAGCGCATTTCAACATTACGCAAACCCATTTTGCCTATTTCCCGGCTCAGTTCAGTCATCTTTGCAAAATATGGCCTTGTAAGCTCAGGATCATCTACTTGTGGTGCTATTGTCATAAGCCCTTCTATTCTAACATTATCAAAAGCAGAGCCTTGTTGTACGAAATCACACACATCGCATATCGGCACTCCCCCTTTGGATGTTTCTCCAGCTATATTTACTTCTATCAGGACATCTATGGCTTTATTAATTGACTTTGCACGCTTATCTATTTCCTTCAACAGCTTTAAATTATCTACTGAATGTATAAGCGTTACCTTATCTATTATATATTTGACTTTATTTGTCTGTAAGCGGCCTATCATATGCCATGATACGTTTTCTGGTAAACAATCATATTTCGACAAAAGCTCCTGAACCCTATTTTCCCCTAGATCATTTATGCCATATTCAACAGCCGCTCTTATCCGATCTATGTCTACATTCTTAGAAACCGCTATAAGCTTTATGTCATCCGCCATGCGCCCTGACTTTTTTGCCGCAGCTTCTATCCGCTTCTTTACATCGTTTATATTAGATTTAATATACTCATACAAAGGGTACTTATCACCTCCCTAGCAACTCAAATTGTTTTATGGGGGTATAAACGCGCTTGCCATTTATAACTCTGCTGTCCATAAGACAAAAAGCATCAACAATAAGCGGTTTAATATCAATTTTTACTGTGCTTTCCAATTCCTCAAACGGAATATCCAAACGCACATCCTGTCCAAGCGTTATATGGGGCGAAAACCTTTTTTCGTTTTTAAATCCTAACATTCCGCTCGTTTCTTCAACGTCAGCCTGCAAATTATAGAGCGCCTCATTGTGATTTTGCATGCCAAGCCATACTACACGGAAATTGTCTTTCCCCTTAAAAAAGCCTATTTTGTCGAACTTCAAATCAAACTGTCTATGTCCTATGGCCACATTGTTCATTAAACTAACAATCTTATCGGCCATGCCGGGCGTTATTTCTCCCAAAAACTTGAGTGTTAAGTGAAAGTTGTCTTTTCTCTTCCATCTGCCGCTTAATGCATGCTGCTTTATATCATTCTGGATTTTTATTATTTCTCTTTTTGTTTCATCGCTGAAATCAATAGCTATAAATGCTCTCATAGCTCACCTAGCTCAATAAGTTTTTTTTATTATATCATCTTTACGGCATTTCAACAACTTATTAAATGCTTCAACCTGCAATTCGTAATTTATATTATAGTGTGTATGTAAGCGGTGCAAAGCTATAATATTTCATCAGCATATGGGGCTTTGCAACCGCTTACAGAGAGAAACTTTTATAAATTACGAATTGCAGATGCTTTAACTTCTAATATTGCCCTGCTTTTTTGCCCTATAAAAAATGGTCAAATATCCGAGGTATGACCTCCTTATGTATGCCGATGCCATCGTAAGGTAAGCAACGGTTTAGCGAATAACTCCCGAATCAAACGCTTTGTTTCAAATATTGGTATAAAAATATTAATATAATTCGATTTACAAGCCCATATTATAATGTTAGAATCGCATTATAATGAATATTCTTTATCGAGGAGGTTTTTCTCATGCAATGCGAATGGCAAAATCAACATATATTAGCAAAAAATAGAGAACCGGCTCATGCAACATCGATTTCTTATCCGTCTCCCGAAGCAGCATTCACTTTTGAAAGAAATCTTTCTCCTTATTTTACTTTGTTAAACGGACAATGGAAATTTCATTATCTTCCTTTTGCTGATGCCTGTCCAAATGGTTTTGAGCGACCAGGTTTTGATGCTAGCTCATGGGACAGCATACCGGTCCCCAGCAATTGGCAGATGCTTGGTTACGGTAAACCAAATTATACTAATGTCGCCTATCCATATCCAGTTAATCCTCCATACGTGCCTGATGATAATCCTATAGGTTTATACAGATCTGATTTTAATATACCCGTAGCATGGAAAGAAAGACAAATATTTATTGTCTTTGAAGGTGTGAATTCAGCATTTAAATTATGGATAAATGGTCAAGAAGTGGGCTATAGCCAAGGCAGCCACCTGCCATCCGAATTTAATATAACACATTTTATACATACGGGTGAGAATACCTTGGCAGTACAAGTTTTTCAATGGTCAGATGGCAGTTATTTAGAGGACCAAGATATGTGGCGTTTAAGTGGGATATTCCGCGACGTATATTTGGTAGCCGCACCTCAGGTACACATTCGCGACGTATATATTAATACAAATTTAGATAATGCATATGAAAATGCTACATTAACAGTCAAATCATACATTAAAAATTATAATAATGACAAATGCCAAAACTATTCGGTTATAGCGGAATTGTACGACGATAAGTCAAATAGAGTTCTACAAAGCGAAAGCTCCATAACACTCGAAACCGGTGAAGAAACAACGTTAGAAATGCAGTCAGCCATAAATAATCCTGCCAAGTGGTCAGCAGAAATTCCCTATCTATACACGCTATTATTATCTCTCAAAAGTGAAGATGGGATTTTGTTTGAAACGCAAAGTTTTACAGTTGGTTTTCGTAAGGTTGAAATAAAAAATCAACAATTATTGGTTAATGGCACGTCTGTAAAACTCAAAGGCGTAAATAGACACGACACTCACCCGGATTTAGGACATGCAGTATCGCGCGAATCTATGATCAAAGATATTATTCTCATGAAACAACATAATATAAATACCGTAAGGACTTCACATTACCCCAATGATCCGTACTGGCTGGATTTATGTGATCGCTATGGCTTATATGTTATAGACGAAACCGATTTAGAATGTCATGGTTTTGCTATAACGGGCAATATAAATGAATTGTCAGACGATCCTGAATGGGAACAAGCCTATATAGATCGTGTAGAACGTATGGTAGAACGTGATAAAAATCATCCGTCTGTAATAATATGGTCCTTAGGTAATGAATCTGGCTATGGACGAAATCACAATGCTATGGCAAATTGGATACGCGAGCGTTATGCTGATCGCCCCATACATTATGAGGGCGCTCATGATGCGCACGTCGTAGATATAGTGAGCACCATGTACCCCTCTGTAGATAAACTCACGGATGAAGGGAAAAAGACAGATGATCCGAGACCATTTTTTATGTGCGAATACGCACATGCAATGGGCAATGGCCCTGGCAACTTGAAGGAATATTGGGAAGCTATTTACCAATATCCACGTCTCATAGGCGGTTGCATTTGGGAATGGGTAGACCATGGTATACGCCAATATACTGAAACTGGAGAGGAATGGTTTGCATATGGGGGCGATTTCGGCGACCAGCCCAACGACGGTAATTTTTGCATAGATGGCCTTAATTTCCCAGACCGAATACCTCATAGTGGCCTAATAGAATATAAAAAAATTATAGAACCAGTAAAAGTACAGGCAGTTAATTTGCAATCAGGAATATTTACCATAACCAATCTATATGATTTCCTGTCTTTAAAACATTTAGACGGCTATTGGCAGATAAAATGCGATGGTAAAGCTATACAACATGGTAAGTTGACGTCTCTAGATATCGATGCTGGCCAATCACTAACTATAACTATCCCTTACACCTTGCCCTCTGCCAAAACCGAAAATGAATATTGGATAAACTTCACTTTTGTACTAAACGCAGATACCCCATGGGCAAAGCAAGGTTTTGAGATAGCATGGGCACAGTTCAAACTTCCTGTAGAAACGCTAAGCCTTTACATTGACTCTTCTGACATGGAAAATCTGATTCGCAATGAGTCTAAAAATGCTATAGAAATAATTGGCAATAATTTTAAATTATTATTTGATAAGCATTATGGTAAAATAATTTCATATGTATATAATGGGAAGGATCTGATACACGACGGCCCAAGAATAAATCTATGGAGAGCTCCGACTGATAATGATGTGCATCAAGCTAAACTATGGAAGCAAATTGGCCTTGACAGGCTTATAAGCCGAATTAGCGATATTTCTTATACTGCCATCAATCCGCAAACAGTTAAAATAAACGTTTCTCAGGTATTAGCACCATATAGTTTAAAGCCCGTATGCGATAGTAAAATAACATATACCATTTATGGCAATGGTGACGTAGATATCTCAGCTAATCTGTCGTTTTGCATAGAGCCACCGCAATTATGGCATATGATGCCGCCAGAATTTATGCACGTGCTGCATGCATCTAACATCGCCTGGGAACAAATTCCTAAGGCTTTGCCTTTAAGCATGTTGTACCTACCGCGCATAGGTATGGAAATGCAAGTTCCAAAGGGCATTGAAATGTTCGAATGGTATGGACGTGGTCCGCATGAAAACTACGTTGATAAAAAGGAAAGCGCTAAAATAGACATATACAAAAGCACTATAGATGAACAGCACGTGCCATATATACGGCCACAGGAAAACGGCAATAAGTTAGATGTGCGCTGGGCTGCCGTTACAGATTTACAAGGCGATGGCTGGCTTATAATGGGCAAACCAATGTTTAATATTAGCGTACATCATTATACTACACATGACTTAACACAAGCTGAGCACACATATGAGCTACCACACCGGGATGAAACAACGATTAATATAGATTATGCTCAAGGCGGCCTAGGCAGCAACAGCTGTGGCCCTGAACCCTTAGATAAATATAAACTAAAACCAGAAAATGTAACTTTTGGTTTTATACTCAGGCCATTTTCAAAAAATTCAACATCACCTAATTCACTAAGCAAAATTTATCCGCTGTAACATATTATTAAGTTGAATCTTGTGAAGTATCCGTCGTCGGCTATATGAGTTACAGTTTAATAAGCTGCGCTGAAGCAAGTCCCGAGGGTTTCATCAAGGCCCAAATGGAACTTGGCTATGCTGCCTGTCAAGGCTTCTATATTGCACAGCCTCAGCTATATGGGTTTCGGTTATATCACTTGAAGCATCTAAGTCAGCAATAGTTCTAGCAACCTTCAATATGCGATTATATGCCCTGGCACTTAGGCTTAAGCGCTCAAAAGCCTGGTCCATCAACCGGCGCCCCTTTACCCCAAGGCGACAATATTTAGCTATATGTGATCCGGTTAACTGTGAATTAAAATATATGCCATCGTTCTTATAACGCTCTAATTGGATGGCTCTTGCTGCCTCTACCCGTTTTTTTATATCAGATGATCGTTCGATAGGCGTGGAGTCATCCAAATCATTATAACTTACAGGCTGCAATCCAACATGCAAATCTATACGATCCAAAAGCGGTCCAGAGACCTTGCCCAAATAATTCCTAACCTGTAAAGGTGTACAAGTGCATTTTGAAGTATCGGGGAAAAACCCGCATGGGCAAGGATTCATGGAAGCAATTAACAAGAATTTAGCTGGATAACTAATGCTGGCATTAACGCGCGATACTGTAACCCTCTCATCTTCAAGAGGCTGACGCAGTGCTTCTAACGCGTCCCTTCGAAATTCGGGCAATTCATCCAAAAATAAAACGCCATAATGCGCTAATGATACCTCACCTGGTTTTGGTATCCTGCCACCGCCTATTAAAGCTGCGTTTGATACAGTGTGATGAGGGGAACGAAACGGTCTATTAGTAATCAGGCCGCTTTTAGCATCCACAAAGCCAGCTATGCTATGTAATTTCGTTATCTCCATCGCTTCATCGAAAGTAAGATCCGGCAATATAGTTGGCAATCTCCTCGCAAGCATAGTCTTGCCAGCTCCAGGCGGCCCTATTAGCAAAACATTATGTCCTCCTGCCGCTGCTATCTCCAAAGCCCGTTTAGCTTTAAGCTGCCCCTTTACATCAGAAAAATCAACATCATAATTTATACGATGGCGTGAGAAAATGTCGTTTATATCACAACAAAATGGCTTAATCTCTAATTCACCGTTTAAAAAGGATACGGTTTCAGCCAATGACGACACGCCATAAACGCTCATGCCTTCTACCACAGCTGCTTCTTGGACATTTCCTATAGGCAGAATGACCGAAGTAAAGCCGAGCTGTTTTGATGCTATCACCATAGGCAATACACCCTTCACGGGCTTTAAGGCTCCTTCTAACGACAACTCGCCGAGCAGTACAGTTGTGCCTAAAAATTCAGGTTTTACTGTGCCAATGGCAGCTAGTATAGCTATTGCTATAGGCAAATCATATGAAGCCCCCTCTTTGCGGGTATCAGCAGGTGCCATGTTTATCGTTATGCGTTTAAGTGGAAAATCCATGCCACTGTTCTTTATAGCTGTGCGCACCCTCTCTTTTGACTCTTTAACTGCCGCATCAGGCAAACCTACTATGTCAAATACCGGCAACCCATTGGACACATCGGTTTCTATATCAACCGTATAACCATCTATTCCCATCAAAGCGCAACTTTTTACTTTTGAAAACAAATACTTTTGCCCCCTTATTCAATAATACCTTGTATCATTCACGCTAAAAGCATTTTTAATGTGGTTTATTGTTTGTTTACCGTCGAGTGGCAAGTATACTTCAATTATATCGAATCGGCAATTTAAATCAGCATATTGGGAATGAGCGGCTCTATAATAAGCTGACATTCTATAATACCGTTGTTGTTTTCTATAACCGACAGCTTGATGCGGATAGCCATAGCGCAGCGATGTACGGGTTTTGACCTCTACAAATACAAGCTCATTGTTTTCAAAGGCTATTATATCCATTTCTCCTATTGGACAACGATAATTCTTTTTGATTATTGTATAACCGCGTTCGAGCAAATATTTTTCGGCTATAATTTCACCATCATTTCCCAACCTACGGGCGTTTTTGCTCATGTTAAAGTCCCCATTAAAAATTTCTCTGTAAATGTAAGCCTATGAATAGGACAAATTCCATATTGTTTGATGGCTTGAATATGTTTTGAAGTGCCGTAACCTTTATTATGTATGAAATCATATTGAGGATATTTATAATGGTATTGCTCCATAACGCTATCGCGCATTACTTTAGCTATAACCGAGGCTGCAGATATACATTCAATCACATCGTCTCCTCCTATTATAGCTCTCTGAGCGATCGATATGTCTAATTTATCCTTGCCGTCTATTAAAACTATGTCGGGCTTTACATTCAAAGTAAGTACAGCGCGCTTCATAGCCTCTAATACCGCTGATCTTATGTTTATCTCGTCTATACGCTCGTGCTCCACTGATGCAACTGCCACTGCCACAGCTTCATTTAGTATAACATCATACAGATATTTGCGTTTTTTAGGTGAAAGTTTTTTCGAATCCCTTAAGCCTTCAATATGTAAACCAATAGGCAGTATGACCGCTGCAGCCATAACGGGACCAGCTAACGGCCCTCTGCCTACCTCATCCACACCTGCTATATATTTTTCATTCAACATTATCATCCTCTGGCGGAAATTCCAACGTTACAGGGCCTAATAAACCCTTGCGAAAATCGTCAAGTATCTTAGCCGCACCTCGATAAGTATCCGGTTCACCACCGCTTTTAAGCCAGCTTTTATTCCTGCATATCATTTTAAGCAATTCGTAATTATCCGTTTGTTCTGTTATATATGGGATACCATATCGTTCAATAAGTCTGTCTACGTATCTTATCATCAGAACTTCTAATAGGCCCATTGCCATATCCTCTATATCGATAGCAGCATCATCTATAGCACCTATGCACGCTAAATGAAGCTTTATCAGCTCATTCTTTATATTAGGTTTTAAAATACCCGGTGTATCCATTATCTGAAATTCATCTGTACGAAACCATCCTATTCGCTTCGTTATACCAGGACGGGCACCGACTGCTGCTCGCTTGTTTCCAGATAAAGCATTTAATATAGTCGACTTACCGACATTAGGAATTCCTACTATTACAATATTTTTTATTCTGCGGTCCTTATAACGCCCATCAATATTCTTCATCAATCCCTTAAGGCGCTCTATGTCCCGCGAAGATTTAGCATTTATAGCAATAGCATTCATACCGTTGCTTTCAAAATATTTTATCCATTCCGTATTCAAACGATTATCAGATAGATCAGCTTTATTTAATACTATTATCCTCTGTTTACGGCCTACCAAACGATCTAGGGCTACATCTCGGCTGCTTACAGGTACACGGCTGTCTGCAACCTCTATTACTATATCAATTATATTAAGATGTTTCTTTATATCCTCTAACGCTTTGGCCATATGTCCAGGATACCATGATCTATTCATAACTATTTATCCTCTGCAGCACTAACTGAACTATTAGCAAATTTAAATGTCGTATTCAAAGCTCCTATACGATTAGCTGGCCAAATACGTAGCGCCGCTTTCCCAACAACATTTTCCAATGGAATAAAACCCACTTGAGGATCGCGGCTATCCTTGCTGGCATTTCTATTATCACCAAGCACAAATATTGTGCCCTCTGGTACTACGCTATCAGGAAAGCCTAATTCTGGTGAAGCAGCTATATAATTTTCCTCTAGCTGCTGCCCATTAACATAGACTTTGCCATTTTCAACCTTTATTTCGTCTCCTGCGACAGCTATAACGCGTTTAACAAAATTCTCACTCATATCCCCTGGATACTTAAATATTACTATATCCCCATGTTCGGGTTCATGGAACCGGTAACTCAGCTTATCTACTATAAGCATATCCCCATCTTCTAGCGTTGGAACCATAGAGCTTCCTTCAACTTTTATGGGTTCAAATATAAAATATCGTATGAGAAATGCTGCTACAACGGCGATTACTATGGCCTCAATCCACTCTAGCGCTTCGTTGCCACTGCTTTTCTTCTCCTCGTTATCCATCTAAACAATCTCCTGTTTAAAAGTAAAGGACTGCATAAACAGTCCTATCACTTATTGAGTCCTTCTTCTTTGATTTTAGCAGCTTTACCTGTTAAGCCGCGCAAATAGTAGAGCTTTGCCCTTCTTACCTTACCGCGCCTTAACACATCAATGTGGTCTATTTTGGGGGAATGCAAAGGGAATGTCCTTTCTACGCCTACACCATAAGAGACACGGCGAACCGTAAAGCTTTCCCTTATGCCACCATGCTGTCTTTTTATCACTACGCCTTCAAAAGCCTGCAATCTTTCACGATTGCCTTCTACGACCTTTACAAAGACTTTAACCGTGTCACCCACTTTGAACTGCGGTATGTCTTTTCTCATTTGTTCAGCTTCAATAGTTTTTAATATATCCACGTTAGGTCCTCCTTTCGTTTTTGTTTTCTTTGTTTAACAAATCCGGCCTACGCAAAGCCGTCTTTTCTAGCGCCATTTTACGGCGCCACTCGTCAATAGCAGCATGATTCCCTGACAAAAGCACATCTGGAACATCCAATCCTTTATATTTAGATGGACGCGTGTATTGGGGATATTCCAGAAGGCCTGAAGAAAAGCTTTCGTCTATATAGGACTCATCTTTGTTAAGCACCCCAGGAACCAATCTGCTTACAGCATCCACTACCACCATCGCTGGAAGTTCCCCACCAGTTAATATATAATCACCTATAGATATTTCTTCATCTATAAGCGCATCGATTATTCTCTGGTCTACGCCTTCATAATGGCCACATAATATAACTAAATGATCGTATTTCGATAGCCTTTGCGCCACTGGCTGGGAAAACCGCTCGCCCTGCGGCGACATGTATATTCTATGCATCTGCCGGCCTTCATAAAGTTGTTCTATATATGCAAAAGCATCGAATACCGGCTGCGGCGATAATATCATACCTGCACCGCCACCATAAGGGTAATCGTCTACCTTGCCGTGTTTATCTTTTGAAAAATCCCTTATGTCAAACAAGTTTATCTGTAGTATGTCATTCGTTATAGCCCTTCCAATTATGCTATACCTAAACACTGGCATAAACATTTGTGGAAAAAGCGTCAATATATCTATAATCATTTTAATCTAACAAACCGTCGATAGGAGTAATGGTTATGCGTTCACCCTTTATATCCACTTCTTTTATAACGTCTTTAATAGCAGGTATGAGTACTTGTTTGTCACCATCAGCAACAACATATACGTCATTGCTGCCGGTTGGAAAAACCTCAATTACTTTGCCTAAATACATCCCACTTTCAGTATAAACGCTACATCCTATTATATCTGCCACATAATAGGAACCCTCGGGAAGTGGCACTGCATGCATCCTATCTACCCATAAATATTCTCCGGCCAATTCAGCAGCAGCATCCATATCGTTTATTCTGTCAAATTTTATATAAACGACATTATTCCCATATTTAACATATTCTATTTCATATGGAAGCATTTGTTCGTCCGCACGTTTTATATAAGCACATTTGAGCATTTCAAAACGCTCTATGTTGTCCGTCATCGGCTTGACTTTTAATTCGCCATGAACTCCATGCGGCTTTAATATTTGTCCAACTATAAGATATTGCTGCATGTTATTCGATTATATCCACCATAACTCGCTTTTTCTGTTTGCCCGCTGCCGAACGTACCACCGTTCTTATGGCTTTAGCAATATGTCCCTGCTTACCGATGACCCTACCCATGTCTTCAGGCGCAACCTGCAATTCAATCACAACAGAGTCATCGTCTTCTTTCTCGGTGACTATGACTTGTTCAGGATGGGTTACCAGCGCTTGGGCAATAAATTTAACAAGTTCACCCATTCTATTTACCTCCTATTTCATTAAGAAATAGTGCCGTTTTTCTTTAATAACACTCTAACGGTATCAGATGGCTTAGCGCCCTTTTTAAGCCACTCCAAGGCTTTCTCATTATCTATCTGCACTACCGCTGGCTGAACCATAGGATTGTAATATCCTATCTCTTCTATGAATCTTCCATCTCTAGGCGATCTGGAATCTGCCACAACTATTCTGTAAAAGGGTGCTTTCTTAGCGCCCATGCGTTTTAGCCTCATGCGTACAGCCACATATTTCACCTCCTTTCACGTCTTATCACCTACTAAAAAGGCAGTTTTAGCATTCCTTTGCGGCCAGTTTTTTCCATATTGGTAAATTGTTTCATTAATCGTTTAGTCTCTTCAAACTGCTTAAGCAGCCTATTAACTTCTTGTATAGAAGTACCGCTGCCACTAGCTATACGCCGTCTGCGGCTACCGTTTATAATTGACGGTTCCATGCGCTCTTGCCTGGTCATAGAGTTTATTATGGCTTCTATACGGTTTATTTCTTTATCATCTACTTCAAGTTTACCAATCTTTTTAGAATTAAAGCCTGGTAACATATCCATCAGCTGACTAAGCGGTCCCATTTTTTTAATCTCATGAAGCTGGTCTAGAAAGTCCTCCAACGTAAACTGCTGATTACGAAGCTTATTTTCCAGCTCCATGGCTTTTTTCTCGTCTACCGCGGCTTGGGCTTTTTCGATAAGGGTCAATATGTCACCCATGCCCAATATACGCGAAGCTATTCTGTCGGGATAAAATGGCTCAAGGTCGTCGAGCTTCTCACCCATTCCAACAAACTTTATCGGCTTACCGGTTACAGCTCTTACAGAGAGCGCAGCACCACCTCTAGTGTCACCATCTAACTTAGTCAGTATAACGCCATCTATAGAAAGCTGCTCATTAAAATGCTTAGCAACGTTAACAGCATCTTGCCCAGTCATAGCATCAACTACCAAGAGTATCTCGTCAGGATGCGTCGCTTCTTTTAACCTCTCAAGCTCTTGCATCATTTGTTCATCTACATGAAGCCTGCCAGCCGTATCTATTATAACTACATCCCGTGACTGTTCACTTGCATATTTTATAGCTTCTGTGCTTATAGCGACCGGATCCGTGTTGTCTAACGAAAATACTGGCACATTAACTTCTTGGCCTACAACTTGCAGTTGTTTTACAGCAGCTGGCCTGTACACATCGCCAGCTACTAGCAACGGTGCTTTACCCTGTTTTAAAAGATATTTAGCTAATTTCGCCGATGTTGTAGTTTTGCCTGAGCCCTGAAGGCCTACCATCATTATTATCGTTGGAGGCGATGAAGACCATTTTATTTTACTCTCGCCACTTCCCATAAGCTCTGTAAGCTGTTCGTTGACTATTTTAATTACCTGCTGGCCAGGCGTCAAGCTTTCTAATATACCCTGGCCAATAGCTTTCTCTGTAACTTTGTTTATAAAATCTTTAACTACAGCATAATTCACATCGGCTTCTAGCAAAGCCAGCCTCACTTCTCGCATAGCTTCTTTAACATCGTTCTCAGAAAGCTTGCCTTTAGCAGTAAGTTTCTTAAACGCCGCCTGAAGCTTTTCTGTTAATCCTTCGAAAGCCGTAACATCATCCCCTTTCGGCGAGCATATTCTCTAATGCAACCCGCATATCATCTAATCTACGTTGCATGGCATTAATCTCAGAGAGCATCCCTTCTATGCATTCTTTTTTCTTTATATGTTGCTCTAAAAGATGCAGTTTATTATTTAACTCGTAGAGATGAAACTCTCCTCTTTTTACACTATCATACACTGCCTGGCGAGTTATCATCAATTGCTCAGCTATTTCTCCAAACGAAAGATCATAGTTATAATGCAGGTCAAGAATATTCTTTTCTTTTTCCGTCAACAAGGAACCATAAATATCAAGCAATAAACCTATTTCGGCAATCTTATCCACATCACTCCACCTTGCCGTCAAGTATTTTTACTTGTCAGCAACTATTATATTATGACCTAATATATTTGTCAATCAAAATCCTAACAATGCATTTACAAAAGATGAAGGCTCAAAATTCTGTAAATCATCTATGCCTTCACCGACACCAATATATCTAACTGGCACGTTAAGTTCATTAGTTATAGCTAAAACTACACCGCCTTTAGCTGTACCATCAAGTTTAGTAAGCACTATACCGTTTATATCCACTGCTTCCTTGAATACGCGCGCTTGAGATATAGCGTTTTGACCCGTAGTAGCGTCTAAAACTAGCAGCACTTCTTTAGCAGCTTCGGGATATTCCCTGTCTATGATGCGATTTATTTTTTTTAACTCTTCCATAAGATTTTTCTTATTATGCAATCGGCCAGCAGTATCACATATTATAACATCAGCTTGGCGCGCTTTAGCCGATTGAATTGCGTCATAGACAACAGCAGCAGGATCAGAACCCTCTTCATGTTTTATTATATCTACACCCGCGCGCTTGCTCCATATCTCAAGCTGCTCTGCAGCAGCAGCCCTGAAGGTATCCGCAGCCGCTATAATAACCTTTTTGCCGTCTTGTTTGAATTTATAAGCCAATTTACCTATAGTAGTAGTTTTGCCGACACCATTTACGCCTACCACCAGAATGATTTTAGGATATGTTTCATTACTAGTCTCTTTGGCAGTTAAAATATTAACCAATTCTTCTTTTAACAGAGCTTTTACTTGCTCCGGATCTTTTATCTTTTGCTGTTTAACCTGTGCCTTTATCTCTTTTATAATGGTTTCAGCGGTATTTACGCCTACATCTGCTAATATTAATAATTCCTCTAACTCATCGTAGAATTCATCATCTAAAGCTTTTGATGAACTAATAAGAGCAGCTATCTTGCCGCCTATATTTTCCCTCGTTTTAGTAAGACCATTTTTTAACTTATCTAATATGCTCATAAAACAACCTCCGATTTTTCTTCAAGTTGAACCGATATAAGCTTTGAAACCCCCCGTTCCACCATGGACACACCATACAACGCATTTGCCGCCTCCATAGTGGAGCGCCGATGTGTTATAATTATAAATTGGCTGCCGCGGCTATAGTCTTTTATGAATTTAGCAAATCTCTGCGCATTTACTTCATCTAAAGCAGCCTCTATTTCATCTAAAACACAAAAGGGCGATGGCCTAATTTCTAGCAACGCAAATAATATAGCGATAGCCGTAAGCGTCCGCTCTCCTCCAGACAGCAACATTATGCTTTGCAATTTTTTACCGGGAGGCTGTGCTACTACGGTTATACCTGCCTCCAATACATCCCCTTCTTCCAAAATAAGGGATGCATTGCCACCTCCAAATAAACGTTTAAATGTACGTTGAAAATTTGCATTTATTATAGAAAATTGCTCGACAAATTGCCGCCGCATATTGTTTTCAAGATTAACTATTAAATTTTCCAACGTTTTCATCGCTTCTATAAGATCATCATGCTGCTTCTTTAAAAAATCAAACCGTTCATGCACTCTCTCATATTCTTCGATAGAACTAGGATTAACGGTTCCTAGTGCTGCAATCTCCTCTTTTAGCTTCTCTTTTTTAGCCGCAGCTTCAGCTAGTTCAAATTCATCAGCTTTATATTTTAAAGCTTCAGTATAAGACAACTGATATGTCTCCCACATATTATCTTGCAATGCCTGTAATTGCTCTTCCAGATGCTGCTTTTGAATATCAGCCTTATATAAACGATTTTTCAAATCGCTTACAAGTTCGCCAAGCTGATTTATTTCTTGCTCCAAATAAGCAACATCTGCTTGAAGATTTTTTTGTGCATCCTCCAGGTTTTTTATATCTGTCATTAACTTGTCGTTTTCTTTATGGAGTTTCTCTAGCTCGCATCTATGAGCCTCAATCTGGTTTTTTAGCAAAGCATTCTCTTCTTCTTTCGCCTTTATTTGTTCCCGCTTACAATTTATATCGTTTCGTTTCGTCACTGCCTCAGCATCTATATCCTGCAGACGGCTTTTGAGCGAATCGCATTCGCTTTGCACTTTAGCAACGTCCACTTGCAAAGACGTCATCTTTTTTATTATGTTTTCTTTTTTTACAGCAAGTTCTTGAAGGAGTTTATCGTTCTCCTCCGCGCCTTGGTCAAATAGTAAGCGCTGCTGTTCTAGATTTTCTAGCTCATTCTGGCATTGAATTATTTTTTTCTCATATACAGTTTTATCCTCTATCGATGCTAAAAGTTCTGCTTCTTTTGTTTCTCTTTTGTTTAAAGCTTCCGCACATTCATGCTCTACATTTTTATAAATCTCTTCATTGCGAGCATGCTCTATACGCATTTTGGAGATATCGCTTTCTAGCTCGGCATATTGGCGCTGATACTTACCTCGCTCTAAGTTTAGCTCTTCTAGCTTTTTGCTCAATATTGTATACTCGTGCTTATTGCGCTCTATATCAGCATCTAAGCGCTTTATATGCCCTGCCCTGCTTAATATATCGTTTCCACGCCGTTTTGGACTTCCACCTGATATGTAACCGCCACTTCCTATAGTATCCCCTTCTAATGTTACTATTTGAAACGAATACTTAAAGGCTTTTGCTATGTTTACAGCATTCGTCAAATTATCGCATATCACTACTCGGCCTAATAGATGTTTGATAATATTTTCAAATTTAGTATCGAATTTTAGCATATCGCAAGCAACACCCAGGCATCCTTGCTGTTGCAGAACACTTTTTTCACGCTGTGTCATGTACTTCGGCTTTACAGCAGTTATAGGTAAAAATGTTGCTCTACCGCCTTGCTTCGCTTTTAAGAATTCTATAGCATAACGTGCATTGTCTTCATTCTCCACGACGATATACTGTATAGACGCACCTAATGCTGCCTCCATGGCGGCTTCATATTCGGCATCGACCTGTATAAGCCGGCCTACTGGTCCATAGATGCCCTTAGCCATCAGCGGGTCCGCAGACCTTTCGTCCATTATTAATTTAACGCTGCGGTTAAAGCCTTCCATATTGTTTTCCATGTCTTCAAGCAACTTCAATTGTGAAGTTTGAGAATGGATATTTCTATCGATATCTATACGTTGTTTTGTTATAGCATCGATTTTAGCTGTAATAGATTCTATTTCTTGCGATTTGGCTTTAAGTTCTAGCTCTCGCTGTTCTAGCTTTTGCTTTATATCACTTAATGTCTGTTGCGCTCGTAACTTAGCCGAGACAAAATGGTTTTCATCTGCATATAAGGTTTCTACCTCATCATTCAATTTATCTATCCGCTGTTCAACAATACGCAGTTCAGATATCAGCATATTCAGTTTAGCGTTCATATCGGCCTTGCGGCTCATCATGTCAATCAATTGTTCTTTTTTATTTTTAATATTAACATTATGTTTTTCTATCTGCTCATTAATTTCAGACAAACGCTTATCATGTTCAGCAAGTTCAGCAAGCAGGCCCTTTAGTATATCTTCTTGCTGTTTTATTTGCGATTTCAGGTTGGACGCCGTATCTTCGCGATGAGATATTTGAGATTCAGATTCATTGATTTCTTGCATCAAACGCTTTATTTCATCAACCGCATATGTTGCTTTCTGCTCATTCCGATTTATCAAACTGTTTATAGCTTCTAGTTTATCTTTATTGTTCAGTATAGCGATGTGCAAGTTTGATATGCTTTCGGCATTCCCCTGAACCATATCTTTTTTTTCGGCAAGTTCTTTGCTTTTTTCCTGTTTTATAAGCTCTTGCTTGGCTAAGGAATCATTTATCAATGCGTACTCGTCTTTTATACTAGCTATGCGTTTTTTCAGTTTATCGTAATTATGTAAAAACAAATTTATGTCTATGTTTTTAAGTTCATTAATTAACCCCATATAGCGGCGGGCTTTTTGGCTAGCTTCTTCTAGAGGCCCTAGCTGAAGCTCTAGCTCAGATAAAATATCTTCTGTCCGTTGGATATTTTGCATTGTCTGCTCAAGCTTCTTTTCTGCATCAGTTTTGCGCAGTTTGTATTTTACTATGCCAACAGCTTCCTCAAATATGCCTCTCCTATCCTGAGGCTTATCGCTCAATAATTGATCTATACGGCCCTGTCCTATTATAGAATAACCTTCCTTACCTATTCCTGTGTCCATAAATAATTGTTGTATATCTTTAAGGCGACATGGAGTTTTGTTAATATAATATTCTGATTCGCCAGATTTAAACATCCTGCGCGTTATTTTTACCTCAGAATAATCTATATCTATTGCTCTATCAGCATTGTCCAAAACTAGCGATACTTCTGCCATACCTACTGGTTTGCGGCTATCAGTGCCGGAGAATATTACGTCTTCCATTTTACTGCCACGCAAGACTTTAGGGCTTTGTTCACCAAGAGCCCATCTTATAGCATCGGCTATGTTGCTTTTGCCGCTGCCATTAGGACCAACTATTGCAGTTATACCCGGAATAATTTCTATATCGACTTTATCAGCGAATGACTTAAAACCAAAAATCTCAATTTTTTTAAGATACATTGCGCCCATACAACTCCTCGAACCGATTGCAGCAATAATCTTTTATATTCAAATTATATCTGCAACGTTCATTTTCCACAACGATATTCCCTGCTTCAACATCGCAAGATGAAATTATATTTGTTTTAAGTATGCCTAGCTTTTCTAAAGCAGCTAAGTTTGAGCGCTTTTGCCCCACTATAATAGAAATCTCTCTCGGATTAGCATATAAGTTAAGCACTTGAGAACCAGCAAACTCCGCATGCATAAAAAAATGTTCTACAGCCTTTAAATAGAGCTTGCTTTTGACTAATTCTCCAAACGCCGGATGAAACGGACCCGCCAATACATCGCGGCCAAGTTGTATATCATCGCTAGGTTGAAGTCCTATACGTATAACTGGAATCTTATAAACGTTATATATGCAAAGCATTTCAGAGCATATATCAACAGCCTCGCATAATGAGAGCGGTTTGTACTTCCCATTGAGATAAAGCCGCTCTAATGGCGTATCCTTTATTACTAGAGTCGGATATATCCTGACAAAATCCGCTCCTAACTCAATTGTTCTGAAAGCACTCTCTATATCCTTTGCGAACTCATCTCCAGGCAATCCTATCATAAGCTGTACACCCAATTGAAACCCGTGCTCTTTAATAAGGCAAGCAGCATTTTCGACATCGCTGGATAAATGCCCCCGTCCGCTCATACGCAGTACTTCGTCATTCATAGATTGCGCACCCAATTCAATAGCAGTGACATCATAACTAGCAAGCATATCCAAAATATGTGAATCTATAAAGTCTGGTCTTGTGGAAAGCCTGACAGCGGTAATGTTTAATATTTCTTTATATGAGCGAGTTAATTCAAGAAGCTCTTTTTGCAATTTCTCTTCCATAGCAGTAAAAGTGCCACCATAAAACGCGACTTCAATGTCCATGTTTTTTGGAACATTTAACACAGCTTGCTCAAGCACTTTTTTAGCTTCTGAAAAAGCATCGCTATGCACACCAGTAATAGCGTACTGATTGCAATATATGCATTGAAAACGGCAACCTTGTTGAGGCACGAATATCGGAATTATATATTTCTTCCTTTTTTTCATTGCCGTCCAACCCCATTGGAAAACAACTTATTTAATGCATGATGGGCTGCATCTTGCTCGGCGTCTTTCTTGCTTCTGCCAGCACCTTTTCCTATTACTTCCCCATTTACTTGTACTTCGGCAAAAAAAAGCTTATTATGGTCTGGGCCTTCTTCTTTGACTATTTCATATTTTATTTCGCAGTAACCATCTTGCTGCAAGCGCTCTTGAAGCTCGCTTTTATAGTCATTGAAGCTCGACATCTCTGCTTCTTTGATAATTGAAGCCAATAATGATAAAACAAAACGCTTCGCTTCTTCAAATCCGCCATCTATATATACAGCCCCTATTATAGCCTCGACAGTATCAGCCAACGTGGATGGGCGTTCATCGCCATGGCTTAAGACCTCACCATGGCTTAGCAATAAATAGGCACCTATATTTATAGCCGTTGCAACTTTATACAACGGCTTTTCCGAAACGATATTCGAGCGAAGTTTAGACAAGTCTCCCTCAGTAAGATTAGGATAGGCGTTAAACAAATAATCAGTAATTACCAAATTTAATACCGAATCGCCTAACAGCTCTAATCGTTCATTGTTATAACCAGTCGAGTGTTCATATGCATAGGAGCTATGGGTCAAGGCTTCCTCTAATATAGCTATATTATTAAAGGAGTAATTCAATTTCGCCATCAATTCCTTTAATTTACCCAAGCGGCTATTATCTATAGTATATCGCTCCCCTCATAAAGCATGACGTTCAATTTGCCTTATATTTTTTAAATAACAGCACCGCATTTTGACCTCCAAAACCAAAAGAATTAGACATTGCATATTCTATGTTTGCGGTGCGCCCCTTGTTCGGCACATAATCTAAATCGCAGTCCGGATCCGGCGTTTCGTAATTTATAGTGGGTGGAACAAAGCTATCCTGTATAGCCAATACACTAACCATCGCCTCAATAGCACCTGTAGCACCTAAAAGATGCCCTGTCATTGACTTCGTCGAACTAATCGGAATTTTATAGGCATGTTCACCGAAAACCGCCTTAATCGCCATAGTTTCAAATTTATCATTGTATGGCGTTGAAGTACCGTGAGCATTTATATAATCTACTCGTTCCGGGCTTACGCCAGCATCCTCAAGGGCCTCGCTCATAGCCCTTGCTGCGCCTTCTCCCTCAGGCGCTGGAGCAGTTATATGATATGCATCGCATGTCGCGCCGTATCCGATTATCTCGCCATATATATGAGCTCCGCGCTTTATAGCATGTTCAAGGCTCTCCACGATAAGTACACCAGCGCCTTCGCCCATAACAAAACCATCGCGTTTAGCGTCGAATGGGCAGCTAGCCGCTTTAGGATCATCATTGCGTGTAGATAACGCTTTCATAGCACAAAAGCCAGCTAACGATAAAGGAGTCACTGCGGCCTCGGCACCACCAGTAAACATTATGTCGGCGCGGCCATCTTTTATTATCCTAAATGCTTCACCTATAGCATTGGTTGCCGAGGCACACGCAGTTACTACAGTCGTGTTATATCCTTTAGCCCCATAAGCTATAGCTATTTGCCCTGCCGCTATATTTGTTATAATCATCGGAACAAAAAACGGACTTATGCGTCCTGGACCCTTGGTATTAAGCAAGGTATGTTGCTCTTCAAATGTAGATATGCCTCCTATGCCCACGCCCATAACGACGCCCAATCTGTCTCTGTCCACATCATCTAGATTTATATTGGCATCAGCTACTGCCATAGCTGCCGAAGCCATAGCAAATTGCGTAAATCTATCCATATGCTTGGCTTCTTTGCGATCTATAAAATCCTCAGGTTTAAAGTCAAGGACTTCACCCGCTATTTGCGTTGTAAAAGCCGAAGCATCAAAACGCTGTATCTTGTCTATACCGGATACACCATTTTTTATGTTATCCCAGAAAGTATCTTTACCTATGCCCAAAGGCGTTACAGCCCCCATACCCGTTATCACTACTCGGTTGCTCATTCCTACCTCCATTTTGGTTAGAAATTTAAAAATCTATATAAAAAGCTTACGCTTGATAACTCATTTTTAATCCCGCAGCAGAACACTGCGGGATAAGCCCAGTGAATTATTCTTGATTCTGATGGCTTTTTATGTATTCCACCACATCATTCACTGTAGATAATTTCTCAGCATCTTCATCAGGGATTTCCATATCGAATTCTTCTTCTAGTGCCATTATCAATTCCACTATATCCAAAGAATCGGCTCCCAAATCGTCTATAAACGATGATTCCAATTTTACATCATCAGGTTCTACGCCTAATTGTTCAACTATGACATCCCTAATTTTTTCAAATAGCATCATATTTCACCTCCCTTCAAAATTAGAAGCAAAACTTCTCTTTATGATGATATTACATAACAAGGCCCCCGTCAACATTTATTACTTGCCCTGTTATGTACCTAGCCCCATCGCCGGCTAAGAAAACCGCCAACTCGGCTACTTCTTCAGGTTCTCCAAAGCGGCGCAATGGTATGCTATCTAAAACTTTTTCTTTGATATTATCTGCCAGCGCATCGGTCATGTCAGTTTTTATAAATCCAGGTGCGATAGCATTAACCGTTATACCACGACTGGCCATTTCTTTTGCCACAGATTTAGTAAAACCTATTATACCAGCTTTTGCAGCTGCATAATTGGCCTGTCCAATGTTGCCTGTTAAACCCACTATAGAAGCTATGTTTATTATGGTACCGTAACGCTTCTTCATCATGTACCGGCAAGCAGCTTTGGTGCAGTTAAAGGCGCTGCCTAAATTCGTGTCTATCACATTTTGCCAATCTTCGGAAGACATCCTGATCAACAAATTATCCCTTGTAATGCCAGCATTATTTACCAATATGTCCACTCCGCCATAGTGCTGGACCGCTTTATCTACAATATCCGCTGCACATTCAGCAATGCTAGCATCTCCTTGAACAGATATGGCATCACTCCCACACTTTTTTATAGATTCTATAACCTCGTTAGCAGCATTAACATTTTTGAGATAATTTACTACAATTTTAGCGCCATTTTGGGCGAGTTTTAAAGCAATAGCTCTGCCTATGCCTCTTGACGCTCCCGTAACTATAGCCACCTTGCCTTCAAGCATTTTTTAACATCCTTTCAGCTGTTCAAGCGTTGACTCTAATGACTGCATATTTTCTACGTTCAACGCTTTTACTTCCTTGCTTATCTTCTTAACAAATCCAGTAAGTGCCTTACCGGGCCCTACCTCTATGAAAGTATCAGCGCCCATCTCTATCATCCTTAGCACGCTGTCTTCCCATCTTACTGGACTGCTAACTTGCTTTATAAGCAATTCACGTATCTCATCGGGAGATGATACTTCTTTAGCTGTTACATTAGCTATAACTGGAATAACCGGCGGATTTATAACAACATCTTTAAGGACTTCAGCTAATTTTTCGCCAGCAGGTTTTAATAAGGTGCAATGGAATGGAGCGCTTACCTCAAGCATGATGGCCCTTTTAGCCCCTTTTGCCTTAGCTATCTCACAAGCCTTTTGCACAGCTTTTATTTGACCAGATATGACTATTTGACCAGGACAATTGTAATTAGCCGGCTCTACTACACCATATTGGGAAGCTTCCAAACAAGCAGTCTCAACATCATGTTTATTCAAGCCTATTATAGCAGCCATAGCACCCTCGCCTATAGGCACAGCTTCTTGCATAAACTTGCCGCGTTGTTGTAGAAGCTTTACAGCATCATCAAAATCCAACGATTTTGCTATTGATAGAGCTCCATATTCTCCAAGGCTGAGGCCAGCCGCTATATCTGGTAAAACGCCATTTAACTCTAAAGCTTTAGCACAAGCCATGCTCACTGTAAATATGGAAGGTTGGGTTATTTCAGTCTGTTTTAACAGCTCATCCGGACCATTAAAACAAAGCTTAGCCATATCATATTTAAGCGCTTCTGAAGCCTTATCGAAAATTTCAGCTACCTCGGGATAACGTTCGGCTAAATCTTTGCCCATACCTGCATATTGCGAGCCTTGCCCCGGAAATATGAATGCTATTTTCCCCATAAAACTTCACTCCTCTTCATTACTATCTTTATATAAAAGCATTTGCATGCTTTCTATAACATTTGCTGCCTCAGATAGTATTTCTTGTATTATTTCAGCAGCAGGTTTTATATCATGAATCAATCCTGCTATCTGACCAGCCATTACAGAACCGCCTTCTATGTCACCTTCTATTGCAGCCGCTCTTAGTTTGCCTATACCAAGGTTTTCTAATTCTTCTACGGACGCCATCTCTTGTTCTAATTTCTCATACTGGGCAGTTAATTTATTTTTTAATACTCTAACCGGATGGCCAGTAGATCGACCAGTTACCACGGCATCTCTGTCACCAGCTTTTATAATAGCCTCTTTATAACGTTCATGAACTATACATTCACTGGCACACACAAAACGGGTGCCCATCTGTACGCCATGTGCCCCAAGAGCCATAGCCGCAACCATTCCTCTACCATCAGCAATACCTCCAGCGCCTATGACTGGTATGTTTACCGCATCTACTACTTGAGGAATTAATACCATAGTTGTCAATTCACCTATGTGGCCACCAGCTTCATGGCCTTCAGCTACCAAAGCGTCAGCGCCCGCCTTCTCCATACGCTTCGCTAATGCCACAGAAGGCACAACAGGAACAACTCTGCACCCTGTAGACTTTAATTTTTCTATATATTTTGCAGGATTCCCTGCGCCAGTCGTAACCACAGCGACTTTCTCTTCGCATATAACCTTGACCACTTCATCTGTATAAGGCGATTTAAGCATAACGTTTACACCAAATGGCTTATCTGTTAATTCTTTAGCCATTCGTATCTGTTGTCTTACAACCTCACCACTAGCATTTCCAGAACCTATTATGCCAAGACCTCCGGCATTAGAAACAGCTGCCGCAAGCTCAGCGGTAGCAACCCAAGCCATACCCCCTTGTATTATAGGATATTTTATATTAAATAAATCGCATATAAGCGTATGAAACACTATTTCACCATCCTTATTTCGACCATCTTAATGCGCAAGAAGCCCAAGTCAAACCGCCACCAAAGCCAACTAAAACAATATTATCGCCTTTTTTGAATTTACCCTCACGTGCTGCCTCATCCATGGTAACTGGTATAGTAGCAGCAGACATATTACCATACTTATGTATGGTAAGGCACACACGCTCAGGTGGCACTCCCAAGCGCTTGCGGGCCGACTCTATGATTCTTATATTAGCCTGATGAGGAACAAACCAATCTATATCCTCAGGCTTCAATCCTGCTCTGTTTATTGCCTCCATAGATGCTGTATCCATTATTTTTACTGCAAACTTAAATACTTCGCCACCGTCCATATACATATAATGCAGTCTATTATCAATGGTTTCATGCGATGCTGGCATACGGGAGCCTCCAGCCTTTATGTTCAAATATTTGCCTCCCGCACCATCCGCTCCAAGATATGTGGACAATATACCATAGCCATCCTCTACAGGACCTATTACGGCAGCACCAGCTCCATCGCCAAATAACACGCAAGTATTTCTATCTTGCCAATCTGTAATGCGGGAAAGAATATCTGCTGCTATGACCAGAACATATTTATAGGTTCCAGTTGCTATAAATTGCTGCGCTATAGCCATTGCGTATATAAACCCCGAGCAAGCAGCCTCTAAGTCAAAAGCAGCAGCATTTTTCGCTCCTATATTATCTTGCACTATGCATGCAGTAGCAGGAAATATCATATCAGGCGTAATTGTAGCCACTATTATCATATCTATATCCGAAGCTTTAACATTAGCATCCTCTAAAGCTTTTAATGCAGCCCTGGTTGCTATATCAGACGAAGCATCTTCAGAATCAGCTATACGCCGCTCACTTATGCCCGTCCTAGTGCGTATCCATTCATCAGTGGTATCTACCATCTTCTCTAAATCAAAGTTTGTTAAGACCTTCTCAGGCATATAACTGCCTAACCCTAATATACCAGCCGAAATTTTATTGTTCATTGCTTTTGTCCTCTACCATAACTATTTCATTTCTTATTTGTGATAAAACGTCTTTAGAAACGAATATCTCTGCTTGCTTTATTGCATTTTTTATTGCAGATGCATCAGAACTACCGTGTGCTTTTATAATCAATCCATCTATCCCTAAAAGCAATGCGCCTCCGTATTCAGCATAATCCCACTCTTTCATAAGTCCTTTTAAAGTAGGCATCAACAATAAAGCCCCTAATTTTGCCCGCCAGCTTTTTAATATATCTTGTTTTAAAATTTCAAATAAAGACGAAGCTATTCCCTCAAGCAGCTTTAATATAACGTTACCAACAAAGCCATCACATACTATAACATCGGCTTTGCCTGCAGGTATGTCCCTGGCTTCTATGTTACCTATAAAATTAAGATGAGTGGCTTTTATAAGCGTATATGCTTCCTGGATAATATCATTGCCTTTTGTTTCTTCTTCGCCAACGTTTACTAATCCGACACGAGGAGAAGGGATGTTTAAAACTTTTTCCATATACACAGACCCCATTACGGCAAATTGCATTAGATGTTCTGCCTTGCAGCCTATGTTAGCCCCCGCGTCGACGAGTAGGCTAGCACCCTTTACAGTAGGAATAATAGGTGCCAGCGCTGGCCTATCTATACCCTCTATGCGCCCAACTTTCAACAAAGCACCCGCCATCAATGCTCCCGTATTTCCCGCCGATATAAATGCCTCTGTTTTTTTCTCTTTAAGCAATTGAAGGCCTACCATCATAGAAGAATTTCTTTTTTTCTTTATTGCATTAACCGGTTTTTCATCATTGCTAATAACTTCTAATGCATCCTCTATATGCAAGCGCGACTTATCATAATCATAATCTTGTAATAAATTATCAATAACCTGCTGTTGACCTACCAATATTATTTCTATATCATGATCTTTGAAAGCGTTTAAAGCTTCTACACAACCCTTAACCATCTCATCTGGTGCACGATCGCCTCCCATGGCATCTACAGCTATACGCATGATAAGTCCTCCTCTAATCGTCTTGCAACGAAACCAGGATAAACTTCCCCCTAAAGGCTTCGCTATCCTTAACCTTCGTTTTTACCCATACAAAATATTTATTTCCTCTAACCCTTACCACCTCTGCTTTAGCAACTAATTTATCACCTGCTCGTACAGGTATTTTGTATTTTATATTGGCCACGCCTGTTAATGCTACAGGCGCATCTATAACGGCAATAGCTAAGGATTCTGCTTGTGCAAATATAAAATGGCCTCGAACTACGCCGTTCTTTTCAAAAGCCATCTGATTATCAGTTTGTAACACAGATATCCCGCTTTTGCCCAACTCTAGATCTATGAGCTCCCCAACTATCTCTCTGCCTTTTATGGATTTTACCTTGCTATAACTTTTAGCGGCTAATTCGCGCAGGCGCTGTCTAAGCTCTGGGATACCCGTCTCCATTCTATCTAATCGTATAGTCTGTATACTTACATGGAAAGCGCGGCTTAACTCTTCATCAGTGAGAAATGGGTCTTGTCTTAATTTTGCTAATAATGCAGCCTGTCTTTCTTGTTTAGGCATTCCATGGCTCATCATAACCGCTACCTCCACTCTTATTATATGAATTTATGTGTTACTCATAGTACCTGATAATAAAGTAGTATAACATAACGGTTAAGAGGTGACAAGGGGTAAAACAAAAAACTTCAATTCGTCTTACGAATTGAAGAAAAAAACCAAACTCATAGTTTATGTTTTTTAAGAATTTGTGTTTTTCCTGTTTTTATCCCACTTATCTTTAGGGTGTTCCTTGTCATTTTCACTACCGAGCACTGCTTTATGAGATAAATTTATCCTTCCCTGTTTGTCTATATCGGTAACCTTGACCAATATCTCATCGCCCACTTTAACAACATCTTCAACTTTGTCCACATGCCCGTTAGATAATTTCGATATATGCACCAGCCCTTCTTTGCCAGGCAATATCTCAACAAACGCGCCAAAGGGCATTATTCTTGTAACCTTGCCCAGGTATACCTCTCCGGCTTCTACATCTTTAACAATTCCTTCTATTATGCGCATAGCTTTTTGACCTGACCCCGTATCAGGAGCAGCTATATATATAGTACCATCTTCTTCTATATCTATTTTGGTACCTGTATCCGCTATGATCTTATTTATGACCTTGCCTCCAGAACCAATGACCGATCTAATCTTATCAGGGTCTATGGTCATAGTCATGATTTTAGGAGCATATGGAGAAAGTTCTTTACGCGGCTCAGGTATAACCTCCAGCATTTTATCCATTATGAACATGCGGCCCTTATATGCTTGCTCCAATGCTGCTTGCAATATAGGCTTGTCTATGCCCTTTACTTTTATATCCATCTGTATAGCTGTAACACCTTTAGCGGTACCAGCTACTTTAAAATCCATATCACCAAAAAAGTCTTCTAGTCCCTGTATATCGGTTAAAATAGCAACTTTACCCGATTCTTCATCCTTCATTAATCCCATGGCTACTCCCGCTACAGGTGCTTTTATAGGTACGCCCGCATCCATCAGCGCTAACGTGCTTCCACAAACGCTTGCTTGAGATGTAGATCCATTTGAGCTCATAACTTCGGATACTACCCTTATGGTATATGGAAATTCCTCCTGAGATGGTATCATAGGCTCTAAAGCTCTTGCAGCCAAGGCACCATGTCCTATTTCTCTACGGCCAGGCCCACGCATCATCTTTGCTTCGCCGGTGCTGTAAGGCGGCATATTGTAATGATGTATATATCTTTTGCTTTCTTCTAAGCTCAAATCTTCTAGCATTTGTTCATCACCTGGCGCACCGAGTGTCGCAATAGTAAGCACTTGCGTTTGGCCTCGCGTAAACAAGCCTGAACCATGAACACGCGGTATTAATCCAACTTCACAAGATATTGGCCTTATTTCATCAAGCTTGCGCCCATCAGGACGCGAGCCTTCCGTCAAAACCATCTTGCGCACACATTCTTTGCTTATATTATATATAGCCTCGCTTATGTCGGCTTCATGTTCAGGAAAGGTCTCAGCAAAATGAGCTAATACGTCCTCTTCTACTTTGTCCATCTGATCATCCCGCCCTTGCTTATTCGGGGAACGGACAGCCTGTGCTATCATATCAAATGCATATTCGCGCACCGCTGCCTCTATTTCAGGATCTACTTTATGCAATTCTGGGATATTTTTAGGTACACCAACTTCGGCAACTATCTGTTCTTGAAACTCCACAAGCTGCTTTATATATTCATGTCCAAACATGATGGCTTCAAGTATTTTATCTTCTGGCACCTCATTAGCTCCTGCCTCGACCATCATTATAGCATCTTTAGTACCTGCAACCGTTAAATGTAATATGCTTTTTTCGCGTTGAGCAGCATCTGGATTTACGACTAATTCATCATCTACTAGCCCTACCAATACAGAACCTATAGGACCTTCAAAAGGTATATCCGATATACTAAGCGCCGCAGACGCCCCCACCATAGCTAGCACATCTGGTGGAACATCTGGTTCCACTGATAGCGGCATAGCAACAACTTGCACATCATTTCTATAACCTTTGGGAAACAAGGGCCTTATAGGCCTATCTATCAAGCGAGAGGTTAGTATGGCTTTTTCAGTGGGCTTGCCTTCCCTTTTTATAAAACCACCAGGTATCTTGCCTACTGCATAAAGCTTTTCCTCGAAGTCAACGCTTAGCGGGAAAAAGTCTATACCTTCTCTTGGCTCTTTCGAAGCCGTAGCCGCTACAAATACTGTAGTATCACCATATCTTATAAGCACAGAGCCATTTGCCTGCTCCGCTAGCTTGCCGGTCTCTACTATAAGTTTCCTACCGGCAAAATCCATTTCAAATTTTTTATACAGAAAAAATTCCTCCTTCCGCATTGAATCGCTTCAATGAACAGAGCGGGGTCTCCCCCGCCCTTCCCTATTTTCTGAGCCCTAAACGCTCTACTATGGAACGATAGCGCTCAATATCTTTTTCCTTGAGATAATTCAAAAATCTGCGCCTTTGACCGACCATTTTAAGCAATCCTCTTCTGGAATGATTATCATGTTTATTAATCTTCAAATGTTCGTTTAAATGATTAATCCTCTCGGTCAAAATAGCTATCTGCACCTCTGGTGAACCAGTATCATTTTCATGCAGACCGTAAGCTTGTATTATCTCTTGCTTTTTGGCTTTATCCACGTATGCACCTCCTCTTTTCGGCATATTCGCCACATAAAATCCCCTTTGAACAGAGCATAACGTCGAGGCATCGTTATCCCCAGCTCAAGGTTAATATAAGTATATATCATTTAAAAGCAATTAACAAGAGTCAAGTGAAATGAAACTACAATTCGCGTCCATACTCAAGCAGGCTGCCTCCGGCATCCATGCCTTCGGCCACGCCTATTTAAGCTTCATTCACCGGTTATGCCAACGCAATATTTCAAGGCATATTATAGCTTTGTATCACTTACAGAAGAAGCTTTTATAAATTACGAATTAAAGTAAAATAAAAAAGCAGGGATATATTCCCTGCTACTCTGGTGGAGATGAGGGGAATTGAACCCCTGACCTCTTGGGTGCGATCCAAGCGTTCTCCCGCTGAACTACATCCCCAATGCATATTCATATTAGCACAAGATTGTACTCGCGTCAAGAACCTTATTTATGATAAGGTTCATTATTGTTTATTTTAAAGCATCTGTAGATTTGCTCCAGTAAAATCAAGCGCATCAATTGATGGGGAAAAGTCATAAGAGAAAATGAAAGGACCATATCTGCTTTGTTAATTATTTTTGATGAAAGCCCTAGAGACCCCCCTATAATAAAGGTTATAGTGCTATAGCCTGATAACGTTACATCAGCCAGATGAGCTGCCAACTGTTCCGAAGACATTCCAACTCCTTCTATAGCAAGTGCTATAACATATTCTCCACTTTTTATTTGCTGAAGTATAAAGTTACCTTCCTCTTCTTTTATTTTCTCTATATCGGCTTGTGATATGTTTTGAGGGGCTTGTTTCTCACTCGTTTCTACTATGTTCAATTGGCAATATCGGCTCAATCGTTTTGAATATTCCTTTATAGCATCACGAACAAACGGCTCTTTGATTTTGCCTACTGCTATTATTTTTATATTCATTTCTTGTTGGCAAATCGCACCGCCTTTAGTATGGCTTTAGCTACAACCTCAACTGCCGCTATGCCTACAACAGTTACATCTGTTTTTACTTTTCCCGTTGCTAGAGCAAACACTGTATCTCCGTCATACATAGTATGCACCGGCCTTATTGTTAAGGCATAACCGTCATGTGCCATCTGCGCTACTTTGTTAACTTCTTCTTTGGTCAATTCAGCGTTGGTAGCCACAACACCTATAGTAGTGTTCCCGAATCCTTTTGGCGTTTGACACCGTTTTAATATCAATTCCATCGTGTTTAGAAAAGTACCGTTTTTGTCTTGGCAGCCAGCCACAATCTCGCCATTCGTATAGTCTACAATATCGCCAAGAGCATTTACTGCTACTATAGCCCCAACAATAAGCTCACCTATTTGGATACTTGCCGAACCTATGCCTCCCTTCATGGCATGCTCTATTCCTAAGACTTTACCCACAGTAGCTCCTACACCTGCACCTATGCTGCCAATATCCAATTCTCCTGCTTTTGCGTTTAAGCACGCCTTATGACCCATATCTTTATTTGGATAAGCTTCTGAAGAGCCAACATCGAGATCAAATAATACCGCTGCCGGAACAATTGGTACCGGCCTCACGCCGCTGTTGAAGCCTAAACCACGCTGCGCTAAATATTCCATAACTCCAGTTGCGGCATCTAGGCCAAAAGCACTGCCTCCCGCAAGCAATACCGCTTGGGCTTCTTGCACCAGATTGCAAGGATGCAAGAGGTCTGTCTCCCTAGTACCAGGCGCAGAGCCTCTAACGTCAACTCCAGCTACAGCACCTTGCTCGCATAGCACAACCGTACAACCTGTTAAGCCGCTGAAATCGCTAGCATGGCCAACTTTTATACCATCAACATCTGTTATATTATCATACATAGCCTTCTACTCCTCTTATCGACACTTCACCTGAAATAATGCGCTCTATATGTCCATTCTTATCAATCACCAGCAAAGCGCCATCACTATCTATATCCCGGACCATAACTTCCCGTGAATCCTCCCCTTTAAAAGCAATAGCTTTCTTACCTATACTAATACATTTTTTCCTATATTCTTTCAATAGTTCTTGTAACTTGTTATAATATACGAAATCATAATATTTTTTATCAAATTCCTTAACTATAGACTCAAACAAGCCCTTTTTATCAATGGCACGGCCTAATTCTATTTGCAAAGAAGTAATTTTATCTTTTAATTCTAATGGCACATAGCTAGATGGCAAATTTACGTTTACACCTATGCCTATTATAGCGTATTTTATAGCATCATTAGCCGTTTTCACCTCCGTAAGTATACCGCAAACTTTTTTATTAGCCAGCAGTATATCATTAGGCCATTTTATGGCCGCATCAAGAGTAACATAATTATCAATAGCACTGCATACGGCTAAAGCCGCTATCAGGGTTAGCTTTTGCGCATCTGAAGGTGTTAGACAAGGTCTTAATATTATAGACATATATATTCCACTATCTTTTGGAGAGATCCATGATCTCCCTAAGCGGCCACGGCCGCTAGTTTGTTCATCAGCTACTACTATTAAACCATCATCGCAGCCATTTTCTGCCATTTCTTTTGCTTTATTATTAGTAGAGTCTAGAACAGGAAAGTGAATTATTGTATGTTTTATATCTTTTGACTCCATTTTTACCTCTCATTTATTTCAAAAGCCCTCCCTATAATAGGGAGGGCTTTTGAAATAGCTTTCATTTGACAGGTACAACCGCCTTTTTCTCAGCAGACTCCAAACAAGCTAACACTATTTTTAGTGCCTTATAGCCTTCTTCTCCCGAGATTATAGGCTGCTCACCATTTACTATATGTTTAATAAAAAGGTCTATAACACCACTACTTACTTGTTTCTCGTTCGTGGCTATTTCTCCTACTTTATAGCAAGCCCTTTGACCATTAGCATAATCCACTACTACCTCGAAGTCAGGATCTGCTCCTAGCTTTATAACCCCTTTTTCACAATAAATCGTAGTGCTATTATCCTCTGAGCCTTTATACGTCCAGCTAGCCGTCAAAGTGCCAATAATGCCATTTTCAGTTTTCAATATGCATACAGCGTTATCGTCCACATCTATCAGACTGCCATCGTCATATGTTTTCCCGCGCGTTTCTACAAACGCTCCAACCTCTACTATCTCCTCGCCCAACAGCCATCTCATGAGATCTGCTTTGTGAACGCCAAGGTCGCCCATAGCACCGACAAAAGCTTCTTTTTTCCGGAAAAACCAAGTTTTATTGTTTTTATCAGCACACCATCCCTCAGGGCCAGCATGGCCAAAAGTCGTGCGAAAAGAATAAATTTTCCCAAGTTCCCCGCTATCTAATATTTGCTTAGCTTTAATGTGCGGAGGCATCAATCGCTGATTATGGCCTATCATCAATATCTTGCCGCTTTCTTCAGCTTCTTTTATCATAGCTTCTGCTTCAGCAGCCGACGTAGCCATTGGCTTTTCGCATAAAACGTGCTTGCCAGCCTTTAAAGCTGCTATTGATACTGGAGCATGTAAGTAATTTGGCAAGCAAACGCTTATAGCATCGATATCAGGTCTACTTATCACATCCATATAATCCGTATACACTACGCCACCATATGTAGCAGCTAAATCCTTGGCCCTTTCTTCTACTATATCACATAAAGCTACTAACTCCGCGTCAGGGTTTGCAGCATACTCAGGAACATGGCGATATCGCGCTATCGAGCCACAGCCTATAACACCTACTTTTATTTTATCCAATGAATATCTCCCCTTTCTTAAATTTATGCCCTATGATAATTCTACTAGATAAAAGTATTTTTATCAATAGAAACCCTGGCCACCTGTAATTCGCATTTATGCCTTCGGCTACGCCTATGTAAGCTCATTCACCGGGTATATCTGCGCAATATTTCATCAGCATATGAAGCTTTGCGCCGCTTACGGAGAGAAAATTTTGCAAAGTATAATATACTGTTATTCCTCTAGTATAAACACATCCCTGGGCTGCATTATGATTTCACCACTCAAATATTCATCCCTTATTAATTCGTGACGATTAGCGGCTCCAAGGTCAATAGGAACTACGTATTCATTATGATTTAATATAAAGGTAAATACCTTGCCGTCTTTTTGGCGCTGCGTAACTTCGACATTGAGTGGTACTTCCATAACAGGATAAACTCCCTTTTGTTCGCACACATAACGAATTAAGGCCTTTACAAATTCCTCATCAGGGTCAGATGCTATATAATAGGCCAAACCAGAGCCGTATTTATTTGCTGTAAATGCCGGCATGCCAGCATAGAAATCACTTTCATAAGCAGCTAGTGCCTCAGCACTGGTCAGATGTACAACATCGCATAATAAACTGCATTTATATCTCCCCTTTACGTTTCCAAAAGGGTGTGAGACAATCATGCTGTTCTCCATCTCCGGAAACAAGGCATCTGTCTCCTCTACCCATAAGCCCAGTAAATGCTGCATTGGTGCTGGATAGCCCCCCATAAACACCAAATCATTTTCGTCTACCCAACCGCTGAAAAAAGTTGTTATTAAGACGCCACCATTTTTTATGAAATTTTCCAAACGCTCAACAATATTGCCTCTCAGCATATACATAGCAGGGGCAACCACGATATCGTAGTTTGACAAATCGCCATCTTCGTTTATCATATCCACTGGCACATTCATTTCATAAAATGCTTTGTAATATTTTTCAACCTGCGGAACGTATTTTAAGTCGACGCTTGGCCCGCTTGAATATTCTACAGCCCACCAATTCTCCCAATCAAATACCATAGCAACACGCGCTTTTATCGTGGAACCCAATATTTTATCGCCTAATTTTTTAAGCTCTTCCCCAAGTTGCCTAACCTCTTTAAAGACACGCGTATTTTCATGACCCGCATGCGATATTACAGCACCATGGTATTTTTCACACGCTCCTCGCGACTGCCTAAGTTGGAAAAACATGACGGTATCAGCGCCATGAGCAATTGCTTGATAACTCCAAAGGCGCATCACACCTGGACGTTTGAGGCCGTTATATGGTTGCCAGTTTTGCTGATTCGGCGTCTGTTCCATTAACATAAAAGGTTTACCACCTTTCAAGCCGCGCATGAGATCATGCCTCATAGCGATATTGCTCATAACCGCTTTATTAGACGGATAATTATCCCATGAAACTACATCCATGTGCTTAGCCCAAGAAAAATAATTCAATGGTTTAAATGTTCCCATTAAATTAGTGGTTATCGGAACTTCTGGTGTTATTTCTTTTATAATATCATATTCGCCTCTATAGCACTCTAAAATACTGTCGGACATAAAGCGATTATAATCTATAGCCATGCCCTGAAAATAAGTCCCTTCATTATCTCCTCGTTTAAATGTTTCGCTCAAATGAGACGGCGGTATAATTTCATCCCAGTCATATATCGTATGCCCCCAAAAGTTTGTATACCATCTTTTGTTTAATTCTTCTAAAGAACCATATCTTTCCTTTAACCATTCTCTGAAGGCTTTAGCACAACTCTCACAATAGCAATACGTGCCATATTCATTGCCTATATGCCACGTCACTAATGCCGGGTGGTCTTTGTATCGCAAGGCGAGCTGACGCGTTAGCGCTTGCGATGCCCTTCTATAGTCCGAGCTATTAGGACAAAAATTGACTCTGGCACCATGTTTGCGCTTTTGTCCGTCTACAGTAACCGGCAATATCCCAGGATATTTTTTTGACATCCACGCTGGCTGCGCTGCTGTAGACGTCGCCAAACAAACATATATCCCGTTTTCATAAAGAAGATTCATGATTTTATCTAACCAAAAAAAATCATACTCGCCTTCTTTGGGTTCTAAAAGCGCCCAACTAAACACAGCCACCGTAGCTACATTGATATTAGCCAATTTTAATAAGCGCATATCCTCCTGCCATGTCTCTTCAGGCCATTGCTCGGGATTATAATCCCCTCCATAGAAAAACGCCGGCAATTTAGGATTGATCATTTACATTTCCCCCTATATAATTAAATTATACTTATATTTTTTATATTATCATTGAAATACAGCACTGTAAATCAAAGTATTTTAATATCTATATAAATATATTAAAGTAAAGAAGGATCATTATGTTGGAAATAAATGTATTTGCTGTGATAAATGACCGCCAAAAGCATTTGCCATTCTATATGGAAACAGTTGGATGGCAAAAAAACCAATCACATATATCGCGCCCATCTGGATATCCGTATTATCACTGGCTTCAAACTGTCAATGGCGCTGGCAAACTAATTTTAGAGGGACAAATCTATACTATAGAACAAGGTACCGGCTTTTTATTAATGCCTCATGAACCACATGAGTACTATGCTATAGAAGAACCATGGGAAGTTTATTGGCTAACATACGATGGTTTCCACATACAAGATACAATGAGATCTCTAGGATTCACATCATCATGCATATTGTCTCTATCAGATGCAAAAAGCACTGAAGAAGTACTTGAAGAAATGATAGAAGAAGCTAAAGCTAGTGACGGTTTAAACGACCTCGAAATTTCCTCTTTTGTATATAAATTTCTTACTCGCTTAGCAAAGTATTCATCTGTAGAAAATAATTATTCTTTACAACAATACTACGCTAGGCTATCACCTGTACTAGAATATATAAAACAGCATTACATGGATGACACATCATTAGATCAAATGGCTGCCTGCCTTCATGTAACGCCTCAATATTTATGCAAGTTGTTTAAAGATGCTTTTAATATAACGCCGTTTACTTATTTGATAAAATACCGCATTAAAAAAGCTAAAGAGCTTTTATTATTTGACAAAACGATGTCCATAAAAGAAGTGGGACAAGCAGTTGGCTTTAGCAATATAAGCTATTTTTGTTCTTTATTCCGCAAATATGAAGGTATAACGCCAGGTATATTTAAAGAAGCTCATCGGTAAAGAGGCATCTCTCCACCGATGATACGCATTATACGATTAAAAAAGCCCTATTATAGTGCCGTCATCTAATATATCGATTCTTTCTGCTGCAGGTATAGCCGGCAAGCCAGGCATGGTAACTATATCGCCTGCCAATGCGACTACAAAGCCAGCACCTGATGAAACATTTATTTGTCGCACATTAAGCTTCCAGCCACGTGGTGCACCTTTCAACAATGGGTCATCCGAAAATGACATCTGCGTCTTAGCAATACACACCGGCAAATTACCGTACCCAAGGTGCTCTAATGTCTCTATTGATTTAGCGGCTCTTCTGCTGAACACAACATCATCTGCTCTGTATATCTCTTTAGCAACTATTCTTATCTTATCTTCCAGAGGCATATTAAGATCATATAGGGGCTTAAACCTGTTCTCTTCATGCGCGATAGCTTCTAATATTTGTTCTGCTAATTCTATGCCTCCCATACCGCCCTGACTTACAACATCAGATTCCGCGGCACGCACTCCCATCCTTTTACAATGTTCTTTTAAAAATTCTATTTCTTTTTCGGTGTCTGTGGGGAAACGATTTATAGCCACTACTACAGGCAAACCGTATTTATTACGTAAATTGTCTATATGTTGGTCAAGATTAGCACAGCCTCGATCCAAAGCTTCTAAATTCTCTACAGATAGATGATTATAATCAACTCCACCATGGGATTTTAGTGCCTTCACCGATGCCACCAGCACAGCTACAGCTGGCTTTACATCGATTATGCGGCTTACAATATCAAAGAATTTTTCAGCACCTAAGTCTGCAGCAAATCCACCTTCTGTTACTACATAGTCAGTAAGCTTTAGCGCCATTTTTGTAGCTATTATACTATTATTGCCATGCGCTATATTAGCAAACGGCCCTCCATGAATAAAAGCCGGTTGCCCTTCTAGCGTTTGAACCAAATTGGGTTTTATCGCATCTTTCAAAAGCACTGCCATAGCCCCAACCGCCTTTAAGTCTCTGGCATAAATGGGCTTGTCATCATATGTATAAGCTACTAAAATATTCCCCAACCGTTCTTTTAAATCGCTCATGTTTGAGGCCAAACATAATATAGCCATAACTTCAGATGCCACAGTTATATCGAACCCAGACTCTAGTGGTATGCCATTCGCCTTACCGCCAAGCCCCACCACGACATTCCTCAGTTGCCTATCATTCATATCTAATGCGCGTTTCCAAGCTAGGCGCGTTGGATCTATGTTAAGGCGATTTCCTTTTACTATATGGTTTTCTAAAATAGCTGATAAAAGATTATGCGCTGTCCCCACAGCATGTATATCGCCTGTAAAATGCAAATTTATATCTTCCATTGGCACAACTTGAGAGTATCCACCGCCGGCAGCTCCACCCTTTACGCCAAAAGTAGGCCCTAATGATGGTTCTCTCAAACAAAGCGACACGTTTTTATTCAATTTTCCAAGAGCCTGCGTTATACCAATAGCGGTACAAGTCTTCCCTTCGCCAGCCGGAGTCGGTGTTATAGCCGTAACATATATAAGCTTGCCATCGGGCCTATTTGCTAGACGTTTATATACATTCAAATTTATTTTAGCCTTATATTTACCATAAAGTTCTAAGTCATCCTCTTCAAGCCCGATTTTCTGAGCTATAGCGGTTATAGGCCGCAGTTGCGCCTTTTGTGATATTTCAATATCAGATAGCATATCCATTCTTCTCCTTTTAGTTTAAAAACGCTAAAAGTCCAGATTATTTCTTGTTAATATATTTTTCCGGATCTTTATCGAATTCTATTTTACAATGTTTCGAACAAAAATAATAAGTAACCCCTTTATACTCCGATGTAGCTTTAGCGTTTTTTTCATCTACCATCATATCGCATACCGGATCTTTTACCATCAGTATCATCTCCTTTATTTAAGAACTTATAAATAATATAGCATTTACCTTTAATAATAGCAATAAATTTCCAATATTTACTTAACATTATAAATTACGACTTGCATACAATTTTTTATTTTTGCTGAATTTTAAAACTATTTGTGATATAATTTTAACAGGAAACATGGTTTGGAATTGTTGGTTATTATTAAGAGTTAAAGGTAGGTGTTATGTTAGATGCCTAAAAAATGTTCTTGTCTTGTACTTAGAAGATTGGCAATATATTACCGTTATTTGTCGCAGCTACCATCCGAAAGCTCTCATGCGTTATCTTCAGCCGAGATATCCAAGCAGTTAGGCATTAAAGCATCACAGCTGCGGCAAGACTTACACTGGTTCGGAGAATTCGGCCATCAGGGATATGGTTATGACATAGAATATTTAAAAGGACAGCTGTGTAACATTTTACATCTGAACATGATCCATCCCTTTATAATAATAGGTGCTGGCAATTTAGGGCAGGCTCTTGCCAATTATGCCGAATTTGAACGCGATGGCTTTATATTAAAAGCATTATTCGATATAAACCCGAAATTAATAGGTTTAAGAATACATAATGTAGAAATAATGGATATGGACTGCTTAGAGTCTTTTGCATCTAAAAATCAGATAAGTATAGCTGCTATTTGTACTCCGTCCAACAATGCTCAAAATGTTATAACTCGTGCAGTAAACGCTGGAATAAAAGGCATATGGAATTTTGCTTCTCCAAATGTTATTGTTCCAGATGATGTTATTGTGGAAAATGTTTATCTCAGTGAAAGTTTATATACATTAGCTGCACGCTTAGACGAAGGCAATAAGAGTGCTTTTAATGAGCTTAATGCTCATTAAAATATATAAAATTTTATTGTTGAAAGAGGGAATAGGCTATGCGTCTAGAAAACAAAGTAGCAATAGTAACAGGTGCTGGTTCTGGTATGGGTAGGGCTATTGCCTTAGCCTTCGCAAAAGAAGGTGCAAAAGTAGTCGTTGGTGAATTGGTAGAAGAAAACGGCAAAGAAACCGAGCGGTTAATAAGAGAAAATGGTGGCCAAGCTATATTTGTCAAAACTGATGTGTCCAAGGCAGCGGATATAGATAACTTAGTTTCTACAGCTATAAAGGAATTTGGAAAATTGGATATAATGGTCAATAATGCTGGTATTTTCGATAATTTTACACCATGCATAGACGCAAGCGAAGAATTATATGATCGCGTTATGAATGTAAATCTTAAAGGCGTATTCCTAGGCTGCAAGCGCGCATTACAAGAAATGATAAAACAAAAAAGTGGTAAAATTATAAACACAGCATCTGTAGCCGGATTAAACGGCATGGCAGGCGGCACTGTTTACACTGCATCAAAACATGGCGTTATCGGCCTGACAAGGCAAATAGCATGTGAAGTAGCTTCTATGGGAATAAATGTAAATGCTATATGCCCAGGAGCTATAGCTACTAATATGACAAAAGACATCTTAGCTGATCCATCACAGCAAGAAGGCATATTAACCTTAATACCGATGAAGCGTGTAGGACAGCCGGATGAGATAGCAGACGCTGCAGTATTCCTCGCCTCAGATGAATCAAATTATATAACAGGTACAACTATAGTTGTAGACGGCGGATGGCGCGCAAAATAATACTTGCTTTTTAAACAATCGGCCTAGTGTACAATACACTAGGCCGATTGTTTTCACGTTACAGTTCTTCAAGCTCTTTATATATATCCTCTACCGCTTTATAAAGCTTGTTATAAAGCTTATAATATTTGTTATAAAACACATTATGTTCTTTTATTGGATGGTATTCTCCTATAATGGGATTTAAACGAGTCGCTGTCTGAATTGCGTCATCAAAAAGCCCGACACCCTTACCTGCAAGTATCATGGCACCGAGAGAGGCCGCTTCTCTAATTTTAGGTAACTTTATGGATAAGCCATATATATCTGCTTTTATTTTATTCCATAATTCCGCTTTAGAGCCGCCTCCCATGATAACTAACTCTTCTGGCGAAAGTTGCATATCCGCTAATACATCCAAACAAGCTTTTAACTCAAAAGCTACTCCTTCCATAATGCTGCGGCCTATATCGCCTTTGTTATGGCCGAGCGTTAAACCAAATATGACACCTCTAGCATCCGGATTCCATCTTGTCGCCTTTGCTCCCATAAAAAACGGCAACGTTAGTAGCTTACTTGCTCCTATAGGACTTAGCATAATTTCCTCATCTATGGGTTTATAAGAAGTTTTATCCACGACATCGTTTTTTGAATAATATATTTCATCTCTAAACCACTGCATTATAGAGCCGCTTGTAGTAAGGCCTTGTTCTATCAGCCATTGATGTTTCAGTGTATGTACTGAACAAACCACGCGCCTGTCAATCGACCCAGGAACACTGTCCGTCGCAAAAGATATATTGCTAGTGGTACCGGTAGACTCCATAGCTCTTTTGCCACATATTCCAGCTCCAAGAGCTTCACATTGCCTGTCACCTCCTCCTGCAACAACCGGCACTCCGCTCTCTATGTCAAGTTCCTTTGCAGCCTCGTCGCTTACATATCCTATTACTTCATCTGACCAAACTAGATTAGGTAATTGAGCAGGACTTATGCCTATATAATCAAGGATTTCTGTACGCCATGATAAATTGTGAACATCTAACATCATGGTTCTAGATGCTAATGAATAATCCAATATGAATTTGCCTGTTAACTTAAAGCAAATATAATCTCTAGGCTGTAGAAAATAAGCGGCCTTAGTGAAAGCATCAGTCCGGTTTTCCTTAAGCCACATGATTTTAGTAGCAGAAAAAGTAGAATCTGGTATCATACCAGTTGCATTGTGCAACTCTTCCTTGCCAAAATGCTCGGCTAACTCATTAGCATAACCTTTAGAACGTCTATCCATCCACATTATCGCACTGCATAGTGGAGTGCCAGCATTGTCTACCGGTACTATAGTCTCCCTTTGAGAAGAAAGGCCTATAGCCTCTATAAGAACTGAATCACTAAGCTTATTTTTAGCCTCTCGCACAGCCCTTACAACTGCTGACCACCAATCTTCAGCGTTTTGTTCAGCTGCCATAGGTTCCGGATGAAATGTGGGATATTCACAATTGCCGCTAGCTAATATATCCCCCTCAATGCTAAAGAACACAGCTTTGCATGCTGTAGTTCCTAAATCTAACGTTAATATGGAATTCTTCATAATACATCGCAAGCCTTTCCTTCTGAACCAAATATGTTTATTTTTTCTTTTACAACTCTAATGGTTTCTTTCCTGACCTCGTCCATTAGCAAGGCTAATTCCATACCGTTTCCGGCTATTTTTTGACATATAGCTACTCCCGCCTCTGAAATATCCGTAAAGATATTTATCTTCGAAATGCCCAGTTCTATAGAATGTTTAAAATCGTAATCGGACAAGCCCGAACCTCCGTGCAGAACGAGCGGTACCTCAACGGCCTGACGTATCTCATGCAAACGCTCAAAATCAAGATGAGGTGTACCCTTATAAACACCATGCACCGAACCATAAGCTATAGCAAGAGCATCAACTCCAGTCTTATCTACAAACTCTACCGCTTGATCCACTGTCGTAAAGAGGTCAGCATCTAATGTTTCAGGATTTATATCGCGTCCTACATAACCGACCTCTCCTTCTACAGATAAACCGGCAGCATGGGCTATTTCAACTATCTTACTGGTCTTGGCTATATTTTCCTCAAATGGCAAGGAGGAACCATCAAACATAACTGATGAAAAACCGCAGCGTATAGCTTTTATTATATTATCAAAGCTCTTGCTATGATCTAAGTGCAGGGCTATAGGTATTTTAGCTCTTTTTATACGTGAAATCGCAATATCCGCTAACATAGCAATATCTAAAATATTAAGAAGCCTTTCTGGTACGCCTAATATAATTGGTGAATTCAAACTCTCGGCAGCTGTAACTATGCCCTCAAGTGTTTCCATATTGATAAAATTAAAGGCACCTATACCATAAGAAGCTTTTTGCGCTCTGTCTAAAAGAGGCACTATAGTAGTTAAAGACACTTTGTTATCTCCTTTCTTATGTAAAAATGGCATATCAAATCGATATGCCATCCTATATTTATTTTATTTTTTAAATGCTTCTGGATTAACACAATTAGGCGGCAGCTGACCGTTAAGAGCAGCCACTATGTTTTCCACATCCATTAAGCCCATCTTAGTACGCGTCTCTATGGTCGCGCTCGCTATATGCGGTAGCAATACTGCATTTTCCAACTCAGTCAAACCAGGCGCCAATTCCGGCTCATTTTCATATACATCTAACCCGGCAGCCCATATATCACCTTCTTTTAAAGCTTTTACCAACGCCTTTTCATCGACCACAGGGCCTCTTGATGTATTTATCAATATAGCTGTGTTCTTCATCATTTTGAATTCTTTTTCACTTATAAGATGCCTCGTAGATGGCAAAAGCGGTACATGCAGCGACACGAAATCAGACTCTTTTAATAACGTTTCCTTATCCACAAATTTACCGCCTGTTTCTTCTTCGAATCTTGGATTGGGATTCACATCGTTGTAAAGGACTTTCATATCAAAACCCTTCGATTTCTTGGCAAAGGCCGTACCTATACGCCCGCTACCTATAACGCCGAGTGTTTTACCCGTTATCTCTTGCCCTAAAAAAAGCATTGGAGCCCAACCCTTGTATTTACCTTCTCTAGTAAATTTGTCAGCAGGAATAAGGCAACGCGCTGCGGCAAACAAAAGAGCCCATGCCAAATCCGCAGTGGTATCTGTTAAAACACCAGGTGTATTTGTTATCAATATGCCTCTTTCAGTCGCCTCTGCCACGTCTATATTATCATAGCCGACAGCATAATTTGCGATTATTTTGACGCCCTTAGCAGCATCCATAACTTCAGCATCTATCTTATCCACCAATTGGGTTATAAGGGCATCACGGCCCTTGACTTTCTCTAACAATTCTTCACGCGTAAGCGGCCGATCCTCTGGATTCACCTCTACTTCTAAATCGGGATTGTTGTAGAGTGCTTCCATAGCCTTAGGCGGCAATAAGCGCGTCACGTAAACTTTCCATTTCGCCATTATGTAGTTCCCTCCTCTTCTTAAACTCTAGCCCAGGCTTCAGTAAGCACACGCTTAGCATTGGCCACCACTAACTCAGGGCTTTCATCGCCTACAGGTTTTACTTCAAAGCTCACTATAGGCGGATTGTCAGGGTTTAAAAAGCCTGTATATAACAATACTCTTAAAAATTCAACGGTCTCTTTTACATCGTTTACGCCTCCAGCTATACCAAAACGCGGATGTTTGTCTCCATATGCAGGATGCGCTTTGTCGCTCAATATACAATTGCCTAAATGCACATGCGTTAGATAATCTTTTACTGGCAGTATTGCCTGCTCAGGTGTTTCATTAAGTTGCGGTATATGGCTTAAATCCACTATTAGTCCAAAATTATCACATTGTTTGCGGACCTCAGCTGCAAAATCCCTAGCGTCTGCTGCTGGACCTATAAGTGATTTTTTGTCTACATCACGGTCGAAGACTTCCAATTCCACCATCATATTCCCTTTAGACTTCGCATAATTACAAAGTTCTATAGTGGAGTTTATTAAAGCTTGCATCGCGGCCTCTTTTTTATCATCGCCTGGGTATTTGCCGCTTAAGAATGAAAATCCAACAGCCCCCATTTCATATGCTTCGTCTATACCTTCTTTAAGGGTGGCAAGCGCTGTCTGCCTCATATCCTCATCTAACGAATTTATATCATAACCCGTGGTAAGCAATCTAGGCGAAGCACCATATGCTACTGTCATATGGGAGGTGTCTAAAATCTTCTTGGCCGCTTGTTTGGCTGTAGCATCTTTTATCCAAGATATTTCTATAGCGTTAAAATAGTCGTCCTCTGCTATTTTTTGCAGCGTTTCAACTACTGGCCCTTCCCCGTTCATAACAGGATAAGCCATAAAATGTATTAATCCAACTTTCATATATTTATACATTGATTCTATCATTACCATCTCTCCTTTCGGAATATAGAATATCACATTTTACAACAAAAAGCAATATAAACTTATCTTTAATTCATAATTTATATAGTGCGTCTGCAAGTGATACAAAGCCCCATATGCTTTGTACCACTTACAGAAGAAGCTTTTATAAATACGAATCAGAGATACATATAAGGCAAGTATTATTAGCGCCTAATAATCGGCTTTAAATTTTCTTAATCTTAAAGCATTCATTACGACTGACACAGAACTAAACGCCATAGCTGCTCCAGATATAACAGGGCTTAAAAAGCCAAATGCTGCAAACGGTATGCCTATCGTATTGTATACAAACGCCCAAAACAGATTTTGTTTTATGTTGCGCATTGTGGCGCGCGACAATTTTATCGCGGCTGGTATGCCTCGTAAATCATCGCGCATTAGTATTATATTAGCCGCTTCCACCGCTATATCCGTACCTGTACCTATCGCTATTCCAACATCGGCCGCTGCCAACGCTGGTGCATCATTTATACCATCGCCAACCATAGCCACAAATTTGCCTTGCTTTTTAAGCTCGTTAATTCGCTCAGCTTTATCCATGGGCAATACCTCTGCCATAATATGTGCATCGCTTATGCCCACTTGCCGAGCTATGGCCTGAGCTGTCCGCTTGTTATCTCCTGTTATCATATAAACGTCTATATTCATGCCTTTAAGTTGCGCTATTGCTTCTTGCGAATGCTCTTTTATGGTGTCAGCAACTGCTATTATACCCATAATTTCCCTTCCGGAAGCTATGAGCATCGCTGTTTTTCCTTCCTGTTCAAATGCCACTATATTGTTCTCTATATTAGATATATCTATATTATTTTCCTTTAAAAGGGCCCTATTCCCAACATAATATTCTTTGCCAGATACAATTACCTTTACTCCAAATCCCGGAACAGCTTCAAAATAATCTGGATCGTATAAATCCATGCCATTTTCTCTAGCTTTTTTCACTATAGCTAATGCCAACGGATGCTCAGAATTTTTTTCTGCTATAGCGGCACAACGTAATAATTGAGCCTCGTCACTTTTAAATGATATTATATCGGTAACTTCAGGTTGCCCCTTAGTTATGGTGCCTGTCTTATCCAATACCACTGTATCAATTTTATGGGCTCTTTCAAGATGTTCACCGCCCTTTATTAATATACCCATCTCAGCCCCTTTACCGGTACCAACCATTATAGAAGTTGGGGTCGCTAGCCCTAAAGCGCAGGGACAAGCGATTACCAGCACCGATACCGCCGGTATCAATGCATCTGTAATGTTTCCCGCCGCTATAAGCCATCCTACAAACGTTATCGCAGCTATAATCAACACAGCCGGTACAAAAATGCTAGCTATCCTATCTGCTAACCTTTGTATAGGAGCTTTTGAGCCCTGAGCTTCTTCAACCATTCTTATTATCTGCGCTAGCGTTGTTTCTCTTCCCACTTTAGTGGCTTTAAACCTAAAGGTACCATATTTATTTACCGTCCCTGCTATGACCTCGTCTCCCGCCTTCTTATCTACAGGGATGCTTTCACCAGTAAGCATGGATTCGTCAATAGAAGATATGCCGTCTATTATAATGCCATCAACAGGTATCCTTTCCCCGGGCCTCACTATCAGTATATCGTTTACATCGACCTCTTCTATTGAAATATCCAATTCTTGCCCATTCCTTATGACGCGGGCTGTTTTAGGTTGCAAATTCATTAACTTTTTAATAGTATCCGATGTTTTCCCTTTTGCAACAGCTTCTAAATATTTGCCCAGCGTCACAAGCGTCATAACTACTGCTGAAGCTTCAAAGTACATATCACTATGCAGGAAAAATCCAGTAAAAATGCTATATACATAAGCTGCCGTAGTACCCATAGTTACAAGCACGTCCATATTAGCATTTCGTCCTTTTAAAGCATGATAGGCTCCTTTATAATACGGAAAGCCCACTACTATTTGGACGGGAGTGGCCAAAGCAAATTGAAACCATGGATTCATGAAAAAATGAACTTCGACTTTAAAGGCTTCCAATATCATGTTAAGAACTAGCGGCGCACTCAGCAGGATACCTAAAATCAGCATGTTTCTTTTCTGATTAATCTCTTTTTCATGCTCATCTCGGTCAGCATCATAGGAATAGGAAGCATCATTAACTAATTCTGCCTCATAACCGATATTCTCTACGGCTTTAATCATATCCTTTATGCTTGTTGCAGATGAGTCATACTCTACAATCGCTCTTTCAGCGGCAAAATTTACTGTAGCTTTATAAACACCCTCTAGTTCGTTTAACGCTTTTTCAATGGCCATTGCGCAAGCGGCGCAACTCATGCCTTTTAATCTAAGCTGTACTTTATCTGTTATAACGTCGTATCCTGTATCCCGAATTGTTTTTATTATATCGTCTATAGTAACGCTCTGCACATCGTATAAAACTGTTGCCTTTTCCGCTGCGAAATTCACGCTAGCCTCTTTTACGCCAGTTAATTTAGAAAGGCTTTCTTCAATAGCCATTGCGCAAGAGGCACAGCTCATCCCGCTAATTTTTAAATTAATTTTTTTATCCATAATGCATCCTTCCTTAACACGCTATATACATTACCCTGGTACCGTATCTATAACCACTATAACATCTCCTTTGTAGCAAGTCAAGGCCAGTAACTCTCAGAATTTCTATGCTTTAAATACTTTTATTCCAAATTCTACAATCCCTTTTTCGATATCTGCTGGAATATCTTTATCGGTTATAACTGCGTCTACCTCATTAAGTGGTGCAAAAGATATTAACGATCGCTTTCCAAACTTGCTGCTATCCGCTACTAATATAACCTCTTTAGCTGCCGCTATCATATGCTTTTTAACATCAGCTTCTAATGGATTAGAGACCGTCAATCCAGCTGTAATATCTACACCGCTAGAAGCTAAAAATAGTTTATCCGCGTTTATGCGTTGAAAAGCAGCTGTGCAGTCAGGGCCTACTAAGGAATAACTACCCTTTAATAATGTGCCGCCTGTTACTATAAGATCTATTTTTTCCTTCACTGCTAATTTATCAGCTATGTGTATATCATTGGTTATTACCTTAATATTTATATTATCCATAGCCTCTGCAAGAGCCATAGTAGTAGTTCCGCTGTCCAAAATTATAGCATCGTTTTCTTGTAAAAACGATACAGCAAAGCTTGCTATCTCTTCTTTTTTTTGCGCATTTATTGAAAGGCGTTGAGAAATGGGCGGTACTGGTCTTATCTTATCATCTAGCATTGCACCACCATGTGTTTTTTTAAGCAGCCCTTGCTCTTCCATAGCTTCCATATCACGGCGTATAGTTTCCATAGAAACATTAAAGCGGCGGCTCAAGTCTGATACTTTTACAAATCCGTTCTTTTGCAAAAGTTCTATAATTTTCTGTTGTCTTTCCTGAGCTAGCAATATATCAGCCTCCTGTCTTGAAAATTTTTAATATCACAAAGGCATAATACAATATATAATCAAAAAATGCAACAATTTTTGCTATTCTCCTTTAGACCCCATATGCTGGTGAAGCATGGCATAGCTTACATAAGCGCTATATTATAAATTACGAATCACAATTATGTAAACAGATTTTTATTTTTATATATATAATCTATGCCGGAAATAACAGTTAATATAACAGCTATCCAAAATATCGCTAAGCTAAATGGGTATATATATATATTAAAAAGATAATCTCCCCATAGAAGCAATATTATAGACACATCCTGTGAAATAGTTTTTATTTTACCCAATGAGCTAGCTGCTATTATTTTGCCATTTGCAGCTGCTATGCTTCTAAAACCGGTAATTAAAAATTCTCTGCTCAATATAAGTATAACTGGAATAGAAGAAATCGTCCCATTTTCTACCAATATGATCAACGCAGCCGTAATTATGAGTTTATCAGCTAACGGATCCAAGAACTTCCCTAGCACTGATGTTTCATGCATATGACGCGCAAAATAACCATCTAAAATATCAGTTATAGCTGCTATTGAAAAAATAATAGCAGCTATATAATTGCCATACCTGACAGGAAGAACCATGAAAATTATAAAAATCGGTATTAATATTATTCTAGCCAATGTTATTTTATTAGCCAAGCTCATATTGCTACCCCTATCACATCATAACCCTTAGCTTTTATAATACCCACATCAACCATCTGGCCTGGTGATAATTTCTTATCGGATGTAAAATATATCATCCCATCTATATTAGGAGCATCATAGTAGCTTCTCCCAAAGTACAAACCATTCGCACTACCTTCTACTATTACTTTATATGTCAAACCAATCCGGCCTTTATTCTTTTTATGAACTATTTTTTGCTGCAATAACATCAACTCATTATAACGCTTTTGCTTGATATCGCCAGGTATTTGTTCTGGCATAGTTGCTGCTATAGTACCTTCTTCCTGAGAATACATAAATACTCCCACATGATCGAGCTCATATGCCCTGATAAATTCTTTAAGCTTATAGAAATCTTCCTCGGTTTCTCCTGGAAAACCAACCATAAGTGAAGTACGTATAGCTATATCCGGTATTTTGTTCCTAAGCCGTTCTATTAAGTCTTTTATATGCTTAGAACGACTTTTCCGCCTCATGTTCTTTAATACATTATCGCTTATATGTTGTATAGGCATATCAATATAGTGACAGACATGCTGACTGTTAGCTATGCTCTCTATCAACTCATCATCTATATAATCAGGATAACAATATAGAATTCTAATCCATTCAACGCCGTCTATAGCATCTAGGCTTTTTAAAAGCATTGCTAATTGAGGTTTGCCATATATATCCTTGCCATATACTGATGTATCTTGTGCTATAAGTATTAATTCCTTTACGCCATTTTGAACTAACTGTTGGCACTCTTCAACTATGCTTTCAATAGAACGGCTTCTATATGCACCGCGCAAGGACGGTATTATGCAAAAGCTGCATCCGTTATCGCAGCCCTCAGCTATTTTCACATATGCCATATAAGGCGGCGTGCTCAAAACCCGTTTTTCAATCTCATTAACATTTAGCCGGCCATCATCGAAAAAGGAAACCTTTTGACCATCTAGTACACGCTCTATGGTATCGCATATTTTATGGTATTCCGACGTACCAATTACGCCGTCTAATTCTGGTATTTCTGCGAGTAATTCATCTTTATATTGCTGCGCTAAACAACCGGCAGCTATAATAGCTTTACATTTGCCAGCTTTTTTATATTGCGCCATTTCTAATATAGTATTTATAGACTCTTGTTTGGCTTTTTCTATAAATGAGCAGGTATTTATTATTATAACATCTGCTTCTTGGGGTTCATTTGTTATGGTAAAACCGCTGTCTCTGACATCTGCAAGCATAGCCTCACTATCTACCAGATTTTTCGGACATCCTAATGACACCATTCCAACGCTATAGGGCAAATTTAATTTACCTCCTGTTTGATTATCTCATTCAATTGTTCTTCTGTTATAAGCACTTGTCGCGGTTTAGCCCCATCATAAGGGCCTATATATCCACGCGCTTCCATTTCATCTATAATTCTCGCTGCTCTGACATATCCTATGCGCAGTCGCTTTTGCAAAAACGACACCGAGGCCTGTTTATATTGAACCACTGTTTCCAATGCAGTTTTGAATAATTCATCTTCGTAAGACTCGTTATCGTTTCCTCCATTTTGTGCGGAAGCGCTTATTTCATCCATTATAGTCATATCGTAGGTCGGTTGAGCATCTTTAACTGCACTAACGATACGTTCTACTTCTTTTTCCGAAATATATGCGCCCTGTACGCGCACCGGCTTTGCTGCCCCTAATGGATAATAAAGCATATCGCCTCTGCCTAATAACTTTTCCGCACCACCAGAATCCAATATCGTGCGCGAATCTACCTGTGATGAAACGGCAAATGCTATACGCGATGGTATATTGGCCTTTATAACGCCAGTTATAACATCTACAGATGGGCGCTGAGTCGCTATAACTAGATATATACCAGCAGCCCTCGCCATCTGTGCTAAACGGCATATAGCATCTTCTACCTCACCAGGAGCTACCATCATTAAGTCTGAAAGCTCATCTATTATAACCACGATCTGAGGCAAAATTTCTTCCGGCGCCACCATTTCATTATATCTAAATATATCTCTAGAACCTTTATCCGCAAATAGTTTATACCGCGATGTCATTTCTTGAACGGCCCATATAAGCGCTGCCGCGGCCTTCTTAGGATCAGTGACTACAGGTATGAGCAAATGCGGTATACCGTTATATAAACTCAACTCGACAACTTTTGGATCAATCATAAGCATTTTTACTTCTTTCGGAGTCGCTTTATATAAAATACTGGTTATAATGGCATTTATGCACACGCTTTTGCCCGAGCCAGTAGCTCCAGCTATCAAAAGGTGCGGCATAGTGGATAAATCCCCGATTACATTTCGCCCGGCTATATCTTTGCCCAATGCAAATGCTAATTTAGACGGATGACTTATAAACTCTTTTGATTCTAACACTTCGCGCAATAGCACAGGAGATATGTTAGCATTTGGCACCTCGATACCCAATGCTGCTTTACCTGGAATTGGGGCTTCTATACGCACTTCCGGCACTGCTAAATTCAGCGCTATATCATCGGCCAGATGCGTTATGCTGCTTACTTTCACACCATGACCGGGCTGCAACTCATAACGCGTTATAGCGGGACCCACAGTAACCTGCAGTACTTTGGCATTTATCCCAAAACTATCCAATGTTTCTTCCAGCAATTTAGCATTATTTAGCACATCATCCTTGTTGCTTTTAGGATGGTCATTCTTAGGCTTAGACAATAAGTCTAGCGATGGGAATTTATAAGCAGCATCGGATATGGCTCTACTAGGATGGCCTACGCTTATAAGCTCTTCAGATTTCTGCTGAAAAGCCACAATTTTAATATCTGATGGTCCTGAAGTCGATGGCTGTTCCTGGCGCTTATCATCGCCTTTTGTAGTTTTGTCACTATCATAATCTATGGCTTTATCCCCTCCGGCCATTTGAGGCTCTTCCGCAACAATCTTTTTTTTTGACAAATAGTCCCAAATATCCTTAACCGACACATCGGCTAACGCAAGAATCGATAAAAGCAACGCGGATATAGCCACCACATAACTACCGGCTATGCCAAATAATTTTATCAATACAAATGCTGCTACAGACCCTATTAAACCGGTCCCTTTCCCCAATATGCCTTGATCTATTCCTTTACTTATATAAGCGGCAAATGGCTCGTTGGCATTCAAATGCTTAGGCAGAAACCATATTTGCACAATGCTTAATATAGTAAAGCATAAAAACACAAATATGGATAAACGTCTATAATTTACGCGTTTATCCATTTCAAATGCTAATGCTATTCCTGTTAGTGTTATAAATACAGGTAAAATATAAGAAGCTATCCCTGCTGCGCCAAACCATAAATTGCGCCAATATGAGCCTATTATACCCGCAGCATCAGTGTAAACAGCCACAAAAGTAAATGCAGCTATAGTAATAATTATTAAGCCCGCCCATTCGCGGGCCTTATTATCAGCTTTTTTGTTTTTTTTATTTTTATTCGTTTTAGCAGACTTATTTTGCGACAAAGTATATCACCATATCCATTATTTCAATATGGCTTTATTATAACATCGCATGCACTATATTTCCACCATTATTAGTTTTCCCTGCAATTCGTAATTTATAAAGCCATCTTCCTGGTAGGCGATGCAAAGCTAAAATATGCCTTGGAATAGTGCGTTGGCATACTTGATGAATGAAGCGATGAATAGGCGTGGCCGAAGGCATGGATGCCGGAGGCAGCCTGCTTGAGCATGGATGCGAATTGCAGAGGCTTTTATAATAAATTTTTCTCGCTTCTTATGCGGTCTAAGTAGTCTTTTATCTGCTTCTCATAACCGTTATCGCTTGGCTCATAATATATGGTACCAGTAAGGCTGTCTGGCAGATATTGTTGCTTAACATAATGTCCAGGATAATCGTGAGCATATTTATAACCCACGCCGTGGCCTAACTTTCCATCACCATCATAGCTCGCATCTTTTAAATGATTAGGGACTCCGGTATCTCTCTTATTCTTAACGTCAGCTAGTGCTTTATCAATAGCCATAACAGTTGCATTGCTCTTAGGCGCGCACGCTATATAGGTAGCTGCCTGTGTTAATATTATTTGCGACTCGGGCATGCCGATAAACTGTACAGCATCAGCCGCCGCCATAGCTACTACAAGGGCCCTAGGATCTGCATTACCTACGTCTTCCGAAGCACATATAACAATGCGCCGGGCAATAAACTTAGGATCTTCACCTGCATTTATCATCTTAGCCAGCCAATAAACAGCAGCATCAGGATCGGAGCCGCGCATACTCTTTATAAATGCTGATATGGTATCATAGTGGTTATCGCCAGTTTTATCATAACGCACTGCTCTACGCTGTATGCATTCTTCGGCAACAGACAGATCAATGTGAATTACCCCGTCTTCTGAGGGCGATGTAGTCAAAAATGCTAACTCTAAAGCATTTAAAACGCTTCGCGCATCTCCATCAGCCATATTCACTATGTGGTCTATAGCCTCTTCTGTTATATCTATACGATAATTACCTAACCCTCTTTCTTTGTCTGTTAAGGCACTTTTAAGAATTTTTTTCAAATGTTCTTCTTTAAGCGGATAAAGCTCAAAAACTGTAGAACGCGATAGCAGCGCTGAATTCACTTCAAAGTATGGGTTTTCCGTAGTAGCACCTATAAGCACTATAGTCCCTGCCTCAACATGGGGTAATAAAGCATCTTGCTGCGACTTATTAAATCGATGGATCTCATCAATAAAAAGAATGGTATGCTGGCCATACATTCCTAGCCGCTGCTTAGCTTCATCTATAATTTTTCTTATATCAGCCACTCCAGCCGTTACAGCACTCAACTGTTCAAAATGGCTCTTGGTCGTGTTGGCTATTATACGGGCAAGAGTTGTTTTTCCTGTACCCGGAGGGCCATACAATATGATAGAAGAAAGTTTATCAGCTTTTATAGCGCGATAAAGCATTTTGCCAGGCGCTATTATATGCTCCTGGCCTATAAATTCTTCTAATGTACGCGGCCTCATGCGTTCAGCTAACGGCGCTTCTTTCTTCAATTGCTTATCTCTGCTATAATCGAAAAGATCCATCAAAAATCATCCTAACTATTTTATGACAATACCCTCATACAATGGAAATTTAGCGCAAAGATTAGCTACGCGGCTCTTCAAGGCATCTACATCCGCTTCGCTGCTGCTTAAAGCTTCGCTTATTATATGAGCTATCTCTATCATTTGTTCCTCTTTCATGCCGCGCGTAGTAACTGCAGGCGTGCCTATGCGCAGGCCACTAGTAATAAATGGTTTTTCCGTATCGAAGGGTACTGTATTTTTGTTTACCGTAATACCAATGCTGTCCAATTTTTCTTCGGCATATTTACCTGTTATACCTTTATTTCGCAAATCTATCAACATAAGATGATTGTCAGTCCCGCCTGATACCAAATTAAAATCGTGCTCGACCAGTGCATTGGCCAATGCCTTTGCATTAAGGATTATTTGCTTTTGATATTCCTTGAAAGCCGGAGTTGAGGCTTCCTTAAAACACACGGCTTTAGCTGCTATTATATGCATAAGCGGCCCCCCCTGCGTACCTGGGAAAACAGCCTTGTCAATAAGTGAGGCAAGTTCTTTTTTACATAATATCATGCCGCTGCGCGGTCCTCTTAAGGTTTTATGTGTAGTGGTAGTAACCACATCGGCATAAGGAATAGGGCTAGGATGCAAACCAGCGGCAACTAAGCCGGCTATATGAGCCATATCCACCATCAAATAGGCACCTACTTCATCTGCTATTTGGCGGAACTTATCAAATTCTATAATTCTAGGGTATGCACTTGCTCCTGCAATTATCATTTTAGGCTTATATGTCTTTGCAAGGTCTAAAAGCTCGTCATAATCTATATACCCTGTATCCCGCTTTACGCCATAAGGCACTATATTGAAATATTTGCCTGATAAGTTAACGGGGCTGCCATGCGTAAGGTGCCCACCATGTGATAAATTCATACCAAGTATTGTGTCGCCGGGATTTAAAAGCGCAAAATACACAGCTAAATTCGCTTGAGCTCCTGAATGGGGCTGCACATTAGCGTGTTCGGCACCAAACAATGCTTTTGCTCTCTCACGAGCTAACTCTTCTACGATATCTACGTATTCGCATCCGCCATAATACCGTTTACCTGGATAACCTTCCGCATACTTGTTGGTTAGATGACTTCCATCTGCCGCCATTATAGCAGCGCTAACAAAATTCTCAGAAGCTATTAATTCTATCTTATTCCGTTGTCTATCCAGTTCTTTTTCCATAGCTTCTGCCACTTCAGGGTCGGTTTCGTATATAGTTTTCAAATCTATCATATGGATCGCCTTTCTCTTTAATTAATTATTTGAATTATTTGCCCAAAGCTTTCTTAAATTCCTTTGTGATCAAAGGAAGAATTTCTAAAGCATCTCCCACTATGCCATAGGTTGCCACTTTAAATATAGGCGCGTCAGGATCTTTGTTGATGGCAACTATTATGTCGGATGAAGACATGCCCGCTAAGTGCTGAACTGCACCCGAAATACCGCACGCAAAATATACTTTTGGTCCAACCGTTTTCCCTGTTTGGCCCACTTGATGGCTATATGGAATCCATCCAGCATCTACAGCAGCCCTTGAAGCTCCTACCGCACCGCCCAACGTTTTGGCAAGTTCTTCTATAAGAGCAAAGTTTTCGGGATTGCCTAGGCCTCTTCCCCCGGAAACTATTATATCAGCTTCTAAAAGATTAACAGTTTCTCCAGCTTCCTCTATTACTTCCAAAACACGTGTTTTTAGATCTTCCTTTACTTGAACTTGCTGGCGTAATATACGACCAGTACGCTCAAAATCTGGCTCTAAAGGTTTCATGACTCTAGGACGAACTGTAGCCATCTGGGGACGATGATTAGGACATGTTATAGTGGCCATGAGATTACCGCCAAACGCCGGACGCGTTTGTACGAGATTTTTAGTATCATCATCTATCTCTAAAGCCGTACAATCTGCTGTAAGGCCCGTACCTAGACGAGCAGCAACGCGCGGCGCAAGTGAACGTCCATATACAGTAGCGGCTAGAAGGAGTATATTCGGCTTATACCGTTTTGTTAGATAAGAAAGATTATCGGCATATAGCTCATCGTTAAAATGGCTCAGCGCAACATCGTCTACCCAATATACCTTATCGGCCCCATAAGCTATGAGTTGCTGAGCCAGCGGTCTTACTTTATTGCCCATCAATACTGCAGCAAGCTCTTGGCCTAACTTATTGGCTAATTCTCGTCCTGCTCCTAAAAGTTCAAAAGCAGCGCTATCCAATACACCATCTTTTTGCTCGGCGAACACCCAGACATCTCTATATGACAAAATATCGTCCATGCCGGATCCCTGCTCGTTTTGAAACTCAATAGCGTTAAATTTACAGGTATCAGCACATGAACCGCATAATGTGCAGTTATCGAGTATAACTGCTTTATTGTTTTGCATTTCAATAGCGCCGAAAGGACAAGCCCTCACACATACAGCACAGCCTGTACAATTTTCTTCTACAACCCTTATGCTCATATATTCCTCCTCATACCGGCACCTTTAACTGCATCTGAAGCAACTTTTCGACCAGCTTATGTGCCTGTTCTTCAGGAGTGCCCTCAATCATTTCGGTATTTATGTTCATTTGTGGAGTAAACGTTTTAACAACTTTAGTCGGAGACCCTCTAAGCCCTATTTTCTCTTTATCAGCATTTACATCATCAGCCGACCATATCGGAATAACAGCCTTCTTAGCCTTCATCATACCTTTTACAGACGGCAGACGCGGTTCATTTATCTCTTTGACCACAGTAATCACAGCGGGCAAGGATGATTCTATAACCTCATATCCAAAATCAGTCATACGCTGTACTTTAATATAGCCATCTCTTATCTCTTCTATCTTTTTGACACACGTTATATGTGGTATGCCAAGATGTTCAGCCAGCTCAGGCCCAACTTGTCCAGTATCGCCATCTATCGCTTGTTTACCGCATATTATTATGTCATAACTATTCAATTTATTGATACCGGCTGCCAATGCTGTGGAAGTAGCTAAAGTATCTGCCCCAGCAAAGGCTTTATCGCTTAGCAATACAGCTTCATCTACGCCAACGGCTATGCAATCTTTTAATATGTCAGCTACCTGTGGTATGCCCATGCTTATAGCAAAAACCTTGCCTCCAACCCGTTCTTTAATCCTTACTCCTTCTTCAATTGCATAGGCATCAAATGGATTTATAATGCTTTGCGCTTCTTCTCTGACCAAGGTATTAGTTTCTTTATTTATTTTAACCTCATTCGTAGCCGGCACTTGTTTTATACATACTACAACGTTCAATGCTCACACCTCTTATTTTTTACCGGCATATTGCTTTATAAGCTCAAGCGCTATTATATTGCGCTGAATCTGATTAGTGCCTTCATATATTTGAGTAATCTTAGCATCACGCATCATTTTTTCAACAGGATAATCTCTCATATAACCATAACCACCCAATATTTGAACAGCATCAGTAGTTACCTTCATAGCAACATCAGATGCAAATACTTTTGCCATAGATGATTCTTTGCTAAAATCCTTAGCTCCTGCATCTATCATACGCGCTGTAGCATAGACCAGTGCGCGAGCGGCTTCTGTCTGTGTAGCCATATCAGCCAGCATATGCTGTATTGCTTGAAAAGAGGATATCGGCTGTCCAAACTGATAACGCTGCCGCGCATAATTAGCAGCATAGTCCAATGCACCTTGCGATATTCCAACTGCCTGAGCCCCTATACCTGGCCTTGTCCGATCAAAGTTTTTCATGGCCACTATAAAGCCCATACCTTCTTTGCCGAGAAGATTTTCCCTCGGTACGCGACAATCCGTAAATATAACTTCGCGCGTAGAGGATGCCCGTATTCCCAACTTTTTCTCTTTTTTGCCGAAGCTTAGACCGGGCGTATCTTTTTCAACTATGAATGCCGAAAGCCCACGGCTGCCCTTAGTCTTATTGGTAACTGCCAACACAACATATATGTCAGCCTCGCCACCATTTGTTATCCATTGCTTCGTACCATTTAACACATAATAATCGCCATCTTTAATAGCAGTAGTCTGTATTCCGCTGACATCGCTGCCAGCATTTGCTTCTGTCAAGGCAAAAGCGGCTAGCTTCTTGCCCGAAGCAACATCAGGCACATATTTTTGTTTTTGTTCTTCTGTGCCAAACAATAATATAGGCGTACACCCAAGGCCAGAAGCTGCATAAGTTACAGCTACACCAGCGCACGCACGGCTGAGTTCTTCTATGACCAAACATTGCTCAGTTATGCCACCGCCTAAGCCTCCATATTCTTCCGGTATGTATACGCCAAAAAGGTCCGATTCAGCAAGTATTTTCATTATTTCGTACGGGAATTCCTCATTTTCATCTAGTTCCCGTGCTAAAGGCGCAACTTTTTCATCAGCTATACGCGCCGCTAAATCTTTTATCATTTGCTGCTCTTCCGTAAGGAAATAATCCATTTAAGCTAATCCTCCCCATAAAATATATAACAAGTTTAACACATCGGAGAAAACTTGACAATATTGGAGAATAATCCAAATAATTAGAGCACATACAACTTCCGATAAAATTTAGAGTTATAAACATAAATGAAGGTTGCATGTGCTCTAAAAGCAGAATTATCGACTCAGATACTAAGTTGAAATTTTATAAGACAATTCTATGATACTGTAACAGGCTTTCCGGTTTTTGCCGATTCATACAATGCTACTATAACCGCTAATGGTTTTCGGCCTTCCACACCATTGACTTTGGGCTCTCGATCATTTTTTATAGCATCCATCACGTCCATGATTTGACGAGCATGAGAATTTGCTGAAATAGTAGCGGCATCAGCAGCACCAATTTTTATCTCATCTTTTACTAAAAGTTTCTGTTTCTCTTCGTCGCTTGCATCTTTCAGATTCCAATATGCAATTTTGTCGTTTTTTATGCCCATAGTACCGTTTTCCGCATATATATCGAGTTTAGTAGCAAGCCCTGGCCACGCTAAAGTACTACCTTCTATAATGCCTAAAGCCCCGTTTTTAAACTTCACGCTAGCCACTGCTAAATCTTCAACTTCTATGCGCTCGTGGGCAAGCGTACCCGTATAGGCATATATCTCGTCCACAGGCCCTATTGCATATTGCAATAGATCTACATAATGCACAGATTGATTCATTATGGCACCGCCACCATCCAAAGCCCAGGTACCCCGCCAATCGCCACTATCATAGTATTCTTGACTTCTATACCATTTAGTATGTGAGGCACCAAAATAAAGTTTGCCAGCTCTTCCAGAATCAATGGCCTTTTTTATTTCTATCATAGCATCATCAAAGCGATGCTGAGATATAACTGACATCTTCATACCTGTTTTATAAGCAGCTTCTAACATGGCATCGGCAGCCGGCAATGTTATATCCATTGGTTTTTCCACTATAACATGTTTTCCAGCATTCATGGCATCTATTGCTATTATATGATGTAAGCCGCTAGGAACGCATACGTTAACTATATCTATATCGTCCCGCTTGAGCATCTCATGATAGTCTGTATAATAATCACAGTTGTATTTCTGAGCAAGCTTTTTAGCTCGTTCTTCCACTATATCTGCTACAGCAACTAATTCCGCTCCTTCTATGCCCGCTATACATGCCGAATGTGTGGCACTTATAACGCCGCATCCTACTATTGCAAATCGCATTATATCTTTACCTCCACTTATCATAATTTATCTAATATATCCATAAGAGCTTTGTGTGCCTTTTTAAAGTTCGCCGGCCCTCCGCCAGGCAAGCTATTATTGAGATGTGGCTCTATGGAAAGAAATCCGCTATAGCCCATGTCATCAAGGCCTTTTAGTATTTGAGCTACTTTACCATCACCCTGCCCCGCAGGTACAACGCTATGGTCTTTATATAACGCATCTTTTATATGCATGTACGCTATATGATTTTTTAATAAATCAAAAGCATGTGGATAAGTTTCAACATCGCATTGAACAAAGTTAGCTGGGTCAAAGGTAGCTTTTACGAATGGGACGTTCATAGTCTGTATTATATCCAGACATCTCTCAGGGATATCGCCGTATATTTCTTTTTCATTTTCATGGAGTAAAACCACTCCTTCTCCACTAGCGCTTTCCACAAAGTGAGCCCATCTTTCCATCACGAGTTCTCTATAATCATACGGGTCTTTGCCTTTTGGTATATAAAAAGAAAACATGCGTATGTAAGGCGTTTCCAACATATGGGCTATCTCTACAGTACGTTTAAATTTATCAAGATGAGATTCAAAATCGTCTTCTATGAATATCTTCCCTATTGGTGAACCTATAGCTGATAATCTGAAATTCCTGTCCCCTAATTGCTTTTTTATCTCTCTTATTTCATTATCTGCATAGTCTATAATACAACGGTCCCCCAAGTTGCGCATCTCCATATAGTGTATGCCGCACTCCTCTAATACGTCCATTTCCTCTTTTAGATCCAGAGATATTTCATCCGCAAATGCACTTAAAACAAAATTTGCCCCCATTTTACCACCTCGTTTTTATCTTTTTGTTACATTTTATCACATTTTCCAAATATATCAACTGCTATTTTGGTTTTACTGCGATTCATAATTTATATTATATTGCGTCTGTAAGCAATGCAAAGCTGGAATGTTTCACCAGCATATGGGGCTTCTATTGTTTACGTAGAAAAATTTTTATAAATTACGAGCTAAAGCTGATTTTAAAGAGGCTGTTTTGTTTCAAGATTCCATCATAACTATATATGGGTAAGGCTTGCCGTTTTTTATATCAATAATGGCATAACTCGGTTTATTGCCATAACGCGGCTCACCAATACTTCCGGGATTAACAAAAAGAATATCGCTGTTAGTAAATATTTCAGATATATGCGTATGGCCAAATAAAGCTACGTCTACTCCTGCGTTCTTTGCTCTGTCGATAATGCCTTCATATCCCCATTTAACGCCTTCTCTATGGCCGTGAGTAACATATATTTTCAATCCTTCAACTTCTACTATTTGTTCTAAAGGCACATTTGAAGAAAAATCACAGTTACCCTTAACTGTAATTATTTCCCTTTGCAATTCTTCTGATAAATATATAGCATCCCGGCAATAATCGCCGAGATGCACTAACATATCTATCTGCCCCATGGTTTTTATGGCCTTTTGTGCCAAAGCCAAACGACCATGAGTATCACTTATAACTCCTATTTTCATACTTATTATCCCTCTGTATAATAAAGCAATTTATCTTTTAAAGCTTTCAATGCCCGAGCTCTATGACTTATAGTGTTTTTTATCGAAGCATCCAATTGCGCAAATGTTTTTTTATATTCTGGTATCCAGAATATAGGGTCATAACCAAAGCCGTTATCTCCCATTTCTTCATATGTTATATAACCATCGCATCGCCCTTCAGATGTTATCATGTAACCATCGGGCGCAAGCAAAACAATATAACAATAGAAGTATGCTTTTCGTTGCTCCGGCGGTATATCTCTCATCATGTTTAAAAGTTTTTTCCGATTTTTCTCATCGTCAGCATCTTCACCTGCAAATCTGGCTGAAAATATTCCAGGCTGGCCGCCAAGAGCTTCCACCACCAATCCTGAATCATCAGCTAAAGCCCATTTGCCAGACAAATCACATACCGCCTTAGCCTTCTTTATAGCATTTTCTTTAAATGACCCCATGTCCTCTTCTACATGAGAGCTTATATTCGCTTCTTTCAAAGATAATATCTGAATATTTACAGGAGCTAATATATCCTTTATTTCTTTTATTTTTCCTTGATTATTTGAAGCTATTATTATGGTATCTATCTTCATTTGCCTTTTCCTATTTTATCTGCTATGCCACCTAGGCAATCTATTTGGAGAACCATTAACTCTTGTATACCTTTATAACCAAGGCCCACAAGCGTTTCCATTTCTTCACGCGAAAAAGGAGATGCTTCACCTGTCCCTTGTATTTCCACAAACCGTCCGTCATCTGTCATAGCTATATTCATATCCACTTGAGCCCTTGCGTCTTCTTCATAACATAAATCCAGCATCGGATGTCCATCTACTATCCCAACGCTAACTGCTGCTACCATATTGTTTATAGGGAAACGCTCTAATTTTTTTCTCTCATATAGCTTACTGATGGCAATAGCAAGAGCCACAAAAGAACCGGTTATAGAAGCAGTGCGAGTTCCGCCATCAGCTTGTATAACATCACAATCTATCCAAATAGTACGCTCGCCTAATGCCGCAATATCTACTACCGAACGCAGCGTCCTGCCTATTATCCGTTGTATTTCCTGCGTCCTGCCTTCTATATGACCACGAGTAGACTCTCTTATCTTCCGCGCTTGTGTTGAACCAGGAAGCATACCATATTCGCTTGTTATCCAGCCCTTGCCCGTACCCTTCAAAAATGGCGGCACCTTATCTTCTATCATGGCAGTGCATATAACCTTCGTATCTCCCATTTCAATCAAAACTGATCCGTCCGGATGCTTCAAATAATCACGCTTTAAAGTTACAGGGCGCAATTCATCGAAGCTTCTATGATGAGCCCGCATTATATCCTCCAATATCAATCCAATTCTTGTTCAAATAATTTATTCAAAAGCTGCGGATTAGCCTTGCCCTTTGTTAATTTCATAGCCTGGCCAACTAAATAACCCAAAGCTTTTTTCTTACCTGCTTTATAATCCTCTACTGAAGATGGATTTCCCGCTATAACTTCCTTTACTATTTTTAACAGCTCAGATTCATCGCTTATTTGCACTAACCCTTGTTCCTTTATTATAGTACCAGGCGCAATACCCTTTGCAAACATTTCATCAAATATTTTTTTAGCTATGCTTATACTTATTGTACCATCATCTATATATCTCAATAATTCAACAAGATAAGCTGGAGGAAATGGTATATCAGATGGTTCTAAGCCTTTTTCGTTAAGGGCCCTGAGCAAATCCCCCATAAGCCAATTGCTAACTGTTTTAGGATTATCGTAGACAGTTACGCATTCTTCAAAATAATCTGCCAGATGTCTCGATGACGTTAATATACTTGCATCATATTCTGGTAAACCGTACTGGCTTATAAACCGATGATACCTTTCATCCGGCAACTCCGGCAAACTCTCGCGTATACTCTCTATATAAGAGCTTTCAAGTATTATAGGAACAAGGTCCGGTTCAGGAAAATATCTATAATCATGTGCCTCCTCCTTGCTCCGCATTACTACGGTTATATTTTTTACCTCATCCCAGCGCCGCGTCTCATGCTCTGTTGCTTCGCCTTCTAGCAGAGCCTCTCTGTGGCGCTTTTCCTCATATTCCATAGCTTTAACGGCAGCTTTGAAAGAATTCAGGTTTTTCATTTCTGTAATCGCTGTAGCTTTGGATGCGTCTTCAGCAACTGCGTTTATATTTACATCACAGCGCAATGAACCCTCTTCCATTTTACAATCTGACACTTCTATATATTGTAAAATGGATTTTAGCTTGTTTAAAAATGCCCCTGCTTCTGCAGAAGAATTCATATCCGGCTCAGTAACTATTTCTATCAATGGAACGCCAGCTCTATTATAGTCCACTAAAGAATTGTCTCCCCAGCCCTCATGGAGAAGTTTGCCGGCATCCTCCTCTATATGAACGCGGCGTATACGAATGCGTTTAAGCCCTTGCTCGGTTTCTATGTCTATATAACCGCCTATACATAACGGCAAATCGTATTGAGATATCTGATAAGCCTTAGGTAAATCCGGATAATAATAGTTTTTCCTATCCATCTTGCTGAATTGCGATATTGAACAATTCAATGCTAAACCCGCTTTTACAGCATACTCTATAGCTTTTTTATTAGGCACCGGTAATACGCCGGGCATGCCTGTGCATACGGGACAACAATGGGTATTTGGTTCAGCTCCAAATTCTGTGCTGCAACCACAAAACATCTTGCTCTTAGTTGATAGTTCAGCATGTACTTCCAATCCTATAAGAGTCTTTATATCCATATTATCTATCGCCTTTCATTTGGTTTTTGTTTATGAAACGCCGTATTTTGTTCGAAACAATAAGCGACTCTCAGTATCGTTTCTTCATCAAAGGCTTTACCTATTATTTGCAATCCAATCGGTAAACCATTACTATCAAAACCACATGGAACCGAAATCGCTGGCAATCCAGCTATATTGACCGGCACAGTACATACGTCTGACATATACATTGCCATAGGATCATTTATACGTTCACCTATCTTAAAAGCCGTAGTCGGCGATGTAGGTGCAATCAATACATCATATTTGTCAAAGGCTTTTTTAAACTCCTCTGTTATAAGCGTCCTTACTTTTAATGCTTTTAAATAATAGGCATCATAATAACCAGAACTCAAAGCATAAGTACCAAGCATTATGCGACGCTTGACCTCACTGCCAAAACCCTCGCTTCTTGTCTTTTTATACATATCTATCATATCTTCATACTGAGCAGATCTATATCCATATTTTACACCATCATAGCGCCCCAGATTTGAACTAGCTTCTGCAGAAGCTATAAGGTAATAAGCCGAAAGAGCATAATCTGTAGATGGCAGCGACGTATCCTCATAATCAGCCCCAAGTTCCTTTAAAAGATTTATAGCGTTAATCACAGCGCTTTTTACCTCGTCATTAACGCCGCTTTCAAAATATTCTCTCGGGACACCTATTTTTAAGCCCTTTACATCATTTATTAAGGCGGATATATAGTCCGGATACCTTCTATTGACAGATGTAGAATCGTGAGGGTCATGCCCAACAATAGCGTTTAATACCAGCGCGCAATCAGTAACATCCTTTGCAAGCGGTCCAATTTGGTCAAGCGATGATGCAAAAGCCACTAGCCCATAACGAGAAACTGCCCCATACGTAGGTTTCATGCCCACTACTCCGCATAATGATGCCGGCTGCCTTATGGAACCCCCTGTGTCAGATCCTAATGTAAAAAAAGCCTCATCCGCAGCAACCGCCGCAGCTGATCCGCCACTCGAGCCACCTGGAACGCACCTTATATCCCAAGGATTTTTAGTCTTTTTAAAAGCAGATGTTTCTGTTGAAGAACCCATAGCAAACTCATCCATGTTTAGTTTGCCTAATATAACCGCTTGTCTGTCTTTTAATTTTTTTACTACAGTAGCATCATATGGCGGAACAAAATTAGCAAGCATTCGCGATGCACAAGTAGTGTTTATACCCTCAGTACACATGTTATCTTTTATTGCTATTGGCAGACCGCCAAGGGGCTCAATGGTTTCTCCTTTAGCCAATAAGCAGTCCACTTCATCGGCTTTTTTAAGCGCCCCTTCTATATCAATATGTATATATGATTGTATATCCTCTTCCACATCCTCTATGTGCTTTATAACGGCCTCAGTAAGCTCTTTTGAACTTACTTCACGCTTTTTTAATTTATCATAAGCCTCATGTGCTGTAAGCCTGTATAATTCCACTTAACAGGTCCTCCTTTACTCTACTATTTTGGGAACTTTAAAACAACCGTTTTCTACATCGGGAGCATTGGCAAGCAATATTTCTCTCTCCAATGAAGGTCTGACTTCATCTTCACGAAAAACGTTATGAACAGGGAGAACATGCGCTGTGGGCTCAACCCCATCTGTATTAAGCTCATTTAAACGCTCAGCATGTTCTAGTATCTGGCTCAGATGTACAGCATACATCTCTCTTTCTTCTTCAGCCAGTTTTAACCTTGATAGCGAAGCTATATATTCTATTTCTTCTGGTTTTATTTTCATTCAAAATCACCTCTTTGGTAATTTTATCACTATTCTATTTTCTATTCAATCGGGTAAGAAAGTAGAAATTGTTTTATCCGTCATGGCCAGGCACATACATAAAGCGCTTCCAGGTTAATGAAAGCGCTTTATGGGTTAAAGATTTTTAAAAGCATAGTTAAACTTAAGTTCCTATTAATCAGGAATTATCGCTCACCTATTAGGTTCGGATTTCTCATTATAGGTTCATCTAGAGCAATGTGCCCGGCTAACGTGTCTTCTTGTTTGCCATTTATCAATATTTGTACACGGCGTATGTTAGGCAGCTCTGTAACCGAATTAACTATAGAATAAATCGTTAACGTTTCACCTGCTGAACCTCCCTTGTGTTTGTCTTTTAGGTTAGATGAAAAGTTTATTATGGCCGTATCGCCAGATATTTCAGTATCTAAAACATCTTTAGAGCTTAATCCTGTAGGCATTGTAGGGTACAGCCCATCATCCATCGGCCCTTTTATAAGCTCCTGAACTATTCTTTTTACAATATTTGACTCATCATGTTGTATATCCCTATATTCCGGTAAAAGGGCATTAGCATCTTTATTAGCGAAATAAAGCACTATTCTTTGACCTATCATATTTTCATCGCGCTCAAATGGTTCATTAAACACAACATGCCCCGCAAGGGTTTCTTCTTCTTTGCCATCTATTAAAAATTTTACCTTTTTTACAGTTGGAAATTCCGTAAGAGTATTAACTACCGAATATATGGTCATAATTTCACCGGCTGAACCTCCAGGATGATTGTTTTTAAATTCTTTGGAAAAATCCACTGTTGCTAAACCATCCTCAATTTTAATGCTTAAAAGTTTAGTACCGTTGGGTATGGTTGGATATAAGCCTGGCATGGTAGGACCTTTTATAAGTTCTTGTATGGCTGTTTGGGCATACCGCCTGCCCGTAACATCTACCTCTCTCACTTCCGGCACTACATACATAGCCTGGCTCCCGGCAAAATACAAAACCATGTTGTATTTTTTGACAGTATCTTCATTTATAGCCTGCTTTTCTGAGTCTTCTTGTTCTTGAATATCTTCCACCTTTGTCATAAGACCTATGGGTTCCCCGCTAGGGCCTATATAATCTTGTCCTTCTTTATAAAATTTAACATATTTAACACCAGGCAGTTCCGTCAGCGTATTGGTCACCATAATCCTTGCCACTATTTCCTGTATGTCCCCAGCATCAAATTCTTTTGATACATCAACAGTTACAATATTTTCTGCTTGGCTAACTTTTAGAAGCTTTGCATCTGCTGGTATAGCTGTTTTGTGTCCGGACTGAGCAGGGCCTTTAAATAGCTCTCTCAACACAGCTTCAGCAAACGTTTCTCCGGATTTAACATCTATCTTTCTCGATTCAGTAACCAGTTTTTCAAAATTTTCATCTGTAAAATACAGCGTTGCCATTGTTTCTTGAGCTTGAGAATTGGTGCTAGAATTATTTTTATCGGTATTTTTACTATCATAATTATTAGGCACTTGTTCGTTAGAACAGCCAGCTACGAAAAGTAATAATATTAAAAAAATTATAGCAAAACCGCTGATACATCGCTTAATCATAACCTTACCTCCTTCCTGCTTACCTTTGAGACGCGCTTAACGCCTCGACCTGCAAATCCTCAAGTGGCAATTTCCATTCTAGCTTCCATATGCCATTTAATCTTATCACCTTAAGTAGGGTTTTATCTTTTTTTATAACATCCCCGTTGCTCAATTTAGCCTCAAAATCCAAGGAAACAAGAGCATGCTTCCCATCCGGATTCAAACTATAATCATAAACTTGATAATCTACAATTTTCAAATCCATTTGCTTTATATAATCCTTAAATTCCTGCAGCGATTTTCTGTCGCTGTCATCTGCATCATCCGACATGTACGCATAAGCTTTATCCAAATCACTTGCCGAAAGAGCCTTGAAGAAATTATTTACAACCGTCACTGGACTCTGTATTAAGGCATTTTCTCTAGCAATAGGTCCGCTTTGGTCATTCTTATTATCCGCATCAGATGAAAGAATGGGAACCTTTTGTCCCTCTATGAGAAATTGTACTTTATCTATCCCATCGAGCTCTGTCAAAGAATTAACTATAGAATATATCATAAGCGTAAATTTATTCGAATCAGTTTTATCTATAGATAAAAATTCTTTACTCAAATCTACAAAAGCTATGTTATTGCTAGAAGTAACCGACAACACCTTGATGTTCGGTGGTATCACAGCCACATGTCCTCTTTGAACAGGGCCTTTTATAAGCTCAGAAACCACCAACTCTTCTAATCTTTCCGAATCTTTTTTAATAGTCCTGACCTCCGGTACCAGGCTTTTACCGTCATCGCTCAAAAAATATAGTGCTATATCTATATCATATTGCTCTATATCAGGGCTTATAGGAATAGAAGTATCATCTTGTTCTTGAGCCGAAGGTGTTTTGTCAGGCTTTTCAGAAAATACGCCACAAGATGAAATAATCAATGCCATTGAACAAATCAAAATCAATATAGCTTTTGCCTTTATACTTTTATTTATTCCTTTCAACCCCTTCACTTCCCTTTATTGTTATAATTATACGCCTTAATCTTTACAAATTTTTTAAGTAATTCTAACTTTTATATTACGCGACCTGGCTTATAGGCAAACTAATGTAGAAATGCGTTCCTTGACCTTCAACGCTTTCAACTTCTATGGTACCATTGTGTAAATGCGCTATTTTTTGCGCAATAGATAAACCAAGGCCAGTCCCGCCTGTAGCTCTGGACCTGGCTTTATCCACTCTATAAAACCGGTCAAATATATAAGGCAAATCTGTTTCTGGTATGCCCATGCCATCATCAGATATAGTTATAACAGCCTTATTATTCTTTTGCTCGAGCAGAATATGAACATTTCCACCATCCAGTGTATATTTTATAGCATTGTCTATTATGTTTATAAACATTTGCTTGAGCTTATCCGTATCACCCTCTATTATAGAATCTTTTTTACAACTATACGTCAAAGAAATGCCTTTATTCACAGCCAAAGGCTTTAATATTTTTATTGTTTCATTTATTAAAACATCGAGATCTGCATATACACAATTCATATCTGGCTCATCTTTATCTAGTTGAACTAAAGCGAGCAGATCTCCTATGATATTATTCATCCTGTCAATTTCCGAGTCTATGTCTTGCATAAATTCTCTATATATTTCTATATCTGCTTCCGGATTTTGTAAAAGCGATTGTGCTAATACTTTCATAGAACTAAGAGGCGTTTTAAGCTCATGAGAAGCATTAGCAACAAACTCAGAACGGGCTTTATCCAAACTTTCTATACGCTCGCTCATGGCGTTAAAGGCATTGGCAAGGTCCATTATTTCCCCACTTCCGTTAACACGCACTTTCTGGTGTAAATTACCTTGCCCCATTTCTTTTATAACATCTGTTATGTCTTTTATAGGCCTGCTTATAAAACTCGATATAAAATAGCTAAAAAGCGAAATAGCTATGGCCAAAAAAACGGAATATATTATTAATTTATCTTGTACTTGATATATCGATTCGTATATATCTTTAAGCGACGATGATATAAAAACCACACCTATTGTCTTATTATTAGAGGTTATGGGTGCTGTAGTATACATTACCCACTGGCCTTCTGGCAAATAATGTTGCTGACTCATGCTCTGCCCATTTAACGCGGCTAATACCTCTGCATGATTTAACGTTCTGTTGAGAATATTTATATCGTTAAATGAATCTACCACTACCGTACCTCTGTGATTTAATATCAAAATCCTAGCGTTTAGGCTATTGCCGAAATCTGATACAACATTATTGATATATGGATTGGCATCTTGAAGATAGCGCATTGAAACGACCGATATTATATTGGCCTGTTTTACAAGATTGTTTTCCCTAGCTGTTATATAATTTTTTTTCGATATATTTATTACAGCAATATTGAGTACGGCAAACGATATAACTATTATTACAAGATAAGAAAAAACAACTTGCCACCTCAAACTTATAGTGCGCTTCTTTCTATTCTTGTGCAAAGTAATAGCCCACTCCCCATTTAGTAAAAATCAACTCCGGCTGGCTGGGGTTCTTCTCTAGCTTCTCACGCAATCGTCTTATATGAACATCTACCGTTCTAAGATCCCCTAAATAGTCATATTTCCATACAAACTCCAATAATTGTTCCCTGCTAAATATTTTACCCGGACTCCTGGCTAATACTTCTAATAAGTCAAATTCCTTTGCTGTTAGATTAGCATCTTTTCCATCTACCGTAACGCTTCGATTTTCAAAATTTATAATAATGTTTTTGATTCTTAAATATTTATCATCTTTTTGCGGATTAGCTAAATCAAACCTCCTAAATATGGCTTTTATCCGGGCTTTTAGTTCCAAAATGTTAAACGGTTTAGCCATATAATCATCGGCACCATATTCTAAGCCAAGTATCTTATCCATATCATCGCCTTTAGCTGTCAACATTATTATAGGCACCGTAGACTGCTCTCTTATTTGTCTGCATACATCTAAACCATCTATTTTAGGTAACATTATATCTAATACGATTAAATCGTATTTACCAACTAATGCTTTGTTTAAACCTTCTTCCCCATCATAGGCAGCATCCACTTTGTAGCCATCTTGTTCTAGACTGAATTTTAATCCTTTTACCATAAGCCGCTCGTCATCTATTACCAGGATATTTTTTGCCATTATAAAACCACCTTATCGGTTAAATTGATTATAATCACATTATAGCACAAAAGAATAAATTGTTTTTATTGCTGAGTACTAAACAACGTTTTTATTATCTCTTCCATAGATGAGCCTTTTTTCACTTTAAAGGTTCCAACTTGTAGTCTGGTTATCAGGCCCGCCTTCCGTACTTCATTTATAAAAACATTTGTATCATTTATTAGATTTGCATTTTTTAATATAGATGCTATGTCAGATACAGTCATTCCCTTAATAACATTTAATACTACAAAACTCTCTTCCCCCGCTTTATCGTCCTTATCAGAAGATTCCGCCGGCTGATCTATGATTATATCTCCTTTGTTTATACCGTCCGTCGGATTTATCATTCCTAGTAATTTTGCTTTCTCTATTATTTGTTCATTTGATAATGTTTTTGCCGTTTCAGGCTTATTAGGCCAAGCCGCTACGATAATAGTGCTCATAATAATGCCTATAGCTATGCCAAGCATAAGGCTGCCGAAAAATATCCGCCTCACAAGCTCACGTCCTCTCGTTTTGCATACGCATCTGTCCTACGCGCAACATAATCTGCACTTCTCCCACGCCCTTACCTAAACGCTTAGCAATCTCTTCTACATCATAGCCTTGTTCTGCCAATTGAAGAATCTCCAAAGACAAAGCGTCTAAATCGCTTTGCGTTATAGCATCTTCTATTTCATTTACTAAATGATATTTTAGTTCTTTTAATTCCTCCAGCTCTTTTTTACTAACATTTATTTGCTCCTTATATGCTTTGATAACATTCATATCTTTTTTCAAAAAGGGCAGGGAAATTAAAAGAAAAATAAAGCTTGTTAAAAGCAATACTATATACATAATCACTCACCTGCAGTCTAATTATACGATTATATCGATAAACGAGCCCATAGGCCTTTTAGCATCCTCTACTTCATCACGTTTTTTGGAATTTTTATATCTATTTAAGTTTTGTTCATTGCTAGAGTGAGCATCTTCATTTACGTTATTTCCCTGATAAGTCCGCTCCATATCATTTACGTTTTGGGTACGGCGCTTTATTTCAAGTTTTTGTTCTTCAGCAAGATACTGTTGCATATTTAAATATCTATGCACATCGTCGTTTTGTATTTTAGTGACCTCAGTAGATTTATTTATAATATGCACCATTTCTATCGGACGAACATCCATCTATAATTCGCCTGCTTTCTTTTCATAGCTTCCCATAACTATCTCACCATTTTCGCGTTTAAACGTTGCATAACGGTATTCTTGCATAATATTAAAAACTGAAGATCCAATAATTATTCTAACGCCCGGATAAATGGTGTCCTTAACGCTCACTACGCCGTTAGATAATTGCTCTAATTGTTGCTCTATTTCAAGCAATTGTGCTTTATATTCAGCAATTTCCTGAATAAGCTTAAGTTTGTTTTGTAAACGCATCAATTTCAAGCGCTGTTTTTCTGGGGACAAAACACCTCTAGCGGTCATCTTGCTAAGGGTTTGTATATCTTTTTCACACCTTTCCAATTCTTTTTCTAGCTCTTTGACTTTAGCGCTTATAACAGTATATTTCTCTCGCAACTCAGGATCACTGCCGACTTCTATTTCCGTAGCTGTAGCCATAGAAGAGCCTATGCTCTTAGCTCTCACCTCCATCCCTGCTTTTATATTTCCGCCTATAATTAAACCACGGCGGCCATCTGCTATAACCGCATTTTTAGCTTTAACTATACTATGCATTATGGCATCGGCAATCACATTACGCCCCGACTCCACCTCAGCATTTTCTATAAACCGCGCTATTACATCTCCTTCGGCTTTCAAGACAGCCTTATTCATTCCTTGAATGCCGCTTCTTATAATTATATTGCCGCCAGATATTATCGTTGCTCCTTCAACGGCACCGCCTATTTCAACATCGCCTCTGACGTTTACTGTAAACCCGCCGCGGACCCCGCCTTTTATTTTAAGCGTTCCTATAAAATCTATATTTCCCGTAGAATTATCTATATCTGATATAATTTCGTATATAGGCAAAACAGTGATTCGGCCATCTCTAAAAACCACCTGGCCATCAATTGCAGCTAATAGTTCTTTGCCATCTTCCGATAATTCGGTATTTTTCCCTGGCAATAAAGCAACTGGACGACCGCCCTTAGCAGGAATGGGCCTGTTCATAACTGTATGCCCCTCTATTCCGGGTTCTGGATCTATGCGTCGTGCTAAAACATCGCCTTTTTTAACATTTTTTATTAAATTCAGTTGTTTGTAATCAACGCTGCCATCTTCTAAGACTTTAGGCTTTATGTTCTTGTCAAGTTGTACAGTATATTCTATATACCCATCTTTTCCGTTTATAGGTTCTGTACCTCTAGCTATAATTATATCCTCATAAAAACGCTTTTGTTCTATAGCTTCGTTTATAGCTCCCCAATCTATACCGTAAGATATGTTAGCCTTCTCTAGAGCTTGCTTGACCATTTCTATATCGCATGGTTTTCCCCCGTCTTCTGGAAGAATACGCATGTAAGCTTCCATACCATTTTTGGATACATTTATCCTCACCTCAGCATCTACAAGCTTTTCCTCTTGATAAGGCGCTATCTTGACGGGTTCACCATTTGACGTATAAAGAGCCAAAAATATAGCTTTGCTGTCTGCATTTTCTATGCCCTTTCTGTTTATATGCTCTATCAATAACTTTTCATCTACGGGTTTACCATTATTCAAAGGAGATGTAACTGTAAGATAAACACCGTCTTCTTTATATTCTATAACAAAAGAGCCGTCTTTTATTTCTCTATCTTCCGGCTTATCACTTTTTAAAATCTTGACACGAACTTTATATGGATGAACTACTTTATTAAATACACGTTTCGCTTCTTCTATAACTTCTATTTCGACCTCATCAGCTTTTTTGTTTAGCACTGTTAAGGCATTATTTACCGCTTCTTCGTAAGTAGTGCCTTCTGAAATTATATAATCCTGTTCAACCATATGCTTACCTCTTTAACCATAATTATAGAATATCACATAACAAATTGCATATCGCGCAAGCGATTTTTTAGTTGAAGCAATGCCTTTGTGTGCAATTGAGATACCCGCGATTCGGATATACCCATAACTCTGCCTATCTCTTTTAATGTCAAGCCTTCGTAGTAATATAACTGAAGCAATTGCTTTTCTCTTTCGGATAATTTAGCAATAGCTTCGCTTAATACTTGCCTGAGCTCTATTCTATCATAAATGCTTTCAACGTCTTCTTTATTAGCGCTTACGTTCCATTCTTCAGCAAAAATGACATCCAATGATATATAATTAAATTTGTTTATTTCCGCATAAAAGGCATCTAACTGGTCTTTTGTCATATCGAGGTATTTGCACAGCTCTTCATCTGATGGTTCTTGACCTGACAACTCCTCTAACTGTTTATGAACGAGCTCTAGCTGCTTTGCTTTATCCCTAACGCTTCTAGGCACAATATCCTTTTTCCTCAAATTATCTATTATCGATCCTCTTATCCTATGAGAAGCATAAGTCTCGAATTTAACCTCTCTAGAAGGATCATACTTTTCTATAGCATCTAATAAGCCAAACACACCATAACCTATAAGATCTTCCAGGTCGTCACCAGTATTATATATTAACAGCCTTGATGCTATGTATTTTATCATAGGAGCATAATGCTCAGCCAATTTATTTCGATATTCAATGCTTGATGTTTTTTTATATCTTTCCCACAATTCGTCTATAGGTATATCTTTTTCGTCCATACATTTAACCTCAAATTATTTTCACACCATGCCCTATGGTTTTTACTAGCAATTCGCCAGTCTCGGTATACAACTCTATGGTCCTGCCAAAATTGCCCCCAGTATCTTCAGCCACAATTGGCATTTTTAATTTTTCTAATACGCTCTTAGCAGCCGCCACATTTCTAGGACCGATATTTAGCATATTGCTGCTCGGGCCATTCTTTAAAGCAAACATTTGCGCGCCACCAGCCAACTTGCAAACTATGTGCTTTTTATCAGCTCCCTTTTCCGTCATTATTTCCAGCAAAATCTCTATAGCAGTATCGGCAAACTTTGCTTTATTCGAATTATTTTTTATATCTTTGCTAGATGGCAGCATTATATGCGCTAACCCACCTATTTTATTAACTTTATCATATAATGTTATTCCAACACAAGAGCCAAGGCCTATAGTTGTTAATATATCGGGACAAAATGCTATATTTAAATCAGCCATTCCCACTTTTAATATTTGGGGCATAATTTATTCCGTAACCCCCAATGCCTTTAATATAACGTCATATGATTGCACGTCCGGTATGAGGAAAAAATATACTTGCACATTATCGGAGCCTTCTATAAATTCAGTTTCAATAAATAACACTTTGTCGCCTGTCATCCCGAATTCCACAGCCGGTACACTTAATATAGCCCCCGCCATGTCTATAGCTAGACACGGAATAGATGGCTTTATGTAAAGATTAGTAAGTGATGCTAATGCCCCCAAATAAGAACTCGTCAGTATATTGCCCAGTTCTTGCAACGCAGAAAGATCTATATCATTCCATTGGCGGTTCAAATCGATCCTGCGCCCCATCATCATATCTATCAATATATGAGCAGATACCTCATCTATTACCAATAAGGCACTGCCTTCCACGTCACCCGTGAAGCTAAGATAAATGCCTACGACCGGTTGCTCTGCCCCGCCTAATATCTCGGGAACGTTTTTAAAGTCAACGATTTTAACTTCTGGTACATGCATATTAACCCTTTTTGAAAGCATTTCTGCCAGGGCAGTTGCAGCATTGCCTGCTCCTATGTTACCTATTTCTCTTAAAACATCTATTTCAAAGGAATTTAAGCCATCTATATCCACCATTATACTCGTCCTCCTACTCTTCGGGTATATCTAGGAGTTTAGGAATATTAGGTATCAGTACCATTATATCGCCATCGTAAATGACATAATCAAAGTACTGACTTTTATCCTCTAAAGAAACTTTATCAAAGTCCTCTATTTCTTCCTCGTCAAAATATTTTACGTTAGATACTCTATCAACCTTTATCCCTATAACGTAATCTTTATATTTCAACACTAATATTCTGCTCGCTTCGGTATCATCGATTTGTTCTACATTTAAACGTTTATGCAGATCAACAACAGGTATTATATCTCCGCGTAGATTCATTACACCCGCTACAAAATCATGAGCATATGGAATCCGCGTAACAGGCAATATCCTCTCTATAGACAAAACATTATCCGAATCAATAGCATAAGTTTCGTTTAAAACATCAAATATAACAAATTGCTTAGGCATATTATACACTTCCTTTTATTTAAATTAAATGATTTATATCGAATATAAAAGCTATTTGCCCGTTACCTAGTATAGTAGCCCCTGATATGCTTTTTATATAGGATAAGTATTTGCCTAACGGTTTTATAACTATATCCTGCTGATCTATTAAATCATCAACTGCTAACCCAGCCAATTTATCGCCCTTCCTTACCACGACAGTAGTAAGCGTCTTGCGCGCATCTTGTTTATCGCTCTGCGTATTAAGTTTTATATTCATTCTTATAAATGGTATTAATGTAGAGCGAGAATCCATAACCTCTTGTTCGCGCCTTATACTTTTTATCTCATCAGGCTCTACGTCTAATATTTCTATTATAGAATTAAGCGGTATAGCATATACCTCTGAGCCGACAGTAACCAAAAGAGCCTGTATGATAGATAATGTTAAAGGCATTCTAATAACGAACGTAGTACCGTTATCAGGCTCGCTTTTAACTTCAACAGTTCCTCCTAAAGACTCTATTTTAGTTTTCACAACATCGAGGCCCACGCCTCTGCCAGATATATCAGTAACAACATCAGACGTGCTAAAACCTGGCAAAAACAAAAAACTGACTATTTCATCATCGCTCATCTCTTTTATCTGCTCTTCTGTAGCTAAACCTCTTTGTACTGCCTTCTTAGCCACCTTTTGAACATCTATTCCTGAACCATCATCGCTCACTTCTATAACAACATTATCCCCATCATTATATGCATGCAGGCCAACAGTGCCCACTTCCGGTTTCCCTTTTTTCAGACGCTCTTCTGGAAGTTCAACGCCATGATCTACTGCATTGCGGATCAAATGTATAAGAGGGTCTCCTAACTCTTCCACAATGCTTCTGTCTATCTCAGTATCATTACCGCTCATAACTAATTTAATTTTTTTCTCAGTCGTTCTCGATAAATCCCTAACGATTCTAGGGAACCTGTTAAAAACCAAATCTACAGGAACCATGCGTATTTTCATTACTAAATCATGTAAATTAGAAGTAAGGCGGCTCATATATTCTATGGCTTCGCTTAAGTCAGGATTATCTTGTTGCAATCCTATAGCCTCTATACGATTACGGGTTATTATAAGCTCGCTTGCAAGGTTCATAAAGTCATCTAAACGTTCTATGTCAACGCGTATGCTCTTGCTTATCCGCTGTTCTGTTTGGCCATTATTGGTAGTAGGGGTTTTAGTTGATCCATCCTCTTTAATGCCTTCTTTAGGGGCTTCTTTAGTTACGGCTTCACTTTCTCCATTTGTAACCTCTTCAACGCTAACGCTCTCTATTTCGGAAACAGTATTTATTCTCTCATAAATATATTCCTTAGGCTCCTTAGTCAATATTATTAGCGTAAAATCTCTATCGAAGCGTTCGTTTTCTATGTCTTGGGCAGATGGCTGAGAATCTATTATTTCAGCAAATTCCTCCAATGTTTTAAACACTATATAAGCTCTGGCTGATTTTAAAAGGCAATCCGATCTCAATGTAACATGTATCTTGTAAGCAGCGTATCCTTTTTCGTTAGCGACCCGCACAACATCATCTACATACTGGTTTATAGATTTACCCTGAGATTGAGTTTTTAAGGCGGTATTAGACGGCGCGCCAGGCAAACACGCCAGAAGTTTTTCAAGCAATTCATCAAATTCTAAATCGCCTTCTTCACCAGTAGATTCTATATTGCTAAGCTGTGATTGCAAAATATCAAGACCTTGAAACAATAAATCGAGCAAGTCAGGTGAAGCAACAATTTTATCATTTCTCAATGCATCTAAAACATCTTCTATGGCATGCGCTAACTGTTGCATTTTGTTAAACTGCATGCTGCCAGCCATTCCTTTAATGGTATGTATGGACCTAAATATCTCATTTATCGCTTCCTTGTCTGCAGGATCGCTGTCTAACTTCAAAAGCTGCTGGTTCATGTTATCTAGATGTTCGTTTGTTTCCTCAACGAACATCTGTAAGTATTGTTCGTTTCCCATATTATCACGCCTCCACTATCCTTATTATTTCTTCAGCTATTTTATCCAAAGGTAAAACTTTATCTACAATGCCCTCTTTTATAGCAGCTGCCGGCATACCAAACACAACACATGTGGCTTCGTCTTGTGCTATAATGATGCCTCCATTTTGTTTAAGAGCTTTCAATCCTTTCGCCCCGTCGCTGCCCATCCCTGTCAATATAACACCAATTCTTTTTTTTGTCGGAAGAGCCGCTACAGACTCCATAAGCGCATCTACAGACGGCTTATAATATGATTTTATCTTGTCTTCAAACAAATGTATGACACAATTATTGTTTTTATCTAATTCAACTATCATATGCTGACCGCCTGGCGCTATATAGGCCGTATCATTCTTTATAATATCTCCCTCTTTGGCTTCAAAAACCCTTATATTACATATATTATTCAAACGCTGAGCTAAAGAAGCTGTAAAGCCCTTAGGCATATGCTGAGCTATTATGATAGCCGCATTAATTTTAGATGGCAAGGAAGTCAAAACTCGTTCTAATGCTCTTGGCCCTCCAGTAGATGAGCCTATTGCTATTAAATTTTCTATCATGGTAGCCCCTTTTGAATTATCTTAAGTTGCTGTTTAAATATAAAAGCTATTAGCCTGTCTTGTACATTAGGATGAATGTCTCTAAATGCTATACCCACCTCCATCATGTTATTTTCTGCCGAAGACGATATGCGCACCACTTCACCTTTTATGTTTATATCGCTATTTTCTAAAGATACCAAGCACTGCAATATGTCCCCTTCTTTTAATGATATCTTTTTTGGCACAGCTATTCTCATGCCACCACCGCTTATATCTAATGTGTATGCTTTGTGTATTGGATTATCCGCTACTTCTTCATCCGCAGTTATTTTTCTAAAATAAACGGGTAATATTATCTTTAATCTAAAGTAATTCCTGCGTTGAATTTTTTCTTTAAAACCATTAAAATTAAATACATAAAGAAATATATCTTTATCAGCTTTATAACGTTTTTCTATAATTCCGTATAATCTGTAATATCCATCTTCTCTATAATATACTATCCTCGCACTTTGACCTATAGATATCAAAACTATTTTGCCTTTTTCAATTGGGCCGGCCAAGACTATGTGAGTAGAATCCAGAATATCATATACTTTACTCGGATAGCTTTTTAGGAAACCATCCGGTTCTTCTACTTCTATGTCTATGCGTTCCCCTACTACTAAGTCATGTTCCTCATAACTTATCAAGTACCTAAGCCCCTTTCAATAATCTGCTGAGGAATCCCTTAATCCCTTTACGGGAATAATCATTCCTATAAACTTCTTCTCCTTTAGTCTCCAACAATTTATCCGCCACAACGCGTATCTGTTTGGATGCCTTGCATTGCGGATACCGCATCAAAAACGGCTGTTGCTGCTTTACTGCTTTATATACATTGTCATCGCGCGATATAAAGCCTAAAGACTTTACCTTCATACCAAGAAATCTCTCCAAAGTTATTAAAAATCTTCTTTCAATATCCATTGCTTCATTTTCATCTGAAACCATATTAAATATAACATTAATCTTCGCTGTATTTATCACATCAATAGATGACTTTATAAGCGCATAGCCATCGGTTAGCGAGGTAGGTTCTGGAGTTATCACCAATATTACCTCATCGGACGCCTGTATAAATTTAGCTATCGAATGATTTATGCCGGCGCCAGTGTCTATAATAATTATATCGGTTATTTCGTCTAAAATGCTCATTTTTTTTATTATTATTTCTATTTGAGCTTCATCTATGTATAATAATTCCTTTGCTCCAGACCCTCCCGATATGAATTTTATACCTGCGGGACCTGTAGTTAAAATATCTTCTAAGCCAATATCATTTTTTAATAAATCCACGAAACTATAACGCGATATAGTTCCTAATATTACATCGACATTGGATAATCCAAAATCTGCATCTAACAAAGCAACTCTAAAACCACGCATAGCAAGGTTTATAGCCAAATTAACGCTTATATTTGTTTTACCCACGCCGCCTTTACCACTGGTCACCGTTATTACCCGGCTGCTTTTAGCAACATCGTTGAACCGCTTTAAATCTTCCACTATAAGTCGTAATCGTTCGGCCTGATCGCCTATCACTATTATTCCCTCACAATCCCATTTGCTATTGAATCGACATCAACAACGCATATATCATCGGGCACCACTTGACCATTCGTAACATATGAAAGCGGTCTATTAGACAAATGCCTCATATTTAATATTGTTCCTAAACTATCGGTTTCGTCTAGCTTAGTAAATAAAAGCCTTATATCGTTTATATCACTAAAACGGCCCCATAAACGCTTGCATGCATTATAATTAGTGGAAGCATTGATCAGTAAAAATACATCAGTAGGCTCACTAATTTTGACAATCTTTTTTATATAATCTATCCCTTCTATGTCTTTAGGGCTTCTCCCTGGCGTATCTATCATTATCATATCATAGCCTTTGTAATAAGCAATTTGTGCTGCCAACTCATCAAGCGAATAAGCCACTGATAGCGGCAATTGCATTATTTCGCTGTAGGTGCGCAATTGCTCTACTGCTGCTATACGATACGTATCAGTAGTAATAAGCGCCAGCTTCTTATTGAGCTGAATACCATAATATGCAGCTAATTTAGCTAATGTAGTGGTTTTACCAACACCAGTAGAGCCTAGAAAAATTATAACATTTTTGACATCATTATCCAAATTTATAGGCACAGGTTCTCCAAGATATTCTTTTATTATCGCTCTCATATTTTTGCATATATCAGCCTTTTGGCTGCTCAAAGCAGCTGCCTTGTCTACTATTTCTGTTGCTAAGACAGTATCTACGCCATTTGAACACAACATTTCAACATATGTGGAATAAGCATTGTTTATTATAGCCGGGTTATTATTGGCATTTGCCAATTGTTCTATTGTAGCATTTAATTTATTAAGTTGAAATTCCATAGCCTGAAACCGCCGGTTGTCTAAAACGTTAACATTTTCATTTACAGCTTTATCATAAGCTGCTACTATTTCTATCATTGGCTTAGAAAATAATCCCTTAATACCTTTTTTGCGCATTTTGCCTTTATGCAAAATTATTGCATCTGGTCCCATTTCCGCCTTTATCTGGTCCATTATATCCTTAACATTATCGCCTATATAATGCTTTATATCCATTTTAAACTTTCACCGTCCCGACAGATTGTAATTCTACAAATGGCTCTATCTCATTATACGACAATACTGGCAAATCTGGAAGTGATTGTTCTATGAGCCTTTTAAAATATATCCTGACTATAGGTGAAGTAACGACTATAGGCTGTATATTAGTCCCATTTAGCTTCCTTATTTCGCCAGACAAAGAGGTCAATATTGCCCTTATTTTATTAGGATCAAGCGATATCATGGTACCTTGCTCGGTCTGCTTAATAGAATCCATAATAAGCTGTTCTACCGCCGGGTCTACAGTTATTACAGATGCTTTGTCTCCAGAAATAAAACGCTTTGTAATAGTCCTAGACAAAGCATGCCTGACATATTCAGTTAGAACATCCGGGTCCCTTGTCAAGTTGGCATAATCCGCTAATGTTTCTAATATGGTAACTAAGTCCCTTATTGGAACATTTTCTTTAAGCAAATTCTGCAGCACCTTTTGCACTTCCCCTACTGTCATAAGCTTAGGTACCACCTCTTCCACTAGAACTGGATGTGTTTGCTTAAGATTATCCAAAAGCGCTTGAACCTCTTGCCTTCCTAGCAATTCATAAGAGTGCCTGCGTATAACTTCCGTCAAATGAGTTGCCATAACCGAGGGAGGATCTACCACAGTATAGCCAGCCATCTCAGCTTCTTCTTTTTGTTCAGCCGTTATCCATATCGCCGGCAAGCCAAATGCAGGTTCTGTGGTAAGTGTACCAGCTATTTCATGCTCTACTGTTCCCGGATTCATTGCCAAATACCTATCCGGCATAAGTTCGCCGTTAGCAACTTCTATCCCTTTTATCTTTATAACATATTGATTCGGGTTTAACTGTATATTATCGCGAATCCTTATCATCGGCACTACTATACCCAAATCCAATGCTAACTGACGCCTTATCATAACTACGCGATCAAGCAAATCGCCACCCTGATTTACATCGGCAAGCGGTATAAGATTATACCCAAATTCCAATTCTATAGGGTCAACTTGTAATAATGGTAAAACATTTTCTGGTTTACGTATTTCTTCGCTCCTTGTTTTATCCACAATTGTTTCTTCTTGTTGCTTCTTTAATTTAGCCGTATTTTGTATGTTATATCCCAAATAAATAAATAAACCCCCTATTGAAAAAAGCGGTACCTTAGGCAATCCCGTAAATGCCAACGCTATCATAGTTATACCTGCAATAAACATAGCTATCGGTTGCGATGATATCTGTGATATAAAATCGCGGCTTAAATTAGACTCAGAAGCGGCACGGGTCACTATTATGCCAGTGCCCATTGATATAAATAGCGCCGGCACCTGGCTTACCAGACCATCACCAACGGTCAAAATGGTATACCTGTTTAAAACCTCAGTAAAACTCATATTCTGCATCAGCATACCAGTTACTATACCGCCTAATATGTTTATAACAGCTATTATTATGCTTACTATGGCATCGCCTTTAACAAATTTACTAGCACCATCCATGGCACCATAGAAATCCGCTTCTCTCTGTATGTTACTTCGACGTTCTCTTGCCTGTGCCTCGCTTATTATGCCAGAATTAAGGTCGGCATCAATAGCCATTTGTTTACCCGGCATAGCATCTAACGTAAACCTTGCCGCTACCTCAGCCACACGTTCGGCACCTCTTGTAATTACTATGAATTGTACTACAAATATAATAAGGAAAATTATAACGCCTACTATAATGTCTTTGCCTATAACAAAGTTGCCAAATGCTTCTATAACCTGTCCGGCGTATCCTTTAGAAAGTATAAGTCTGGTAGATGATATATTAAGTGCTATTCGAAAGATGGTTGTTATGAGTAAAAGTGATGGAAATATAGAAAATTCCAATGGCTCCCTTACATACAAGCTTATGAGCAATATAATAAGCGCTAAAGCTATATTAAAAGATAGCAATATGTCCAGCAAAAAAGAAGGCAATGGTATTATTATAAGCAATGCCACAGCCACTACTACAATCGCAATTGCTATATCTGCAAATTTCATATATTCATCTCCTTCCTAAGCTATATACGTACGCCAAAACTTCAGCTACTGCTTCATAAAATTGAGGTGGAATTAATTGCCCAACATCTGCCGAATAATAAAGGCTACGCGCTAACTCCCTATTCTCTACCAAAGGCACTTTGTTCTTTCTAGCCTCTTCTTTTATGCGCTGAGCCATATAATCAGCTCCTTTAGCAAGTACTAACGGAGCTTTATCTGTCTGTGCATCATATCTCAAAGCAACGGCAAAATGCGTTGGATTTGTTATAACTACATCAGCTTTGGGAACTTGCTGCATCATTCGCATCATAGCTAATTGCCGCTGGATTTGCCGTATTCGAGCCTTTATTTGTGGGTCTCCTTCGCTTTCCTTAAATTCCTCTTTTATTTCTTGCTTAGTCATCTTAAGGCTGTTTTCATATTCACGGCGCTGAAAAATATAATCCAATACAGCTATTAATATCATAACAGCTACAACTTTTATAGCCGCATTTAATATAACAGTAGTCATATTGTAGGCTGCTATCGAAATATTTTCTTTCCCCATCGACAGGAATATATTAATATCGTTTTTTATTTCTGTATAGGCCACATAGCCGATTACAGCTATTTTTAATATTGCCTTTACAAGTTCATTTATAGCTCTTTTGGAAAATATCCTGCTAAAGCCCGCAATTGGATTTAATTTACCTAAGTCTATAGCCAATGGTTTACCGGAAAATATAAAACCCGTCTGAGCGATATTAGCCACTATGCCAACAACAAATACACATGCTATAAGAGGCCAAAGCATTTTTGCCATTTGCAATGCGGTATTTACAAATAAGTTTGTCAGGCCATTTGCTGTATATATAGAATCGGCAGAAGCCATTGAGGAATATATTTGTGTCTCATAAGTCATTAACGCCTGAATTAAGTTAGGGAAAATGGATTTAATAACAATAAAAGCTATCAGCAAAACCAATACCATATTTATTTCTGCGCTTTTAAATACCTGACCTTTTTCCCTAGCTTCCCTACGCCTTTTAGGCGTAGGTTGCTCAGTTTTTTCATCATTAGCAAACAATTGAAGCTCTATGTACCAGATAATTGCATCATCCTTTGCATAAAACCATTTATATAATTAAACATATCGGAAAATAGAGGTTCCATTACGTCAACGTATACAGGAAGCATCAACATAAGCATTATAAGCCCTATAATAAGCCTTATGGGCATACCCATAACAAAAACATTCATTTGCGGCAATGCCCTGCTCAATATAGCAAGCATAATTTCTGTTAATAGCAGGACCGCAATAAGTGGTATCGCAAGTTCTATACCCCATATAAATGTTTGGGTAAATACCGCCAATATATACCAAAATATTTCCGGCTCAAAGCTGAACTTGCCTATAGGCAATGCTTTGTAGCTATTAAATAAAATAGATATAAGAACATGATGAGCATTCATTCCAAAAAACAGCAGCAAAGCTACTATATTAACTAAATTGCCCACTATCGGCACCGATATATTGCTCATAGGGTCAAAAACATTTACCATACCAAAACCTATTTGGAAGTCAGCTATTTGACCAGCAACGAGTATAGCAGAAAATGCTAATGTTGTTATATAACCTATTGAAAGGCCTATTAACAACTCTTTTACCAGCATCAACGCATAAAGCAGTATATTATCCGCTAAGTCAATTCTCTCCAAGGGCATAACATTAAGCAATATTACTGCCATAAAAAAAGACATGCCTATTTTAATATACGCAGGTACGTTTCTCTCTCCAAAAACCGGCGACAATATAAACAAGCCCGTCATTCTCATAAAAATAAGCAAAAACGTTGGCAAATAACTCAAAATATCCATAAATGCCTATTGAATAAAGGAAGTTATGCTATGAAATATATTGTTTGTAAAATCCAACACAGTATTGAACATCCATGGGCCAAATATTATAAGCGCTACTATTATCGCTATTATTTTTGGTATAAATACCAGCGTTTGCTCATTTATTTGAGTTACAGCTTGGATTATAGATACTATTATTCCTACAACAAGCCCAAATATCGCCGTCGGTGCCGACAAAATTATAACTGTATATAGAGCATTTCTAACAATACTTAAAACCTGTGCTTGAGACATATACCCATCTCCTTAATGAAAGCTGGTTATCAATGATTGGACCACCAAATTCCAGCCGTCTACCATAATAAAAAGTAATACTTTAAATGGCAGCGATATCATAATCGGCGGAATCATCATCATACCCATTGACATAAGCGTAGTAGCTACTACCATGTCTATAACTATAAACGGTACATATATTAAAAAGCCTATCTGAAATGCTGTTTTTAGCTCGCTTATTATAAATGCTGGTATAAGAGTGCTAGATGGTATATCAGATAGCTTGTCTGGTTTCTCTTTTCCCGAGAGATTTACAAATAAATTTAAATCCTTCTCTCGGGTCTGCTTAAACATAAATTCTCTCAGCGGAACCATCGCGTTGTCTATGGCTTGTTGCTGGGTTATTTTATTGTCCATATATGGTTGTAAAGCCGTGCTGTTTATCTGACCAACTACAGGGGTCATTATGAAAAATGTCAAAAATAAAGCTAACCCAATTAACACCTGATTAGGCGGCATTTGCTGTAATCCCAATGCACTTCTTACAAAAGACAATACCACTATAATTCTCGTGAATGAGGTTAGCATTATTAATATAGAAGGCGCTAATGACAATATCGTCAGCAACAATAATATTTGAATGCTCAAAGCCGCTTCTTGCGGGGTCTCAGCCGGTTTCACATCTATGCTTATATTAGGTATGGTAGCTTGTGGAGCCGCACAAGCTACATCAGTATTGCTAAAGCAAAAACTCAATAAAACTATTAAAAAAAGCAATAAAATTTTAATGTTTAAGCGTTTCATCAGTCTTATTACCAATTTTCCTAATAAATTCTTGCATATATTTAGCAAACGGTGTATTTAACTGCTGCTTATCAGTATCTATAGAATACGGGATTTCATCTAATGATAATTCAGCTATAACATTTACCACAGATGACGTTACAGATATAAGGTAGCATTTTTGAGCAACCTTCACTATACATAACCACTTATCGTTAGCAAGCATGGCTTTGTCTATTATCTCTATGTATTTTCCCTTCGATAAGCTCAGGGATTTTTTACTTACCAATTTAGATGCATAGTAAGCACCTATAATGACTATTATAAATGCCACTAACGCTAACAATACGCCTTGCCACTCACTATTTAAATTATCTGTATTAGGCATTTTTTATCCTATCGCTTTTTTTACGGCTTCTATAACTCTATCTGCTTGAAATGGCTTAACCACAAAATCTTTAGCACCAGCCTGTATAGCTTCTATTACCATAGCCTGCTGCCCCATAGCCGAACACATTATTATATTAGCATTAGAATCTAAGGCTTTTATTTTTTTTACAGCTTCTATACCGTCCATTTCGGGCATTGTTATATCCATTATTACAAGATCAGGCTTATCCTCTTTATATTTTTCGACTGCTTTTAATCCATTTTCGGCCTCTCCAGATATCTCGTATCCATTTTTGGTGAGAATATCCTTTATCATCATCCTCATAAAGGCTGCGTCGTCTACTATAAGGATCTTTTTTGCCATTGCTTTTCTCCTCTCAATTATGTTTTAAATAAATGTTTATTTTTTCTTAGAGGCTGTTTGATCAATCATTTCTATTATGCGTACGCCAAAGTTTTCATCTATAACGATTACTTCACCTTTAGCGACTAGCTTACCATTTACCAATATATCTATTGGTTCCCCAGCCAACCTATCTAATTCTATCACTGAACCTATACCTAGTTCAAGAATTTCTTTTATAGTCTTTTTTGTACGGCCTAGTTCAACTGTAACTTGAAGTGGTATATCCATTATGAGGTCTATGTTATTCAGGCTCTTAGCAACAGCACTCGCCTCATCATTTAATGGTTGAAACACAACTGGCTGGGCTTTTACAGCCTTTTCCACCTTCGAAGCACTCTTATCATTTTGGAGATGAGGCTGATTTGCAGTAGTTGTCAAAGGAATAGAAGCTTGTTCAAGCATCTTTTCTTCTTGTGATTCCTCGCTCTTAGTTTCTTTACTGCTGCCTAATAAATTGTTAACAAGTTCTTTAGCGAAGTCAATTGGTAATAATTGCATCATTTCACTTTTTAATATATTGCCTATCTCCATACTAAAAGCTATGCGTACAAGCGGCTCTTTTGAGTCAAAGGCTTCATATGGCGATTCTTCTGTAAAATTTATAATAAACGCTTTAGGGGGAGATATATTAATATTTTTATCAAACATAGTAGAAAGTGAAGTTGCTGAAGATCCGACCATCTGATTCATAGCCTCCCCTATAGCACTAAGGTGTAGTTCAGTAATTTCTCCGTCCGTATTGCTTCCATCGCCTCCCATCATAAGATCTGTTATTATCTTTACATCCTCTTCTTTTAATATTAAAAGATTTACCCCTTCTAAGCCTTCGGTATATCTTACTTCCACAGCCACAAAGGGTATCGGGTATTCTTTACCTAATTCTTCCATGTCAGTAATGTCAACTCGCGGCGTAGTTATAAGTACTTTATTGCGCAACAAAGTGGAAAGCGTAGTAGCTGCTGTACCCATGCTTATGTTGCCTATTTCGCCTAGAGCATCTTTTTCTATATCGGTTAATAAGGTGCTTTCATTGCTATTTGATGCCGGGCTCTGCTGCCCTCTTAATAAAGCATCAATTTCTTCTTGGGATAATATATCACTCATTAACGCTATCCTCCTGATAAACTATATCGGTAATTTTAACCGCTAAACGATTGTGCCTAAGTCCAACTTTCCCATGGAATTTCGTTATATCGCCGACTAAAATTTTTACCGGCTCTTCTGTAGTTTCATCGAGTTGTATTATGTCTCCAACTTGCAGCTGTAAAAAATCATTAACGGTTATCACGCTCTCTCCTAATATAGCAGTCAAAGGCACCTTTACGCTTTCTATATGACTGCGTAATATTTCTAATGATTCTTGATCTTCTTGTGACTCTTTTTCTCTCCTTTCGTTAGAAAACCAGAATTTTGTCGTAAGTTCTTCTCCTATAGGTTCTATAGTAACATGGGGAATACATATATTAATCATCCCCTCAACCTCACCAATTTTCAACAATAGCGTAACTAAAGCCGCTGTTTCGTTAGGAGCTATTATTTGAGCAAACTGGGCATTTGTTTCTATACGCTCAAGCTTAGGAGAAATACTTACCACATTATCCCATGATTCTTGAAGCAGCGATGCTATTTGCCTCAATATGCGGTCCATAAGGGCTAACTCTATTTCTGAAAAGTTTTCCACTTCTTCTACAGTACGTCCGGTTCCTCCTAAAACCCTATCTATCATCGCATAGGCTATGTTAGGGGCTATTTCCACTATTATTTTACCATCTAACGGTTGAAAATCCATTATTCCGAGTATAACAGGTTCTGGCAATGAGTTCATGAACTCATAATAAGTCAATTCTTCTACTGAAACGATATTTATCTGGCAAAACATTCGTAAAAAACCTGCTAAATATGAAGACAAATAACGGCAGAAATTCTCGTGTAGTATCTCCAAAGTCCGCAACTGTTCCTTGGAAAATTTATTAGGACGTTTAAAATCGTATATTCGGATTTTCTTTTCTTCAGCTTCTTGCTCTATTATATCATTTACGCTGAGTTCGCCCGTATTTAATGCTTGAAGTAATTGATCAATTTCCTCTTGTGATAATACATCTGCCAAAGCATCTGATCCTCCCTTTACTGAATTACGAACTCATTAAAGTATATGCTTGTCACAGCACCACTTCCAAACTGCTTGTTAAGTGCTGCTATGATCTCGTTCTTTAATTTAGGCTGGAAATTATCGTCCGCAGCCTCTTCATCTGTTTTATTACTCAAAACCGATATTATTATATCATTTACAACGTAGTCTTTACTAGTAAACTCATCTAATATTTGTTTATTTGCAACCTCTATAACCATAGACACCTTTATGAAATGGCGGCTGTTTTTAAGGTTAGTGACAAAACTTCCATCTTTTACAGTAGGTATGAAAATCTCTTTATTGACCGGTGCCGTTTGCTGTGCATCTTTATCTTTTGAAGATGTCATATAGTATGCAACTCCAGCTGCTACCACAAGAACGATAACGATTACTATCCACAGAAACGATTTTTTATTGTTCATGACATAACCCTCCTCATTGTGAATTCACGCTTTGAGATGTACTAACGCGGGTTATTACTATATCAACACGCCTGTTTTTAGCCCTTCCTTCTATTGTATTATTCGACGCTACGGGATGATATTCGCCATAACCAACAGCCGAAAATATTTGCGGAGGCAATCCTTTCTCTTCTATAAAATAGCGCAAAACAGCAATGGCTCTAGCCGTAGATAACTCCCAATTAGATGGAAATGCAGCAGTATGAATCGGCACATTATCAGTATGCCCCTCTATCCTGACCCCGCCTATTTGACTCTGATATGTTTTTAAAACAGCTGCTATATTGCTTAAGACTGGCAAAGCACTCGGCATAATATCGGCCTTTCCAGACTCGAACAACACATTATCCTTAAATCGGATTAATATCTCCGCCCTGTCCTCGGACATCTCCACTAATGCTGATATATTGTTTTGTTGCATATACTGTTGTACTTTTTCATATAGCGCTTCAAATTCATCCTGTGGCTCATTGGTCCTCTGGGCTAAATCATCTCCGACATCGCCGCCTGTAGTTGGCAAACTGCTCATACTGCGGCCCCCTTCAAGTACTCCCAGGCTAGCTTGTAACGAAGCTACCATAGCTTTAAATTTTTCCGCATCTATGTTTGAAAATGAAAATAAAAATATAAAAAATATAAGCAACAAAGACATCATATCGCCATATGTAGTGAGCCAGGAAGGCGATTTGCTCTCTTCTTCATTACCGCGTCTTCTAGCCATTGTTCAAAACTTCTTCCTGTTGCGCTTCTTCCCCGTTTTGTGCGGCCTGCTTTAACTGGTTTGCCGGCAAAAAAGCTTTGAGCTTTTCTTCAATTATGCGTGGATTTTCTCCAGCTTGTATCGATAATATACCTTCTAAGGCAATTTCTTTCATCAAAACTTCTTCGGCACTTCTAATTTTAAGCTTTTGAGCCATAGGCAAGCAAATAAGGTTGGCTATTACAGAACCATAAAACGTAGTTATTATAGCAACAGCCATATTCGGACCTATGCTCGAAGGGTCATCTAAGTTTCTAAGCATATTTATAAGGCCTATCAATGTACCTATCATACCGTAAGCCGGGGCAAAATTGCCCATGGATTCAAGCAAGCCCCACCCTTGCTTATGTCGTTCTTCTATGTAATTGAGTTCTATCTCCATAATATCTTTTACTAATTCCGGATCCGTTCCATCGACAACAAGCAATATGCCTTTACGCATAAAAGGATCATCTAATCTATACGCTGCATCCTCTAATGCTAATAACCCTTCTCTTCTTGCCGTATTTGCCATTTCTATTATGGCATCTATCGTTTCATCGGGCTTTTGCTTTTTAGCAAAAAATACATTCTTTATTATGCCTAAAGTACCTAACACGCTTTTTAAAGGATAAGAAATAAGGGTTGAAGCAATAGTGCCGCCTACCGTTATCATAATAGAAGGAAAATCATAATATGTCATCAAATCGCCGCTTAGAAAGATACTTATTAGTATAAATGCTATGCCAGCTATAAGACCTGCTATTGTAGCTATATCCATAATTTCACGTCAAGCTTTGTTTATGCATATACACATAAGCAAGCGCTTTTACAGTCCCTCCTCTGCCTCTTTTTTCCTAAAATCTACCACGCTGTGATAACCTGCCATACGTCTAAAATCTATTATACGTTGTATTATCTCATCTACAGATTCGCTCACAACCATTTTGCTTCCATTAGTCATGGTTATGACTGTATCTGGAGTAGCTTCTATCATCTCAATCAAATCGTCGTTTATTACAAACTCTTTACCATTGAGCCTGGTCAACTTTATCATAAATTCGCCTCCCCTCAAAAATCATATTTGCCACCCCTCCAATGTGTAATTTGAACTGAGGCAGTTGAAAAAGGCTAATTTTCAACTACCTCATAAAACCTATCGTTTGAGATTTACTAACTCTTGTAGCATTTCGTCCGATGTAGTTATAACCCGGGAATTGGCTTGGAACCCTCTTTCTGTAATTATCATGTCCGTTAGCTCCCTTGATAAATCAACGTTAGACATTTCTAATGCACTAGGCGTAAGATATGCAGCCCCATCCACACCGGGCTCTACTGCTACAGGAGCTCCTGAAGCCAGAGTTTCTCTATACATGTTTTGCCCCGCCTTTTCTAATCCCCCTGGATTAATGAATTTAGCCAATCCAATGGTTGCTATAGTAGTTACAGAACCATCTTGATTCACTCCGTTAACATTGCCATTTTTATCTATCACTATAGAAACATAGTCGCCACTTGCTGATATAGGCGCTAAGCCTGTATCTAGAACAAACATGCCATCCGCAGTCACCAGATTAGCTTCTGCATCAAGATGAAAGTTGCCAGCTCTCGTATAATACGTTGATGGCCCATCGCTCACTACGAAAAAACCATCCCCATTTATAGCTAAATCCAGTGGATTATCTGTGCTTTCTATCCCACCTGGCGTATGCAAAACGTCTATAGCTCCTATTGCTGCTCCTAAGCCAACCTGCTGCGGATTTGTACCACCCGTACCTCCAGGGGTTGGAGCTGAGCCTGTCTTAAGGGTTTGATTGAATATATCTTGAAAGGTAACACGGCTGCTTTTAAAACCAACTGTGTTAACATTAGCTATATTATTGCCTATAACATCCATCCTCGTCTGATGTGCCCTCAAACCTGACACAGCAGAAAACATTGATCTCATCATAATAAATGCACCCTCCTTAATTTTAATGGTGCCACATGTACCTCTCCATATTTCAAGATAGCAGAGCTTCCTTAAAAGGTCCGGCTCATATTATCACGGCACCATCTATGTTTGTAAAAACGTTATCTTTTATGTTTCCTTTATCAACAGCTGTTATTATTGTATTATTAGCTACGCTCACTATAAAAGCCTTATCCTGCATAACTATCAAGGAAGACTTTATACCTTTTTCCTGAGCTTTAGACACAGCTTCATTTAATTTGCATGCCTCATCTTTAGAAAGGAAAATACCCCTTTCTTTTATGCGCTGTTCTGCATGCTTGGATAATTTAACCTCTAGTTCCTTTTGGAATACCTCGTTAAAAGGTGAACCCTCTTGTGCTGGTTTTTGTTGTTCGGGTTTATTAATGGGTATCCAATTCAAATAATTTGAGTTTATATATATTTGATCACTCATCGCTATCACTTACTTCCAATACATCGCTTAATGGAATATCTAAACCTTCAACATTAAGCATGACTTGGCCATTGATAAACTTTATGCTATCCACGGTTCCCGCTACTTGCCATTGCGTACCATCGCTCAGCGTTGTCAGCGCTACTATATTCTTACCCATCATGGATACAGCTTGGCTCATGCTCATATTATTATTTATATTCTGCATTTGCTCTAGAGTACTTATTTGAGCCAACTGAGCTATAAATGATTTGTCATCTACCGGATCTAACGGATTTTGGTTTTGCATTTGCACCGCTAACAGCTTAAGAAAATCATCTTGACCAAGCTTAGCAGATTTATTTACTATAGTTTCTGCTTGATCGGCACTCATAGCATTTATAGAGTTTATATCCATATACTTTCACCTCCATTTCTCATGCATATTGGTTAAAACTACAATCGGACAAAATAGCGTCAAGGTCCCTCATATAACTTTGTTTCGCCTCAATATAACTATCTTGCGCATAATAATTAGCATTATATCTACCCTGCCCGCTACTCCAACCATTGCCGAACATATCCTGCGCCTCCTGTTGTCCAAGCATCAATGTGAAATCTTTTACATCAAGACCAGTGCTTTGCACAGCCTGCTGCAGTTGGAGCAAATTATTGTTTATCAACTGATAAGCAAATTGAGTATCAGCTATTATGCGAGCATTCAACTTGCCATCTATCAAAGACATTTCTATAGCAATTTTTCCTAGGTTATCCGGCTGTAAATGGAACGTTAAATCAAGCCCTGATTCAGCATTTTTTATTTTGGCGCCCAATTTATCTAGATGTTCTATCACTTGGTTTACAACGCTATTGTTTGTGACTTGCTCTTTGAGCTTTAGATCAAAGTTAGCGTTCTCAACAGACGAAAAATTATTGTTTACAGGCGTTGTTAAAGCATTAGCGTCTTGATTGCCTATAATATCATTATCAGCAGGGGCTTCTTTCTGATCTATCGATACGCTTTGATATGCTTTAATCCCCTGCGCTGGCACGCTGTCTGCAACATCATCTGCAGTGCCATCTGCATTAGCATTGCCTGCCACTTCAGCTAGCTCTTCGCCCGCTTGATGCGTAGCGCTGCTGTTTGGCACTTCACCGCCAACATCTGCCGCTTGGCCATCTGAGGCTTCTTTTGTGAATCCTGTTTGATACTCGCTGCCTTTTGGCACGTCTTGATATGCTTTAATCCCCTGCGCTGGCACGCTGTCTGCAACATCATCTGCAGTGCCATCTGCATTAGCATTGCCTGCCACTTCAGCTAGCTCTTCGCCCGCTTGATGCGTAGCGCTGCTGTTTGGCACTTCACCGCCAACATCTGCCGCTTGGCCATCTGAGGCTTCTTTTGTGAATCCTGTTTGATACTCGCTGCCTTTTGGCACGTCTTGATATGCTTTAATCCCCTGCGCTGGCACGCTGTCCGCAACATCATCCGCAGTGCCATCTGCATTAGCATTGCCTGCTACTTCAGCTAGCTCTTCACCCGCTTGATGCATAGCACTGCTGTTTGGCACTTCACCGCTAACATCCGCCGCTTGGCCATCTGGAACCCCATCTGTCTGTGTAAGCGTATCAGTTGAAGCATCTGCATTAAGCTGGTCACAACAAACATAAGGAGCACTTATCAAACTAGCAGCATACATGTTTATGTCCTGAGTCCCATCGTCTTTTTCATTTTTTTCGTCTTTAAGTGCTTCTAGCTTCGCAGCAAAATTTAAAGCCTCTTTAACATCGCCTGCAGAATCATTGTGCGAGTTGCTCTCCGCCTTATTCGATTGAGCATTTTGATTTAAATATCCAATATTTAATAGCGACATTAGCATAACTATTTCACCTCCTTTCCATTACTTAATTTATGCTATTATTACGGCTGCATCATTTTTGTAATCTCGGCAGCCAATTTAGCATCCATCTGAGCTAATACTTCAGCAGCTTTATCGCTCTTCATCGCCTTTATAATATCTACTACAAGACCATTATTATTAAGATTAGAAAGTATCGCTGCTGCTTGCTTAGGTTCCATATTTTCGTACAGTTTAGCCATATCGCTAAGCGCCATCTGCTTGCTGTTCAATTCGGTTTCTCTAGCTACTAAATCCTGTTCTTTCTGCGAAAGCTGTTTCTCTTTTTCACTGACGGTTTTTTCTCGCTGCTGTAATTGAGCCTCTTTATTAGCCAACGCAGTTTCTTTTGTCTTTAACTCGGCTTCTTTTTTGTTCAAACTCGCAGTCTGTTTTTCTATCTCAGCTTTAGCTTGTAATTCCGGGCCATTTATTAGATTACCTACGAAAGGTACTCCAGATAAAGTGTTTTTTATGCCTGCCACGTTGAATATAATAGCTGCTTCCAAAACAGAAACCATTATAAATACTATTGCTAATATGATCGGCAATGAGGATGTTTTTTTGTCTTTATCTGGCATCTTCCTTCTCCTTAAAGTATTTGTTAGATACTATATCGTCTAGCGATTTCTCCTCATCTTTATAAAATTCTTCAATATATTTATCCCAATACTTATCATGCAGTATAGAAAGCATTTTTTCGTCCTGAGCAGCCTTTATGAGTTGCAATCGCATTGCTTCAGCTTCGTTTTTCATTTTAACCAAATAGAGCTGCTCGTTATGTATATCATTATTGAGACTGTATATATAATCAGCATATAGCTTTATCATCTCGGCTTTGCAGCCTAATGCCAGATTCTCTTCCAGTTCATTATAAGTGTTTATACTTGTATTTTTTAGGAATCGCACTTTAGCATCTTGTTCAAGTACCTCTTTGTTTTTTATGGCTAGTTTATCCTCCCAATTCTTCTTTACCTGCGCGCGATAATTTAACACGCCCTGCAGCCTGAATTTAAAGCGTTTCATAGACCTACCCTCGCACTATATCTTCCATCATATTTACCACATCCTGAAGGCTAAATACTTGCTCAACAGGCTGCTGCAAAAAAGCATTTATCTTATCCATATGATCTATGGCATAATCTATATCTTTATTGCTTCCCTTTACATAAGCCCCTATGTTTATAAGATCTTCTGCGCTTTTATATACAGCCATGATCTTCTTTATTTGAGATGCCAATGTCATATGTTTCTTATCTACAATATCTGGCATTACCCTGCTGACACTAGCCAAAACATCTATTGGCGGATAATGATTGCGGTTAGCCAGCTCTCTAGATAATACTATGTGCCCATCTAGAATGCTACGCGCGCTATCCGTCACAGGCTCATTAAAATCATCCCCGTCCACTAATACAGTATAAATACCAGTTATACTCCCTTTGTCCGAAGTCCCTGCACGCTCTAACAGTTTGGGCATAGTTGCAAAAACAGAAGGCGTATAACCGCGCGACACCGGTGGCTCGCCAATAGCCAATCCTACTTCGCGCTGTGCCATAGCAAATCTTGTTAAAGAATCCATCATCAGCAAAACATTGCATCCTTGATCTCTAAAATATTCCGCTATAGCGGTCGCCACAAACGGGGCTTTAGCTCTTATAAGCGGAGGCTGGTCAGAAGTGGCAACTACCAAGACTGATTTAGCTAAACTGTCTCCTAAATCTTTTTCTATAAACTCTCTAACTTCTCTTCCTCTTTCCCCAACGAGCGCTATCACGTTTACATCAGCAGAGGCATAATGCGCCATCATCCCCATAAGTGTACTTTTCCCTACGCCACTACCAGCAAATATTCCCATCCTTTGACCATAACCGCAAGTCAATAAACCATCTATAGCTTTAATGCCTAACGCTATGGGCTCGCATATGCGGGTCCTGGTCAATGGGTCAGGCGGCTGATTCTCAACACTGTAATACATATCTCCCTTTAATGGCCCCAACTTATCGATCGGGTTGCCCAAGCCATCCAATATGCGTCCTAGCAGTCCGCTACCTACAGCCACAGAGAGAGTTTTATTCATAGCTATAACTGTGCTTCCAGGGCCTATACCACCGACATTTCCTAAGGGCATTAACAAAATACGGTCGTTGTTAAAGCCAACAACTTCAGCAAGCACGTGTGTAGAATTGTTTTGTGTTATTATTTGACATAACCTTCCTACCTCTACCCCTGGGCCTATAGCTTCTATAGTAAGACCTGTTAACCGCCCCACCTGCCCACGATATTCTATGCAGTCTATATGTTTTATTGCCTCTCTATATTTGTTAAGCGAAATCGCGTTACTCATTTGAAATACCAGCCATTAGTTTTAATTCTTTGGCTATTTTGTCCATTTGCTTATCTATGCTCGCATCTATTATGCCATTAGGTGTTTCCAACAAGCACATGCCCTTTTTAACGTTATTATCTTTTAATATTTCAAAATTTATATTTTCACCAGCCATTTCAATAATTTTACCCACTCGTTCCGTTAAGATACCATAATCTTCCCCGCATACCCTAATGCAAACCGGGCCAGCGCTATAATAGCTTTTTATAGCCTTATTTACAAGATGGACTATTACATCTTCGTTTGTAGCTATTTCATGATCTAATACTTCACGCGCTATATCAATGGCCAAATTGACCAATTCCATCTCCGCTTCCTTTATAGCTGCATCCTTCCTTTGTTGTGCCTCAATAAGTTCTTGTTGTGCCTGAGTTATAATTCCCTGATATTCTTTTCGGGCATTTTCCAAACCATCTTTATACCCATCAGCGTAACCTGCATTATAACCATTTTTTTTAGATTCCTCAAAGATCTCTTCTTTCAAAACATTTGCCTGTATGTTTGCTTGGTTTATAATCTCTTCCGCTTTATTGTATGCATCTTCTAATATATTATTCACTCGCTCATGAATCTCATCGTTTTCACTGTTTACGCTCTCATTTTCAGCCAGAACATCGTTATTATTTTCTGTCTCGACAAAGTTCTCTAGAATATAAGGCAAAGAATGGTGCAATTCTACATTGCTGCTTTTATAGACCTTAGACAATGATCTCATCTCCTCCGCCACGCGATATAACGATCTCACCGGCATCCTCAAGCTTTCTTACTATATTAACTATAGCCTGCTGCGCTTCCTCAACCTCTCTTAATCTTACAGGCCCCATAAACTCCATATCTTCTTTTATCATCTCCTGCATGCGTTTAGACATATTGCTAAATAAAACATTGGCAACATCCTCACTCGCGCCTTTAAGAGCGAGCGCCAATTGATGATTGTCAACCTCTCTCAATATGCGCTGAATGGATCTGTTATCAAGCGAAGCCAAATCTTCAAATACAAACATGCGCTTCTTTATTTCCTCGGCCAATTCGGGATCTTTGATATCGAGATTTTCCAATATGTTTCTCTCGGTTCCTCTATCCGCGGCATTCAATATATCAACCACGGCCTCAATGCCACCCGCCGAAGTGTAATCAACCATAGCGACAGAAGACAGCTTCTTTTCCAATATTCGTTCTACCTCTTTTATGACATCCGGCGATGTCCGATCCATTTGCGCTATCCTCATAGCAACATCCACTTGTTTATCCGGTGGCAGGGCTGAAAGTATAATAGCCGCTTGTTGAGGCCTTAAATACGATAAAACCAAAGCTATCGCTTGAGGGTGCTCCCCCTGAATCAGATTGAGAAGCTGATTAGGATCGGTTCGCCTAACCATGTCAAAAGGCCTTACTTGTAAGGAAGATGTAAGTTTGTTTATAAGCTCTAGCGCTTTCTGGTTGCCTAAAGCTTTTTCCAATACCTCCTTAGCATAAACAATTCCGCCTTCACTTATATAGTTTTGCGCTAGACACATTTGATAAAATTCTTCTACTATTTTATCCTTTTCTTCTTGCGTTACCCTGCTTACATTAGCTATGCTAAGGGTCAATTGCTCTATCTCCTCTTCGCGCAGATGTTTATAGACTTTAGCAGCATTTTCTGGGCCTAATGCTATAAGAAGTATAGCTGCCTTATCCCTGCCAGATAAACTAGTTTTACTCGGCATGCCAATTATCCTTTCTGATCCTCATTTAGCCATGTTTTAATTAATTGTGCCACCACATCAGGATTTTGATTAATTAAATTTTCTATCTGCTTCTTTATTTTAGAATACTCATCTTCTACTTCTATAGGTATTTCTTCTACAGAAGGCATTCCAGCCTTTAATGCTCCTTCAGACTGCAAGGCATTTTCAGTTACAAGTTCTTTTTGAGCCCCCTTGCGAGCTCTCATGAGGATAATAGCTACAATAGCGGCAACAATAGCAGCTATCAAGCCATATATTATATATTTTATACTCGACGCCTGCCTTTGTTGTTGCGAAGCAGAAAGAGCTTTGTTTATATCTTCTTGGAGAGATGATACTGAAAATGGCATGGCCTGTACTGTAACATACTCTGAATCTATACCAGCTGCACTAGCTACCACAGACTGAATTTGCTGCCGTACCTGATCGGTCATATTCTCACTATCTACTACAACGGATATAGACATACTTTTCAGTTTGCCCTGGGCTTGTTCCACATCCTCTTTTAACTGGTTTATTTCATAGTTTATCGTGCTTTGTGTCTTGTTATACTCAGACGCACCGTTATTAGTCTCTGGATATGTCTCGCCTTCTGCATTGCCTCCACCGGTTTCAGGACCGTTCGTAGCAGTTCCAGGCACGCTTGCCGTGCCGGTACCAGTCATATTCTCCTTTATAGTTTCTATGCTCCTTACTATTCCCTCGTCGTCGACAACAGGCTGCCATTGAATGCTTTCCGAAGATTTTTTATCAAAATCCAGCTCTACGCCTACCCCTACCACTACTTTTTTAGGCCCAAATATGGGTTCGAGGAGTTGTAAAAGCTTTTGTTGCATTTCATCTTGCACTTTTTTCTGCAATTCTACCTGCTGACTAGCCGTTTGAACATCATCGTCCTCCTGTAGAGCGCTTAATATATTGGCCTGATCGTCTATTACGGTTACATTTTCTGGTTTTAGGCCTATCACGCTTTTAGCAACTAATTGCTGGATACCGCTTACCTGCGCAGGCTTTAATTCAGCACCAGAAGTTAATTTCAATAATACCGATGCGGTAGCTGGCTGAACATCATCTTTCAGAACAAATGAGTTATCTTCTGGTACACTTATATTAACAACAGCATCATCTACCCCTTGAACGGTAATTATAGCATCTCTTAAACGTTCTTGCAGTTGAAATATGTAAAGTTTCTGTTCTTTATAATCAGTAGTGCCAAAGGTAGAGCTTTGCATAAATATATCATAATTACCTCCGCTCTTTGGTATACCTTGAGTAGCTAATTCCATCCTTATTTTTGCATCTTGCCCTTTCGGCACTTCAATTGCCGTTCCACCAGCAGCAGATCGCCAATCAACGCCCATTTCATCCAATTTTTGCGCTATTTCACCAGCCTCTTTTATGTCTAGCCCGCTATATAAAATAGTGTATTGTGTACGGCCAAAAAAAGATATGGAAATTATTAAAGCAGCGATTAACAACGCTGCCACAATTATAATGCTATTTCTTTTAGCAGGGGTTAATCCTTGCCAAAAATTATTTAACTGTTTATGCAAATTAGAAAATGCATCTTTAAACATCATATCTGCATATGCATAATTTCACTATATGCATCTATTATTTTATTTCTCATTTGTATGGTAAATTGTAAGGCTAGATCTGCTTTTTCGGCTGCAATCATAGCATTATGTATATCATCTATGTTACCGGTCGCTAGCGCCTCACCTGCAGCATTACTATCTGATATAATAGAATTGAGTTTTTCCATGGATTGCGATAATAATTCTTTGAAATCTACTGCTGTATCATTACCACTGCTAATTGGCGAAATGCTGTGTGTCCCTATAGCAGCATTTATGGATATAGGATTAACTGCCATATTCTATTCCGTCCTCCTGTTACCTAGCAATATCTATCGAACGCATCGCCATGCTTTTAGCTGCATTTATCGCTGTTACGTTCGCTTCATAAGAACGCGTTGCCGAAACCATATCTACCATTTCCTCTATCACATCGACGTTAGGCATGCTCACATAACCATCTGCGTTAGCATCTGGATGAGATGGGTCGTATACGAGTTTGAAAGGCCTAGAATCTGATACTATTGCTTGTACTTGGACCCCTCCCGAAGAAGATTCCGAAAATACAGGCATTTGTCGTACATAAGGCCCGCCTTCCGGCGTCCGAGTTGTGTTTACATTAGCTATATTTTGAGATATTAAATCCATACGAAGGCGCTGTGCCGTCAGAGCCGAAGCGCTATTATTTATAGCATCAAACATCCCCATAAATACTATTTACCTCCATTTATAGCTGAACGCAGCATTTGAAATTCCACTGCCAGCTTTTGTATTGCTGCATTGTAGGCAATAGTTGTCTTAGCTAAGTCTGACATCTCAGAATCTATATCGACATTATTGCCATCCATGCGCATCGATGTATTGCGTTGAGTAACTATCTGAGGCTGAACATCTTCTAAAAAGCTACCGTTATCTAATGCAGATTTAAGCGCGTCTTCAAAAGAAACTTTTGATGCTTTAAATCCCGGTGTATCTGCATTAGCCACATTATTAGATATAACTTCATTTCTAAGCCACAATCCATCAAGCGCCTTATTTAAAGCCATTAATTGCGCTGATGTAGCGTTTAAAGACTCCACAATAGCACCTCTCTTTACAACCGTAATATTATATATTCTATTATATCATATATTACGAAAAATAAAGCGCATTTATAAAAGTTAGGACTAATTTACTAGACTTTGATTCTGGGTCCTATAGTAATTTTGTTTCTTTTAGTTTTCTTTTCTTTAGTTCATCTAATAATTTTTCGTTTAATATTTTTATACCCGTCTTTAGGAGTTAGCGCCATAAATTTTAGGAGCTTAATTAATACAAAAACCCCTGTACTAGCCTAAAAATAGAGTTTTTCTTATTGCCCAAAACACTTGCAAAATTATATTTTTTGTGATACAATTAATGGCGTTAGTGGCGTTAATTTAAGGAGGTGTTTTAATGGCATATTATCTAAAAAAGACAAAGCTGAAAGGCCGTACATATCTCTCTATTGATGAGAGCTTTTACAGTCATGATAAGAAAGGAACTGCTCATAAATGCTTCAAATCCCTTGGTTCGGTTGAAACGCTTAGGGCAAATGGCATAGACGATCCAATTGCTTTTTATCAAAAGGAGGTCGACGAGCTTAACAAGAAAAGAAAAGACGATAGCGTAAGGAAAATTTCGGACAAGTCACCGCTTCTTTATCTCGGATATTTCCCACTTAAAAGCATTATGGAGAAGTTGAAAATCAAGAAGTATGTTGATTTTTTTAAGCTTACCACCAACTTTGAGTTCGACCTTTATGAGATGCTCTCGTCCCTTATATATGCTAGAGCTGTAAACCCCTGTAGTAAGCAAAGGACTTTTCACGAAGTGCTGCCATGCCTCTACAATTCCTATGATTACTCTTATGATCAGCTCCTCGATGGGCTCTCTTACATCGGCAACAACTATCGGAAATTTGTAGAGATATTTACAACCCTTACCGGAGAGGTGTACGGTCTCGACACATCAAAGACCTATTTCGACTGTACCAACTTTTATTTTGAGATCGACAGGGAGGATGATTTCAGGAAAAAAGGACCCAGCAAGGAAAACCGAAAAGATCCGATTGTTGGTCTTGGTATTCTGCTTGACAGCAATCAGATACCCATCGGGATGGAAATGTATCCCGGTAATGAGTCTGAAAAGCCTGTGTTAAGAGACGTAATCGACAATTTAAAAAAACGTAACAACATAACTGGTAGGACCATACATGTTGCAGACAAGGGCCTTAATTGTGCCCAAAATATTGCCTTTTCCAAGAAAAGTGGCGATGGGTATCTGTTTTCCAAGTCCGTAAAGGGTCTGCCGAAAAAGGAAAGGGAATGGATACTTCTTAAAAATGATTATAAAGTGATTAGGGACAAGAATGGAAAAGAATTGTATCGCTACAAATCATGTGTAGACCAGTTTCCGTATACCGTAGAACATGAGGGGAAAGAGGTTACCGTACAGCTTACCGAAAAACGTCTAGTTACATACAATCCTACCCTGGCAGCTAAAAAACGATATGAGATAAACAGGATGGTTGAAAAAGCAAAGTCCCTTACCTTATTGCAAGCAAAGAGAGATGATTACGGAGAAACCGGAAAATATATGAACTTTACCGATGGAAAAGGAGGAAAAGCTAAAGTCAGCATAAATCAGGAAGCCATCGACAAGGATTTACAGCTGGCTGGATACAATCTTATCGTAACAAGCGAAACTCGCATGACAGATCCCGATATCTACAGTACTTATCATAATCTCTGGCGCATCGAGGAATCTTTCAGGATTATGAAGTCTGACCTTGATGCACGCCCTGTGTTTGTGCAAAAAGAAAGCACCATAAAGGGACATTTTCTCATCTGTTATCTTACCGTGTTGTTGGAGAGAATTTTTCAGTTTAAGGTTATGGATAATAAATACGGGACCTCTGAAATATTCAGTTTTATGAAAGACTTTAGGGTTATTGAAGCAGGGGGAAGGTACATCAACACCACGACAGATTCGGATTTTATTGAACATTTATCAGAAATCACAGGGCTTCCTCTAAGGAATTATTCCTTGTCAGAAACACAAGTAAAGTCGATCCTTAACTACAAGCTGTAAAACTGAAAGAGCCGACTTTAATTGAGCCGGCTTCTTTATTATGATAAAGTTTGCGCCATTTTTAAATGTCTGATACCAAAGTCAGGTATCATATATTACGAAAAATAAAGCGCATTTATAAAAGTTAGGACTAATTTACTAGACTTTGATTCTGGGTCCTATAGTAATTTTGTTTCTTTTAGTTTTCTTTTCTTTAGTTCATCTAATAATTTTTCGTTTAATATTTTTATATACGTACCCTTCATGCCTAGAGAACGCGATTCTATAATCCCGGCACTTTCCAGCTTCCGTAGTGCGTTTACTATAACAGAACGCGTTATCCCCACTTTATCCGCTATCTTACTGGCTATAAGAAGCCCTTCTTTACCATCAAGTTCCTCCACTATGGCCTCTACAGCCTCGAATTCAGAATATGATAAAGCATTTATGGCCAGTTCCACTATGGCTCGCTTTCTTGCGTCTTCTTCTATAAGCTCTGTATTTTTCCGCATAATTTCCATGCCAACGACAGTCGCGCTATATTCTGCCAGAACCAGGTCCTCATCTTCAAATTTATTGCCGAACCGGGCAAATATAAGGGTACCCAGCCGCTGTCCGCCACCGTTTATAGGTACTATAGTAGTCAATTTCCCGGGAAATAAACATGCTATATTAGGGTCAAAAACGCAGCTATTGTCCTGCATAATGTTGGACTTGGTTTCCGATGACTGAAGAAGTTTTCTGTTGTATTCGCTCGGAAAACGCTTTTGTTTTAGTATTTCTTCTTCTATAACGGAACATTTAAAATTTTCCATTAATTTATAGCCTATTAAAATACCTTTATCATCCACAAGGTATACATTAGATTGCAATACTTCACTCAGCAACGCACATATATCAGTAAAAGATAGAGAACGCGCGCTTGAATTTTGAAGTATTTTATTTAATTTCCTAGTTTTTTCCAATAATGGAATGCTCATTTTATCAACTCCATTTACAAAATATATTTATTTACATCCCTGTCCTGTACTGTATCACTTAACACTTTCTGTACATAAGGTCTATCCAGCGTTATTTTCCTGCCGCTGTCATCCAGCGGCATCTCATAAGATATATCTTCAAGCAGCTTTTCCATGACTGTGTGCAGACGACGTGCTCCTATGTTCTCTTTATTCTCGTTTATTAAATATGCTATATAGGCTATCTCATCTATAGCATCATCAGTAAACTCTAGATCAATGCCATCCACAGCAAGCAACGCTTTATATTGCTTTATTAGGGCATTTTGCGGTTGTGTCAATATTTGTTTAAAATCCTGTTGCGATAAGCTGTCTAATTGTACTATTACCGGAAATCTCCCCTGCAATTCTGGTATAAGGTCGGAAACCTTAGCGACATGAAATGCTCCAGCCGCTATAAAAAGCATATAATCCGTTTTGACTGGTCCATATTTTGTCATTACAGTAGTACCTTCTACAATTGGCAATATGTCTCTTTGAACACCTTCTCTGGATACATCCGGACCAGCGCCGCTTTCTCTACCAGCTATTTTATCCAATTCATCTATAAATATTATACCCTCTTGTTCCGCCTTATTCAAAGCTTCTTCCGTAACCTCATCCATATCTATAAGCTTTTGAGCTTCTTCTTGCTCAAATATATGCCATGCTTCTTTTACTGTCACACGCCGCTTTTTCATCTTTTTAGGCAACAGGCTGCCAAACAAGTCTTGCATATTTATAGCCAAATCATCCATGCCCATGGCCGAGAACAAACCTGCTGGGGCAATATTATCTTCTACTTCTATCTCTATATAACGGTCATTAAGTTCTCCCGCCTCTAGCATTTCCTTCATTCGAGTACGCCCTTCCGATGTGGTTATGGCAGTACTTTCTTCCTCACTCTCCTCGTTTTCAGCGCTTTGCGAACCAAAAAATGCTTCAAGAGGATTTTTTACACCACTTTTCTTTCTGCGTTGTGGGATCAAGGTGTCTAGCAAGCGCTCTTCAGCTAATTCTTTAGCTCTATCAGATACTTGTGCCATTTTTTGATTCTTCACCATGCGTATGGCTACCTCTACAAGATCCCTAACCATCGACTCCACATCGCGGCCTACATAACCGACTTCGGTGTATTTGGTAGCTTCAACTTTAATAAAAGGTGCATTAACTAATTTGGCTAAGCGCCTCGCAATTTCGGTTTTGCCAACTCCTGTAGGGCCCATCATCACAATGTTCTTGGGCATGATCTCTTCTCTCATCTCCGGAGAAAGCAAATTTCTCCTATATCTATTGCGCAACGCAACCGCTACAGCCTTTTTAGCGTTTTTTTGACCTATTATATATTTATCCAATTCATTTACTATCTGCTTAGGTGTATATTCCATCTATTTATACCTCTTCCACTGTTATATTTGTATTTGTAAATATACAAATAGATGACGCTATTTCTAAGGATTTTTGAGCTATGTCAAAAGCAGCTAAATCCGTGTTGTTAACCAGGGCTCTAGCCGCTGCTAAGGCATATGGCCCACCCGATCCTATAGCAGCCACATCGTCATCCGGTTCTATTACTTCACCATTTCCCGATATAACCAACATACGGTCCTTATCAGCTGCTATCATTAAGGCCTCTAACTTGCGCATCACCTTATCGCTGCGCCAATCTTGTGCTAATTCTACAGCAGCTCTAAGAAGGTTGCCGCTGTGCTGTTGAAGCTTGTCTTCAAATCTTTCGGATAGTGTAAAAGCATCAGCGACAGACCCTGCAAAACCTATCACTACCTCATTATTATATATGCGCCTTACCTTTTTGGCATGATGTTTCATAACGGTATTTTCGCCCATAGTAACCTGGCCATCACCTGCGACCGCGGTCTTACCGTCTTTTTTTACAGCCACTATTGTAGTTCCTCTAAACATAGAATATCCTCCGACTTAAATAATAAATTCATATTATCATAACGCAATATCATTATCAATAATAAAGTTATCTAACATCTCTAAAGCTCTTTGAGCGATCATGCGATTCTTTTCCTGCTTATCACGTATACGCTGCTGCAAAGGAGGCATTATACCAAAATTAATATTCATGGGTTGAAAATTTTTGCCCGTATATGACGATATATATGAGGCAAGCGCACCTATCGCTGTTTCCTTTGGAAAAACGAGCGCGCTTTGGCCAATTGCTAATCGGGCAGCATTCATGCCACATATTAAGCCCGATGATGCTGACTCTACATATCCTTCTACACCCGTTATTTGTCCCGCAAATAAAATGTTTGGATTTTGCCTTAACTGATAGGTCGCTAAAAGTAATTGCGGTGAACATATATAAGTATTCCTGTGCATAACTCCATAGCGTACGAATTCCGCATTTTCCAATCCCGGTATGAGTCTAAATACGCGCTGCTGCTCTCCCCATTTAAGATGCGTTTGAAAACCAACCATATTATACAGAGTCCCTTCAGCATTATCGCGGCGCAGCTGTACTACAGCATAAGGCCTTCTCCCGTTAACTTCTATGCCCACCGGCTTCAGCGGCCCAAATCGCAGCGTATCTATGCCACGCCGCGCCATTTCTTCTATCGGCATACATCCCTCAAACAAGGAATGTTGTTTATCAAAATCTTCCACAGCGATAGTTTCCGCATTAACTAATTCATGCCAAAATCGCTCATATTGTTCTTTAGTCATAGGGCAGTTAATATAATCGTCGCCCCTGCCGTATCTTGATGCTTTAAAGGCCTTATTCATATCAATGCTCTCATATAATACTATGGGTGCCACAGCATCATAAAAATAGAGATAATCACGCCCGATCAGTTCTTTTATCTTTTGCGCGAATATCTCAGAAGTCAATGGTCCGGTAGCTATTATTGTTATACCATCCTCCGGTATATAATCCATTTCGCATTTAATCACATTTATATTCGAATTACCATAGAGTTTATCAGTTACATACGACGAAAATGCTTCTCTGTCGACGGCTAAAGCTCCTCCGGCTGGTATTTGGCAGCTATCTGCCGCTTCCATTATAATAGAGCCGAGTTTGCGCATTTCTTTCTTTAATAAACCCACAGCGTTTTCTATCCTATCTGAACGCAATGAATTGCTGCACACCAGTTCAGCAAATTTATCTGTGGTATGCGCGGGCGTCATTTTATTCGGCCTCATCTCATACAACTTAACCTTTATACCCCTTTTAGCCATCTGCCATGCGGCTTCACTGCCAGCTAGCCCAGCTCCTATAACATTAACATGCGTAAGCATCATCCCTTCCCTGCCGCTTTAGCAACAGAACCCTTGCATTCTTTATTGCTGCACTTAATATATTTTTTCCCATTTTTAGTGTACTTTATAACCAAAGGACTGCCGCATTCCGGGCATAACTCTCCAGTCGGCTCATCCCAGCTTACAAAGTCGCAAGTTGGATAATTTTCACAACCATAAAATTTCCTGCCTTTTTTCGAACGCTTTATCTGTATTTTGCCACCACATTTAGGACACTTTACGCTAAGCTCTTCAAACAACGGCTTTGTGTTACGGCATTCTGGGAAACCCGGACATGCCAAAAATTTACCATAGCGTCCCTGCTTTATAACCATACGACGCCCACATTTTTCACATATAACGTCCGATTCTTCATCAGGTATTCCAATCTTTTCTATACTGCTATCTGCTTTATCAACCGTTTCTTTAAATGGAAAGTAAAAGTCGCGAATTAAATTTCGCCAATCCTGCTGCCCTTCTTCTACGTTATCTAACATCTGTTCCATTTGCGCAGTAAATCCTATATCTACTACTTCTGGAAAATGCTCCTTCAGTAAATCGTTGACTACCACTCCTAGCTCTGTTGGTTTAAGCACCCGCTTCTCGCGTACAACATAACCGCGTTCTACTATAGTAGATATTATAGGCGCATAGGTGCTCGGCCTGCCAATTCCTTTTTCCTCTAAGGCTTTCACTAGCGAAGCTTCGGTATATAAAGGTGGCGGTTGCGTAAAATGCTGTTCAGGCAGCCATTTTCTAAATATCAGTTTTTGGCCCTCCTTCAAAGTTGGGAGCTTCTCGTCCTTTTCTTCAGCATCATCGTCGCGCCCTTCCATATATAACGCCATATAGCCTTGAAAAATCAGCGTTGAACCTGAAGCTTTAAAAGTATAATCTCCTGCCTTTATGGTTACTGTCATAGTATCATATATAGCATCGCTCATCTGACTAGCAATAAAGCGATTATATATAAGTTCATACAGCTTATATAAGTCACGCGATAAAAACGGCTTAACATATTCTGGAGTATATCTTACATAAGTCGGTCTTATAGCTTCATGCGCATCCTGGCTGCCCTTTTTGTTTTTAAACTCATTTGGCTTTTCTGGAACATATTCTTTGCCAAAACGCTCTAAAATATATCCTCTGGCATCATCACGGGCTGCATTCGATATGCGCACCGAATCAGTACGCATATAGGTTATAAGGCCTACCATACCATCCTTGCCTATTTCTGCACCTTCGTAAAGCTGCTGGGCTAATGCCATCGTTTTTTTTGCTGTAAAGCCTAACTTGCGAGCAGCTTCCTGCTGCAAAGTACTAGTTACAAAAGGAGCTGGAGCTCTCCGTTTCCTTTGGCTTTTTTCTATCTTTTCCACTATAAATGGCTGCCCGTCCACAGCTTTTATAATAGCATCAACCGCCTGCCTATCCTTTAATTCTTGTTTTTTAGAACCTTTACCATAATAACGCGCCTCAAACGTTTGGCCATCTTCTGTTGCCAAAGCGGCCATTAATGTCCAATATTCTTCCGGTATAAAATTATCAATTTCTTGCTGACGATCGCATATCAACCGTAAAGCAGCCGACTGGACCCGGCCAGCGCTAAGACCTCGACGAACTTTCCTCCATAAAATAGGACTTATGCTATAACCCACCAGCCTGTCAAGGACTCTACGCGCCTGTTGAGCATCTACCAGTTTTTTATCTATAGGACGCGGCCTTTTTATAGCCTCTTTAATCGCTGTCTTGGTTATTTCATGAAATTCTATGCGGCACGCCTTATCCATGTCAATGCCAAGAAGCTGTGCCAAGTGCCATGATATGGCTTCTCCTTCCCTATCAGGGTCTGTGGCTAAAAACACTTCGTCCGCATTTTTAGCTTCTTTTTTTAACTTATCGACGATTTCGCCTTTACCGCGTATAGTTATATACTTAGGTTCAAAATTATTATCGATATCTATGCCCATTTGACTTTTGGGTAGATCGCGCACATGGCCCATGGATGCTTCTACTTTATATCCCCTGCCCAAAAATTTGCTTATAGTTTTAGCTTTTGCAGGCGATTCAACAATCACTAGATTTTTGGCCATATTCTCCACCTTTCATAAAGTTTTCACAAATAGTGTTCCTGCTAATTGTTTTATTATGCCTTTTATTTCTAACGATGTCAACAGAGCATTGACTTGTGCAATGCCCATTTTTGATAACTCACATAGCTTCTCTGCATCTATCGACTGGCCATCTTCAAAAAAAGCAAGCACTTTTTGCTCATCTATTGTAAGTTGATAATTATCCATCTTTTTGCCAGCTATCATACTATTGACTATATTTATGCCAAATTCTTCTAATATATCATCTGCATTAGTAACTGGCTTAGCTCCTTGCTTTATCAAGCGATTTGTTCCTATACTATTAGCACTAGTTATATTTCCGGGCACAGCCATCACATCTCTGCCTTGTTCTAATGCAAAATCAGCCGTTATAAGCGCTCCGCTTTTGTCACCAGCTTCTATTACAAGCGTAGCCATAGACAAACCGCTTATAACTCTGTTGCGCTGCGGAAAATTATTTCTAATAGGCTCCATTCCCGGCGGGAATTCTGAAACCACCGCTCCGTGTAATATTATATCATAATAAAGCTGCCTGTGTTCAGGAGGGTATATTCTATCCACCCCGCTACCTAGTACAGCTATAGTTCTCCCATTTGACTGTATAGCAGCTCTGTGAGCTAATCCATCCACGCCTCGCGCCATACCGCTAATTATAGTTATGCCCGCTTCAACTAACGGTGGGCAAAGTTTATCGACTACAGCTCGTCCATAAGCGCTGCATCTTCTAGTCCCCACCACCGCTAGCGCCAGGCGGTCAGTATTATCATCCACGTTCCCCTTCATATACAATACCGGTGGAGGATTATATATGTTTTTAAGATTAGATGGATAAGACGGCGATGACAATAAAACAGCGTTAACATCATTTTTATATAACTTATCTAATAATAATTGTATATATTGCTCGTTGCAGGACTGCCTCAGGCTATTCCAGGACTTCGCATCTAAAACGCCAATAGCTTGGCTTTTATCGCTAGACACAGCTTGCCACACATTGTATGCATTACCAAACATTTCAATCAGCTTATAAAAGCGATTTGGCCCTATACCAGGCACGCTGGAGAGCCAAATCCAATAAGTTTCTTCTGAATACAAGCTATTGCACCACCGAATCAATGTTTTCTTTCACTAGGGTACATGCGCCTAGCATACCTGCTTCATCTAGCATCTTGGCTGTAACAAGTCTATAATGCTGACGCTGTACAACCATAGCGCGTTTATTGACAAATTCACGAGCAGGACCCAGCAACCTCTCACCCGCTTTTGATAAGCCTCCGCCAATAACCACTAACTCCGGGTTAAATATATTGACAACATTTGTAAGGCCTATACCTAAATAATATGCCGTTTCGTTCATTACTTGGCGGGCAACACTGTCAAATTCATCATAAGCTCTGTCCACCATATTAGCCTTCAGCTTATCTATATCACCATCACACAATTTCCATAATAAACTGTCGGAGTTCTTCATCATCAGCTCTCTGCAGCGCCTCATCATAGCAGTAGCAGAAGTGTAAACCTCTAAACATCCTCGACTGCCGCAAGTGCACTCAGGACCATCCTCCACAATAATCGTATGTCCTACTTCACCAGCAGCTGATTGCGGGCCTCGAAGCATCTTACCATCTATTATTATGCCAGCTCCTACTCCAGTTCCTAACGTGAGCAATACCATGTTCTTTACTCCACGCCCGGCGCCAAAGTACCACTCACCTAATGCGTTTACCCTAACGTCATTATCCATATAGACGGGAACCTTAAACCTCTCTCTAAAAGGTTGCAACACCTGAACATTTTCCCAACCCAGATTCCCAGCAAACACAGACACCCCATTTCTAATATCCATAAGGCCTGGTATGCCCAATCCTATACCTATAAGATCATCTCTATTCAAACCTGCATCCTTTAATAGTTGGTCTATGGCATCCATCATGCGCCCTATTACAGCATCAGGGCCTTCTTTTGCTAAAGTATCGGCTTTTGCCTTAGCTATTACATTGTAATCCTCATCTGTGAGTACCGTCTGAATAGTGGTACCGCCTAAATCTATTCCTGCTATATATTTCTTACCCATTTATTCTCCCCCTAATTTATTGCTTCCAATTTATTATATTTTTTATGGCGCTCCAATACTGAGAACGCTATGTTTACCGAATGATCCGATATGCGCTCTAAATTGTTTAGCATATCCAGATATACAATTGCCGAAGATGGATTGCATTGTCCCTTATTGAGACGTTCTATATGCGCTTCTCTGAATCGCCTAACCATTTCGTCCACTTCTTCCTCTCTTTGCTCTATACCAGAAGCCATTACTAAATCATCATTTTTCAGAGCTCCTACCGAATCTTTCAGCACTCCTATAACCTTATCGGATAATTGCATTAGCTCAGATATGGCCATATTAGAAAATCCCAACCTGTTTTCTTCTTTATATGTAGCTAATTCTGTTAAATTTTCCGCATGGTCTCCTACTCTTTCTAAATCATTTACAGTGTGAAACAAGCCTGATACTTCAGCGGCTTGCTCCTGATTAAGCGATATGTTAGATAAATTTACCAGATACTCGGTTATACCGTGATTAAGGAAGTTTATCAAATCTTCATTTTCGTATATTTTATTTCTTTTCTCTTCATCATAATCGAAAAACACGCTCATAGCTAATTCCACATTAGCTATAGCAAGATCTGCCATTCTTCCTACTTCCTTTATTATTTGGACAACTGCAACGGCTGGAGTTTCTAATATGCGCTGGTCAAGGTATTCAAACCTTTTTTGAGGAAGCAATTCCGGCTTATCAGGTACTATCCATGAAGCAATCGCCACAAGCTGATTAGCAAAAGGAAATAGAATAATAGTATTGAAAATGTTGAAAATAGTATGCGCATTTGCTATTTGTCTGGCAACGTATCCTGGTGACAATGACTGTATAAATTCAGAAAATGGGATAAACTGCATTATAATCAAAAATACTGCCGTACCTATCACATTGAATGCTAAATGTATTATAGCAGTGCGTTTAGCTGCAATCGACGTGCCTATACTAGCCAATAAAGCTGTAACGCATGTTCCTATGTTCATGCCAAACAATATAGGCAAAGCAACGTCCAGATTTACAATTCCTTGAAACGCCATAGCCTGTAGTATTCCTATAGAAGCGCTGCTGCTTTGTATTATACCTGTAAATATAGCTCCAGCAATTATACCATATAGCGGATTTTTGAACGTTAATAAAAAATCGATAAATTTTTGATCATCTTTAAGCGGCGCCATTGCGCTGCTCATTATATCCATACCCATAAAAAGTATTCCAAAGCCAGCTATTATTTCGCCTATATGTTTCAAGGATTTTTTAGTTCCAAAAAACATAAAGCCCACTCCTACAGCTATGGCTATAGGAGCTATATTCGTTAACTTAAATGCGATGAGCTGAGCTGTCACAGTAGTGCCAATATTCGCTCCCATTATTACGCCTACGGCCTGCATAAGCGTCATAAGGCCAGCATTTACAAAACCCACTACCATAACCGTTGTAGCACTGCTGCTTTGTATTATACCCGTGACCGCAATTCCCACAAGTACGCCCATAAGCCGATTCGTTGTTAGCACTTCAATAAGCCGTTTCAAACGATTGCCAGCAGCCTTTTCCAGCCCTTCACCTAGCATCTTCATGCCGTATAAAAACAGGCCAAGGCCACCAAGCAAAGAAACTACCATCTGCATAACACATGCTCCTTATTTCTAGCATTTATAAGAAGTTCATTCTTCACAGGTTTCGTTTGATGTCTATGAGCTATGATAGCACCATCTCCTTCTGTAATAGTTTTAATCAGCAAGTTAAACAATTTAATATTAAAATAATCAACGTTATTATACCAAACATATTGCATATGCGCTATTAGAATTTATTTTTTATCTGCAATTCGTAATTTATACAGAAGGTCGTAAATAGAGCCTCCACATCTGTGAAGGCTCTACAATAAGACTTGCTTGATTATAGCAGCGATATCTGCAATATAAATGCTGCGAATACTACAGATACCATGGATAACAACTTTATAAGTATATTTATAGATGGCCCTGACGTATCCTTAAAAGGATCTCCCACCGTGTCACCCACTACAGCTGCCTTATGGCTGTCAGATCCTTTGCCGCCATATTCGCCACCTTCTATATACTTTTTGGCGTTATCCCATGCGCCACCTGCGTTAGCCATCATAACCGCTAATATAAAGCCGCTAACAGTTGCACCGGCCAACATACCCGCTACGCCGTTTACACCAAGTAAAAAACCAACGAGCAAAGGCGCTATAATAGCCGTTAAAGCAGGTGCTATCATTTCTTTTTGAGCGTTGCGCGTGCATATATCGACGCAGCGTGCATAATCAGGCTCTGCTTTGCCTTCCATAAGCCCTTTTATTTCTTTAAATTGGCGTCTAACTTCCTCAACAATACTTTGCGCCGCTCTCCCAACTGCACTCATAGTCATGGATGAGAAAAGGAAGGGCAACATGCCTCCTACAAACAAGCCGACAAGTGTCGGAGGATTTAGTATGCTGATATTAAACTCAAAGCTCAAACCTTTAGTTTGCACAATATGCACAACTTCATCGGTAAATGAGGCTATCAAAGCCAAAGCTGTCAAAGCAGCTGAACCTATAGCAAAACCCTTGCCGGTAGCTGCTGTAGTATTGCCTAAGGCATCCAGAGCATCGGTACGCCTGCGTACCTCCGGGTCTTGATGCGACATCTCAGCTATACCGCCAGCATTATCAGCAACCGGCCCATACGCATCAGTTGCTAAAGTTATACCTAGGGTACTGAGCATTCCTACTGCGGCTATAGCGACACCGTATAAGCCCATATTAAAATCAGTTGCACCGCCTGACAAGAAATAACTAGCTAGCACAGCAGCTCCCACCACTATAACAGGTACAGACGTAGAACGCATGCCAAGAGATAGGCCACCTATGATAACAGTAGCCGGACCTGTCGTAGATGTAGAAGCTAAATCTCTTGTAGGCTTATAAGTATCAGATGTAAAGTATTCGGTAAAATATCCTATTATTATACCAGCTAGTAAACCGCTGAGTATAGCAAAATACACACCTATATGTTCCATACCAAGCACATGCCATACTAAAAAGAAGGATATAATAGCTATCAACGCAGCGCTTATATATGTGCCTCTCCGTAAAGCAGTAAGCAAGGTGCGTTGAGAAGCATCTTCTTTAGCATGTACGAAAAAAGTACCTATGATAGAAGAGATCACACCTATTGCAGCCATGCTCATGGGAATAGTCACACCATTAACCCCCAAGCCTGCAGCAACAGCCAAGGCACTCGTAGAAACTATAGAACCTACATAAGATTCATAAAGATCCGCCCCCATACCTGCAACATCGCCAACATTATCACCAACATTGTCAGCTATAACTGCAGGATTCCGTGGATCGTCTTCAGGTATGCCAACCTCAACTTTGCCTACCAAATCGGCTCCAACATCAGCCGCTTTAGTATATATCCCGCCTCCCACTCTAGCAAACAACGCCATAGAACTAGCACCCATGCCAAATGTCAACATAGCGCTAGTTACATTTTGTATACGCACAGCCGCATCGAGGTCCCTATAAAACCAGCTTAAAAAGTAGTACCAAAAGCTCAGGTCCAGTAACCCTAATCCTACTACCACCATACCCATGACAGTGCCGCTAGAAAATGCTACCCTAAGCCCGGCATTTAAGCTTTGTTTAGCAGCATTGGTAGTTCGTGCATTGGCATTTGTAGCCATTCTCATGCCTAAAAACCCTGATAAACCAGAAAAAAACCCACCCGTTAAAAACGCGAAAGGAACAAAGATTGTAAGAAAATCATTCAGGGCCAGTATAAGTAGAATGACAAACATAACGATAAAGAATATGGCTACCCCGCTATATTGGCGCTTAAGATACGCATTGGCACCTTCTCTTATAGCTCTAGCAATGCGCTGCATATCCTCGGTGCCCTCACTGTATTTCATTACAGTGTGCGCCATATAAGCGGCAAAAACCAATGCCAAAACTGAACCGATCGGTGCTAATAATAAAAGATCCACAACAACACCCCCAATATATTTTTAATAGAGCAACGTGTGAAAACTCAGGTTCCTTTCTCTTTATATTTTATTACTAATTGTCAACAATAATCAATCTCTAATTTCATGCAGCTTTAATTCGCAATTTATATTACTATGCTCCTGCAAGTGGCCCAAAGCTATAATATGCTTTGAAATATTTCATCAGCATATGGGGCCTTAAAGCGCTTGCAGAGAAACAAAAATCTTTTATAAATTACGAATTGTAGATAAAAATTTATATGACCTATACCAATTGCAATGGATATGTTACAATAATTGATGAACAAGATAAAGGAGTTGATTTGCTTTGATTTGCCCTCGTTGCAATACCTGGAACAATGATAATTATAATTATTGCTACAATTGTGGCATGAAGCTCGATAAAATAACATTAAAGCCAGAGCATTCAGAATATTTGTATGATGACTTAGAAGATAATATAAGCGAGATTAATTCAACTAAATATGGAAAATCCAAAAAGCATAGCAAGGCTAAAAAGTCAATCCTGCCTACTGCCTTTATATGGATAATCATAGTTACAATTATACTAGCTTGCTCAATAAAGGCCGGCCAGATGATAGCGCTATCTGGTAAAAAAACAGCTCCTATAAGCACAAAGAATCCTACAAATAGCACTAGCACCTTGCCAGCTACTTCTCTAGAAATCATAAGTCCAGCTAATGGATATGATGAAGTTTCAGCAAACAGCTACATATTGAAAATCAAAACCGATCCAAGCGCTACAGTACTTATAAACGATGTTGATTTTTCCAAACTCGTAAAATCAGATGGCAGTTTAGAGGCAAGTATCAATTTGCCAACAGCAGGTATGAATTACATAAATATAACAGCTAGCTCTCCAAATCACACATTATCGAAAAAATCTATATCTATAAAACGCAGTGAGCAAACATCTCAAAAAGCCGAAAACGTACAAACAACAGACAATCAGAGCTCTAATGCAACATTGAGCGAAAACGATTATATAAAGCAAGCGTGGAAAATACCATATGATCAATTAGTGAAATATCCTAGGGTATATCAAAATAAAATCGGCCTATTCCTAGGCCAAATAGAAAATTTATCGATGCAAAATGATACTTCGACCTTTTATCTCAAGTTATCATCTAGCGGTAAACTTTATATAGAATATCAAGGCGAGTTAACTGACTTTAAACAAGGCGACAAAGTGAAACTATACGGAGAGGTAGCTGGCACTAAAAATGCTACTCCCCGTATAATCGCTAAATACATCTACAAGCAATAGATTACTGACTTAACTTGCCCAAATCGCCAAGTTCAACAGTGAAATCTAATTGCTTGCCATTTCGCCATACGGTAATTTTTATTTTATCACCTATTTGATGTTGCTTTACTATGCTTTGCAACTCGTCAAACGTTTTTATTTCTGTACCATCAACTTTAATTATTATATCGCCAGCTTTTATGCCTGCCTTGTCAGCAGGTCCGCCGCTTACTACGCTATTAACACCTATGCCATACGGCATGTCTGGCATAACCCTAGAATAATACTGCTTTATAGTATCAGTAATCTCAAACCCTGAAATACCTATGCCGGGTCTGCTTACATATCCCTGTTTTATAAGTTGCTCTATTATTGGTTTAGCCTCGTTTATTGGTATCGCAAATCCTATACCCTCAGCGCTTATAGTGCCATAAGACGGATCTATACCCGCTATAGTCTCTTTTAATGTATTTATACCTATAACAGTCCCATTCAAATCCACAAGAGCGCCACCGCTGTTACCAGGATTTATGGCTGCGTCAGTCTGTAAAAGCTTCATAGTCCTCCCTTCTACGTTAAGGGTCCGATCTGTCGCACTAATAACGCCCATAGTTACAGAACCTGCCAACTCTTCTCCTAAAGGATTCCCTATAGCTAAAACTATTTCCCCTGTTTGTGTTTTAGAAGAATCCCCTAGCACTGCAACTGGCAAACCAGTTTTATCTATCTTTAAAACCGCTAAATCACTATCAGCATCAGCACCTACTACTTCTGCTTTTACTTCTTCGCCCCCTTGAAGCAATACGCTTACGCTATCTGCCCCTTCTATAACATGGTTATTTGTTAATATATAACCATCAGCACTTATTATTATACCCGAGCCGGAACCCTGCTCTTCTTCTGTGGATTGACTGTCATTTTCACTATCGCTACCATTTTGGCCCCAAGGTAAGCCATTGTCAGGAATTGAAAAGAAACCGTTCCCCTTTTGTGCTATTTTTACTTTATTTATTACTCCCACCACACAAGGTCCGACACTTTTAGCCACATCTATGGTCGGCTGGCTGCTCTCCAATATAGGTAAATTGCTTGCGCTTATTATAACTGGAGAAGAACTATCTGTACCGCTACTTTGTTGTGATGTATTGGTACTTGTAGATGTTTGTTGACTAACAGGATTTCCAATATAGTACATTATCACAACACCTATCAATATGCCTACAAGTATAAGAACTAGATAAGTAAAGAAACTTGGTTTACGCTTATGCTCCTTTTGATCATTGTCATAATCGAAATTATAAAAATCGCTCATGTCAAGCGCCTCCTTATTTTTTATTCCGGTTATAATTATAACTAAGTCCTTTTAATAATTAATAAATAATCTGTAAATAATTGGTTTATTGAGCGCGCTTTAAGGTAAAAGTAAACGTAGTACCTTCACCTGGTTTGCTTTCTACCCATATATTTTGATGATGCTGCTCTATAATACGCTTAACAATAGACAGCCCTAGTCCCGTACCGCCAGATGCTCTAGATTTATCTGCTGTATAAAATCTTTCCCATATATGGGGTAAATCCTCTTCGGTAATTCCCATACCCGTATCGCTTACTGATACATAAACTTTATCCTCTTTTGTATAAGTCGCTATTCTTAACTTACCATTATCAGGAGTAAATTTAACTGCATTATCTATTAAGTTTAATATGACTTCTTCTATCCGATCTTTATCTGCTTCCACTAAGCAATGCTCTTGCTCGAAATCAATTTCTACATCGAGCTTTTTTTGCTCTATATAATTTTCCTGTTTGAGTAAAATCCGTCTTATCAACTCGTTTATATCGAATACAGATAACGATAATTTAAACTGTGATGATTCCATACGAGATAATTCTAATAATTCCTTTATAATTTTATTTATCCTATCCGTTTCTTCTAATACAATATTAAGATACCCTTCCTGTTGGTCCATAGGTATAGTCCCATCGAGTATACCTTGTACAAAGCCCCTTATTGTAGTTAATGGAGATTTTAATTCATGCGATACATTACTTACAAAATCTCGTCTCATTTTTTCCAGGTTGCCTAGAGCATCCGCCATTTTATTAAAGCTATCAGCTAACAGACCTATTTCATCGTTAGATTCTATAGTAGCCTTATGTGAAAAATCGCCTTTTGCCATAGCTTTAGCTATATCGCTCATCTCTATCAATGGTTGCGATATTTTTTGAGATATCCAGTATATTAAAATTGTTGCAACAGATGCAGAAATAAGCAATGAAAGCCATATAAATCTATATACGCCATTTAATGCATTATTTATTTCGTAAAGCGGTGAATGAATGAACACTGCACCCATTACTAATTTGCCTATTTTAATTGGCACGCCTACAGTCAGCATCGGAGTAGAAAAACGGTCATCAAACTTGCCGATTTTTGTTATAGTATTACCTGCTAAAACGCTTTTTACGTCTTGTCCTGTAAGCTGCACTCCTCTCCAGCTATTGTCTAAAAAGCCAGCTTCTGCCCATACATAGCCATTGCTATCAACAAACCATATATTGGCATCAACTGATTGGCTGACAGTGCTTAAAGCAAAACTTAGATATTTGTCGTCTATATATCCGAGAATATATTTTCCTGCTAATTGATTTATATCTTGCCCTTCTTTTAATAATTGTTGTTTTTTTTGTTCCAAAAAATAGTCCTTGAGGAAATTTGACATAAGCCCGCTTATTATAACAAGCATTATTATCATAATAATAAGGTACGCTATCATAAGTTTATTAAAAATCGAACGCATAGCACCAGCCATGTTTTTACTTTTTTTATTACTTGACTTCAAACTTATAACCTACTCCCCAAACCGTACTTATTTTCCATGGCTCATTTTCACCACCGATTTTCTCTCTCAAACGATTTACATGAACGTCTACAGTACGCGAATCACCATAATAATCAAATCCCCACACTTGCTCCAATAATTGTTCACGCGTATATACCTTGTTAGGATGACTAGCCAAAAAATACAACAGCTCAAATTCTTTAGGAGGCAATTCCAGTTCTTTTTTATGGTATTTAACTATCATAGTATCTTTGTCTATTATTAAATTAGGATAAACAATAATGTTACTATTATCGCTTTCTTGGTTATATCTCCTTAGTACAGCCTTAACACGTGCTATAAGCTCTTTGGGATCAAATGGTTTTACTACATAGTCATCTGCTCCTAATTCTAAGCCTAAAACCTTGTCAAAGGTCTCCCCTTTTGCTGTTAACATTATAATTGGTATGTCGCTCATCTTTCTTATTTCCCTGCATACATCCCAACCATCTTTACCAGGTAACATTATATCTAATATTACTATATCCGGTGCTTCTTTGGCAAAATAAGAGACGCCCTCTTGGCCGCTATTCGCTATTGTTACGTCAAATCCCTCTTTAGTAAAGTAAAGATTTAAAAGTTGGCATATGTTTTTATCATCGTCTATAATTAATACTTTGAGTTTTTCTTGCACTTCCCACAACTGCCTTTCTTAAATATTTGCTAATACTTTCTCTTATATATTATATGTTCAATAAAGCCGCACTACAAGGGTAAATCCTAAAGTTAAAGGTCATATAAATTACGAATTGCAGGAATCGCTAAAAGATGTTTGCATTATATGAAACTTAATATTATAATTTATGGTAAATCCGTAAAAATAGAAAGGTTTAATATATGGAATTTAATAGGCTTACTCTTGAATCTAAGCCATTGTTTGATAAATATTTTAAGGCATATCCTTTGGAAATATCAGAATATACGTTTACTAATTTATATATGTGGGATCATTATTATAATTGCGCTTATACTATAATACAAGATTACTTGTGCCTAATAGCATATATAGACCAAAAGCACGTATTTATGCCTCCAGTAGGCCCTGGCGGCAGTTCTCTGAAAAGAATCATAAGTGAGGTTATGGATTATTTTCATGAAAACCATTGGCCCTTTATCATGTATAGAGTACCTGAAACAATGGCTAAACAAATTAAGGAATGGTACCCTGGTTTAAATATCCAGCTAGATTTAGACAATAGCGACTATGTTTATCGCACGCAAGATCTTATAAATCTATCCGGACGCAAATATCATACAAAAAAGAACTTTTTAAACCGCTTTATCCGGGAAAATAATTACGAATATAAACCTTTAACAAGTGAATATATCCCTGGCTGTATGGAATTTGCAGAAAAATGGTTGGAAATAAAAGATGGGCGAGATTCTGGCTTAATACATGAATATCAGGCAATAAAAAAGGCTTTTCAAAATTATAGTTACCTGGAATTAAAAGGCGGCTTGATTTTGATAGATAATAACATTGAAGCATTTACTTTCGGCGAGATGCTGACTCATGAAATGGCAAATGTACATATCGAAAAAGCCAATCCTAACATTCCAGGACTGTACGTAGCCATCAATCAAATGTTTTGTGCGCATGAATGGAAGGATGTGCCGTATATAAACAGGGAACAAGATTTAGGTATTCCGGGTTTACGCAAAGCAAAGCAATCTTATCACCCTGTACGCATGATATATAAATATTGCCTTTGGGAATAACTTATTTAAAATTATATACTTCTTTCAAATATGTACGGGCCTTGCCAACAAGGTATAGCGAGCCGCTTATTACAACAACATCATCCGCGTTCGCCATGCTGAGAGCTGTCTGAACCGCTTGTTTTATGTCTTCTATAGCAATATTATCAACATTTTTTTCTTTTGCTATCGAAAGCAGCTCATCAGGAGATGCAGCTCTCGGACTGTCTGGCTTAGTCATTATAATATATGATGCCAAGGGAATTAATTCGCTCAATATTTTCTCTATCTCTTTATCTTTTAATATCCCTAAAACCATTATTATCCTTTTGTTAGGGAAATAATGGTTTAAGGCTATTGCCAGTGAATGGGCTCCCTGGGGATTATGAGCCCCATCGAGCAGCACATATGGCATGCGGTGCACTAGTTCAAGTCGGCCCGGCCATTTTGTCTTGCTAAGGCCGCTGCGGATAGCTTTATCGCTAATATTTATATAATAGTACTCCCTTAATGTTATTACCGCAGCAATTGATGTAGCAGCGTTTAATAATTGATGATTTCCTAGCAATGGTATAAACAATGAATCAAAGTTACATTGCCCTTTATGATAATCAAAATATTGGCCATCTAACGAATCGTTAACTAGCATAACATCATCGTTCGATACTTCTATTAAAGGAGAATTTCGTTCAAGGCACACTTGCCTTATAACATTCATAGCTTCTTGTTGTTGAGGATATACTATGACCGGCCTCCCTTTTTTTATTATACCTGCTTTTTCATATGCTATTTGAGATAAGGTATCTCCCAAAATTTCTTTATGGTCATAATCCACGCTAGTTATCACGGATATCAACGGATCTATTACATTTGTAGCATCCAAGCGCCCCCCTAATCCTACCTCAATAACTGCATAATCAACATTTTGCTCAGCAAAATAATACATGCCTATAGCTGTAACTATTTCAAATTCTGTCGGATGGGAATGGCTTTCGCTAATCATCTGGTCTACCTTAGTTTTAATTAATTCGGTTATTCTAGCAACATCATTTTTGCTTATAGGCACGCCATTTATTTGTATTCTCTCACAAAAATCCTCCAGATACGGTGATATAAAAAGGCCCACTTTATATCCAGCTTCACTCAATATCGATGACGTCATAGCTGCCACCGACCCTTTGCCATTCGTTCCAGCTATGTGAATACAACGCAATCTTTTATGAGGATTGCCAAGTAATCTTAAAAGATATGATACGTTTTCCAACCCCATTTTCATACCGAACTTTAAGGTGTTGTGAATATATTCTAGTGCCTCATCAAAACGCAATATTTTATGCCTCCTCTAAAATACGCAATGTAGCTTTTATATCATCATCTTTGTCAACATCTTGACTTATCTCAGCATAAGGCGAAATAATTGCCTTAGCTTTTATCCCAAAAACTTGGGCTATCCGTTTTTCGATAGCTTCGACAGTTGCTCGTCCAGTGGCCAAATCTATAGCTAATGCCCCTCCGACTATCTCTATCATTTTTAAAGGCTGCTTACGCGCTTCTATAAGTTCTTCTATTAATTCCATGTGATCACTTATAATGCTTGGCGCAATATAAACAGCATTTCCGCCTGTAAATGTGCCGTCCTTTAATTTAATATAGGTGCGCTTAAAATCATAAAATTTTGTCTCATTAACAGAACGTTCAATTATAGGATAGCAAAAATCAGCGCCGCTTAATTCACTTTGTTCCACGAAATGCTCGATTGCGTCAGATGTGATAAATGGTATATCTGAAGACATTATAATAACATGGCCATCACTCACGAACGGTTTAAGCCCGTTTATAACATTGTCTAACATGGAGCCGCCTTCACATATTATATAATCAACCTTATCGGCTATATAGGCGGAAAGCTCATCTACCGGCCCCACTACGGCTATCTCGTTAATATCATTAGCATTCCGCAATGCCTCTATAACATAATCTATCATCGGACGGCCCTTTAATGAAAGCAACGACTTATAGCCATGTACGTTTCCTTCTAAGTCTTCTTTGCCTCCAGCAAGAACTATTGCATTTAGCATATTAGATTACTTCCTTTCATCGCAATTTTATTTGAAGTCATCTAATATATTTTATCACAAATAAGAAGTAAGGAGTAACAGAAAAAAGGAAAGGCCCGGCAGCGGCCTACTCTCCCAAGCGGTTTCCCGCTCAGTACCATCG
>ENA-UPAD01000053-UPAD01000053.1-bioreactor-metagenome-genome-assembly--contig:-NODE-53-length-178164-cov-21.297543_pt1 | contig 178164 bp, 143 predicted proteins | sample MGYA00238179_ERZ772710 | MGnify/ENA primary metagenome ERZ772710 (study PRJEB29004, sample SAMN07631245) | bioreactor metagenome | isolation source: Switchgrass digestor | place: USA: Dartmouth...
ACAGCTAGGGATCTCACGATCCGCGCTTTACGAGAAGCTGCGAAAATACGGGATCGTGTAAGGATTGCAGTATCTAGGTATGGTGCCATACGTTCTCGTTTCTTTTCTTGAGGGCGCTAGGGTTGCCGGTGCTTGCACGACGAGGCGTCGAGAATTAGGCAGGCCTGCGCGCCAAATTCGAACGAGGCTCGCCGCAAGCGTGCCGTCCCCGGAGGGCAACACCGGCAACCCTGGGCCTGGGCAGGATTCGCGCGCTGAAAAGTAGCGCGAACTTGTGGCGATGTACCTAGCTACGGCTCATCGAGTTCTCGTCCCCCTCCTTATTGCGGCAGCGCGGCTCTTCAGCTCAATCGCTCAGCACCGCCGTTGTGCCGGGTGCCAGGCGGATCTGGTGGACAATGGGGAGGTTCAGCAATCTCCCGGCGATACACTTGGTCTGTCGAGGGAGGATACGAGGACCCGACCGGACCGATGCCGCCGAGCGGCAGAGCGGAGGCCTGAGATGGTACCGCAAGGGAAACGGTCTCTCCTGACGAAGTACCGGACCACCGGCCATGGACCGAAGGGCCGATGGGCCGGTGCACCTGTGGCGCGGTCGGGCGGTCCGTGATCGAGCGGTCGATCAGTCGGATAGAGAGCAGAGCGACAGGGCGCCGCCAAGCGCTCCTGCTGGAAATGAGGGGTATGACGCCTTGGACGATAACGCGCGCTTGGGAGATACACGCCGGCCTGACGGGACTCGCACTCCAGGGCCGGGTACACCGAACCTGACGGGTGCTCTGCCTTTTCGTCGGTATATCCAAGGTCAGGAGATGTCGCTCGGGATGCTCCTGCGCCTCGCGGTACGTCTGTGCGATGCGATCTTCCGGGCGCACAGCGAAGCTATCGTCCTCGGCAACTTGAACCCCGATGGCGTCCTGGTGAGTCTGGAAGATGAGAAGGTGTACTTGGCAGACCCCATTCGCACCGGGCAAACGGAAACCGACCGCGATGCCGTATTCTACCTTGCGCCTGAACAAACCGGTCGCTTGAGCAGGCCCGTTGACCTGCGGGCCGACCTGTTCTCGCTGGGCGTGATCCTTTACGAAGCGCTCACGGGCCGGCTGCCAGTGGAGGGTAGGAACAGGCTAGAATGGTTCCACAACCTGATGGCAGGGCGCATCACGCCCCCGAACGAGGTGGATGTACGGATTCCCGTGGTGCTCTCTGACATCGTCATGAAATGCCTTGCCAGGGATCCTGACAAGAGGTACCAGAGCATCGAGGGCATAGGGCACGACCTGCGCCGGTGTCTCGAGGAGTGGGAGCAGCGTAGCAGCATCGCCCCTTTCAAGATAGGCCAGCACGACCGGGGCGACGCCCAGCGCGAGGCTGTCCCTCGATTCCAGGGTTTGGTCGGCTTCTATGGGAGAGAACGAGAGCTTGAGCTGTTGCACCAGGCGTTCGATAGGGTGGCTCGCGGTCCCGCTGAGGCAGTCTTCGTCACGGGACAGGCGGGGATTGGGAAGACCAGGCTGGTTCAGCAGTTCGCCATGAGCGTTCGGACGACGCGGAGCCTTTTCGTAGGCGGGAAGTCTGAGTCTCTTGAGAAGGACGTGCCCTACGGGCCGGTAATAGCTGCCTTCGAGCAGTTGTTTCAGTGGATTGAGGGTCGAGGGAGCGAAGAGCTATCCGCTTGGCGCGAGGTCGTCCTTTCCAAGCTTGGAGCGAACATTCCCTTGGTCACGGCGTTGATACCCGGCATGGAGCGGCTCGTGGGCAGGCACCCGGGGCCAAGGGTGGGCTCGAGCGTGGAAGCTGGGGAACGGCTCTTCTATGCCTTGTCGCAGTTGCTTCAGGTTTTCGCCACCGAGAGCGCGCCTTTGGTGCTCTTCCTCGACGACTTGCACTGGGCGGACCCCGGGTCTCTGAAGCTGTTGGAATCGCTCTTCCTGGAGCACGAGATCGGTCATGTCCTATTGATAGGCACCTATCGGGAGGAAGAACTGCCCTCCGCCCGGTTCCTGGACGCGACGGTCAAGTCCATGGAACGGGCAGCCGCCAGATTCAGCACGATCCGCCTGTCCTCCCTCAGCTGCTCGGACGTCGAGCAGGCGATTGCAGCCAGCCTTTGCTGCAGCGTGGAAGATGCACGGCCGTTGGCCAGATTCCTGTACCAGAAGGCAGGGGGTAACCCGTTCTTTATCCAGGAGCTCCTGCAGGCTATGTACAAGAAGGGGCTGATAGTGCCCGAGCCCGACGAGGCTGCGGCGGCAACCGGTTCCGAGGATGCCGCGCACGTGCGGGGCACAGTCGGCACTACCACGGAGGGCTTTGCGGGCACTGCAGGCAGGGCTTCCACAGGCTGCGTTGTTGACGTTCCCTCTGCTGCGGGCACCGAAGCAGACACGAGCGCGGGCAAAGGCGCGACCGCCCCGGCTACGGTGCACGCAAGCGCAGGCGGGGAGGTCACTGCCGGGACGGCGGACGCAGGCACGGGTGAGGTTGCTGGGGTTGCTGCAAGCACGGGCATGGCGCGCGCCGGCATGGGGCGCGCGGGAAGCATGGCACGCACAGGCGCGGGCGTCTCGCGCAGCAGCGGCGGCGACCGTAGGTGGCGCTGGGACCTCGGCCAGACAGAGCGCGCGGAGATCGCGAGCGACGACGTCACGAGCTTCCTCGTGCAGAGGATCACACACCTACCCGCGGGATGCAGAGATGCGTTGCGACTCGCGGCCTGCATCGGGAACACTTTTGATGTGCCGTTGCTCGCCAAGGTTTCCCGCCAGCCTGAGGCAGTCGTGGAAAGGTATATCGGGGACTGTGTCGCGGAGGGGCTCGTCCAACGACTCGACGGAGGGATATACGGCTTCGTCCACGACCGTGTGCACCAAGCTGCATATCTCGTGACACCCGAGGGAGAACGGAGGGCGATCCACCACCGCCTGGGCTGTCTGATCCTCGAGGAGATAGGGGAGCCACCGGAGGGGGGAGATGTGCCAGGCGCGGCCTTGCCGGCCTTCTTCGCGGCGGTCGGCCACTTGAACTTGGGAATAGAGCTACTAGTCGGTGAGACTGCGAGGATCCGAGGCGCCAGACTGAACCTACTCGCGGGGAGGAAGGCCAAGCAGGCGTCGGCCTTTGTCGCGGCGCTCAAATACCTTACGATAGGGCTGCGGCTGCTGGACGAAGAGTGTTGGAAGACCGACTACCGCTTGGCTTTCCAGCTTCACAGCGAGTACCTGGAGTGCCAGTATCTTTGTGGCCGCTACGACGAATCGGAGAGGCTCTTCCAAGAGCTCCTTGGCCGGGCTCGAGACAAGCTGGATAGGACGCAATTACGTTTGATCGCTATCCTGTTTGCAACGAAGAACGACTTCGATAACCGGGCCATCCAAATCGGCCTTGAAGGGCTAGCAGAGTTGGGGTACCACATCCCGGCTAACCCTTCCGCACTCTACATCGTCCGGGAGCTGCTCAAGGTCAAGAGGCTGATAAAGAGGACGGGGATCGATCGCATACCAGACCTGCCGCCGGCGCGGGATGCGGAAGTCCAGGCTGCTTCGAGCCTGCTATTTGCGATCTCGCCGTGCGCCTACAACAACAGCGGAGATCTGCTCTTCGCCATCGCGCTGAAGATCTGCGAGCTCTCCCTGCGCTTCGGACACTTTCCCAACTCCGGCTCGGGCTACATGGCGCTCGCGATGGTCAGCGTTGTACGTCTGAAAGACTTCCGCATCGGGGTCCCCTTGGGGAGAATCGCCTTGGCGCTTGCTGAACGATACGGGACTCCGGCGGAGAAGTACGTGGTCGACTTTCTCTACGGCACCTTCTTCACGCCCTGGTTGGAACACACCCAAGAAGGCGAGCAGTACCTGGAACGAGCCAAGTCGGGCAGCCTAACCTGCCGCGACTTCACATACGCCGGCTATGCAATGACCTTCTCCCTGGTCTCGAAGCATTTCAGGGGCCTGCCCCTCCCGGAACTCGTGGAGCAAATACAGGAAAGCTTCGCATTCGCATCCAGGGTGAAGGATCCGTACTTCCCGAGCTTCCTGTCGATATACCGGCAGATGGCGCTCGCGCTGCAGGGTCTCACGCAGGCACCGAACAGCCTCAACGACGATTCCTTCGACGAAGAGGGGTTCATCGGGGGAGATGCGGCGTACCACATCAGGGACAAGGAACTCTTCGACTACTACCTGTGCAAGAACCAGCTGTACTACCTCAATGGCGACTACGAGCGGGCGTTGCCTCTTCTCAGGGAAGCCGAGCGTCTGACCAGGCTGTATTTTGGTGAAGTATATCTCGCTGACCACGCCTTCTATTATTGCCTGACGGTCGCTGCCCTGTACCATGCCTTGCCGGTCGGTAAGAGAGTCGCATACTGGCTGCTCCTCCTCAGGAAGCATCGCCAGATGGCGCAGTGGGCACGTCATTGTCCCGCGAACTTCGAGCACAAGCGGCTTCTCATCGAGGCGGAGATGGCCCGGATACGCCGAAGGAACGACAGGGCGGCCTTGCTATATGACCAGGCCGTCAGGTCGGCAAAAGCCTACGGCTTTGTCCAGAACGCGGCCATCGCCAGCGAGTGTGCGGCAAGGTTTTACTACTCGAGAGGCATCGCGGGGATCGCCGAGAAATGCGTGAGGGAGGCGTACGAAGGGTATAGAGCGTGGGGCGCACGGGCCAAGGTCGAGCAGCTCCAGTCCCAGTATCCGTGGCTGGCGGAAGGGGAGCACAGTGCCGCGGGTACCCCACAGCAGGGACCGCTGTCGTCTTTGGCGAGCCGCAGCTTGTCTCAGATGGTCGACATGGAGGCGATTTTCCAAGCAGCCCAGCTCCTCTCTGGCGAGATCATCCTGGAAGATCTGTTGAAGAAGATGATGGAGACGGTGGTGCAAGACGCCGGGGCGGGTCGGGGCGCCTTGCTCCTGCCGAAGGACGGGTGCTGGTACGTAGAAGCTCACATGGAAACAGGCCTCCGTGTGGAAAGCGGGCGCCGTGCCGGGATCGATACTCGCGTTGACCCCGTCTCTTGTGCGGGGGACGGCTCTCGTGCGGAAGGCGCTCTTCATGAGGAAAGCGGGTTGAGCTGGGGGCAGGCCCAGGTCCTCCAGTCGTTACCTCTCGAACAGTGCGACTTCTTGCCCCGGTCTGTGATCGATTACGTGGCCAGGAGCGGCGAGACGGTGGTACTGGATGACACGGCCAAATCGGGGGCGTTTGCAGGGGATCCCTATATGGCCGCCAGGCTCCCTTCGTCTGTCCTCTGTCTGCCCATCGTCGGCAAGGGGAAAACCGTGGCCATCCTTTACCTCGAGAACAGCGCGTCCGCAGGCGTGTTCACTCCGGACCGGGTGGAAGTCTTGAAGCTGCTCTCTTCGCAGATGGCCATCTCCATTGAAAACGCGCGCTTGTACGCGGACCTGGAACGATCGCGCGATCAGCTTTCGGAGTGGAACCGGATGCTCGAGCAAACGGTGGCTGAGAGGACCAGGCAGCTGCAGCAAACCAACGAGGAACTCACGAAGGCGAAGGACGCCGCTGATGCCGCCAACCGGGCCAAGAGCGACTTCTTGGCGGTCATGAGCCACGAGATACGCACGCCCATGTATGGTGTCATTGGCACGGCCGAGCTCCTGCTGCAAACATCGCTCGACCGCGAGCAGCGGGAATACGTCTCTGCCATCATGGACGCCTCAGAGGTGCTGCTCACGGTCATCAACGACATCCTTGACTTCAGCAAGATTGAGGAGGGCAAGTTCCGGCTGCAGCCGACAGACTTCCACCTTCCGTCTCTGAGCAAGAACGTTCTAGCTGCGTTGGCGCCTAGGGCGCGCAGCAAGGGGATATCCCTTCGGCACCATCTCGCACCCGATATCCCTAGTTCGCTCCGTGGGGACCCTACTCGCCTGAGCCAGGTGCTTTTGAACCTCTTGAACAACGCTGTCAAGTTCACCGACAAAGGCGGGGTGACGCTTAGGGTTTTCGTGGAAAGCGAGGATGCGGACAGACTGACAGTCCGCTTCGAGGTGCACGATACTGGGATAGGCATACCCCGGGAAGCTCAAGACTCGCTGTTCACGGCGTTCTATCAGGTCGATTCGCCGGCTGCCAGCAAACACGTCCGTGGCGGCACCGGCCTCGGCCTCGCCATTTGCAAGCGCCTCGTGGAACTCATGCGCGGTAGGATTGGCTTCGAAAGCACGGTGGGGCGAGGGTCCACCTTCTGGTTCTCTATCCCATTCGAGCGGGGTCACGCGGAACCTGGGTCTGTTGAGCGACAAGGGCATGGTCAGGGTTGGAGTCATCTCCCGGGGAGATGGCAGGCGGCGCATGGGGATGCCTTCGTCAGCGGCCTAGCGTCAACGCAGGCAGGAGCTCGGGCGGAAAGAAGCGAGCGAGTGGGCACCGTGCTTGTGGCTGAGGACGATGTCGTCAACCGGCGACTCATCGTATCGCAGCTGGGGAAGCTGGGCTTTGCGACCGAGGTCGCGTGTAACGGCAAGGAGGCGGTGGAGGCCTACTCAAGGGCGCGTTACGCGCTCGTCCTGATGGACTGTCAAATGCCTGTGATGGATGGCTACGAAGCGGCCATGGCCATACGGAAGATGGAGACAGCTGGGAGTGGCCCGCGGGGGCGAACCCCCATAATCGCCACAACTGCTGGTACAATGCCGGGAGAAGAGGAGAAGTGCCTCGAGGCTGGGATGGACGATCTTCTGAGGAAGCCCATCAGGATACGGGATCTTCAGGCAGTGCTGGAGCGCTGGCTACCCGGCGCGGGCGCGGGTATCGAGGCCGATGCCGATGTCGCCGCTCCAAGCACGGATGCCGACGCGAAGGGGGCGCGCCTGGTCGAGTCGTTTGTGTCGGCGTTTGTTGATCCTGCCAGGCGCAGCCAATTCAAGGAACTGATAGGCGGCGATGGGGATTTCCTCATCGAGCTCCTGGAGACCTTCTTGCGGGACGTGCCCGCCAAGCTCGCTGCGCTTCGAGAGGCGCTCGCCCGGGAAGACGCCGCGACTGTGCGACGACATGCCCACGGCATGAAATCCAGCGCATACCTGTTGGGGCTCAGCAGGCTCGCCTCCCTGTGCGAGCAGTTGGAACGCGCCGCTGCCGTCGCTGCAGCCGCGCCTGCTGGCCGCGAGGTTGCCGAGGTTGCCGGAGGCGCCGGGGGAGACAGCCCCGGCACAGAGACCGGGATCGACAGGCCCGACATTGGGATCGGGATGCGGGTGGCGGCGATCGGCGAGTGCGCGGACGCTGCGTCTACCACTGCGGACACGAACGCTCTGGAAAAGCTGATGGCGGCCGTTGAAAGCGATTGCAGGCAGCTTTGCGGGAGCATATCGGCATTCCTCGAAGACGCGCGACGCAATCCAGCCTAGGTATGGTGCCGCGAGTCTTCTTTTCGTGAAGGTGCCAGGGTTGCCGGCGCTCGCACGACGGGGGTGGTCGCGTTCACCGGTAGTGGAACTTGTATCCTATCCCCCTGACCGTGACGATGTAACGAGGGTTGGACGGGCCCGGCTCGATCTTCTTGCGAAGCCTGTTCACATGGACCATGACCGTCCTGTAGTCGGCGTCGTACTTGAACTGCCAAACCGACTCCAATAACTGGTGGTATGAGAACACCCGGTTCGGATTCTGTGCGAGCAGGGCGAGAAGCTCGAATTCCTTGTTGGTGAGAGCAACCGGCGAGCCGCCTACCAGGACCGTACGGCCTAAGAGATCTATCTCCAGACCGGGGTAAGAGATCCTTTCCTTCTCTTGCTCTTTCCTGTCGCTCCATCCGGAGACCCCGAGCGCGCTGCCTGACTGGCGGCTCCTGCGCAGGTGCGCTTTCACGCGTGCTATGAGTTCCTTCGGGTTGAAGGGCTTGACCACGTAGTCGTCCCCACCAACACCCAGGCCAAGCACAACGTCGGAAGAGTCTCCCTTCGAAGTCAGGAATATTATCGGGACGTCGCTCTTCTTGCGTATCTCTCGGCATATTTCTATGCCGTCGATGTCAGGCAGGAGTATATCAAGGATGATGAGCGCTGGGTCGTGAAACCGAATGAGCTCGAAGACGCCGCTACCATCTTTCCCCAGGACGACGCGAAAACCCTCTCGCATCAGGTGGTGCTCAATCACCTTCCTCACTACCGCTTCGTCGTCAACCACTAAGATAGTCTCGCCGGCCATGAGCGCCTCCTGCCACGTCGTCACGTCAAGCACTTATTCTCTTCGTCCGAGCCATTTCCTCTTTGCCGAACAAGATGCCAGTGCCCGTGAAGAAGGATCTACCTGGCGGCCGAGCGAGTGAGCTCGCGCGATCGGAGATCCGTTCCGGTCCCGACATCTGCGTGAAGAGCATGCCGCCTTCCTTGCTCCTGGCGCCGAACACGCAGGACGAGCCCGGGCTGTGCTCGGTGAGGCGACGTCGCAAGGCGACACCGCGGACGGGGACGGGTGCCCGACACCCGAGACACCCGAGGCCGCCCCAGTCGGAGAGAGGAGTGAGAGGCGCCCGCACTGCTCGTTGTTGAAAAGGGGGAACGGAGCTGACGCCGCGGCTCCGTTCCCCGAGAAGACCCGCTCTTTAGAGTGCCTGATGTTCCTATTTGGTCGGGTAGAAGAACTTGCTTATGCGTTGGTCGTTCATGTTGTCCCGCGTAGCGATGACGGTGCTGCAGAGGACCTTCGACGGGACGTAGTCGGCCCGTCCGTTCAGGATTCTATGTCATTCCTCATCTTTCACAGGGAAATCACGCATCTTGCCGGTGTCATCGATCGATCTCCACCGATGGCAGGGCGGGTTGCGGCGGCTTTGCGCCTAACCAGGGCCGCCGCGCGGCAGGAATTGCAATCCACCCGGCGAAAGCACAGAACATGGTACCGCAGTAGAGGCCACAACTCGGATGATGTCGGGCCGGTGCGTTTTCGGCGGGTAGTGGTTGGTCCCTCGAGAGACTAGACAAGCAAGAGTCGCAGGCGCGCCGGTTCAGCGAGGAGGGTGCCTATGGAGAACTTCGTCTTTCAGAACACCACTAAGGTCATCTTCGGTAGAGGCACGGAAGAGCAAGTCGGGCAGGAGGTAAGGCGGTACGCCAAGAAGGTGTTGCTGCACTACGGCGGTGGGAGCATAAAGAAGACCGGCCTGTACGACAGGGTCATGAATTCCCTTGCCGAGGCTGGCGTTGCCGTTCACGAGCTGGGTGGCGTCAAACCCAACCCCAGGGTGGACCTGGTGAGGAAGGGCATCGCGATCTGCCGAGAGAACGGAATCGGCTTCATACTTGCGGTGGGGGGCGGCAGCGTCATCGATTCCGCCAAGGCGATTGCCATCGGCGTCCCCTATCAGGGAGATGTGTGGGACTTCTATGCCGGCAAAGCTGAGATCGAGAGCGCCCTGCCGGTCGGGGTGGTCCTGACCATACCGGCTGCCGGGAGCGAGACGAGCGGCGCATCCGTTATCACAAACGAGGAGGGTCACTACAAGAGGAACGTTGGCCATGACGTGCTTCGCCCCAAGTTTGCCATCCTCAACCCGGAGCTTAGCTTCACCCTTTCAGCTTATCAGACCGCATGCGGGGTCGCGGACATCATGGCCCACGTCATGGAAAGGTACTTCACCAATGCGGAAAACGTCGACCTTACCGACAGGCTGTGCGAGGGCACTCTCAAGACGCTGATTTACAACGCCCCGATCGCGATTCAGGAGCCGACCAACTACGCGGCCCGTGCCGAGATCATGTGGGCCGGCACGATTGCTCACTGCGACCTTCTCGGGACCGGCCGTGTTGAGGACTGGGCTTCCCACATGATCGAGCACGAGCTCAGCGGGATCTACGACGTTCCCCACGGCGCCGGCCTTGCGGTGGTGTTCCCCGCCTGGATGAGGTATGTATACAAGCGGAACATCGGCAGGTTCGCGCAGTTTGCGGCGAGGGTCTGGAACGTCGAGCCTGATTTCACCTCCCTGGAGAAGACAGCTCTTGCCGGAATCGAGAGGCTCAAGGGATACTTCCGGTCGATCGGGTTGCCGGTCACCCTCAAAGAGCTCGGGATCCCCGAGGACAGGCTCGAGGAGATGGCTGCCAAGTGCACTGAGCGTGGCCCTGTGGGTAGCTTCGTGAAACTCGGGAAAGACGATGTCCTGAGCATATACAATTTGGCGAGGTAGGCGAGTCTTGCGAGGCAGCCGGGCGCGCGCGGCAGGACGCGCCGCGCCCGGCCACTTCGAGGTTTTGAGCATTTGAACGCGCTGCACGCGGCTGCACGCGCCGCAAGCGCGCCGTCCCCCGAGCGTAGAGCGTAGCACCTGCAACCCGGGGCAGGGCCCCTCCGTCGAAAAGTCGCGGGAACTCTTGGCTACATGCTTACAACTAGACTCCTTGGCAGCGCCCGTCGAGCGCGTCCAGCACTCCGAGAAGCGCCCCGTATTGCACCTGGACGAGGTCGCGAATGGGAACGACCTCGTACTGCAGGTTGGTCTCGATGTCTTTTGCCCATTCATCGATGCACGCCTCGAGTTCGTCGCAGGCGCGCCTCACGGCGCTGCCGCTCCTCCCGCCCCCCGTCGCGGCAAGCTGTGCCTTAAATGCCCGCTGCAGCATTCCGCCAAGGAGCATTCTGTAGAACCCGCTTACCCAAAGGGCGTCGGCCTTTTGAGCCACCGTAGCCGGTTCGTCCATCCCCGGTGCTTCCTTCACCCACTTCTCCTGGCTCGGGAGAGACTTGAGCTCCGACTCGACGAACACCGTGACGGCATTGAGGAATATGGCGCCTTCCGTCATTTCCCCCTTGGTCTCGGTGAGTAGGCGCTCGAGTGTCCCGAGGATGCTCCTTGCCCTCTCGATCCCCTGGAGGAGGACTTCGCCTCGCCTCTCGTCAATTCGCGACGTGTTCCCGATCTTCGGGGATTTGAAGTAAGGAGCCTCGGTCACGAGGCAGAACGGAGAACTCACACGCTCCGCGAATTCGAAGCTCGACGCGCCGCCCGTTATGTACGAGGCAGGGTCGCCTTCGGCATACTTCTCGTAGTAATCGTATGAATCAGTCGCCTTCGGGACTCTGTACACCGCCGGGTGAAACTCGACAGCCCACGGCATCTCCGGTTCGCCCAGGGACATCGGAAGCCCGCGCTCGGTCGGAATGCGATGGAGAGTCGGGTAGAGGCTTGGGAGCGGCTCTGAGATGTAATAGTACACGCCGCCGAAGCCCGCGTTGTGCAGGGAGTACATCACATCCGGCTTTGCGATCTGGATGGCATTCATCAGGGCCCTTGTCTCCGGCGTCGGGTCGTTCCAAACGAACGTCTTGTATTCAATAGGGAAGGTCCACTCGACCTGGTCCTGGGGACGAGGCCGGTAATAATGTCTTGCGTAGTTCCTGATATTGAACGGCCCCTTGAACCATCCCTCGTTCAACCTCGTCCCGTCCGGGTCAACGCACGGGAGAAGGTGCCAAGTGCGTCCTTCCCTGAGAGCTTCGTTGACGATGAGCTCCTCGCTGAGGAAGCTCACCAGCATGGCGCCGACAGGCTCGTTCGGATGAGGGCAAGCAAAGACCATTACGTGACGAGGACCGTTCCCGATGGTGAGCATGGGTATCGCATCGCCTCTGGTGGACGTGCCGACTACCTCGTAACGGGCCATTTCAGGGTGGGCCTGGCTCACGGATCGTGCGTGATCGAAGAGCTCATCCACTGTTAAGAAACGCTGGTAAGAAGGTACTCGGGAAAGAAGGAGATCGATGTCCAAGACGCTTACCTCCCTGTCTTGTGCCCGGCGCGGCTTTCCTCAATGTATGAAGTCGTGCGATGTGTAGAGTCATGTGTAGAACCACGCCGCGCCACCGCGTCACACGGTCATACGGCCTCACCGGCGCGCGTTAGTGGAGCTGCCTGCTCAAGCGCGGGTCCAGCGCGTCTCTCAGCGCGTCTCCAACGAAGTTGAAGCTGAGCACGACGAGGAATATGCAAAGACCCGGCCACACAATGAGATTGGGATTGAGCAGGATGAAATCCTTGCCTTCACTTACCATCGCACCCCATTCAGGCGTTGGGGGTTGGACCCCGAAACCCAGGAATCCCAGGGAAGCCGACGACAGTATCGCGGAAGGGATTCCGAGCGTCGCCGATACTATCACCGGGGTCAGGACGTTGGGAAGCACGTGCTTGAACATGATCCTAGCGTCCCCGCACCCCGTGGCCTTGGCGGCTTGCACCAGGTCGGTCGTCTTGAGGGAGAGCACCTGCGCGCGGACGAGCCTGGCATACATTGGCCAGCTCACAACGCCCAGCACCCACATGACATTGAATATGCTCGGGCCGAAGAGCGCCATCACGGCTATCACGAGGATGAGGAAGGGAAAGGAATAGAACACCTCAACCAGGCGCATCACAGCCTGGTCAACCCAGCCCCCGTAGTATCCGGAGATGAGCCCCAAGCACGTGCCGAGTGCGCTCGCTATCGAGACCACGACCACCCCTATGAGCAGCGAGATGCGCGAGCCGTATATCAGCCGGGACAGGATGTCTCGCCCGAAGTTGTCGGTTCCCAGGATGTGCCCAGGTGTTCCAGGCGGCTGATTGGGGTTTGCAAGATCCATGGCGTACGGGTCGCAAGGGGCGACCCATGGAGCAAACACGGCGGCCAACACAAAGATGGCGACCATCACCGCCCCCACCACGCCGAGCCTGTGCCGGGTGAACATCTTGCCGAAACGGATGGTCTGTGTCTCTATGTGCACTACCTCTCGTTCCATGTTACTCATATTTGATCCTCGGGTCAATGAAAATGTACAGTAGGTCGGTTGCCAGCGTAACCAGGACGAAGCCCACCGCGAACACCAGCACCGTGCCCTGGATAAGGGGTATGTCTCGTTGCTTGACCGCGTTCACGGCGAGCATGCCTAGACCCGGCCACGAGAAAATGGTCTCGGTTATGACAGCGCCGCCCATCAGCGATCCGAACTGCATGCCCAAGGTGGTCACCACCGGGAGCAGCGCGTTTCGGAGAGCGTGCTTGTATAACACGACCTTCTCCGCGACCCCTTTTGCGCGTGCGGTCCGTATGTAATCTTGAGCGAGTGTCTCCAAAACGCAGGCCCGCGTCAACCTGGTCAGGATCCCCGCCATTGAAGCCCCAAGGGTTATGGCGGGCAGTACGATATGCCTCGCGAACTCAAGGAATCCGGCATCAAGCCCAGACATACCTCGTATGGGGAGCCAGTGGAGCTTGAGACCGAAAGCGATTATGAGGAGCAGGCCGAGGTAGAACCCAGGCAGGGACACTCCGACTATGGCAAGGGTGCTGCACACATAGTCGAAAACGGACTGCGGCTTTGCAGCAGCAATGACTCCCAGCGGAAGGGCGATTATCAGCGCTATCACGGCCGACGCTGTGGCAAGGATCAAAGTATTCGGAAGCCGCTCTTTTATTTGCGTGGCGACGGGACGCCGAAACGTGATGGAGCGACCCAGGTCTCCCCTCGCAAGCCGCGCCATGTAGTCCGCGTACTGGACGTACCACGGTTTGTCCAAGCCCAGCTCGACTCTGAGCTTCTCTATGTTTTCAGGGTTAGCGGTCTCTGACCCAAGCATAAGGTTGATTGGATCGCCAGGGGCGAAGCTCACCATAGCAAAGACTATGAACGTCACGCCAATCAAGACAGGGACTGTCACAGCCAAACGACGGATTATATGCTTGAGCACCGTGTTTCTCCCTTTCGGGCCTCCTAGGGTTTAGGGTTTGGGGTTTAGGGCCTAGCGCTTCTGGGGCTTTACCTCAACCGCGTTCATCACCCTCGTGACCTTCATCATCCTCATCCTCATGCGGGCAACCACGCGGACAACCATCCCTGACAAGCGATGGGAGATAAAACGGGGCGCCAACCGGGCGCCCCGGCCACACCGTCACGTCCATCACGTCCGGACGCGCAAGTCTGTCTCCCGGGCTCATTTGGAAAGCCACACGTTGTTCTCGATAGATACCAGGTACAGGCCGCCCCACGGCGGAACCCAATCGTGGACCTTCTTGTTGCAGACGGAGTACCCCCACTCGAAATACAGGGGGATGGCAGCCCGATCCTCCATGATCTTGCGCTGCGCCTGCTTCCACAGGCTTTCAAGCTTTTTCTCGTTTGTGGTCCCGAGCGCTTGATCGAGCAAGGAATCCACCTGCGCATTCGAATAGAAGTGAGTATTGGACTTGCCTATCATGCTGCTGTGGAACAGGGAATGAAGGCCGGTTGTGCCGGCGTAACTGAAATCAAAGAACACGCCGGTATTGCCCTTGATGAGGTCGTCCACCCACACCGCCATGTCCTGCTGCAGCACGGACGCGTCTACGCCGAGCGCTTTCAGCTGCGTGGCAAGGATCGTGAGCACCCTCACCTGCGAGCCGGGGATGGTCTTGATCTGCACTTTCAGCGGCTGTCCCTTGCGGTCGAGTATCCCATCGCCGTCACTGTCCTTGAAACCGGCCTTGGCAAGCTCTGCGAGGCCTGCCTTGGGGTCGTATGGCCACAGGCTCTTGAGGCTTGGGTCGTAGCCGAAGGGAACCCAGGGCGGGCATTGGCCATAGGCCCTCTCCCCGAAATTCCCTATAACGGACTTCACCGCGCTATCGATATCGAGCATCTTCGCTATCGCGTCGCGAACAGCCCATTCGTTAAATGGAGGCGTCTTCACGTTGATCCCGAGACCCCGGTACGATCCGCCGCGGGACAGAAGCACGAGATTTGGATCTTTCGACAAGGTCCCCATGGAATCCACGTTGAAAATGTAGGGAACCACGTCGACCTCGCCCGCACTGAGGGCCATGGTCTGCACCGTCGGATCGGGGATGACCACGAATTCAACCCTGTCGAGATGAACCGGGAGCCAGTAGTTTGGATTCTTCTCAAGGACGAGACCTTGGTCTGGCGTGAAGCTCTTCAGCTTGAAGGGGCCGGTTCCGATGGGCGTCTTGGCCACGCCGTCCTCGCCCAGCTTCTCGACGGCTTCGTGGGGCATGATGACCACTCTCGCTAGGCGGTTGGGATCGTTGACCAGGAACGGCTCCGGCCGCTTCGTCTTGATGACGACGGTATACTTGTCTTGCGCCTTGACGCTAGCGATGTCACCCAGGACAAATGCGGTGCTCACCTTGCGGAAGCGCTCGATGGAGTACACGACGTCGTCTGCGGTCATCTCGCGCTTGGTTCCCTTTGGAAACACTGCGTTCCCGTCGTGGAAGAGGACACCCTTACGAAGGTGGAAGATCCACGTCGTGTCGTCGGGATTCTCCCAGCTCTCGGCGAGGTGCGGTATGGGTTTGAAGTTATTCTTACTCAGAATGAATAGCGGGTCATAGACGAGGGTGCATGCATCGATCTCGTCATTGGCAGCGGTTTTGTACGGATCGAGTTGCTGGATCGAGGAGGCGGCGATACGCAACGTGCCGCCGTCCCTTGCCTGTGCCATCACTGCCGGAGGCACGCCGAACGCGATGAGAACGAGTAGAAGGACTGTGAGTACGCCCAAAGCTGCGCGGCCTTTCCGCATATTCTGCATATGTAGAGCCCGCATATGTAACGCCTCCCTTGCCAGCATACCAGGACGTTTTCATACTTTATACCACCAAACCATATCTCAGTCAAGACGTCCGCGCCTGCGCGGCCTGCGTACCTGCGCGCCTGCGCACCGCGGCGCACCTCCCTAAGAATTCGGTACGCAGGCGCGCCAAAGGCCAAGCATAGGCGCTCCGTCGCGCAGGAGCTGGCAACTTCAGCGCTCTCAAGAAAAGAGACGAAAACCTCCGGCATCACGTTTAGAAGAGATTCGTGCGAATCCGCATGTACCGAGCAGGAAAATCACCGCTTCCCTCGAACAAACAGAGAGGAATTCACAGAGTTATATGATATCATGATAGTACCACTTGTTATCTTTCATGTGTTTACCGGGGGTTGCCGACGAGCCGACAATAGTCCTGCAAGTGCATAGGGGTATGGGGATGATCGACAGGCTCAGTAATATTCCGCTGTACGTGCAAGTGTATGACGCCATGAGAGACAACATCGTCTCGCACAGGTGGCTGCCTAGGCAGCGCCTGCCTTCGGAGGCCGAGTTGGTCGAGCAGTTCAACGTCAGCAGGATCACAGTGCGACGTGCCGTCGACGAGCTCGTGCGCGATGGCTTGGTAATTCGGCAGAAAGGTCTCGGCGCTTTCGTCGCGCCGCCGAGGCACTCATCTAGCGTGACGATGCTGACGAGCTTGACGGAGGACTTAATCGAAAAGGGCTTCCACCCGGGAACCGAGATCCTGGATTTCTCGGTCGTCCCTGCTGCTGGGGAAGTGGCTCAACGCCTCAACTTGTCCCCGGGGGAGCAGGTGTTTCGCGTCGAACGTCGTCGTTTTGCTGACGACAAAGTCGTGGCGCTGAACCTATCGTACATCCCGTATACCGTCTGCCCGAAGCTTTCTCGGGAAGACGTAGCTGTCGGGTCCTTGTACGGGGTGCTCGAGGCCAAATACGGGCTTTCTATCAGGAAGGCAAGCCGTGACTTCGAGATGGTCGAGGCGGGCGAGTACGAGGCGCGGTTGCTGGAAATACCAGCGGGAACGCTGATCCTCAGGATCACTGGCACCGTCTCGACCGGGGACGGGAAAGCCGTGGATTATCATATCAAGCACTACAAGTAGTCCAGGGAGTGGTCCAAGAACGGGGCGGCATGGTATGGTCTGGCCGAAAGATGGCATGGGCTGGCCGACAGGTCTACCGGCGTCGAGTGTCGTGTGGATTTCGGGATTTCCTCTTAAGTTCCTATTCAAGGTAGTCGTCCCTGGCGGCCAGCTGACGCCGCTATCCGGAGGATGAAAACGGCAACTGACTGCTGTTTTCAGGACAGTTGAGGTCTGAACGACCGCGTCTACTCGTATCTCATCTCACGTCACACGCTGAACCCGATGCGCGCTCTTTGTTTGGGGCGCCATCGGGTTCTTGCGTTGCGCGCGCCCGGGGTCATCCAGGGGCTTTGGACGGCTTGGTTCCGGGCATTGTTTTTATCCGCATAAGAAGGAGAAGCAGACTTGAGAGCGAATATTACTATAACAGCAGGCTTCTATGATGTTATAACAAGACCCGCCAAGCTGGTCTTTTGTAACAGGGCCTGATGCTGGTGCGAGTTCTGCGACCGGCCTTGAAGCCCCGTCAAGGCATTACACTAGGCCAGCGGGGCGTGGGCAGCCAATAGAATGACTTAATGAGTTGAGGAGGGGATTCCGTTGGGTGGCAACCGGAAAGGCGGCGCCATGTGGCGGCTCGCCGGGACGAGCGAAGGCATGGAGTTATGGTGGGATTCAAATCCGCTGATATACGAAGCGTGGTGCGCGAGGTTCATCGCCTCGGCTCCCCAGGGCCAACAAGACGAGCTTCGTGAAGAGCTGAGGGGAATGTGGGACGCGGCCGCGGATCCGACCGGCTGGGTCTTCAAGGGAGTGACCACTAATCCTCCGCTGACGAAGGCGGTATTTCAGGACTATTTGAAGGACGAAGGGGTATCAATCATAAAGGATATCCGACGAGGCAACCCCTCGCTTGGCCATCAAGAAGTAGCGTGGGAAGCTTATAAGGAAGCTGCCCGGAGGGGGGCGCGTCGGTACCTTCCGCTTTTCGAGCGATCTGAGTACCGATACGGCTATGTATGCGCGCAGGTTGACCCGAGGTTGTGCAGTGACGCTCCGGCAATGGTCCGACAGGCTCTCGAGCTCTGGGCGTTGGAACCTAACATCATGATAAAGGTGCCTGCCTCCCGGGCGGGCGTCGCGACCATGTGTATTCTCACTGCCCTTGGGGTCCCAACCAACGCGACGCTTTCGTTCACCGTTCCCCAGATAATGGCTGTGGCGCGCGCCGTGAGGAAGGGCAAGCAACTGGGTGAGCAGCTTGGTACGAGCTACGCCAAGTGGCGGTCGGTCATTACCTTCATGGTCGGCCGGTTCGAGGACGCCGAGACGTTCCGGAGCCAGGCGACGGAGAAGGGCATTCAGCTAACAGACGAGATGAAGCGGTGGTCAGGAATCGCCATAGCCACGAAGGCGTGCAGGCTGCTGGAGGACGGCGGGTACCCGTCCAAACTGCTCATAGCGTCGAGCAGGGTGGGGCCGACCGTCGGCGGGCAGCAGCGAATATGGCACATAGAGCAGCTAGCCGGACGGAACATCGTGTATACGATGAACCCGGAGCTCATCCAGGCATTCATGCAGCTTTATGCCAACTTGCCCCTGGAGAATAAGTCGAATCAGGATCCGGTACCGCCGGCCGTGCTAGAGCAGTTGCTGCGTGTTCCCTATTTCGCCCGGGCATATGCTGAAGACGGCCTGCGCGAAGACGAGTTTGACTCTCTCGAGCCTTTTGTTACCACTTATCGACAGTTCTCTGGCGCTATGACGAGTCTCGAATCGTATGTTCAGAGCGTCCTCGGGGCATAGCCGCTGCTCCGACCAAAGAGAGACTCGAGGGACGGGCCGAACGGTCCGGACTCGGTAGCCGCTGCCAGCGCGCGACTGTAGCCAGAGCGGGACTCCGCGCCCCGGGCGCGATCGCCACGAATGGGGCGAATACAATGCTAACGTAAGGGGCTAAGAAAGCTGTGGGCTGCACTGACAGTTCGAAAATCCATGCGATCGAGATGATTGCCAGACAAATAAGACGGGACGCCATATGGATGAGCACGAAGGCAGGCTGCGGACACTTGGCCCCGGCGCTGTCGGTGGCTGACATCGTGGCCGTCCTGTACGGGGGGATCATGAGACATGATCCCAAGAACCCTGCATGGCCCCAAAGAGACAGATTCATTCTCAGCAAAGGGCACGGATGTTTGGCGCTCTACTCCGTGCTGTCCCAGATGGGCTATTTCGACAGGCGACTGCTCGGAGGGTTCTGCTCTGAGTACGGCACAATGCTCGCCGGTCACCCGGAGAGGAGCCTGCCTGGCGTTGAGGCCAACACAGGATCCCTAGGCCACGGAATCGCGCTAGGCCTGGGCATGGCCTTAGGAGCCCGCCTGGACGGCCTGGACTACCTTGTTTTCGTGCTGGTGGGCGACGGCGAACTCGAAGAAGGCAGCAACTGGGAGGCCGCGATGGCCGCTGCCCGGCATGAGGCAGGCAACCTTGTGGTCATCGTGGACCGGAACGGGCTGCAGCTGGGAGGCTTCACTGAGAAGATAAGCCGCCTGGAGCCCCTTGACCAGAAGTGGCAAGCCTTCGGGTGGAACGTGAAGACCGTGAACGGCCACGATATCCCCGAGCTGATGGCGACCATAGCAAGCGTCCGGCACGCGCAGGCCCAGCCCACCGTGGTAATCGCTCACACGGTCAAGGGGAAGGGACTGGAGATAGCGGAAAACAAGGTGGAGTGGCATTACAAAGCGCTCACTCGAGAGCAGTACAACGCACTGGATCCGGAATTGCGACTGGAGGTGCTCTAATATGGCTGAGTATGCATCAACGCGGAGCGCCTTCATAGCGGCACTGCTTGAGTCCGGGAGAAAGAATACCAGCATAGTCGTGGTAAGTGCGGATTCTGAGTCGCGTTACGGCGAATTCGTCAAGGAGTTCCCAGACAGGAGCTTCAACGTGGGCATCTCTGAGCAAACCATGATAGGGGTCGCGGCTGGTCTGGCTCTGACTGGCAAGACAGCCGTGGTGACTGCCTACGCGAATTTCCTGGCCTTCAGGGCATTGGAGCAAATACGGGTCGACATCGCCGCGGAGAAGCTCGATGTTAAGCTCGTCGGTACCGACACAGCCTTCTCCGCCGGCTGGTCCGGCTACACTCATCTGGCCTTGGAGGACATGGCCGCGATAAGGGCCCTCCCCAACATCGTGATCGTGGATCCTGCGGACGGCAACGAGGCGTTTGAGGCCACGCGGGCCATGTTCGAGTACCGCGGGCCAGTCTACATACGTTTACGTGGGAGACAGAAAGACCCCGTGCTTCCCGTTCTAACGAGACCATTCGCCATAGGGCGGGGGGAGGTCCTGGTGGAGGGCAAGGACGTGCTGATCGTTGCCTGCGGCAGTGCGGTATACGAAAGCCTGAAAGCAGCGAGCCTGCTCCAGGCCCAGGGATGGAGTCCTGCGGTTGTGAAGATGTCCACGATTAGGCCCCTGGACGGTGAGCTTCTCCTTGAACTGACCGGGCGCATACAAAGGGTGGTGACTGTGGAGCACCACAATATCGTTGGCGGTCTCGGAAGCGCCGTGGCGGAGTTCATGTCCGAGGCAGGCATAGGCGGGCGGCTTCTCAGACTGGGTGTGACGAACGGTTTCTGCAGGGCCGGATCGGAAGACATGTTGAAGAAGGCGTTATCTCTGGACGGCGAGGGCATAGCTTCAGCCGTAAGCCACTTCTTGCTCAAAGAGAAATGATCAAGGAGAAATGACTATGAAAGTGATTGTCGGGGCTGACCATCTGGGTTTCGAGTTGAAGGAGACCATAAAGTCTCATCTGAGGGAGAAAGGGATAGACGTTATAGACGCGGGCACCTACGACACGAATCCTGTGGACTATCCTGACGTCGGCCTTGCGGTGGCGAGGAGGGTGGCAGCCGGGGAGGCCGAGAGGGGCATCCTAGTATGCGGCACGGGGATCGGCATGGCTATCGTGGCCAACAAGGTCCCCGGCGTGAGAGCGGCCCAGTGTCACGATGTGTATTCCGCGGAGCGAGCCAGGAAGAGCAACAACGCGCAGATCATGACCCTGGGTTCCTTGGTAGTGGGACCCGAGCTGGCGAAGAAGCTCGTAGACGTGTGGCTGGAGTCCGAATTCCAAGGGGGCAGATCCGGGCCGAAGGTCGAGAAAATCAACGCGATAGACCGGATGTACCGCAAAGACGAGGGGGCCGTCTAACGGCCGCTGGCCGCCACGGTCCTTCACAGAAGTCCCGTCGCTTTTGCGTGCGCGGCCGAGGCCGCGCGCTTGTCCGGTGCTCGCGGCTGCCCGTCGGTGCCCATCGCTGCTCGTCGGTGCTCGCCGGTGCTCGCACGCGGTATGTCTCGCTGGCTTCTCATGCTTCTCTTACGCGTGTGCGAGACAGACCCGCGAGAGAAGGACGCCGCCTCGTGACCCGGAGACTGCCCGGTGAGGAATCCGCCGATCTGCCGGTCGGCGGCGGCTGGAATGTGCAAGCCGAAAGGAGGGGAGACAAGGGGGAAAGAGTGACGCGGACGTGATATCGCAGGCGGGCGCTGGCGCGCGATGGTGGACAAACGCCAACGAAAACGCCAACGGACTGTGGGGTGCCATGAATGAAAAGGTACGAATGTGACCTTCACTGCCATACTGTTAGGTCCGACGGGAACGATACGCCGAAGGAACTGATAGACAACGCAGCTACACTGGGTGTAAGGGTCGTAGCCATTACCGATCATGACGTGCAGCCGCCTTTGCACGTTGATGTTAACGGGGGTAGTGTGGACATACATTCGTACGCACGGGAACAGGGCGTCGAGGTTGTGCTGGGTTATGAGTTTTCGTGCGACACGTACGTGGACGACGTCCATGTGTTGGGCTACAGAATGGACTGGAACAGCGCCCTCCTAGCCGAGGAGGTAAGGCGTGCCCGCGAGAGCAAGACCGAGGCTTACAGGCGCCTGTGCGAGAGGCTGACCCTGAAGGGCATGCCGGTGGATTTCGACAGGGATGTGCTGGCGGTCCCGGGTCCGGACGGGCAGGTTGTATTTCGGGATCCCGACGACGTTGAGAGGAAGCACGTTTTCGAGGCCATGGCCAGAAAGGGCTACGCCCCGAGTTGGAAGGACGCGAAACTGCTCGTCAGGGACGACCCGGAATTGAACGTCAGAAGAGAGAAGATCGATCCAGGCGAAGCCATCCGCCTCATCAAGGAGCTAGGGGGGACAGCAGTCCTTGCCCATCCGCTCCTCATAGATGAGATAATCCGGTACCCGGACGGGAAGGTCTTGACGCGCGAGGAATACATTGCGGGGCTCATAGCCCAAGGCCTGGATGGAATAGAGGCACGTTACACGTATGGCAAGACAAGCTACAAGGGCCGCATGTCCGACGCGGAGGCCGAGGACTACATCCGCCGAGAATACACCGGCAAAGTCAAGATCATCACCGGCGGCTCGGACTACCACGCAGACGCACGAAAGGGCGTGAACAACCCCAGATACATTGGGGAGGCCGGCATATCCTTCGAAGAATACGAGGCGATCAGGCCTTTCCTTACGCGATAGAGCCCCGACGATTACCGGGCGGGCGAAATGGCACCTGTGTTCGGCGGATTGAGCTTTGTGAAGATGATCCGTCGCTGTTTCCTCGATACGATTACCGCAGATCGGTCCATATGGTTTGATCGGCAACCGCACAATAGTTCCGCCGCGTAGGCGGTTCAGAATAAAGAAGGAGCATCGGGCGGTCGTGTCGAATGTATAAACCTATAAATGAATGACTAAATGACGGTAGGCTTACATGATATTATGACAATATGTGCCGTCGAGTGGCACGCCGGACAGCCACCCAGCCAAGGTCGCGGCGGCGTCTAGCAGACGAAGTTCACTCTGTAATGGGGAGGCGCAGTCGGTGAGATACGTGGTTAACGTGCAGTCCAAGGACGCTGATGAGGATCCGCGCTCTTTGAGGGCACGAGTCGCAAACAGAGACAGGGCGGTCCTTCGGGACACGTATATCCTCTTTGACAATGACAAGGGCCCGTCTCGCAGCGTCAAAATGGGGTACACAGTCATTTATCCGACCGGCACGACTACAGGCCACGCGCACGATGAAGAGGAAGTCTATTTCGTTATCTCCGGGGAAGGGATAATGCAGGTGGGTGACGACAAATTCGAGATAAAGCCCGGTGACGCACTGTACGTACCGCCGGGATTGTTCCACACGACTTACCAAAGAGGAAATGTTCCGCTGACAGTGGTCTGGGTAACTGCAAAGGTCTGCGGGGGAGAGTCGTAGATGGTCATCAACGCAGAGATACTAATCGGCGGGAACTGGATAGGACCGGGGTCGGGCGATAGGGAACTCCTGGAGGTCGTCAACCCTGCAACAGAAGAGGTATTTGCCGTTGTTCCGAAGGCAAACAAAGACGACGTGGAGGCCGCGATCGGCGCCGCTGACGCGGCATTCCGTAGCTGGTCGGAACTTACGCCTTTCGAGAGAGGGCGGTTTCTTCGGAAAGCAAGCGAGATCGCGCTTTCCCGCTCCAGGGAGATCGCGACTCTCATGACCCAAGAAGAGGGGAAACCGCTTAAAGAAGCCGAAGGCGAGGTAGTCAAGGGCGCCGAGATCCTTCGATACTACGCCGAGGAAGGCGAGCGACTGTATGGGAGGATTATTGCCAACTCTGAACCCAACACAGAAAGCAGGGTCATCTATCAGCCGGTGGGCGTAGCCGCGGCGATTTCACCGTGGAATTACCCGGTTGAACTTCTTGCCTGGAAGCTGGGGGGAGCCCTTGCCGCGGGGTGTACGATCGTAGCTAAGGTTCCTTCCGAAACACCCCTGTCGCCTCTGGCATTCGTGAGATGTCTTACGGACGCAGGCGTTCCGAAGGGCGTGGTCAGCGCGCTCGCCGGGGCGGGGTCAGTCATAGGACCGATGCTATTCGAAAGCCGCGTGGTCAAGAAGGTTGCTTTCACAGGTTCGACAGAAGTCGGAAAAGAGGTCTTGAGACGATGCACTGAGACCCTGAAGAGGGTGTCACTTGAGCTCGGCGGAAGCCTACCCATGATCGTGTGTGACGACTGCGACATGGAAAAGGCGGTGGCGGGCGCTGTCAGAAGATCGTTCCGCAACATGGGGCAGATCTGCATAGCCATAAACCGTATATACGTTGACCAGAAGATATACGAAGAGTTCCTGGACAAATTCGCTGCAGCCACGAAGCGGTTGACCATCGGAAACGGTTTGGAAGGTGACTTTGATCTGGGGCCTATGTGCAGCCTAGAGGGCATCAGGAAAGCCGAATCCCACATCGCTGATGCGGTGAAAAAGGGAGCGAGAGTGCTCTGCGGCGGCAAGAAGCCGGCTGGAGACAGATACCGGAAGGGATACTTCTTCGAGCCGACGATTATCGCGGACGCAACCCACGAAATGCTTGTGATGAAAGAGGAGACATTCGGCCCCGTTGTGGGTGTGATGCCCTTCAAGGACCTCGAAGAGGCTGTGGCTCTCGCGAATGACACAGGGTACGGCCTGGCGGCCATCGTGTTCACGAACAGCTTGACGCGGGCGGAGACGCTCTCGCGCCGGCTCAATTTCGGCAATGTAGCCATCAACAATGTGGATGCTGGGGTGATCAACGCTCCGTATGGAGGATGGAATGAGAGCGGTTTCGGACACGAACACGGTCCTGAGGGGCTATACGAGTACTTGAACATAAAACACGTAAGGGTTCGCTATCTGTGATCGACGCGATCTGTGACGGACCTCGCGCCTGATCGAGGCAGCGCTCGACGTGCGCGACGCGCACGCAGGCGTCACGAGACTAAAGAATGCGGACGTCATTTGGAATTGCACAGCCGGGGTGATTCGCGGTGAGCGTGATGGAGAAATTCAGTCTGAGAGGGCGCTGTTCCGTTATCACTGGAGGGGCCATGGGTCTGGGGAAGGCGATGGCCGAGGCCCTAGCCGAAGCTGGGTCGGACATCGTGATAGCTGACATCAACCTCGAGGCTGCGCGCGCAACGGCTGAGGGGATACAGGATAAAGGTGTGCGCGCGGTCGCGATCCCGTGTGACGTAACGCGTCCGGATGACTGTCGACTGGTGGCGCGTCGGACGGTTGAGCAGTTCGGGGGAATAGACGTACTGGTCAATAATGCTGGTATATGCGCGCACATCAAGGCCGAAGACATGGAGTTCGAAGACTGGTACAGAGTCATCGACGTCAACCTCAACGGAGTATTCAACATGTCTCAGGCCGTGGGTAGAGTAATGATCAAGCAGAAGAGAGGCTCCATAATAAACATCGCGTCGATGTCCGGCCTGATCGCTAACACTCCCCAAGGTCAGTGCGCGTACAACGCCTCAAAAGGCGGGGTCATAATGCTTACCAAGAGCCTGGCGTCCGAGTGGGTTGACCACAATATCCGCGTGAACTGCATCGCGCCGGGCTACATGAAGACCGAGCTGACGCGCGGGTTCTTTGAGAAGGGCGACAAGGCCATGATCGAGAGGTGGATGGACTTCACGCCGATGAAGAGGGCCGGAATGCCGGAGGAACTCGGCGGCATCGCCGTGTACCTTGCGTCAGACGCCTCTTCCTTCGCGACCGGAGCGGTATTCACCATTGACGGAGGGTACACCGTTTGGTGACTGACGCCGGCCCGACAGGGTCGGGGTGGAAGGACTGGTTCGACGTCCTGCTATGGGGAGGTATGAACTCTTGCGGAGGAGATACCTCGTGGGAATAGATATAGGCACCTCAGGCTGCAAGGCGATCTTGATCGACGAGAATGGAGACGTCTTGGCCAGGAGTATAGCCGATTATCCGCTTTACACCCCGCGCCCGGGATGGGCCGAGCAAGACCCTGAGGATTGGTGGAACGCGACGGTCAAGACGGTAAGCCACATCCTCCAGGAAAGTCGGGTTAGGCCGGAATCGCTTGCGGGCGTCGGGTTGTCTGGGCAGATGCACGGCATGGTGGCCTTGGACGGCGAGCGCCAGGTCATAAGGCCTGCCATACTGTGGAACGACCAAAGGACCGCGAAGCAGTGTCAAGAGATAGTCGAGGCGGCGGGCGGCGAAGAGAGACTTCTGGGTTACACCAACAACCTCATGCTGCCAGGCTATACGGGTGGCAAGATCCTTTGGTTGCGCGAGAACGAACCGGAACGATACGAACGCACGCGGCTGATACTGAACCCCAAAGACTACATCAGGCTGAGGCTTACGGGAGAAGCGGCCACCGAAGTCTCGGATGCCTCGGGAACGGGGCTCTTCGACGTTAGAAACCGCCGTTGGAACTACGAGCTCTTGTCGATTCTGGATATACCCAAGACCCTGCTCCCGTCCTGCTTTGAGTCCGACCAGATCACCGGCAGGGTTACGCGCCAGGCGTCGAGCGAGACGGGATTGCCCGAAGGTCTGCCTGTCGTGGGCGGGGGCGGAGACGCCGTGGTCCAAACGACAGGCATGGGCGTCATCAGGGAAGGGACGCTCGGCGTAACGATCGGGACCGCCGGGATAGTGGCAATGGGTCTAGGTAAATTCCGAAGCAACCCCGGGGGACGGCTGCAGCTATTCTGCAACAACTCCTCCGACGCTTGGCACGTCATGGGGGTTACGCTCTCGGCTGGTGGGGCGTACCAGTGGTACAAGAACACGCTCTGCGAGACCGAAAAGGTACGGGCGGCTGAGGCGGGGCGCGACGTGTACCAGCTCATGGACGAGGACGTGATGTCCTCTCCGCCCGGGAGCAAGAACCTGATATTCCTGCCCTATTTGAGCGGTGAGAGGTGCCCGTACCCAGACCCGACCGCGAGGGGCGCGTTCATCGGGCTGAACCTTCTCCACAACAAGAAGGACATGACGAGAGCGGTCATGGAGGGGGTTACTTACAGCCTCTACGATGTCTTTGATCTCATCCGAAACCTGGACAGGGACATGACGATCGCGGCCATAATAGCTTCGGGCGGGGGTTCAAGGAGCCCTGTCTGGCGTCAGATGCTGGCGGATGTCTTTCAATTGCCCGTGAGAACTGTGAGTGGAAGCTCGGAAGGCGGTGCGTACGGTGCGGCGCTCGTTGCAGGGGTAGGATGTGGCGTCTGGGGAAGCATCGACGAGGCCGTACGCGTTTTGAAAGTTGAAACCGAAACAACGCCGAACCCGGCTTTGCGTGACGTATACAAGAAGCTATACGAAATCTACAGGGGGCTGTACCCAGCCCTCCGCGGGTCTTTCGGGGAACTCGCTGCCTACGGCGGTTAGGTGCCTCGGGAACCGGAAATGCGCAGGTTCTTTCAACGGGGCTCTAGGGTGGGTACAGCACGGGCTCTGGGTCGGTAGCCATGTGATGTTCGGGCAGGACTGTGACCTGGGAGGTGAATGCGGGAGAAGTACTAAAGGGTTGAGATCATCCAAGTTCGACGGGCCGTATGTTTTGTGGTTACGGGTAGTTTTGTACCAGAACAAGTGGCGAAACTAGCGAGACCGAAGCGACATGTACGACTGTCATCGGTTGTCCCCGGTAAGACAGGAAGCTCAGCTGAGGAGGATGCAATGAAATGAAACGAATGATCGTAGTCCTTCTTTGCCTTTCGTTCATGTTGTTACCGTGGGTTGCCCAAGCTCAATCTGACAAGTTCGGCCTCGATGATGTCCCGAAAATCCAGAATACAAGGCCCATCACAATGGTATTGGAGACTGGTGAAGGTTATTCGAGGATGCTGCCAGCAATCGAGGCCTTCACCAAGAAGACTGGGGTCAAGGTGAACGTCGAGCGGATCGCGTCCTCGGGAGTATACGGCAAAGAGAACGTGGAGCTCATGGCGGGCACCGGTTATTATGACCTCGTGTACGTGGAAACCTCCTGGACGACCGAATGGTCGGATTACCTCTACAATCTCGAGGATTTGGCCAACAAGTATGATCCGGGCAAAGCAGCCGCTCTACAGAAAGAGCTGGCGTTCATGGCCCCATCCATCCTCATGTGCGGCAGGGCATACGGTAAACAGATGGTCCTGCCTTTCTACACTTTCGACATGTGCATGTGGGTCCGTCAAGACGTTTTCGACGATCCGATCGAAAAGGCCAACTTCAAGAAGAAATACGGGTATGATCTAAAGCCGGCTACTACCGAAAAGGAACTCAAGGATCAAGCCGAGTTCTTCACGAGGAAGAAGGGCGAGCTCCTGAAGGGCAAGCCGCTTGATCACGACATCTACGGTTTGTCAATGCAGGCGGGAGCGTACCAGTGCAACGATGAGACGACTGCTCGTCTCTGGGCCCGAGGACAAGACTGGGTAACCGTGGTGCGCGACCAGCAGGGTAATATAAAGGAGTTCGTTATCACAAAGGCAGACAAAGAGGCATTGAAAGCCGCGCTGCAGGACTACAAGGAAGAGCTGAAGTGGGACTCCCCAAGCGCCATCACGGCTAACTTCGACTTCGTAGTCGCTCAAATGGGTAACGGGAACGCGATCATCTGCCCGACCATATGGGCGAACTGCACGGTCTGGGCGGACGGCATCCTCAGGGAGAAGGTTCCTGGGGCGAAGATCGGCGTGTACCCGAGCCCGGGCGGCCGCCCGTACACAGGCGCGTGGTCCTATGGTGTCGCGAAGGCGTCGAAGAACCCCGAGGCCGCATACTGGCTTCTCAGGTACCTTACGTCATATGAGTGTGCCAACATCATCTTCAAGGAAGGCGGCATGGTTCCGGCGCGCGTTGATTTGCTCACCGAGATCGCCAAAGATCGAGACAACTACCCCTATGCAATGCTCGCGGACTATCACATCAACATATGGAAGACGATGGCCCCTCACATCCCGAATTACTGGTACTTTAACACCAAGGCTGGCGGCAAGGTCTACGACATGCAGATCTATGCTGTAAGCAAGGCTCTGACCGGCGAGATGACAATCGACCAGACTGTTGACTACATCACGAAGCAAACGTTGGAGCTGACTTCCAAGTTCGACAAGATCCCCATCCGCGAGGAGAAGTAGACAGGAAGGCTCTTCCACTTGGGGATAGCAGGGCCGGGGTGCCGTCCTTCGTGGGCCGGCACCCCGGAGAACCATGAATTCGCCAGTATGGCAAGGGTTGTGGAGGTAAAACCGGTGGACCGTCATGAGAGCGCAGGTTTCAACGTGAGCGCCGAGAGCAACGAGGGCGGGAAACAGGTCGGGATGGGACGGAAACCAACCATTTGGGAAACCCTCACCAACGAGAAGAACTTCAAGTGGACCCTTGTTGTGCCGCTCTTGGTCTTGCTCGTGATATTCGCCTTCTACCCGCTGTTTTACAGCATGTACTTCTCATTCCATGACTGGGGGATGCAAGGGAACCCAGTGTTTTCCGGTCTGAAGAACTATCGCCAGCTGGTGAACGACAGCACGTTCTGGGCGGCGTTCGGGAGGACTATCGAGGTCCTTGTGATCTGTATCGTAGTGGAACTGCTGCTGGGCCTGGGGGTCGCCTTGCTTTGGAACCGGGAGTTCAAAGGCCAAAACATCGTGAGAGGATTGGCTCTGCTCCCGTTGCTAGTGGCCCCCTTGACGCTGTCACTGCTTTGGTATTTCCTCCTCGACTACAACTTTGGCGCGGTGAACCAAATACTCAGCGCACTAGGTTTTCAAAAGGTCTACTGGTGGGCGCCGAACAGGGCGCTCTTCACGATATGCTTCATCACGATCTGGCAATGGTTTCCGTTCTCGGCGTTCGTGTTACTAGCAGGCTTGAAGAGCCTGCCCAAAGATGTCTTCGAAGCCGCGCGGGTTGATGGGGCGTCGAGCGCCTATACATTCCGGCGGCTCACCCTTCCGATGCTGTCCCCGCTGATCATGATCATCATCGTCCTGCGGGCAATGTGGCTGATACGGCTCATGGACCCGCTTTTTGGGACCACGCGCGGTGCGGTTAACACTGAGCTGTTGGACTGGATCGTGTATCGCACGGGCTTTGTCATGTTCGACATAGGGTACGGCTCGGCGATGGCCGTGGTTTCATGGGCAGCAACGATGGTGCTTTGTCTGCTCATGTTCAGACAGTTGATGAAGTCTATGGCGGCCGGCAGGTGACTGCGCGGTTCGGCCGGGCACGGCAATTCGGAATAAAGCGATAGTATGGGGAAGGTAAGGTATGATTAAGAAGATATGCTTCTGGCTCTTAACGACGATAACGCTGCTTTTCGTATTGTTCCCGTTAGCCTGGGTTTATCTCACCGCGTTCAAGTCAAACGCTGATATATTCGACCCCAGGCTCATCAGGTTCGTGGTATTCAAACCCACGCTCGACAACTTCCGCAACCTGTTTTCCCAGTACCCGTTTTGGCATGACCTGTTGAACAGCTTGATCGTAAGCATCGGAAGCACCATCATTACCATGCTGGTCGCATTTCCGGCGGCCTACAGCTTCGCGCGGTGGAATACCGGCGGAGGCGATTTGCTGTTCCTTACCATCTCCACGCGCATGTTCCCCCCAGCGATCGCGGCAATTCCGCATTTCATCGTGTTCAAGACGCTGGGTTTGCTCGACACGCACTGGGGGTTAATGTTGCTATACGTGTTCCTGAACGTATCGTTCGCAACGTTTCTCCTATACGGGTTCTTTGACCAGGTCCCGAAGGAACTAGAGCAAGCAGCTATGATTGACGGATACAGCCGTACCGAGGTGTTCAGAAAGATCGTCTTCCCGCTCATTAAGCCCGGTTTAGCGGTGACGGCGGTATTCTGCCTGATATGGGCCTGGAACGAGTTCTTCTTCGCCTTCCTGTTCACCAGGAACGTAGCTAGGCCGGTGAACGTCTTGATCTCGTCGTTCTGGGGAGGGCTACAGGTTCAGTACGGCCTGATGGCCGCCGGAGCCGCTATCACGATCTTGCCTGCGCTTGTCATCGTGGGATTCATGCAAAGGTACATCATCCGCGGGTTGACGTTCGGTGCCGTGAAAGGCTGAACGCGTTCGTGGGTCGAGATGCGCTCGCGTGTTGAATCGCCGGAGCGTTGAGCGGACCATCGCGTGAGGCCGTTTCCACAGGCGGCGTGTGAAATCAGAGTGCGCAGTGATGCTGCGACGAGGCCTGCACGGGCCGGAAAGCGAGCGGAGAACGAACATGATCGAGGTCAGGAAGATGTTGCCACACATGAAAACAAGCGACCGCGTCACGTGGGCTGTATTGTGCTGGATCTTCTTCAATCTCCTGTGGTTGAAATTCGTTGAAACCTACATCCCGCAGTGGGTGGGTGCAGCAATAGCGACTGCCCTCGCAGTGGCTTTCATCGTCTTTGGCCCGGGGCCAAGCGAGGCAGGTAGGGATGAGGACGAGGAAGAATTGGCTCAAGAGGAGGAAAGGGAAGGAGAATAGCTGTGGCTGAGGTCAGGCTCGATAACGTCACAAAGCTATACGGACGGAAAACGGCGGTGAACGGCGTCAGTTTCGTGTGTAAGGAAGGCGAATTCCTTTCGATCCTCGGCCCAACTGGGGCGGGCAAGAGCACGATTCTGAAAATGATCGCAGGAATCGAGAATGTCACGTCGGGGCAAATCCTCTTCAACGGCCGTGTTGTAAACGACCTTCCTCCGCAGGAACGGAACGTTTCAATGGCTTTCGAGACGTACAACCTTTACCCGCACATGAAGGTCTATGACAACATCGCCTTCCCCTTGCGGGCGCCGCGGTGGGGTCTCAAGCTTAGCAGGGACAAGGAGCGGGAGAAGGTCGAGGAGATAGCCAATTTCCTAGGCATCGGCGACCTTCTGGATCGCCTCCCTCAACAGCTCAGCGGTGGTCAGAAGCAACGAGTGTCGTTGGCTCGTGCCTTGGTGAGGAAGCCGGAGGTGTTCCTGCTCGATGAGCCCATAGCTCACCTGGATGCCCGGCTTAAGTTCACCACCCAGACCCTATTGAAGGAGTTTGCCACGAATTACCACAGCACTATCGTGTACGTGACTCATGATTACCGCGAAGCGCTTGCCCTCTCGGATCGCATCATCGTGCTGAGGAAGGGCCGGATAGAACAGGAAGGCTCGCCCGAGGAGGTCTATTACTCGCCGGCTTCGGACTTTGTTGGGAGGCTCGTTGGGGAACCGCCCATGAACATGATCGATGGGGAGTTGGAAGATGGTGTCGGCGGTCTTGTGTTCAAAGGTGGCGACTCGATAATACTGCGCGTGAACCGCGATCTCGTTCGTCCAATGCAGCTTCCCCCACAGGGGCAGGGGATGAGGCAGCGCGCTCGCCTCGGTATTAGGTGCGAGTATGTGAAGGTGAGCCGTGAGAGGCTCTCCGAGGATGCGTTTCAGCTCCCCGTGTATGCGGTTGTCCGTGAGGCGGAGAGCGTCTTGTTTACCTTCCAGGTGCAGGAGGGCAAGCTGCTCCACGCTCGGACTCGTGACGGCGACGTCAGTGGCTGCGAGGTCGGAGAGAAACTGTGGGTGGAGTTCGATAGACATAACATGTTCTTCTTCCCAATAACAACTGAGCGTGCTACACGCTTATAGGGGCGTCTCATATGAGTAGAGTTGATATAGACCATGTCTGGAAAGTGTATCCTCGCGCGAACACGGCAGCCGTCAAAGACTTGACGTTCACCGTCAACCACAAGGAGTTCCTCGTCATCCTGGGCCCGTCAGGTGGTGGCAAGAGCTCGACGTTGAGGATGCTGGCCGGTCTTGAGGACATTACGCGAGGAGAGATCCGCTTTGACGGGAAGGTTGTGAACAACCTGGGTCCTGCCGAAAGGAACGTGGCTCTGGCCTTTGAGTCCTATGCGCTGTACCAGCGCCTGACGGTCTACGAGAACATCGCTTTTCCGCTGCGGGCGAAGGGGATGAAGCAGCCCGAGGTGCATCGAAAGGTGACCGAGATCGCCGAACGGTTCGCTCTCACCCCGGTACTGAAGAAACACCCGTCGTCTCTTGCTGGCGGGCAACAGCAGAGGGTGTCACTGGCACGGGCCTTGGTTCGTCAACCAAATCTCACCCTGTTGGACGAGCCGATCTCTCACATGGATCAGCGAGTGCGGGCGGAGATGAGGGCCCTGATAAGGCACATTCATGATACTATGGGGAACACCACCGTTTATGTGACTCACGATCAGGCGGAAGCCATAGCGCTTTGCGACCGAATCGCGATCATAAACGGCGGCATGTTGCAGCAGATTGGGACGGTCGCTGAGATTTGGAACCGACCGGCGAACAAGTTCGTGGCGTTTTTCGTGGGCGAGCCGGCCATGAACTTCGTGACTGGCGTGGTGCAGGACGGCAGAAGCGTCGTTATCCCCACCGACCAGGGCGCGAAGGTATTCAGGATTGCGGGAGAGATAGACGGCAGGTACGTGGGACGCGAGATCACTGTTGGAGTGCGTCCGCAGCAGATTACGGTCAGCCGGGAAGAGGACGGGGAGAACACGATCCCCGGCAGGGTGCGGCTCATCGAGTTTCGCGGAGAGATCACCGTGCTTACGATGGATCTCTCAGACGCCAAAAAGACAGAGCTCAAAGTCGTAGTCCCGGCGACAGAACGATACGCTCCAGGCGAAGTGCTGTGGCTGCGCTGGCCATCGGAAATCATTCATCTCTTTGACGGGGAAGTCCCAGTGACGCCTCAGCAGCCGGGCTGACGCCAGCCGGAACGCCCGCGGTCCACGCTATGAATCTCACCTGGGCCATCCCAACCCCCCTACCATTCCCCCTTTATCACACTACAGGAGTCGGTTGGGATGGTCAGCTTTTTGTGAGGTGAATTTGCCGGGGCGGTCGGCTATAATACTGGATGGCAACGGTGTCCAGGATGACCCCTTGGCGTCATTCCTTGGCGTCCGGCTGACCACGTGCGGACGAGGCCTGCATCTAATGGGGTCGTCCGGCAGGAGAGGGTGGTTGATGTGAGCGACGGAACGTGCGGTGCGCGCGAAACCTTGCGCCTCCTCATGGAGCGTGCGAGCTGCCGCAACTTCACTAGCGACAAGATCCCGCCCGATGTCTTGCGACAGGTGCTCGAGGCAGGCATCCAGGCGCCCACCGGGGGCAACCTGCAACCATACAGCATAATCAAGATAGAAGACCAGGCCACCAAGGACAGGCTGGCCAAGCTCTGTGAGGACCAGCCTTTCATCGCTCGCGCGCCCGTGGACCTCCTGTTCTGCATCGACCTGCACCGATTGGAGCGCTGGGCAGCCCTTGAGGCTGCGCCTTTTGCGGCGAGAAAAAGCTTCAGGCATTTCTGGATCGCTTTCCAAGACACCGTGATGTGCGCCCAGAACGTGTGCACGGCCGCGGACGCGCTCGGCCTTGGGTCGGTGTATGTGGGGAGCGTGCTGGAGTGCTTCCGAGAGCTACGCGAGATGTTCAGCCTTCCTTGCGGCGTGTTTCCCGTTGTGCTGCTCTGCTTGGGCTATCCCGCTAAGGAGTCGCGCCCCTCGCGGCGCCTTGGTGTCGACGTAGTGGTTCACGATGAGGCCTACCGTGAGATGGACGACGCGAGGCTGGTAGAGGCGTTTCGAGCCAAGTATCCGACCCTCAAGGTGGTCCCCACTCCCGAGCGACTCCGCGAGATCGGCGATGTCTGTCGCGCCGTCGGGGGTGAGGCATTGGCGGAGGAGTGCCTCGCGCGCATTCAGGCTCAGGGGTTCATAAACGCGGCGCAGAGGTATTTCGGCCTGCACTACCGTGCCGATCAGATGTCCCAAGGCAACCGCGAGTTTCTGCAAACCCTGCGCGACTTCGGCTTCGAGTGGGCGGACGCTGCCCCGGATGATGCGATATGATGCGATCTAGGTTGGGCACGCTTCTCGAACCCGCCGAACCTGCCGGCTCCTCTTGCCGCATCCGCGTCAAAGGGGTGGGACGACGCCGGCAAGAGCCGCAGTAGCAATGCAGTAGCAATGCCGGGAAACGGGAAGGCTAAAACACGAAATCGCTCGTCAAGGACTGATGCACATGGGCACTCGCAACGAAATACACGCGCTCAGGGCGAAGGGCCTCGAACACATGAGGAGAGGGGACTTTGAGGAAGCACAGAAGGTATTCGAGAGGCTGGCGAAGAGCGATCCGGACCCTTCTTCCCGCAATAATCTAGCGGCGTGCCGCTTCAAGCAGGGAGACCTCAAGGGGGCCTTGGGGGCGCTTGAGCCCAACCTTGAAGCGGAGTTGTTGAATCCCTTCGCGCACGCCCTGGCGGCGCAAGTCTTTGCGGCGTTAGGGCGTCGGGGGGAGGCTGAGAGGCACCTTGCCAGAGCCATATCTGATTTTGAAACGGGAATGAAGACTGTGGTGCCAGCGGGCTTGGCCGCCGAGGAGCCGTGGCGCGAGTATACTGTGATCATCAAGAGGGCCGCCGGAGACCTCGGTCATCACCGCCAAGTCCTCGACCTGTATCGCAAGTGGGAGAGATATCACGTTAATCCTGAGGATCGGTTCCTGGCCGGCGTCGCCGCCTTCAATCTCGGCCGGTTTTCGCAAGCTGTGTCGTTTTGGAGGGCAGTGGCCCCGCGCGGATGGGGGTTCGCGGACGTGTACGTCACGGTGGCGAGTGCCGTGGACGCGGGCACCGTGCCGCCGTTTCCCTTGGAGTACCACGTGCCGGAACCGCATGAAATCAAGGGGCACAAGACCGCTGATGACCTGCGAAGTTTGGCGCAGCAGGGCTGGTTTCGCATGCTCGCGCTTGGGAGCATCCTCGGTGCATCTCGCGATTACGAGGGAAAACGGCTTGCAGCCGCGCAGCTGGGGACCATTATTCGGTATGTGGGTGACTGGGGGCTGGACTTGGCGAAGCGCATTCTGTCAGCGCCCGCTGACATTGGCCAGGAGATGAAAGTGGCCGCCGCAGATGCCCTCGTGGAACTGGGTATTTATAAAGAGGGTGAGTCCATCGAGGCAGTGGTGGACGGCAAGCCGAGGTACCTGGTCATCCGGACTTCCAAGATCGCTGAGGAGCCAGACGAGACTGTCGAGGTGTTGCTAGAGGAGGCGAGCCTTCTCCGCAGCGTAGGCAAAATCGACGAGGCGATTGAGAAGCTGCGGCCATTACTCGAACGCGGCAGCTTTTACCCGCCTGCCATCTTAATGTTGGCCAACCTTCTAAGGAGGAAGGACCAGCTGGATGAGGCCGAGGGTCTTCTCCTTACTCTGAAGGACGTCGCGCCGAGCGACCCCGCTGTGCTTTTCAACCTTGCTGGGCTCTACATACAACGCGGTGACCCCATGCGCGCCAGGAAGTACGCCGACCAGATAGATCGCCGCCGCGCGACCGACGAGATCCGCGAAAAGCTCCCGCTCCTCGAGGACGAGATAGATCGCCTCGAGCTCTTAACAGTCAGGCCGAGCGAGGTCGCGGCGGTCGTTGCAGAGTCTTGGCGCGAAGACCAGGAGGACAAGCCTATCTCGCTAAACACAAAACTATCCCAGGCCGTGCGCACAGTGCCTGCGGGATGGGTCAACGCTGCTTGCGAAGCGCACGGTATCGATCCGGCGTCTACTAGACACAGGAAAGAGCGGGCGGAAGCACTCACGCGACGCCTCGTCGATCTGCGCCACATGGAGGAAATCGTGTCGAATCTGGAGGAAGACGAAAGAGCAGCCCTCCGCTTTGTCCTCAATGAAGGGGGGTGGGCCAAAATCTCGGCTCTCACTCGGCGGTTCGGCTCCATGGAGGGCGACGGGTTTTGGTGGGAAGAAACCCCACCTAGGTCCACCCTCGGAAGGCTTCGACTCAAGGCCTTGCTATTTGTTGGGAGAGCTGTCATCGACGGGCGTCGGTGCAAAGTCGCGGTGATTCCGCTCGAGCTGCGCGAGGGCCTCGCGAAGCTTCTCGGATCACGCCCTCCGGCCGCTGGAGCGCCAGAGCGCGCGTGCCGGAAGGCACCCAGTGAGGCTCCGGACGAGAGTGGGCAAGGTGGGGCGAGGCAAGAGGCAGCGAAAAGCGCTGGTTTCAAGAGAGGGCGGCGCGCGCCACGAGGCGGACGCTGATTGGGCCCCCACGATAATGTATGACGGCAGCAAATCGCGTGGTGACCATTTTCCCCATCTGTTGCCAGGGCGTCGGACGGCGACCGCGACCGCGAACGCGAGGTCTCGCCTATGTGCCTACGTTGCCTACGTCCCCGTACCCTGCGTCCTGCCTACGCTCCACGTCATGGACTTCTAGAGACAGGCCCGGGGAGACAGACCCGCTTGCGCGGGCCCGAAAGCCTCCAGCCTAACTGCCAGGTTGACGTAGCAGGGGCACTTGATGGCCATATCACATTTGGGCATGGACCTGCATCCATCTATTGACCCAGTGCCACTTTTGTGGTAGCTTCATATTGACAATAGTCTGATGTCAGGTGACTGATGTGTCAGACTATTGGGGCATTGCCTGGACATCGTCTTGACTCGGGCATTGGTCATCCATACAAGTGTTGATACGACCGGAGGAAGGCTGGGGAGGATATGCGTCAACGAGTTTCTGTGAGCGATGAGGTGGAGGAGTATCTCAGGGACCTCATTCGGAAGCTGGGCCCGAACCAACGTCTCCCCAGCGAGTCAGAGCTGTGCGCTGAGACTGGTGCGGGGCGGTCCACCATCCGCGAAGTCATCAGAACTCTTGAGAAAGAGGGTTTATTGTTCAGACGCCAAGGGGTCGGTACATTCACTGTAGTAAACCACGGCCCGGTCATCGGGGGGCTTGAGGTCCTTCGGGGTATTCCAAAGATAGTTCGCGCGGCTGGACAGAAACCGAAGATCGTCTCAACTACCATCGCTGTGATCAACGACGTTAGCGACGAGATCCGTTCTGCACTCGGACTTGGAGATGAGACCCAGCAAGTTGTGTACGCCCGGCAGTTGTATCTGAGTGATGATGTCCCGATCATCCTAGGTGACAGCTTCGTCCCGGGTCGTTTATTCTCGGACCCGGTTGCCTTTTGCGCGCGTTTGAAAGACGCGGCGGAAAAGAGCCTATGCCTCTTCGAGGTGCTCGAGCGTTACAAGATCTTCGTCAAATACGCGGTCTCCGATGTAGAAGCGGTTGCCGCGCCTGAGCCCATAAGCGACCTCCTCGATGTGCCGCGCGGCCATCCGCTTCTACTGCTCAAAGAAGTACACTACTCCGGCCAGGGGAAGCCCGTCATTTACTCTCGAGACTTCATAGAGACGGCCCGATACCGGTGTGTCGTCGTGCGTAGGAAAATATGAGAGGCTGAGGTGGAGACATGTGACTTCGTACTTGGAAAAGGTTGATTTTCGTCTTCCAACCGGACTTGAGGGCCGGGACCAGTACCACATCTGTTGCAAGCCAGGAGACGTTGCTCCTGCAGTGCTTGTGCCGGGCGACCAGGGTCGCGTCGGGAAAATCGTGGCCATGCTGGATGGGGCCGAGAAGAAAGCGGAGAACCGAGGGATGATTACATATACCGGCACATACAAGGGGTGGCCTGTCTCGGTTACATCGACCGGCATGGGGGGGCCTTCCGCAGCGATCGCCTACGAGGAGCTCATAAACGTCGGCGCGAAGCTCTTAATCCGCGTCGGCAGCATGGCGGGCCTCCAGCCAGAGGTTCATGAGGGCGACGTAGTCATCGCTTACGCATGCGTCCGAGATGACGGCGCCTCCCAGTACTACGTCCAGCAGAACTACCCCGCGGTCGCTTCCCCAGATGTAGTCCAAGCTTTGGTTCAATCTGCCCGGGAGCTTTCAATTCCGGTGCACGTGGGAATCAACTGGAGCCACTCGTGTTTCTACAGTCGTTCTCCTGAATACTTTCAGGCGTGGGCTAGAAAGCGTGTCACGTCCATGGAAATGGAAGGAGCAGCCCTTTTCGTCGTGGGGGCGCTGAGGGGGGTTCATTGTGGCCTCATCGGGACGTGTTTCGCAAACAGAGGCCTGCAGTCGCAGCAAGATGTGGTCGACCTATCGGTTCCGCGCATTGACAGGGAGGTGATTGAGAGGGGGGTCAGGAACTCCATCAAGATCGCGTTGGAAGCTGTCGTGAAAGCGTACACTGGTGGTTTGATTTGTTAGAGGGAAGGCACTCTCCGCGGACAGTCCAGCTAAGGCGAAGACAGGGTCCTGGCGGACGAGGACGATCGAGAGCGCACGGGTTCGTTGTCTGCTACTCCTAAGAATCACCTCGGTAGGGCGCTAGGGGCTTTCGTTTCTTTTCACGAGACTGCTAAAGGCGCCGATGGTCGATCCTTTGCATCACGGGGACCCGGAGAATTCCGGCGCTCCTCCGCGCCGGATTCAGACGCGGCGCGTCGTAGGCGCTGTCACCGCGTCGTCGGTCGCCGGTCCCGCGATGGCAAGGCTCATCCATGGCGCTAGGCAGGCCCTCGGTGCTTAGGGGCAGCGCGAAGTTATGACGGTTTGCCGAGGTGGCCCTGAGGTGGTTCTAGGAGGTCGTGTGTCACACGGTTCTCTTCAAGTGCCTGGAATGACGAGGGATAACGAAGAATGACGAGGAGGTAGCCGGCGATGGGCATGAGAAGAACGGTGAAATGGCTTATCCTGGTTGTCATGTCCGTTATGCTCCTTGGAGTGACCTGCGGCGCGTACGGCGAGACCATCGTTACTATGACCAGCATGGCGGCGGCTCCATACAATGAAGCGTTGCCCAAGCTAGTTGAGATGTTCGAGAAACAGAACCCGGACATAAAGATCAAGGTCGAGTACTACCCGTTCACGCAATTGATGGAGATAACCGAGGTCAAGCTTGGGTCAAAAAGCTCAACGCCTGATGTCCTATTCGTGGATGGACCGCTGGTGGCTGCCTACACGTCCCGCGGCTATCTCTTGCCTCTAGACCAGTACTTCACGCAAAGCGAACAAAGCCAGTGGGTTGACGCTTCCCTAAAGGCTGCGAAAGCCGGTGGGAAGCTGATGACCGCGCCGCTTAACAACTCAACGCAAGTTCTTTTCTACAATAAGCGCATCTTCCGGGAAAACGGCATTGCGCCGCTGTCCAAGGACCCGAAAGACAGGCTCACGTGGGAGGAAGTGCTAGAACTAGCAAAGAAGCTCACCATCGACAAGAACAAGGACGGTATCCCTGAAGTTTGGGGTATATGCTTGAACCAAGTCAATAGGCCATATCAGTGCCTTGCCCTTCCGAACTCCCTCGGAGGAAAGGGCATAAGCGACGACGGTCTGAAATCACGGGGCTACATTGACTCACCGGAGTGGGTTAAGGCGTTCACCTTCTATCAAGACCTGTTCAACAAGTACAAGGTGGCCCCCAAGGGGATAACCACCGAAGAGACGGTCAACTACTTCACGAGTGGGCGCTTGGCGATGCTGGTGGCGGGCGAGTTCAACTACAAGACGCTCCAGAATACCCCCGGCCTTGAATGGGACTACGCGCCTCACCCGTACTTTGCCGGTGGGGTCGCGGCGACTCCTACAGGAAGCTGGCACCTGGGAATCAACAAATATACGAAGGTTCCCGATGCAGCGGCCAAGTGGGTGAAGTTCCTTACCACGGCGCCAGGGTGCGTGGAATGGTTCAAACTTGATGGCCATCTGCCGCCGAATAAGAACTCTCTTGCCTACATAGGTTCAGATCCTCGCTTCAGCAAGTGGCCGGACGACATCTACAGGCTGGGCACCTACGAGGCGCAGAACACCGCTGTTCCGCGCCCGCTCACTCCCGGATACCTGGAATGGGAACAGGTGCTCACGCAGGCAATTGAGGACATACGTAACGGGGCGGACGTCAAGAGCACGTTAAGCTCGGCCGCTGCAAGGATCGATAGCATGCTGTTGAAGTACAAATAGGAGGGTCCGAGACCGTTGGACGTTCCCGCATTATGCCGTCCCGGCTCATTCAAAGCCCGCAAAGCACTTGCTGGGGTGGCGCGAATTGACAGCTGCTAGGGGAGGTTCAACAGCCTCAGCCCCGGACACACACAGCGGACAAAGCTCCCATAAGGGGGCTTTGTCCGCCAGAGGTGATGAGTCTTGCAGAACATATCAAGGAAACTTGAGGCATTTTCGCCCTACTTGTTCCTCGCGCCGGCACTCGCAGGCCTGCTTGTTTTCAGACTGTTTCCGATAGCGAATGCGCTTGTCAGTAGCTTTCAGACCACCGGTTTCTCGGGGATAGGCAACGTACGCTGGGTGGGGCTTGAAAACTACAAGTTCCTGGTGCAGGATCCAACGTTCTGGCAATCGTTCAAGGCCACGCTTCTCTTTACTCTCGTAATAAACCCCGTGCAAATATGCGCTGCCCTCATCCTTGCGTTGCTCGTGAACAGGGACGGAAAGGCGATAAACGTATTTCGCACAATATTCTTCATGCCCGTGACTGTGTCCACGACAGTCGCGAGTGTGCTCTGGGGGTTAATGCTGAACCCGAACTCGGGTCTGATAAACTCCATGCTGGCTATGGTTGGGATAAGCCCCCAGCCGTTCTTGACCAGCTCTCGTCAGGCCATGTGGTCGATAGTTGCGTTGACGACATGGCGAGCGGCCGGATACTGGATGATCTTCATACTTGCCGGGCTTCAACAGGTGCCGACCAGCGTGTATGAGGCGTCCACCATAGATGGTGCCAACGGGCTGCAAACCTTCAGGTATATAACATTTCCTCTTTTGAAAAGAACGCTCACATTCGTCGTGGTGGCGGACACAAGCGCCAACTTCCTGCTTTTCGTCCCGATGTACCTACTGACAAAGGGCGGCCCGGCGATGTCAACTAACGTGCTGATGTACGAGGCCTTCCGAAATGCTTTCATATACGGAGACCGCGGCAAAGCCTGCGCGATCGTCGTCGTAATACTCCTCCTTGTCCTGCTGACCGTCGGACTGGAGTTTAGGCTACTGCGCTCTGAACAGTGAGGGGTGGAGACACGGTGGTCGAGAGAAAGGAACACAGGATCGGGCTATACGTCGTCCTCGTCTTGTTGAGCGTATTCGCATTGGTCCCCCTGATTTGGACCTTAGTCTCGTCGCTCCAGAGCGACCAGCAGATATTCGAGAATCTGATGCCATTCTCGTGGAGAGCATTCGTTCCCGTGCGCCCCACACTCAGTGCTTATCGTGCCCTGTTCGTTGAAAAGGGCTTCGGCAGGGTTCTGGTGAATTCGTTTGTTGTGTCGTTCGCGACCCTCATCGCTGGGGTCCTCATAAACGGCATGTGTGGGTTCGCGTTTGCAGTGTTCGGTTTCCGGGGCAAGAGTCTTCTCTTTTTCCTGGTATTGGTGTCATTCATGATACCTTTCGAGGCCATAGCCATACCTCTCTACCAGGTCGCCAACAGGTTGCGGCTGGTGGACACCTACTGGGCGCTCATTCTTCCCTCAGTCTCAAACGGCCTCGCCATATTCCTTTTCAGGCAATTCTTCATGGGCATTCCCAAGGACTACGTTGACGCCGGCCGAATCGACGGCGCATCCTGGTGGACTGTGTTTGCCAAGATTTACATGCCTCTGGCTAAGCCGGTCACGATCAGCGCGGCTTTGATCCTCTTTCTCTTCCAGTGGGAGTCGTTTCTGTGGCCGCTGATCGCAGCGCGCGACCCAAGGCTCACGGTCATTCAGGTGGCCATCGCACAGCTAAACCAGGAGAACCTCATGATGTGGAGCCAGATGTTTGCAGCGTCCGTCCTGGCGGTCGTCGTTCCTGTGGTCCTCATCCTCCCGTTGCAGCAATACTACGTGAGCGGTGTTACGGGCGCAGGGTTAAAGGAGTGAGCGAGTGAGCAGGTGCTGGGCGCTGAGTGGCACTGAGTGGGTAGGCAGCGCGGTTGCGTCAGCAGCGCCCGATCCTGACCTGCTCGGAGGGCGCTGGGAGGCCAGTCTGTGAAGGCCAGACCTATGGTTGATAATGTGTTGTAGCCCCGGCGGCGTGTACCGCTCCCGGGGCGATATCTTCTACCGGTCACCGCTTTCCAAGCCACGCCTTCTTAGCCGCTTCAGAAAACTCTTGGGGAAAGAAGGATTTTCAGAGCCGACATCGAAAAACAAGGAATAGAATATTAGTAGCATTAATGGCATTAAGGTGATGACGACGCGTTGAAAGCTGATGTGAAGCTTCCGCATTACCTGAGGATCAAAACTGATCTGCAGAACCGCATCCTGTCCGGGGATCTCGCACCGGGCGAGCGTCTTCCCTCTGAGGCCGAGCTGAGCCAGGAGTTCGGGGTCAGCATATCCACCATCAAGAGGGCCGTCGCCGCTCTGGTGTCGGACCACCTCCTTGACCGGACGCCCGGCCGCGGCACCTTCGTCACGAGACCCCAGAGCGCTGGCACGGAGGTGCCTTTGCGTAGCTTCCAGGAGGAAACGAGGGCCCGCGGCCTCATGCCAGGCTCCAAGCTGCTGACCTGGCAAGTCATTCAGGCGCACGGCGAGCTTGCCTGGCAACTCGACCTGCCGGAGAGCAGCGAGGTCTACTTCATTCGGAGCCTGAAAATGGCCGAATCCGTGCCCGTGGCGCTCGAGGAAGCTTACGTTCCGTGCGCCTTTTGTCCCGACCTTCTTCAGCAAGACCTCGAGGTCTACCCGATCGAACGATTGCTTGAGGACCGGTACCGCCTGGCGATCCTGAAGGCTTCTGAGTACATCCAGGCGCGCCTAGCGACTCCGGAGGAGGCCACCCTGCTCGGTGCCCAGGGTGAACAGCTTGTTCTTCTTGTGGCAGACAGGACGGTTGAAGGTGTCGGGCGGCAGAGGGTGGAGTACGTCCGGACCCTGTACCGCGCCGACAGGTACATCCTCCGCTTTCAGTTGCGGCGGTTTGCTGGAGCTTCCGACGAAAGAGGCGAGCTTGCTTGAGTAACGACCCTTGCCAATCGATATCCATCGGCGTGGACAGCGGCGGCACGAAGACTGTCGGCTGTGTGATATCGTCAGACGGGGCGGTCCTCGGCCTCGGCTACGGCGGGCCGACCAATACGCTCTTTGTCCCGGACCGTGATGCGAGGCATGCGGTCAGGGAGGCGGTCCTGGGCGCCCTTAGCCGCTGCGGTCTGACCGGCGGGGGCGGCAGCCAGGAAGCATTCCCGCAGGTGCGGGTGGTCTATCTCTCGGCTCCTGGCTTTCCGGCCGACAGCGCAGAGAGGGCCTTGAGGCCCGTGGTCCCGGAGGCGAAGATCGTCGTGGAATCCGACGCCTATGCTGCATTCCGCGGGGCCTTGCCCCAGGGAGACGGGGTTGTGGTCCTATCTGGCACCGGTTCATTTGCCTGCGGTCGGTGGCGTGGCCGCTGGGTCACGACCGGAGGCTGGGGGCCGCTCGTGGGCGATGAGGGCAGCGGTTACTGGATCGGCGTTGAGGCCTTGAAGGCGGTCGCGCGTGCAGTGGATGGCCGCGGGCCCGCGACTCAGCTGCGGGATATCTTCCGGCGCGCTTTACACTATTCGTTCGACAAGGAGCTGCGCCACTTCATATACAGCAACGAGCTGAACAGGCAACGCATCGCCGGCCTGACTCTCCTTGTGACCCAGGCCGCGAAGGATGGCGACCAGGTCGCTCGCGACATCTTGGAACGTGCCGGAAAAGAGCTGGCTGTCCTCGGGTGCAGCCTGGTCGCGTGCTTGCGAGCGGAGAAGGAGCCTTGTGCGATCTCGGCCACGGGTGGAGTGATGAGGCCCGGCTCAGTCGTGTTGGAGGCATTTCGCTCCGAAGTCGAACGCATGATGCCCCTGGCACGGTATGTCCCAGCCCGCTTCCAGCCATGGGTGGGCGCGGCCCTCCGCGCTCTCGAGCTTGACGGGGTGAAGATCACCGACGGCCACCTCGCGAGGCTGGAACAATCGATTGTCTGCCCGGTCGAGCTGCAGCCTGCGACGCCTCTCAAACAAGGCATTGCGCCGTGACACCTCGTCGTGTGGTCTGGTGGCGCTCTGCGAGGTTCTGCGAGAGAGTGTGTCGCGCGAGCGGCATTGCGTGAGGTCATAGGGCCTCCCGAATCGGGCGTGGCCGAAGACCAGGTGGGGGCCGGAAAGGGGGAGCTCATAGCCTATGCTGCGGGAACGGTATTCCTCGGCCCTAAGAGAGGTGCTGAGCAAGATCGACGAAACCCAGGGTCCGGCCGTAGACGCGGCCGCCTCCCTAATCGTGGAGTCCGTGGTGAACGGGGGCACGTGGAACCTCTACGATACGGGGCACATGTTGATGACGGAGGCTGTTGGGCGCGCGGGTGGCTTGATGATGGTGAGCCCCATCCGTGTCGAGGTGAGGGTGGACCACGAGTCCAGGCCGCGTGCGATCCCCCCGAACCCGAAACGGCTCTTTCTCGACCAGATCCGGGACCTCCCCGAGTACATTCTCACGCGGGCCCAGTTGGACGCGGGGGATGTCCTAATGATCGGCTCCGTATCGGGCGTCGCCGTGTTGCCGGTCGAGCTTGCCTTAAGGGCGCGGCTGATGGGCGTCAAGACCATAGGGCTCACCTCGGTGGGCGCGTCCGCGCGCATGACTCCGCAGCACCAGAGCGGACGCCGTCTTTACGAGGTGGTGGACCTCGTGCTAGACCAGTGCGTTCCGTACGGGGATGCCGTGGTGGAAGTGGACGCGCTCGGGGGCGAGCGGATCTGTCCCGTGTCGGGCATCGCAGCCTCGTACCTCATGTGGGAGCTGCAGGCCACGGTGATCGAGCGGCTGGTCGAGCGCGGCCTGCGCCCGAGCATATACAGGAGCAATCACCTCCCTGGGGCCGATGAGTTCAATGCAACCATGCGTCGCCAGTACCTGAGGCAGGGGTACTAAGCTTCCATTTGGGTGGGAGAGACGAGATGGCCTGGTACGGTAAAGATGCCATCGACTTCGAACTCGAGTCGGGTTCCGCGTCCATTGCGCGGCTCTCGGTGAACGGGAGACCACTCCTGGCAAAGCCCGCTCTCAAGCCGGGGGAAATACCTTTCCTTGAGGTCGTTCTCGTAGCCGAGGGCCGGAAGATTCGCCTGTGCCCGCATGGCGTTCGCGTTGTCTCAAGCGGGCTCGGGCCTCGCTCCCCGCGTGTCGGGCAGCCGCAGGCGCACGGGGCGGAGATGTGGGACCCGGCCGCGGAAGGCGCACCATCGCCAACATCGACAGGCCACCCCCGAGGCTCGTGCCGGTGCTCGCAGGAGAGGGTACACGCGGTGGAGGTGGAGTTCAACGAGTGCGTGACGGTGCCCTCGGCTTCCCCAGCTTCCGGGGTTTGTGCAGTTCCCGGGGTTCCTACAGCTTCCCCGGCTCATCGCGATGTTGATCTTTCCGGGGCTGCTTCCGGCAGGCAGGCGGGCCTCCAGACCTGGCCTGTGAGCGGGCGCTACTGGCTGGATCTCAGCGACGACGGCACGTTCAGCTGGGGGCTCGTCCTTGCGAACGGGGCCGGCGCCGCGGTCCGTGAGATCCTTTACCCGCGCCTGGGTCCCGTCCGGTTGCCAGGCACGCCGGATCTGCTCTATCCGCATCATGCGGGCGAGAAGGTCCATGACGTTCCCGCCAGTCTTTCTAGCGACCGCTACCTCGGATTCGGGCGCGCTCAGAGCGTCCCGACCTCCTACGGGTACGCCCGGGAGATCAACTACTGCGGCCTTGCTTCAATGACGTGGATGGACCTCACGGACGGTGACATCGGGCTGTACGTCGCCTCATACGACCCGTCGTTCCCCGTCACCGGGCTGCGCGTGGAGACCGGCGGACCGCGCGATCCGTGGGTTGCGCTGGCCTTCCGGAAGTACGTGGATATCGAGCCCGGAGGCGCGTATGAGGCGAACCCTGTCGTGTGGCGCGTCCATTCGGGGGACTGGCACGAGGCGGCGATGGAGTACCGTGGCTGGTTCGACCGTGTGGTCGAGCAGGAGGAACAACCGGCCGACCTCGCGAGGGAAGTGGTGATCACCACCCACTACCAGTTCCGGCGCCACGAGGGCATAACGCACCGGTTCGCGGACATCCCCGCTCTGTTTGACCGCGACAGGGCCGAGTTCCGGAGCCGTCACTTCTTCATCGCAGGCTGGAATCACTTGGGGTTCGACAGTCACTATCCTGACTACAATCCCGACCTGGAGCTCGGGACGCCGCTCAAGCTCTACGAAGGGGTCCGTTACGTCCAGGAGTCGGGCGGCTTCACCACGTTCTACATCAACAGCCGCATCATGGACCAGCACTCCGAGTACCTGCCGTCCCTGGGTGAACGCTGGCTTTTGCGCGACGAGAAGGGGGAGCCGATCCCCGAAAGATACGGCCCGGCGGAGACGGTGGTGTTGTGCCCGTCGTGCCCGGAGTGGCGCTCTTATCTGGAGGAATTCGCCGTCTGGATGTGCCAGGCATACGGGGCTAGGGGGATCTACTTCGACCAGTTGGGCTCAGCCACGCCTCTGCCGTGCTACGCCTCTCATGCTCATAGTCCAGTGCAGGGCTCCTCAGGATTCAACATGGCCTATGTAGACCTGATCGAGCGGACGACGCGAAGGCTGCGGGAACTTCGTCCGGACGCGTTCCTCATGATCGAGAACTGCGGCGACATATACAGCAGCCGCGTATTCGCCAACGTGGCCTGGAACGGCGAGCGGTACGACGAATTCTTCAATCTCTACAAGTTCACCTTCCCGGAGCACACCCTCATCAATATGGTCAATCCCCGCAACGTTGAAGACCCCGCCCTGCAGGAAGAGCTGTTCTACCGCGATTTGGACCGTGCGTTCGTCCTGGGCAGCATCTTCTGGGTCGAGGCCGATCACTTTGAAACCCGCGTCCGCGATGCGAGGGTGCGCTCGCGCATGCTTCGTTCTCTAAAGGACGCGATCCGCGTGAGAGAGGCCGCGGCACCGTACTTGGCGGGCGCGAGGTTCATGGACGACCTCGGGTTGCGAATCCCAGCCGGGCTCAAGGCGAGCAGGTGGAAGGGGACGCACGACGACCTCGTCCTCGTCGTGAACCGGGGCAAGCGGGCGGATCTTGTTGTCACCGTTACAGCGCCAACTAAAGCTGAGGTGGAGACGGATGAGCCAGAGCCGGGCGCGCGGGCGCCCAGCCCGAAGGTAGAGGTATACCGGACCGATTCGGGGGCCTGCGGCTGGCAGCGCGAAGTCATTCGAGCGGGCGATTACGGATGGCTGTTCCCCGTCCCGGCGGCAGAATACTCGGTGTTTCGTTGGGATGTGGACGGAAAGGGGGAGGAGTGATCGTGCCTGCAGTGCAGCGCAAGCGGCGTTCGTTGCGGTGGCGCGAGCAATGGGAGGCGTGGCTGTTTCTCGCCCCGAACCTCGCGGGATTTCTCGTGTTCACTGTGTTTGCGGTGGTCTTCTCCCTGTGGATCAGCCTTCACGAGTGGGACCTATTCAACCCTCCCGTGTTCGTCGGGCTTGCCAACTACGCGAAGCTCCTCACCCAGGATGAGAGCTTTAGGCGCGCCCTCCGGAACACGGTTTACTTCACGTTAGGCATCGTTCCCCTAGGCACGGCAGTCTCTCTCGTGCTGGCGCTCTTGGTAAACAGGGCTGTGAAAGGAATGACCTTTTTCCGCACCGCCCTCTACCTCCCGTCGGTAAGCTCGACCATCGCCATCGGCATAGTCTGGGTGTGGCTTCTCGACCCCCAGTTCGGACTCGTCAACTGGTTTCTCAGGACTATCGGCATAGCCCACCCTCCGGACTGGCTCAACTCCACCACATGGGCTAAGCCAGCGCTAATCCTGATGGATGTGTGGAAGTCAGCCGGCTACTACATGGTGATCTTCCTAGCGGGCCTGCAGGGCATTCCGGAACAGCTTTACGAGGCCGCGCTCATCGACGGTGCCACTCCATGGAGGAAGTTCTGGAGCATCACGCTCCCCCTGCTTTCTCCGACGATCTTCTTCGTGCTCGTCATGCGCATCATCGGCGTCTTCAACATGTTTGAGCTTCCGTACATCATGACCCGGGGCGGGCCGGCAGGGTCAACGGAGAGCATGGTGTTCTACATTTACAAGAACGCGTTCGAGTGGTTCCAGATGGGCTATGCCGCGGCTATAGCTTGGGTTCTTTTCCTCATCATATTCGCCGTGACGTACGTGCAGTTCCGCTATCAGGGGAGGTGGGTGACGTATGACTGACGCTACCCGGACCGGCAGCATCTCAACGGCTCCAACGGTGAGGCGTACAGCCATGCGTAAGGCCACCCGGGAACGGCTGGGGAAGGCGGCGACCTACCTTATCTTGAGCGTCTTGTGCGTCGCCACCGTCCTGCCGTTCCTGTGGACGATCTCCTCATCGTTGAAAGGACCCGGGGAGGTGTTCGACTACCCACCCCGGTGGATTCCCCATCCCGCGCACTGGGAGAACTTCACGACGGCCTGGAACCGCGTGCCCTTTGGGCGCTTCCTTCTCAACTCCACTTTCATCGCCTGTTCTGTTGTGTTCTTGCGTCTTCTGACCTCGTCCCTCGCGGCATACGCCTTCGCGCGGATGCGCTTCCCGGGGCGGGATGCCATGTTCATGCTCTATCTCGGAACGTTGATGATCCCGGGGCAGGTGACTATCATCCCCAGGTTCATCCTTATTCGCTACCTCCATTGGCTCGACACGTACACCGCGATGATCCTGCCAGGGGCTTTTTCGGCCTTCGGGACCTTCCTGCTGCGCCAGTTCTTCCTGACCCTTCCGTACGAACTTGAGGACGCAGCGCGAATCGACGGATGCAGCCGCCTTGGGGTGTACTGGCACATCATTCTGCCGCTTTCCCGGCCGGCCCTTGTCGCTCTCGGGATTTTCACGTTCGAGGGCGAGTGGAACTCATTCCTGTGGCCGCTCATCGTGGCGAACAACCCTCTGAAGATGCCCGTTCAGGTGGGGCTCGCCTTTTTCAGAGGAATGTACTCCACCGAGTGGGAGATCATGTTGGCAGGCACTTTGATCGCTCTCATCCCGACGTTGATTGTGTTTGCCGCCGGCCAACGCTACTTCACGAAGGGGATCGCCCTTTCCGGCTTGGGAGGCCGTTAGGTGATGGCGGGCGCGCCGCTGCCGGGTGTTGCAAGGTGGGTGCCCAGCGCGGCCGGGTCCGGCCGCGGGAGGGGGAGAGTACTGCTACGAAGCTGAGAGCGCGGGAAGAACGAGAGGGGGGATGTGCCAGGCAGGGCAGGCGTCAGACCGTCGGGTCCGCTGCACGGGCCTATTCCACGGGGCTGACGAGGCTATGAGAGGGCCGTACGAATGTGCGACTGTCGTCTACAGCGTTCTCAGGGCGGGAGAGTCTGAATTCCACTCAGAAGGAGGGCACGATTTATGCGAGTCAGGAGGTTTCTCGTTGGGGTCATGGCCCTTGTGCTGCTGCTGGGCATCGCAGTGACGCCGTGCGCTGCTGCCAAGACGAAAGTACGGGTCTCGACGTGGTGGAGCTTCGAGACAGGGAGTCCTCTAGACGCACTCAAGGCGGCCTTTGAAGCGGCGCATCCTGATATCGAGATCGAGTACCTGCAAATCCCCTCCTCGGAATACTATACGAAGGTCCTAACGATGATCGCCGGGGGCACGCCGCCGGATGTCGCCATGCTGGGCATGGATAAGCTTGGCTCGTGGGTCCCCCGCGGCGCGCTACAGGAGCTCACCCCCTATATCAAAGAGGCAGGGTACGACCTGAACGCGCTGTTTCCTGCGGTGCGCAAGGCTATCGAGTTCCGGGGCGGCATCTACGCCCTGCCGCGGGACGTGACCACGAGCGTCGTGGCGTACAACAAGACCCTCTTCGACCAGGCTGGTGTCGCCTATCCGAAGGCCGGCTGGACGCGACAAGACTTCCTGCGTACAGCGAGGGCTTTGACGAAAGTGGAAGGCGGCCGCACCACGGTATTCGGGTATGCCTTTGACACCTTCGCCGACGGCTTCGTCGACTGGCTCTTCACGAACGGGGCGAACTTCATCAACGCCGAGGCTAATCGCGACGCGCTGCACGAGCCCAAGGCGGTGGAGGTCCTGAAGTTCCTCCAGGGCATGGTCAAGGAAGGCATAGCTCCTTCTCCGAGCCAAGCTGAGGCCTTCAAGTACGCCTCGAGCGCGTTCGCGATTCAGAAGACCGCCATGTACGTGGCCACGGTCGGATGGGCCAACTCCTTTGCCAAGGACCCGAACCTCAACTGGGATGTGGCCCCGATGCCGGTCTGGGCCGCAGGCATGGAGCCGGCATGCCGGTTGTGGGTGAACTTCTGGACGCTGCCGAAGGGCTCCACGCACCCGAAGGAAGCCTTCAAGGTGATGGCGTTCTTCGCGGGGCCGGAGGGTCAGAAGATCGTCGGCGAAACGCGCATGGGCATTCCCGCCATCCAGAGCGTCGCGTACGGCCCTGCGTTCCTCGGTCTTCCCGGGGCGCCTGAGCACCGGCAGGTATTCCTGGACGTCATGGAGAATGCAAAACCGTTCCCGCTATTCCCGGAGAGCGACCAGTACTTCACCGTCATGAGGCGTGAGCTGGACCAGGTGTGGGCGGGTCAGCGGTCGGTGGAAGAGGCAGTTGCGGCTATCGACGAGCAGACACGTTCACTCTTCAACAAATAGGACAGTCTACTTGTCTACCCAGGCTTCGTGTGAATGGGGCAGGAGAGCGCCGCCCCGGGCGTTCTCCTGCTCGACCGTGCCTGCAGAAGGATTGGAGGATCACGCGAGTGCACCAGTGTCGGTCGAACACGAGTGACGCGTCCAGGATGAGTCGGTCCGAGTTGCGCATAGGCGTGATCACGGACATTCATGCTGGGCCCGACCACGGCTCGCAGCTTGGAAGCTACGCGTTCGTGCTCCTAGAGGGCTTTATGCGCGAGATGGAGGAATTCGGGCCGGACCTGGTCGTGGATCTCGGAGACCGGGTCAACAACGTGGGCCCTGTTGAGGATGCGCTTGTCCTCCGCGAACTGGTTGAGAAGACGCGTTCGCTGCGTCATGCCCAGCGTCGCGTAAGTCATGTGAGGTACGTGCCCGGTAATCACGACTTGGTCCATCTTAGCCTGGAGGATAACGAAGAGATCACTTTGCAATCTCAGAGGAACCGGCTCGAGGTGTGGCAAGGGTGGCCCGTGCTCTTTCTCAACACCGAGGCGGCGGAGCCTGACGTAGAGGGCCTGCTGACGGAAGTCCCACACACCAGTCGCAGTGTGCTTGTGGTGTTCAGCCACCGCCCGCTTGTGCCAGTACCTTTGGCTCGTAACCCGCTATTCCCTCCTGGTGAGCCCCAGAATCCTCCCTGGGGTCCGGCTCTTGTGGACGAGCTCGTCGAACTGGGCTGGACCCCCTTCTGCGTCAATGGGCATCTTCATTGGAACCACGTGCTCGTGGGGCGAGCATCGACCCACATTACTGTGGGCTCGCTCGTTGAGGCGTGGGAGTGCGCGGGAAGGCCGTCTGGGTCGTTCGCCGAGGTTGTGGTGACGCCCGTTGGGAGAGAGGTTGCGATAGAAGTGCACGTTATGGGGAGGTTGGCGTGCCATTACAGGTTCGAGGTTCGCGAGGAAGTGCGCCCGGGCGCGGATCAGGGGGCGTAGGACGAGGTGTGAGCGGAGGCCCTTCGGCACTGTAGTGCGGCTTCCCCCGTGCCACGCGGCCACTAAGCCCCGGCTATGAGAAATCCATGTTTGCCAGGAGATGAAAAGCGTGAAACCGACGATCTACGTTACCCGGAGGATCCCCCAAGCAGGGCTGGACGTCCTCGCGACGGCGTTCGAGATCGAAGTAAACCCGCGCGATAGGGTCGCGACCAGAGAGGAACTCATTGCGGGAGTGAAGGGGAAGGACGCTCTCCTTTGCCTGCTGACCGACAAGGTCGACGCTGCTGTCATGGACGCTGCCGGCCCGCGCCTCAAAGTCATCGCGAACTACGCAGTTGGGTTCGACAACGTGGATGTGGGTGCGGCCACGGTGCGCGGGATCTCTGTGACGAACACACCCGGCGTGCTCACAGATACCACCGCCGACCTGGCGTTTGCGTTGCTCATGGCGACCGCGAGGCGCGTGGTCGAGGCGGACAGATTCATGAGGGCGGGCGAGTACAAGGGCTGGGGCCCCATGCTCTTCCTGGGCCAGGATATCCATCATAAGACCCTGGGCATAGTCGGGCTCGGGAGGATCGGTCAAGCTGTGGCTGAGAGAGCGGCCGGGTTTCACATGAGGATACTCTACACCAGTTCCGGCCGAGCGCGTGCGCCCAAGGAGGTCGAGAGGAGGTGCAACGCCGAGCACCGCGAGCTAGCGGACCTGCTCAGGGAGTCGGACTTTATCTCCCTCCACGTGCCGCTTACGGAGTCTACGTATCACCTCATTAGCGACGAGGAATTCGACCTCATGAAGAGGACGGCGATACTTGTCAATACGTCGCGCGGCCCTGTCGTGGACGAGAAGGCGCTCGTGCGCGCGCTCAAGGCTGGGAAGATCGCGGGTGCGGGGCTCGACGTGTACGAGCGTGAGCCGGAGTGCGAGCCGGAGTTGAGAGAGCTGGATAACGTGGTCATGGTGCCGCATATCGCGAGCGCGTCCGTGGAAACCAGGACCAAGATGGCGACTATGGCGGCCCAGAACGCCGTCGCTGTGATTCGTGGCGAGATCCCGCCGAATCTCGTGAATCCAGAAGTGTGGAAGAAAAGGGCGCGGTGATGTTGCATGTGGGTTGTGAAGGATGAGGTTGCTGAGAGCATAGCGCGGGGGGAGCCGGTGGTCGCGTTCGAGTCGACGGTGCTTACCCACGGGTTGCCCTATCCCCAGAGCAGGGAGCTGGCCCTCGATGTCGAGAAGATCGTTCGCCTTCGAGGGTGTGTGCCTGCGACGATAGGCATTATTGATGGCGTGATCCACGTCGGAATGACCGAGGTCGAGATCGACCGCCTGTCCGGCGACAGGACCGCGTGCAAGGCTGCGGCCTTTGATGTAGCCATGGTGGTCGCAAGGCGGCGGTCGGCGGGCACGACGGTGTCGGCGACGCTGGCGATAGCGGAGCGTGCGGGCATCCGTGTGTTCGCGACCGGCGGGATCGGCGGTGTCCACAGGGGTTTTGCCGAGCTGCACGATGTATCCCACGACATTCACGCGCTCGCACGCTCAAACGTGGTTACGGTGAGCGCAGGGGCAAAAGCGATCCTGGATCTCCCGCGGACCCTTGAATACCTCGAGACCACGGGAGTCTGCGTGGTCGGGTACCAAACCGCCACTTTCCCTGCTTTCTATTATCGCGATTCAGGCCTGGCTTTGAACCACACGGCGGAGACGGCAGAGGATGTGGCGCGCGCCTTCGTTGTGAGGCGGGACCTCGGCCTGCCCGGAGGGCTGCTCGTGGTGGTGCCCGTGCCCGCAGAGGACGAGCTGCCGCGCGCGGTCGTGGACCGTGCCATAGAAAGGGCGCTTGCTGAGGCCGATGAACGCGGGATCCGCGGCAAAGAGCTGACGCCGTTTCTGTTGGCCCGCCTCGCGGAGATCACCGGCGGCCGCTCGGTCGAGACGAATCGCTCCCTGCTTAAGAACAACGCCAGGGTGGCGGCGGAGATCGCCGTGGCGATCTCTAGCCTCATGTTGGGTCCCGTTTGACGGACGTCCTCATGCCCCGATGTAGCGGGCTTGAAGCGACACGTTTCATCAAGGCGGAGCTCCCCGAAGCAAGCATTCTTGCGCGTTCCAAACGAGATATCCGTCCGCTGTTACTGCTCTGCTCTTTGCGATGATTCTGGTAGTCACAAGGGATTGCATGGCTGGCACGAAATGACCGTGGGAACGTGCCGGCGGCAGCCGGCGAGCTCCGCGGGGACGCGAGGCGGCTCGCATGCCGCCCGCCGTGCCGGGAGGCTAGGAGACCCTCATCAGACGCGAGCCCGCGCAATGTGAGTCGCGCGGGGGCGGGTTGGGCCAGCCCGAGCCCGGGGTGGGCCGGCCGGCGGTGCAGTGCGCTGCGGACAGGGCGGGATTGGTGGCGCTGGACGGCTCCCGGGCGGCGGGATGCCGGAGGGGGCGGCCGCTGTCCCTGCCCGCATGAACGTGACTCGGGGCTCGTGCGTCTCGAAGCGACCAACGAAGCAACCAACAATGCCTATGGTAAGGCATCAATGACCCTCTTGACGGCCTCCACGGCTAGCTTCGGGCTCGTCATCACCGGGACCCTCACCCGCCCGGCGAGCTTCGGCGCAAACCGAGCCATGGATACCTGGGCAAGCACGATCACGTCCACGTCTTTGGCCAAGTCTTCAACGCACACGGTTAATAGCCTGTCGTGTTCCTCGGGATTCCCCGCGGACAATGCCATAGATGCCGTCGTCTTTGACGACACCCAGCCCGAACCGGGGATCGAAGTTGTCGAACGCGTTGTGGAGCGGGGACGCAGTGGGGTGATAGACGGAATCGTCGGTCTGGGCGGGGGGAGCTCCCTGGACGCTGCGAAGATGGCTTCGATCCTGCTAAGGTTCGGCGGGAATCTTCGTGATTACCTCGGCGAGAACCAAGTGCAGGGACGGGGCTTACCCATGGTACTGATTCCAACAACCGCCGGAACGGGGTCTGAATCGACGCCCAATGCACTGTTCGTCGTTGACGGGGAAAAGCAGGCCGTGGTCAGCAGGCACCTTCTGCCTGAGGCCGCCATCATTGATCCCGCCCTTACGCTGAGCGCGCCGCCGTCGATCACGGCTTCGGCTGGTGTGGATGCCTTGGTTCACGCATGTGAGACGTACACATCGCTTGGATCCACGCCGCTGTCAGAGATGTACTCGCTCCGCGCGGTGGAACTCATTGCGAGCTCGATCAGGACGGCGGTGTGGCACGGCTCGGACTTGAAGGCCCGTACCGATATGGCGCTGGGAAGCTTTCTTGCTGGAGTCGCCATCACAAATGCCGGGACAGGAGCTGTCCACGCCCTTGCATATCCTCTCGGTGGGAAGTACCGGGTCGCCCACGGCGTATCTAACTCGCTGATGTTCCCTTACGTTGCGGAGTACAATGTGGTATCGAATCTCACCAAATTCGCCATCCTTGCAAAGGCCCTCGGCGAGAGAGTCGAAGGACTCTCCATTCGCGACGCGGCGCTCTCCTTCGTGAACGGTGTGAAGGCAATCATTCGAGACGTGAGGCTTCCCGAGACTCTTGCGGAGGTGGGGATAGGTCCGTCGGACATCCCGCACCTTGTCGAAGTCGCGTCACGGCAGACCCGCTTGCTCAAGAACAACCCTCGACTTCTCACGCGTGATGACATCGAAGCCATATACCGGAGGGCTTTGGGGCTCTGACAACGGCCCTCTCACTTGCGGCGCCGGCTTCGTTACTCGGTCCGAAGACCGGGAAGAAGCGGGTGGACGGTAGCCGCGTCGCCCGTGTCGCCGAAGCCGACAGCCGCTGGTGAGGTCCAGCGCCCGTCACCTGCATGCTCACCCCAGAAAGCACCTCATGCGGACCTTCCCCACTGTTGCACCGATTGGCCTCGTGAGTGACATCCCCCGCGAATCGCACTGGCTCGAGATGCCATGCCCCTGCACCGGCATGCGTTGGCACACTTGCTCCTCGCAGGACGCCCAGGGGTGAGGCATTTGTCCCTAAGGCAGAAGAAAATTTTCTTCGCATGAACAGAAGGAGTTTGCGCGCAGGCGTGGAATAGTTGTCAGCGAGAGCAAAGAGGCCGTGATGACATGATATCTGACCGCTGGACCGAGCATGTAGGAGAGTTTCGTAGAGGCCAGCCAACGCACACCGCAACGATGAGTGGCGGGCGGCTGAAACTATCATTCACGAGAGGATCCGGGGAACAACTGGTTCCACGCATGATGGGTGGCGAAGAACGGTAATGGAAGGCGTCAACAAGGATTCCGCGAATTTGCTGGGCTGCACAGCCCGACTCCGTGAGATGAAGGCGTCGCTGAGAAATGCCGAGGAGCAGGTCGCCAACTATATCCTGCTGCATCATGGAGAGATCATCAACCTCACCATCACGGAACTCGCTGAGCAGGCCGGGGTCAGCGAGGCGACGGTCGTCCGAATGTGCCAGAAACTAGGGTACAAGGGGTTTCAGGAGCTTAAGATCGCGCTTGCCTTGGAACTCGTCAAACCTGTCCAGGCGATTCACGAGGAGATTCACGAGGATGACGAGGTAGACCAAGCCGTGGAGAAGGTGTTCCGGGGGAACATGTTCGCGATAGAGAATACCCTGAGGGTGCTCTCCATGGGGGAAATGAAGAAGGCTGTCGACGCCTTGGCGAACGCCCGCAAGATCGAGATCTACGGGGTCGGCGGGTCTGGTCCGGTGGCGAGGGACGCTGCCCACAAGCTCATGAAAACGGGCATTCCGTGTGTGGCCTATGACGATCCCCACATGCAGATAATGTCCGCCAGCTTGCTCGGGCCGGGATGTGTCGCCATCGGGATCTCTCACTCCGGTAGCAGCAAAGACATCGTGGAGGCGCTCAGCGTAGCAAAGGCGGCCGGCGCGACAACTATCTCCATATCGAACTACGCCAAGTCGCCCATAGACAAAGTGTCTGATATCAAGCTGGCGACCGCGTCTAAGGAGACGAGTTACAGAACAGAGGGCACGGCATCCCGCATCGCTCAACTGTGTATAATCGACGCGCTGTTCGTCGGGGTTGGGCTGAAGCGCACCGGCGACATCGTGGAGAACATCCAGAAAACGCGGAGGGCAGTGGTCATCAAGCACTACTGATCCGGCAGCAACGTTTGATCCGCCAACGGCATTGAAGGCAGATAGAACGTCGAGGGAGGGCCGAACGGTGGGGCTCAGCCGCGCGGCTGGACCGCGAGGCCGGACGGCGCGGCCGGGGCGCGGGGCAGAGCCGTGACGCCCAGGTGCCATGCGAAGCGCAGGTGGGTGACGGGGCCTCACACCGGCCCGTAATGAAAGAAGGGAAAGAAGGGAGAGTTTGTGGCCGCTCGACGCCAGCCGTTTAACACTTGTCTCAACTTGATCGACATCGACGGAGCGCTGGCCCCGGAAAGCGTAAAGGTGGTCCGCCGGCTCAGCGACATGAGAGGGATGTACCAAGACCAGGACGCAGTCCGGCGCCTCCTGGATGAGGGTGACCCGCTGATCTATGTCGTGTACAACGTAGACGTTCCGGAAGAAGCTGGTGAGCTCCAGCACTGCACGAGCATAGTCTACCCCGGGCACGTAGGCGACGAGTTCTTCATGACCAAAGGGCATTTCCATTCGAAGGCCGGCACCGCCGAGATCTACCTCACGCTCCGGGGCAAGGGCGTCCTCCTCATGCAGACGGAAGATGGGGCCACGGCCACCCTGGATATGTTTCCGGGTTCGGTGTCGTACATCCCGCCCTACTGGGCGCACAGGTCCATCAACGTGGGTGACGAGCCCCTCGTGTTCTTCGCCGTATATCCTGGGGACGCCGGTCACAACTACGGCGCGATCGAGGACAAAGGGTTCGCCAAGATCGTCCTGGCGCGAGGTGGCAGGCCTGCGATTGTGGACAATCCGAGATACGACGACCGTCGGTGAAGGTACGACCGTCGGGCGTGCGATTCTTCTCCTTGTTCAAGCTCAACGGTCCGGCGGAACGGGCCCTGCGGGAGGTGTTCCAGGTGTTTAGCGGGGGATACCTCGGAAAGGTACTGCGGGTCGACCTTTCCTCACGAACGTGGCGGTCTGAGCCCATCGATCCCTGCATTCAGCGCAAGTATCTCGGAGGCCGGGGCGTCGCGGCCCGGTACTACCTCGGAGAGATCCCCGGTAGGATCGATCCTGGTGACCCGGCGAACAAGCTCTTCTTCTTCACTGGCCCGCTCACCGGCACCCAGGTTCCCGCGAGCGGCAAGTTCCAGTGCGCCACCGTGTCCCCGGAGACCGGCCGTTACCTTTGTTCGAATTCTAGCGGGAACTTCGGTCCCAACCTGAAGTTTTCGGGATACGACGGTCTCATCATCGAGGGCAGGGCGAGCAGCCCGGTGTACATCTGGATCTCCGATGGACAGGTGGAGATAAGGGACGCCGCGCCGCTGTGGGGGCTGAAGGTAAGCGAGACCGTGGAGCGCCTCAGGGAGATGACCGGGGACGGGAAGATCAGCACCATGGTCGCCGGACCCGCCGCGGAGCGCGGTGTAAGATTCAGCTCCATTCAGGTGGATGGACGTAGCTTCGGCCGCGGTGGGGCAGGGGCGGTGATGGCCAGCAAGAACGTGAAGGCGGTCGTGGCACACGGCAGCGCCCCCGTGAAAGTGGCCGACCCGGGATCGCTCTCGGAGGCGGTCAAGGAGGCCATAAAGCACGCTCGCGAAACGAAGGCCCTGCATACAAAGTTCGGCACAGCCCAGTATACGGAGGTACTGAACACTCTGGGCTGCTATCCCACGCGTAACTTTCAGACCGCCGTGTTCGACGGCATATCAACGATTTCAGCGGACTACATGGCGAAGCACTACAAGGTCAGGAGTGTGGCATGTTTCCGCTGCCCGGTGGCGTGCGCCCAGCTGTGCGAGGTGAAGGAGGGCAAGTACGCCGGCATGCGGAGCGACCCGGAGTATGAGACCATCGGGTCTTTCGGGGGCCAATGCGGCGTGTCCGATTTCGCTGCGATCATCGCCGCGAACGCGCTGTGCGACGAATACGGCCTGGATACGATGTCCACGGGGACTATCATCGCGTATGCCATGGAGCTTTTCGAAAAGGGTTTCATCACATCTGAGGACACCGGCGGTATTGAGCTTCGGTTCGGAAACGGGGACGCGCTGGTCGAAACCATCCGCAACATCGCCTGCAGGCAGGGGTTTGGCGATACATTGGCCCAGGGATTTCGCGGACTCGCGGAACGGTTCCCGGATACTCGATCCTTCATGATGCAGGCGAAATGGATGCCGTTTGCCGCCTACGAGCCGCGCGCCTTTCACGGAATCGGCCTTTCGTTCGGCACGTCCAGCCGGGGAGCTTGCCATAACGTGGGCGGTTGGACCATCCGCGACGAGCTTCTGAGTGGCGAGTATGATAGGTTCGCCATCCATGGGAAAGGGGAACTTGTCAAGAGGATACAGGACGTCCGCGCCTATGTGGACTCTCTCGTGATATGCACCGTCGTGAGAAGCGGGCTTGGTTTCACTGACAAGCCCAAGGGTAAGGTCCTGGAGTGCGTGACCGGCGTGGACTTCACCCCTGAGCTACTTGAAATAGGCGAGCGCATCTACACGTTGGAACGGGTGATACTCGCAAGAGAGGGTATCCGTCGCAAAGACGATATGCTGCCTGAGAGAACCAGGAAGGAACCCCTTCCTGAGGGCATGGCCAAGGGCCGCGTCCTGACAGACGAGATGTATGCCACCATGCTGGATGAGTATTACGCCGCGAGGGGTTGGGACAAAGAAGGCGTGCCCACGCGGGAGCGCCTCGTGCGGTTGCAGATGGACGACGGGGTCATCCAGGCTAGAGACGCCCTCACGTAGGGTACTGGGGTGGAGGGTGAAGCTAGGGATAGGAATTTCACCATCTAAGTGGGGTGCAAGAGTGCTCCCGACTCTTGGGAGGGGTTGCCGGTGATTGCACGAGGGGTGTCAAAATCCGGCTGCCTAGCCGAACGGGCCGGATTTTGGCGAAGCGCGCCCCGCTTGGGGCGCCGTCCCCGAGCGCAACACCGGCAGTCGGGCAACTACTGGAAGAAGGGCCAGGATCAATGCACCGTCACTTAGGTATGTCGCCAACCTCGCGCCGCTTTTCGGCGGAGGGTCCTGTTCCAATGCCGGGAGGTTTGCGTTGAGGGGGCGGATGCCTGGTGCAGCCTGGCGTGCCTGACCGATCCTTGATGCAGAGGGCGCGCCGCCGTAAGGGGAGACGACAGTGGGGTACAAAGTGCTCGTGACGCCAAGATCGCTTGCCGAGGCCTTCAGCGAGCCGCTGAAAACGCTTGAGGATTCCGGCCACGAGGTGATAAGAAACCCGCACGGCCGGCCGTTCACAGAGCAAGAGCTCAGAGACCTGATCCGCGACGTGGACGGGATAATCGTCGGGCTGGATTCCATCTCCAGGGATGTGATCGCCGCAGCCGAGAAGCTCAAGGTGATCTCTAAGTATGGGGTCGGCGTGGATAACATCGATTTGCAGGCCGCACGGGCGAGAGGCATCGTCGTGACATATACGCCAGGAGGCAACAGCGAAGCGGTTGCTGACCTCACGATAGGATTGATGCTCGCCGCAGCGCGAAGGATTCCGTCTGCCGACAGGGCTGTCCGCAGCGGCGATTGGCGTAAGGTCGTCGGGCTCGCCGTTTGGAAGAAGACCATAGGCATCGTAGGGGTTGGACGAATCGGGAGAGGGGTCGTGCGGCGAGCCTCGGGGTTCAATATGAGGATCCTATGTTGCGACAAGGTGATCGATAACGATTTCGCTGCCAGGTACGGGGCCGAGTACGTGCCGCTCGACCTATTGCTTCGAGAGTCTGATTTCGTCACGCTTCATGTGCCGTTGACCGACGAAACTAGGGGCCTCATCGGGGAAAGAGAACTGTCTCAGATGAAGCGGACGGCTATTCTGATCAACACCGCTCGCGGGGAGGTAGTGGACGAGGACGCGTTGTACCAGGCGCTTGCGGAAGGACGCATAGCCGGGGCGGCGCTGGATGTATTCCGGAACGAGCCGCCCACCGGTTCCCGCTTGCTGGGCCTGGACAACGTCATCCTGACGCCTCACATAGGAGCTCATACCGACGAAGCCATCCTTGAGATGGGGCGGAACGCGGTGAAGAATCTCATGGCGGTGCTTAACGGCGAGCTTCCGGAGGCTGTCGCTTGGTAAGGTGTGTGAGTCGTCCGGGAAACTCGGAAAAGCGGGCGTGGTCTTGCAAACCGGGTGGCCGTGATTTCACTTCTTGCCGGGGGGATGATCCATGGGATTCGATGGGAAGGTGGCCGTGGTAACCGGTGCAGGTCTCGGGATAGGCAGGGCGACTGCACTGTTGTTCGCCGAGCGAGGCGCGAAAGTCGCTGTGTTGGACTTCGATGAGAGAAACGGGGAGGAGACGGTTCGGCTCATCAGAGACTCCGGAGGCGAGGCTCGCTTCTTCAAGGCAGATGTGAGTCGCGCGGCAGACGTGGAGAGGGCGATGGATGAAATCGAGAAGGCATTCGGCAAGATAGACATCCTGGTCAACAACGCGGGCATTTACAGGAAGGGCGACTTGCTCGACACTTCCCTCGACGACTGGAACAGGCTTCTGGCCACCAACCTCACCGGTGTTTTCCTGTGTTCCAAGCACTGTGTGGAGAGGATGGCCAGGCACGGTGGAGGCGTCATCGTCAACGTGGCGTCAGAGGCCGGGCTGGTGGGCATAAAGGGACAAGTCGCCTACAATGTCTCGAAAGGCGGCGTGATCGCCCTCAGCAGAAGCGCGGCGGTCGACCTCGCGCCGATGAACATCAGGGTGAACTGCGTCTGCCCGGGGACCACGGAGACGCCGCTCGTCGCGAAATCGATAAGCTCCGATGCCGACCCAGAGGCCGCGCGACGCGCCCTGGAGAGCTGTCGACCCGCGAACAGGCTGGGGCGTCCGGAGGAGATAGCGCAAGCCATTCTGTTCCTTGCATCAGACGAGGCCGCTTACGCCACAGGCTCCGTGCTATCCATAGACGGAGGATACACAGCCCAATAGCAGCCGATGGTAGCACGAGGGTTGCGTGAGGCACGCCGTTTGAGAGGCCGGGGATGAGCGCCGCTCAAGCGGCTGGATTGGGGAGAGGAGAGGAGGTCCTGCGGTTGTCCCGAGACGTGAGGTTCTGTGTGATAGGCGTCGGTCGCGCGGGGATGGTGCACGCGAGGAATCTGAAGACAGAGGTTCCAGGCGCCAGACTCGTAGCAGTGGCCGATGTTGACCCCGCTTCCGCGGCACGTGCCGCTCAGGAGCTCGATCTGGAACGTGTGCACACCGACTATATGGCGGCTGTTGCGGATGAAGCGGTTGACGCGGTATGCATAGCCTCCCCGGTGTTCACTCATGCGCAGGTTGCGGTGGCGGCCGCTGATGCGGGCAAGCACGTGTTCTGTGAGAAGCCGATGGCCCTCACTCTCGACGAAGCGGACTCTATGATAGACGCCGCTAGGCGGGCCGGAGTGAAACTGCAGATAGGGTTCATGAGGAGATTCGATGCGGGCTTTCGGGAAGCGAAGCGGCTCATCGACGAGGGTGAAATCGGCGACGTGATACTCGTCAGGTCCGTCGGACGTGGGCCGGGCCTTCCCGGGGACTGGTACCTGTCGTTCGAAAGGAGCAATGGGCTCCTGGCCGAGGTCAACAGCCACGACTTCGATACCGTGAGGTGGCTCGGCCGCGGTGAGTTATCGAGGGTCTACGCGGAGGCAGGTGCGTTTGCCAGACGCGACCTCGCTGAGAAACACCCTGGCTTCTTCGACAGCGCCGTCGTGAACGTCAGGCTTACGAACGGGGTGATGGGAACCATCGAGGGAACGTGTCCCGACAACTACGGGTACGATGCGCGAGCCGAGATCCTCGGCACGAATGGAGTTATCTTGGTAGGCCAGGTCGAGGAGAATTCGTCGGTCGTGTGTCGCAAGAGCGGCTGCGTTAGGCCGGTCGTTCCGTCGTGGCAGCGGCGTTTCAAGGAGGCGTACATCGACGAGATGAGACACTTTGTCGAGTGCATTCTGAACAGCACTGAACCTGCGGTGTCCGGGCTGGACGGCAGAAAGGCCCTGGAGGGCGTGCTGGCTGCGAACCGCTCGCTCCGCGAAGGGGCCCCGGTCGTCCTTGTTTCCGAAGCACCTTGCGCCTAACCTGACCCTGCGTCCGTCGTGGTAGAGCGGCTTTGGACCGGCTTTGGGCCTGACAGGTGTTCCGTGAGGTGTTCGTTCCACAGCGTGATGAAGTGCCAATCGGGGCTGACCCGAATCCGCCCTCAGGCTTCGTGACAACCGAGCTTCTTGACAACGGAGGTTTCTCCAGAGAGCGAGGTTTGTCTACATGAGCAAGGGGATCTATCTAGTCGGCGTCGACATCGGCACGATGGGAACGAAGGCGGCGGTGTTCGATGAGTCGGGCAGGCTCCTCGGGGACGCGTTCGAGGAGTCGAGGCTCATCTACCCGCGCGCGGGATGGGTCGAGCAGGACATGGAGGACATGTACGGCTCATGCCTCCGGACCATCAAGGCGGCTGTTGAGAAGGCCGGAATCGAGCCCCGGCAAGTGGCCTCAATAGCGGTGGACGGCCAGATGGCGGGCATCGGCGGCGTGGCCGAGAACGGGATGGCTTCGATCCGGTACGATTCGTGGCTTGATACCCGGTGCGAGCCGTACATAGACCTCATGGAGAGGGAGGCCGGGGCAGCGGTGCTCACCGCGTCCGGAAGCCCACCCACGTATGACCACGGCCCGAAAATACTGTGGTGGATGCACGAGGAACCCGAGGCGTTCAGGCGCACTGCGAAGTTCGTGGTTCCTTCGGCCTATGCTGCGATGCGGATGTCGGGGCTCACCGCCGCGGACGCGTTCATCGATTACACTCAACTGCACTTCTCAGGGTTCGGGGACACCCAGAACCTCGCTTGGTCGGAGGAGATATGTGCGGCCTTCGGGGTTCCGGTCGAGAAACTGCCTAGGATAGTCGCACCGTACGACATCGTAGGCAAGCTCACTCCCGAAGCTGCGGACTGCGCCGGGCTGGTGCCGGGGATTCCCGTGGCGGCCGGCGCCGGTGACCAAGCCGCGACGTCGCTCGGCGCTGGGATCGTCGAGCCTGGCCAAGTTTTCGACGTGGCTGGCACAGCGTCTGTCTTTTCCGCCTGTGTGGATCGACGCGTCGTAGATACTGAGCACCGGACGTTCCTGTGCGCGAGATCGGTTATCCGCGACCTGTGGGTGCCCATCGCGTACATAAACGGCGGCGGGCTCTGTCTGAAGTGGTTCCGCGACGAAATGGCGCTTGGAACGGCGGCGCTGAGAGAGGCCAGTCCGGCCAGTTCGGGCGGGAGCGTATACGCGCTTCTCGATGAGCGGGCGGCAAAGGTCTCGCCCGGCTCGGACGGCCTCGTCTTCCTACCTCATTTCGGGGGCCGCGTTACCCCGAGTGACCCCAACGTGCGCGGTGCTTGGGTCGGGCTTACATGGGGCCACGGCCTGGGACATCTCTACAGAGCCATCCTCGAGGGTATAGCTTACGAATATCGGTGCTACGCTGACATTCTGGCCGAGCTCTTGCCGGACCTGGAACTGAAAGAGGCTCGAGTCATAGGCGGCGGCGCCAAGAGTCCCGTATGGAACCAAATCAAGGCGGACGTTCTAGGGATACCGTACGTCCAACTAGACCGCAGCGAGGTTGCGGTGTGGGGATCGGCACTCATCGCCGGGCGCGCTGTGGGGGTCTTCGAGGACCTGGTTGCCGCTGCGAAAGCCTTCACTCATCCCGTAAACCGTGTGCAGCCGAATGAGGACGTTCACAGATGCTACGAGCCGTATGTGCGTGTATACAAAGGGCTCTTTGAGGCACTGCGGCCTTCGTTTGAGGTCATCCGTGCTGCCAAGGCGAAGGAGAGAACCTGAGTAGGGAGGGCGACAGTGATGAAGTACGCTGTCAGCAACTGGATATACGGGGATGAGGCTCTCGAGACCACGTTCCAGCGGCTTTCCCGGTGCGGATTCGACGGAATCGAGCTGGTGGGGGAGCCGGACCGATACTGCCCTGCGGACGTGAAGCGACTGTGCGGCCAGTACAATCTCAAGGTCGTGTCCATCGCCGGGATGTATCCCTGGCCCACGCGCGAGCGAGACCTGGCGAATCCGGATGCTGAGGTCAGGGAGAAGGCCGTCGCGTACCTGCGCAGGTGCGTTGACTTTGCGTCCGATGTCGGCGCGCGCGTCATCATAGTCGTGCCCTCTGCCGCCGGGAAGACGGGTCCGGTCGGAGAGCATCGCGACGGCGAAGCGTGGGAGAATGCTTATCGAAATGAGTGGAGGTACGCTGTCGAGTCCGTTCGAAAGGCCGCGACGTACGCAGGGGAACACGGAGTCCTACTCGCGATAGAGCCGATCAACAGGTACGAGTCGTACCTCGTGAACACCGCCGAGCAAGGGATGCAGTTCATCTCGGAAGTCGGCTCGGAGTTTGTCAAGCTCCACCTTGATACGTTCCACATGAATATCGAGGAAAGCGATCCCATACGCGCCGTGCGATCCGCCGGCGACTCCCTCGTGAACGTCCACATTTCCGACAGCAACCGCCAGGCAGTGGGGCGCGGCCACTTCGATTTCGCGGCACTGATGAGGGCTCTGAAGGAAATGGGTTATGACGGTCTCCTGACGCTCGAACCCCTCCCTCCGGTTCCGGATCCGTTCATAGCCATGAGGACGGCGCGCTACGTCTCTCTTTGGGACGTGTACGCGCGCGAAAGCCTGCAGCGCCTGCGAGACCTGGAGACCTCAGTGTGAGTGTAGAAGAGAGAGAAAAGGGGATGGACGCATGATCGCTGCTGTCTTCCATGGACCCGGGGACATTCGAATAGAGACTGTACCAACACCCGAGGTGGGACCCGGTGATGTGCTCGTCCGGGTCAGGGCGGCCGCTGTCTGCGGGACAGACCTGCGGATATTCGCGTCAGGCTTCACCGGGTCTGGGGCCGGCGATTCCGGGAGAGGGCGTATACTCGGGCACGAACTTGCCGGCGATGTCGAAGAGGTCGGGAGCGAGGTGACGGGCTTCAGTCCGGGTGACAGGGTCACGGTCGCGCCCAATATCGGGTGCGGGACGTGCGCGCAGTGCGTCCGGGGGCTCGATCATCTCTGCCCTGATTACAAGGCGATAGGCGTTTCCTTGGACGGGGGCTTCGCGGAGTACGTATTGTTTCCTCGGGAGGCCGTGGCGCACGGAAACGTCTGCAGGGTACCCGAAGGTGTCTCTTACGAAGAGGCCGCTGTGAACGAGGCGCTTGCGTGTTGCTACAACGGCTTTCAGGCCTGTCGGACGGGGCCGGGAGACACGGTCGTGATCATCGGAGCGGGCCCGATCGGAGCCTTCCATCTCCTGCTATCGAAGCTCGCCGGCGCCCAAGACGTGATTGTGAGCGACGTCGTGGAGGAACGCTTGGCGAGCATGGAGTCGCTCGGCGCGGACCTGACTGTCAACGCTGCGAAGCGTGACCTCGTGGGCGCGGTGAAGGATAGAACCCGAGGCCGCGGGGCTGACGTCGTGATAGTTGCGTGTTCGTCGGGTGAGGCGCAGCAACAGGCGTTGGAGGTGGCCGCGACCGGGGGCCGCGTCAACTTCTTCGGTGGGCTGCCAAGGGGTAAAGAGAAGGTAACCCTGAACACGAACCTGATACATTACAAGCAGCTCTTGGTCACGGGGACCACACGTTCAAGCATTTATCAGTTCCGCAAGACCCTCGACATGCTGGCGTCTGGCAGGCTTGACGTCAAACCTGTGATCACAGATCGCGTAGCCCTGCGCGAGATTGCAGCAATCCTGGAGGGGGCGCGAACGGGCCAGCACCTCAAGACAGTCGTGCTTCCGTGAACGCGAGTTTTGGTGAATGCAAAGGGCGCAAAACTCGAGGACGGATCGGGTCCGGTCGGAACAGATCAAACGAGAGCGGGCATAACGAGAAGAGATCCCCAAGGAGAGGAGGAAGCGCCTTGATTCGACTGGGAGTCCTGACGTTTTCGGATGGCCGACCCAAGGTTCATCGAGAGATGCTGCCAATTAACCTGGACTTTCAGAATCGCTTGGTGAAGGCTCTGGAAGACACAGGAGAGATCGAGGTCGTGACAGGTCTGGACATCGTTCATGATCCCAAACAGGCCAAGGCGGAGGCAGAGAGGCTGACCAAGGAAGGCGTCGACGCAGTTATACTCCATTTCGCGGTGTGGTGTTTTCCTCATCTTGCGACGATCGCTGCCAATAATTGCCGTGGTCCATTCATGCTCCTATCGAACCTCAATCCCAACTATCCTGGGCTGATAGCCATGCTCGCGAGCGCGGGCTCCTTGGATCAGTTAGGGATAAACCACCGAAGGGTCTGGGGCGCCGCGTCCGATCCAGCGGTGATCAAGAAGGTCGTTGAGTTTGGCCGCGCTGCTCACACAGTCAATCGTCTCAGAGGGCAGACTTGTGGTCTTCTTGGTGGCAGAAGCATGGGGATGTACGTGGGTGCCGCGGATCCGCGGCAGTGGCAAACGGAGTTCGGCGTAGATCTGGAGCACGTGGATCAATCGGAGATCGTGCGGCTTGCCGCCGAGGTTCCCGCTGAGAAGGTCGATAGCGCTGTCCAATGGCTCAAACAAAGAATCGGGCGGACCGCGTGGGACGGCCAAGGCCTGACCGAGGAAAAGCTGAAGCTTCAGGTCCGTGCCTACTATGCGACGAAGCAGATCTTGCGTGAGAAGGACATCGATTTTGTCGCAATCAAGTGTCAACCGGAACTGAGTGACCACATGGTTACGCAGTGTCTGTCCCAAGCCTTTCTGAACGACCCGTACGACATGGATGGTGCTAAGGAACCTGTAGTGTGCGCCTGTGAAGCGGACCTGGACGGTGCTCTCACGATGCAGATCTTGAAGCTCATGACAGGTAAGCCAGTCTTGTTCTACGACCTGAGGCACTATGACCCGGTGGATGACACATTCGTGTTTAGCAACTGCGGGGCAATGGCCACGTTCTATGCTGCGAGATCGAACACACCCGAGGAGAACCTCAAGAGAGTCACCCTCTATCCTCAGACCCCGTTCTACTACGCCGCAGGAGGCGCGGCAGTGCAATTCATGGCAGCCGGCGGCAGGGCTACCTTTGCCCGTCTCGCAAGGCGAGATGGCAAGTACTGGATGGCCATCTTCACGGGCGAGTTCGTTGAACAACCGGTGGAGAAGCTGAAAGAGACATCTCCTGAGTGGCCGCAAGCCTTTGTCAAGGTGGATGTGCCTGCCGAAGTGCTCATTCAAGAGCTGGGCTCAAACCACGTTCACACGGTGCCAGGGGACTACGTGGATTGTCTTGTCGAGGTATGTTCGATGTTGGGGATCAAAGCTAAGGTGTTCGGCACACGAGCAGAGGCTCCCGAAGCCGCAACGTGGTAAGGGCGCCATGGCGCTCGAGTTTGTCGGAGGCGGCACTTGAACGGGCGGAGTGGGAGACCGTGGCATGGGGGGTGATGTGCGCCGCTGATTCGTCCGGTCCACTCATCTTCTTGGAGAAAAGGGATATCAACGAGGCCAAACATACAGTGAGGGAGGAATGAGGGATGAGAAGGCGCTTCACATGTTGCGGTGCATCGATCCTTGTAGCGCTGGCGCTACTCGTTGCATGCGGCAACATCGCGACACAATCGAACATCCAGGCGGCTGCGCCTGAGAAGATCAGGATTGGCGTGATATACAGCCTCACAGGTACGGGCGCCCCTACGGGAACAACTCAGCTGGACGGAGCTCTGCTGGCTATCAAAGAGGTCAACAAACAAGGCGGGTTGACGATCGAAGGAAAGCAAGTTCAGGTTGAGGCCGTCGTTCGTGATGACGAAACCAAGGCTGACGTTGGAATCCGTAGGTATCGCGAGCTCCGTGAGGATGGGATCAATGTGTTCGTCTCGGGTACATTCGCCGATATAAGCACAGCCTTGAACCAGCAAGCAAAGAACGGCGAAAGCTTCGTCATGGTTACAAATGGAATCGAGGAAAAGATCTTCCGTAAGGACCAAAAGGCTCCGTACTTCCTTTCGTCGCTCGGCGCTGTCGACGCTATCGGCAGGATCTGCGCGGATTATGTCGCCAAAACATACAGACCTAAGCGTGTGATCCTCTGCCTGCCGGACTACGCGTACGGGCACGGGGCATACACAGGGGCATCACAGGTCTTTGGGACCCGATATCCGGACATCAAGGTCGACGTCGTCTGGACACCTGTCGGGACCCCTGATTTCACTCCCTACATCATTAAGATGATAGAGGCCAAACCAGACGTGGTCATGATGGGCCAGTGGGGCACGGACGCTATTGAGATTGTCAAGCAAGCTTACGAGCTTGGGTTGGCCAAGCACACTACGGTGTTCTTCAATTCACTCAACGCCAGCCTTACGCTGGGAATGCCACCTGAGGCACTTGACGGGGTCACTATCGGGGTCTGGCTATACCATGACCTAAGCGCTTTCGCGGACAAAGATCCGGCGACGGTAAAGGCGGTCCAGGAGCTGAACGCAGCGTGGAGAGCGGAATATGGTGTGGCCCCTGACGTAATGGCTGTGTACGCCTATATTGGCATGAAGGAGACTCTGCGGGCGATCAAGCTTGCAGGATCGACTGACCCCGCAAAAATGTATAAGGCGCTCATGGATAATCCTCAGTTTATGAGCGTCAAGGGGCCCGCATACTGGCGCGTGGACGGAAGGCCGTTCTACACGTATGCGAAGTTTATCGCTACCGGCAAGGGCGCTGCTGAGAGGGCTGATAAGTGGGATTGGTGCGAAGTGTTCGATGCGTACAGGGGTGAGGAGCTGGCTTTGCCCCTAAAGGACATGGGTTACTAAGGAGTGTAGTGTGTCAAACACAGCGGAGCGGGGAAGCGGGGCGATCGCGTGTCAAGCGTACTGAAGACCCAAGGATTGACCAAGCGCTTCGGCGGGTTAGTTGCCGTCAACAATCTGGATTTCGCTGTTATGGAGAGGGAGACCGTGGGAATCATCGGACCGAACGGCTCCGGGAAGACAACGTTCTTCAATCTGTTGACAGGCATGTTCCGACCAAGTGCGGGTCGAATCGCTTTCATGGGGAGAGACATCACAGGTGCGCGTCCGGAGCAGCGGGTGGCGGCGGGTATGGTGCGGACGTTTCAGCTTGTTTCCGTGTTCAACTCGCTCCGTGTATGGGAGAACTTGGTCCTGTGCGTGACCCGGTCCGGGGCGGCCCGCTGTTCCTCGTCAAGGTTTATGACGTCGCCAGCGAACAAGAACAGCATTCAAAGCGCGTGCCGTGACGCCCTTCAGCTAGTAGGACTGCAAGAGAAGGCGAACACTATGACCTCCGAACTATCTTATGGCGACAAGAGACTCCTGGAAATCGCGATCGCCCTCTCCCTGAGTCCGAGACTGCTCCTCCTTGACGAGCCATTGTCGGGACTCGGCGATGTGGAGATAGTAGATGTCCTGAGCCTCCTCCGGAGGATCAAACAGGACGTTACTATGATCATCGTGGAACACAAGATATCGACAATCATTGATCTGGTTGATCGCCTTTGCGTCATGAACGAGGGAAGGATTGTCTCGGAGGGCGAGCCTTCCACAGTCCTCCGAGATCCAGAGGTGCAGAGATGTTACTGGGGGAAGACAGACGAGCGGGGACCCGCGGTCGACAGGGGAAGCGCCGGGTGATCAGAGACGAGACGGAATACTGATCCCGAGAGCGTGCCTCAAGACGAAAGAGGTGAAGCCTGAATGCTGGAGATCTCCGGAATTGATGCGGCGTATGGGCACGCCAAGGTGCTGCATGATGTCTCCCTCAACCTTGAAGAAGGTCAAATGGCGTTTGTGATCGGGAGAAACGGTGCAGGAAAGACCACGCTTCTGAAAACGATAATGGGCCTGTTGAAGCCCTGCAAGGGCTCCATCCGGTACTTTGGCGAGGATGTGACTGGCGCTCTCCCTGAGGACCTCTACCGCAAGGGGTTCCGGTATGTTGCTCAGGACAAGAAGGTATTCGGTAGCCTGACCGTGAGAGAGAACATCGAGATCGCCGCCTACTCTAGCCGCGAGCCGCTGCGGAATGCTTTGGACAAAGTAGTTGCCATCTATCCGAAGCTTGAGAGTTTCTTGGACACGAAGGCGGCGAAGCTGAGTGGGGGGCAGCGGCAGATCCTGTTGGTGGGACAGGCGCTTGTCGGGGAACCACGGCTGCTTCTTATCGATGAGCCGACGCAAGGTCTTGCAGCTATAGTGGTGGATGAGATCGCGAGGATCCTTGTCGGCCTAAAGGGAAGAGTCTCTGCCATAGTTGTCGAACAGAATCTTCCTCTTATGCGACGGTTAGCGGACAAGGTATTCGCACTGAAAGAGGGCAAAGTGTCCGTCGCTCTCAGCAGTGCTGACGAAATAGCCGACACGGGGGCACTGGACCGGTTCATGTAAAGCAAGAGTTGGGGAGATGTCTGCCCAACATGGGGGGAGTGCCATTGAAACCGGAGGCAAGAGAGAGGAACAGGGAGCATATGGTCTTGGACACGAACGTGCTCTCAAGACGATCATCGTGGTGCGCACCGAACAGACCAGGCTGGCGGCACTTCTATGAACTCTTGCTCATCGGTACTGGTTTTGTTGCGCTCGTTCCTCTTCTGCGTGCACACCGGGTCACAGACTTCATGATTTTCTGCATCTTTGCTATGTCATTCGACCTTCTATACGGGTACATGGGCAGGCTTTCATTCGGACACCTGCTTTACCTTGGTGCAGGAGCATACGGTGCCGGGCTGGCCTTGAGATACGTCACGTCCAATCCGTTTCTCGCGATACTCCTCGGCACAGCCCTTGCGTGCCTCCTTGCTATGCTTGTCGGGACAGTGGCTGTCCGCGCGACCGGAGCTTGTTTCGCCCTCATTAACCTGGCTTTCAACCAGACCGGGTGGTTCCTGGTGATGTCGCCCTTGCGAAGAATCACGAACGGTCAAGACGGATTTGGAGTGGAGGCCATGCGTCTGGGCTGGATCGATTTCGGCGACGCGAATTTCCGTTTCTGGTTCGTGCTTCTAGTCCTACTTCTTACCTTCTCCGTACTGAAGCGACTTGTATCAGCTCCTTACGGGGTTTTGGTGCGCTCGGTCAAGGAAGACGAGATGCGCGTGAGGTTCCTTGGATACAACACCTATTTTTACAAATGGCTCACCTTCGTAATTTCTGCGGCCGTGGCGGGTCTCGCTGGTACACTCACCGCGCTGAACTACGCTTATGTGAACCCAAATACGATGGATGTGCACAAGAACGTCGGAGCAGTGTTCGCGTGCCTTATTGGTGGGGCAGGGCACCTGTACGGGGCGCTCGTGGGCGGCGTGGTGTACATGCTCATCAGCAACTTCCTACCGGTGTACATTCGGTGCTGGGAGATGTTCCTGGGCTTCGCATTGCTAATCGTTGTGTTCAGATTCCGCCAGGGAATCTGGGGTAGCCTCCAAGTGTGGTTCTCACAGGCAGCCGCCATTGGAAGACTTCGAAGCCACTCGGGTAAGGAGGCTCTCCTGAAATGATCTACACGCTCATGTATGGATTGACGATAGGTGCCATTCTGTACTTCATCTCGATCGGTCTCTCACTTACGTTTGGCACAATGCGCGTGACCAACTTCGCTCACACCATTACCTATACCATAGGAGTCTACGTTCTTGTCGCATTGGTTCAGGAAGCAAACATGTCATACTCCTTGGCAGCAGCACTTTCGATTCTCGCGGTTGTCCCTATTGGTTACGTGATCGAGCGGTTTATCATCCGGCGCCTCTATGGGGACTCGCTGGACTACACGTTCATTGCCACATTTGCCGTGTCTCTCATAGGTGTAGACGTGGTGAAGTGGATATGGGGAGTACAGCCGAAGGCGCTTGGCGATCCGATAAAGAGGTACGTGGACCTGGCCGGCTTCATGTTTCCCCTTTATCGCCTTATCATTGTGGGCATCGCGATAGCACTCTTCCTCGCATTGCAGGTGTTCATGAAGAGGACAATGGTTGGCAAGATCATCGTTGCGGCGCTGGAAGACCGGGACAAGGTTCGTTGTCTTGGCATAAAACTTGACAAGTACTTCTCCTCCGCCTTTGTGTTGGGAAGCGTGTTGGCCGCGCTGGGAGGGGTGCTATATGCCCCCATCACTTCTATTCACCCCTACATGGGCACCGCGATTCTGCTCTTGTGCTTCGCCGTCGTAATCGTGGGCGGCATGGGAAACCTCAAGGGAACCTTCCTTGCCGCATTTGCATTGGGGATGGTTATAGCTATCACGGCTCGATACTGGCCACCCGGCGCTGAGACAATGGTCTTTGTAGTGATGGCGATCGTCCTGATGTTCCGTCCTATTGATGTCTAGCAACATCTGACGGTAGGGTGCCATAGGCTTCCGTCCCTCTCTTGAGGGCGCTGAGGCTAGTGGTGCTTGCATGACGGGCGTCGCGAACTCGGCTGGCCCGCGCCAAATTCGAACGAGGCGCGCCGCAAACGCGTGGTTCCCGGAGGGCAATGTGTGGAGGCTTGGGCAGGACTTACGGGACGAAAAGTGACGCGGACCCGCGACGATCTGCATTGACGCAGGCCGGTATCGGTGATGGCGCAAATCACAGCGTCCAGACGGACTCTCCATCTGGTAATATCTGAGAGGTTCGGAGACTCTGAATACACAGGTACGGACAATAAACGGTCTTTCAAAAGCCGCGGTGCTGAAGGAATGGACTCATCCGGGCAGCTGGGAAAGGAGGTGAAAAGCGTCGGCAGTAATCAGGGTACAAGTCGTTATGGCTGGTAGGGTGGGACTGGGTGAGATGCGGTGTCAGACTTGCTCCTTGGTGAGAAGATGTCAGCCTTCTCGATGAGATCTCAGGTGAGAGAAAATTGAGGAGGAATGAAGCAATGGCATGTCTGAGAAAGATCCCCTGGGTCATTTGCGTCGTCTTGCTTAGTATTCTTGTCTTTGCCTGGGCGGCCCCCGCGGCAGAACTGCCCAAGAAGATCGTGGTCGGGTGGACCCCGCCGGATATAACCGGAGTGTTCAAAACGGCTACTGATTACTTTGAGAAGGCCGCCGCGGACGCGAAGAGTCACGGCATAAACGTCGAGATCATAACACAGGCTCCTGCAAGCCACACCGCGTTCGCCGACCAGGTTTCCATCATCGAGGATTTCATCCAGAGACGAGTCAACGTGATCGCCATTTCCCCGATTGAAGTTGAGGTTATCAAGCCAGCCGTCAAGGAAGCGAACAAGGCCGGAATCCCGGTGATAATCGTCAACCTTCTGGAACCCATTGAAGGAATAGACGTGGCATCATACATAGGATTCGATAACACGATTGCTGGTATGATATCAGGATACGCGGTTCTGGATTACTTCGGCGGCCCAGGAGTCATGGGGACCGGAAGGAAGGTTGATGTGAAGCCCGGCACCTATCTCGACCTGAAATGGTGGCAGGACCTGTACGCGACCGTGACGCCTCAGGAGAAAGCAGCCATCAAGGCGCGCGGGGCGATAATCGAGGGCATAGCCGGCGGCTTCTTCTCGGTTGCCAGGTTGAAGGGCTTCCATAGCGTGGTAGACCAGTACCCCGGCATCAAGATCGTGGGCACCCTGCCGGCCGACTGGAACCGCGAGAAAGGCATACGGGCGGCTGAAGACTTCCTGTCGTCCAACCCACCCGGGACTCTAGACTTCATATGGGCCGCATCCAATGAAATGGGCCTCGGTGCTATGCTCGCCGTTGAGGCGGCTGGCAGACAGAAGGAGGTCAAGGTGTTCACGAACGACGGCACTCCGGAGTCCGTGGACCGCATCCGAGAGGAGAGACTCATAGCTGAGACATGGCACGGCTTCCCGGAATGGGGTTGGTACGGCACCAAGTTCGCTGTCATGCTGGCGCTCGGCGAGGAGGTTCCGAAGATCTTCGACATCAGGCCCAGAACGGAGTATAAGGGCAACGCGGATGATTTCTATCCTCTGCCGAAACTCGAGCCTATCGACTGGGAGCAGATCAAGGCGAACGCGAAGGTGACGAAGTAAAAGCTGACGACACCCATTCCCGATCTCGGGAAACGGGTTGTGTGAGTTCCGCTTCGTTATCGCATGGCGCTCGCGTCACCAGGAGACCTCTCATCAGGCGTGGGAGGAGGAGCATATCCACGGCATTCTGGAGTGAGAGGCATTGCCCTCTTCCCACGCCTGGGCCTCCGGGCTGGGGTCAGCGCTGGCCATGCGTGGCATCGCCCACAAGATTTGGGGAGGGACGCTACATGTCCCAGGTACCGATTCTAGTAATGGAAGGTGTAACCAAGGAGTTCCCGGGCGTCAGGGCGCTGGACAAGGTGGATTTCGAGCTGTACGAGGGAGAGGTCCACGCGCTGTTGGGTGAGAACGGTGCCGGGAAGTCCACAATGGTCAAGATACTGGGCGGGTCTCTCAGCAAGGATTCGGGACGGGTCCTTCTCCGGGGGAAAGAGGTGGAGATCGGGAGCCCCGCTCGCGCCCGCAACCTCGGGATCGGCATGGTCTATCAGGAGCTCAGCCTCGTTCCTACTCTGAGCGTCGCTGAGAACATATTCCTTGGGAGGTGGCCGCGACGCAGGTCGGGGGCGATAGATTGGAGACGCCTGCATGAAGCGGCCCGAATGGAGCTACAGAAGCTCGGACTTGACCTGGACCCTAGGACCAAGGTAGGCGTTCTGAGCGTCGCGGAGCAACAACTCGTGGAGATAGCAAAAGTGGTCTCCCAAAACGTATACATCCTGCTGTTGGATGAGCCAACCTCGGCGCTGTCCGATAGGGAGCGTGAGCGGTTATTCGGCCTCATCAGGTCCCTCAAAGAGGACGGTATGTCGATCATCTACATCTCGCACCGGTTGGCCGAGGTTCTAGAGATTGCTGACAGGATAACTGTTCTGAGGGACGGTAGGAAGGTGGGGACTACCCACGTGGGTGAGGCTCAGGAGGACCGCCTTGTGACTATGATGGTCGGGCGCAACCTCAGCGAGCAGTTTCCCAAGACGGCTACAACGGTCGGCCGGCCGGTGCTTGAGGTCAAGAATCTGACCATCTCCGGGGTTCTTCACGATCTGAGCTTCGAAGTCAAACGTGGGGAGATAGTGGGCGTATTCGGCTTGATGGGGTCGGGTAGGACGACGCTTGCACGGGCGCTATTCGGCTTGGAACGTCTTGACTCGGGCGAGGTATTCGTCGACGGAGCGAAGGCGGCGATTCGCTCTCCAATAGATGCCATCCGTCTGGGGATAGGTTATCTGACCGAGGATCGAAGGCAGGGGCTGGTGCCTTGCTTGCCCATCCCTCCCAATGTCACGCTATCCAGCCTGAGGGAGTTTTCCCGCTTCTCTTTCCTCAAGGCGAGGCTTGAGGAAGAGACGGCGGAGCGGTTTGTGCGAGACTTGAGGATCAGGACCCCAAGCCTAAGGCAAAAGGTAGCGCGGCTCAGTGGCGGAAATCAGCAGAAAGTCGTCTTGTCGAAGTGGATGTGTAGGGAGTCCAAGATAATGTTATTCGACGAACCTACGCGCGGCATCGATGTGGCTGCCAAGGCGGAAGTGTTTCAGCTCATGAGCGGATTGGCACAGCAAGGCATCGGCGTCCTCATGATCTCTTCTGAGTTGCCGGAGTTGCTCGGCATGTGCGACAGGATCCTGGTGATGCGGAAGGGCACATTCGTGGCGGAATTCCAGGCGTCTTGCACCACGCAGGAGCAGTTGCTCAAGATGGCCAGTGGGATAGGGGGATGAACTTTGAAAGAGGCAAGACCAAGAAACTCAGGGGAGGGGCTTGCTCTGTCTGGTGACGCCAGCCCCGATAGAAAGAGCATAACAGGCGAAAAGGGCGTGGCAAGGGGCGCACTTCGCGGCATGCTGGGCGCGAGTCTCCTTCGCGGGGGGCCGGTCATCGCTCTGTTGCTGCTGTCCGCGTATCTTTCGTTCGCGAGCCCGCACTTTCTCACACCGAATAACCTTGTGAACGTCGCACGTCAGGTGTCGATAAACGTCATTCTCGCCGTAGGACAAACGATGGTTATCATCGCAGGAGGAATAGACCTTTCAGTAGGCGCGCTGCTCGCACTGTCCGCCTCGTTCGGGGCCGTAGCCATGACGTACTGGGGCCTCAGCATGTGGGTCGGGGTCTTCCTAGCCCTGATCGTCGGCACTGCTGCAGGTTTCCTCAACGGTCTCGTGATCACCCGGGGCAAGATACCAGACTTCATCGCCACACTCGGCATGCTCTCCACCGCAAGGGGAATCGCGCTGATCGTGACGGGGGGGCTGCCGGTACCCTCCCACCTCACTGCAACGACCCTCAAATCCTATTTACCGGAAGGCCTCATCTGGATAGGGAGCGGCGACATTCTAGGCATCCCCGTGGCTGCGCTGGTTGCCCTCGGGATCGCAGTGGTCGGCTGGGTGATCACGACGCGCACAGTCTTGGGGAGGTCCATGTACGCTATTGGAGGAAACAGGGAGGCAGCGAGGGTGTCGGGCATCAACATCGAGGCAACGAAGACATACATATATGCGATCATGGGGTTCATGGCGGCGGTCGCAGGTCTCGTGCTGACAGGTCGTCTCAATTCTGCGAACGCGCTCATGGCCGACGGGGCCGAGCTGCAATCGATAGCGGCCGTCGTGATCGGAGGCACAAACCTCTTTGGAGGCGAAGGGACGATCGTCGGTACCGTGATAGGTGCGGTCATCATGGGAATACTCGCGAACGGCCTGAATCTCCTCAACGTATCCGCGTTTTGGCAGAGGGTGGTCATGGGCATGGTGATCGTCTCTGTCGTCGTGTTCGACCAGTGGAGGAGGAGGGCTTTCGAGAGCTACTGAAGGGTCCACAGCACGTCTGCACATCTGGGCGGCTGCCTCGCACGGCAGCGCGCCAGCCTTTTTCGCATTGGAGGGACAGGCCCCGCCGGATGGGGTGACCCTCGGATCGGGGGGTGGCTTCGGCAGTGACACCGCGCGGCGCGGCGGTGAATCAAGGCTGTAACAGCATTGGGGGGATTCCGGTGACTGAGAAGGAGCAAAAGCTCGAGCTAATGATCCAGACGGGAGTGGTGGCGGTCATACGAACGCAGAGCGCGGAGTCGCTCATGGACGTGGTTGCGGCGCTGCGTCAGGGCGGGCTAAGAGCGGTCGAGATCACGATGACCACTCCCGGCGCGATGGATGTGATATGCCAGGCCAGCAAGAGGTTCGGTGACGACGTGCTGGTGGGAGCGGGCTCGGTGCTCGACCCGGAGACCGCCAGGCTGGCGATTCTCGCTGGGGCCGAGTTCGTAGTCGGCCCGGTTCTCAGCAGGGATGTCATCGCCGTATGCAGGAGGTACAGCAAGATAGTCGTGCCCGGCGCTTTCACGCCGACCGAGATACTGGCGGCGTGGGAGGCTGGGGCGGACGTGGTCAAAGTGTTCCCTGCGACCAAGCTTGGACCCCAATACCTCAGAGACGTCAGAGGTCCGCTTCCCCAGGTTCTTCTCAGTCCGACAGGGGGAATCGACCTTACGAACGCGGGAGAGTTCATTAAGGCAGGCGCCTGCTTCCTTGGTGTCGGAACCGCGATGGTCGATAAGAAGCTCGTGGCCGAGAGGAAGTGGGACGAGCTCGCCGAAAGGGCAAGGCTGTTCCTTGACGCCGTCGCGCGGGCTCGCGCATAGGATAGACACGTCGTCAGCCGCACGATCGCACGGTGCGGGCTGCCAAGCTTGTGCGGCCGGCCCAGCTATGGCTTCGGAAGATCCGGCACTGATGGTACCGCTCCCACAACCGGCCCACGTCATCGCGGCCATGGCCGAGCCATACCAGGCCTCCATCCCCTCGGATCTCACTGATTCTGAGCTATGTCGCCTTGTCGTGGGCTCGAGCCGGGGGCCGGTTTGCCCTTCCGGAGAGGCTCGTCCCATCCATTCCCATAGCTGTCCCCGCACCATTTCGGTTTTCCCCGCTCAGTTTGCCGCCTGCTCTGAACCGCCAACGAAACACCGACGGGAACAGCGGCGCGCCGCGGCAAAACCCGTTCTAGCAGCCGCTCAGAGGCGGCTGGAGATTTCTTTCGCCTAAAGAAGGAGTTCGGCTAGCGACGGCGAATCACTTACTCTGGGACCGGTCCCATATATACCTGGGATCGCGCCTCTGTTGCACCAAAAACCAAAGCCGAGTGAGGTACGGAACCCTTCGCCTTTCGGGAAAGGCCGCCAGTGGCTACGCCGCGGCAGGAGAGGGTTGCCGTCAGCCTTGCCGACACGGCGCTGCCGAAGCGAGCTCAGGTTCGGACCCCTCGCGGGGCGCAAACCGGCAACCCGGCAACGGCTTGAAAGGCGATGATGACCCACCCGCCCTCACGCAACACGCAGGGATGGAGTGGATGAAGTTGGGCCCAACAATCCGAGACGTGGCCAGGGTCGCTGGTGTCTCGAAGTCAACTGTGTCGCGTGTCCTGAATGCTGACCCAAACGTTGCTGAAGAGACCAGATCCGCGGTGTTTGCCGCGATAAAGGAGATAGGTTACTCCCGGAACGCGCTCGCCCGGGGGTTGAACACTCGGAAGACCGGGACCATCGGCCTCATCATATCCGACATAACCAACCCGTTCCACGCGGAGGTGGCGCGCGGCGTCGAAGACCTGGCTTCGGACTTCGACAGCAACGTGATCCTTTGCAACACCGACGGCAGACCGAAGAAGGAGGCCGCGTACATAGACCTTCTTGTCGAGAAGAGGGTGGACGGCATCATTTTCACGTCGGTCAAGGCGGGGGAGAGCGATATGACGGTTCTGCGCTCAAAGCAGATCCCCTTCGTCTTTGCCGGCCGTACTCTGCCTGATGTGGAGGCCGACAGCGTGGTTGTGGACAACGTTCTCGGCGGGTTCCAGGCTGCGACCCACCTCGTGCGGCTCGGCCATCAGAGAATCGCTTACTTGGCCGGTCCCTCCCACGTCTCCGCAAGCATGGACAGGTACGAAGGATACTGCCAGGCGCTCCGTCGAGCGGGCATCGAACCCGATCCCGAGCTCGTTGTAGAAGGCGATTTCAAGCAGGAGGGCGGATACCGTGCCATGAGCGCGCTCCTGGACCGGGCTCTGGGCGTCACCGCGGTGTTTGCCGCGAACGACTATATGGCCATGGGAGCGCTCGAGGCGATATACGAGCGCGGCCTCAGGGTGCCAGAGGATATCGCTGTTGTCGGGTTCGACGACATCCCGTTCGCCCGCCTCCACCTGGTGCAGCTCACGACCGTCGCCCAACCCAAGTACGATATCGGCGCCATAGCCGCGCGCATGTTGTTCGAGCGGATCGACGGCAAAGTCGGGGATGAGCCGGCACGCCGCGTGGTCCTTCCCCCGCGTCTGGTGGTCCGTCGGACTTGCGGGGAGTATCAAGGCCGTCGCGATGCGGCGGAGCCGGATAGGCCGTAGACGTGTCGAAAATGGAGGTAAGAGAGATGAAAGCGGTTGTTCTGTCTTGCGATTGGCAACCCAGGCCGGGCTTCAAGCTTGGAGCGAAGGACATCGACGGGAAGCTCACGTACCTGGGAAGCAAGGTGTGGCGGAACCCCCGACTCCAGGTGGTGGAGAAGGAGGTTCCCAAGCCCGGTCCCACTGAGGTGTTGATCAAGGTAAAGGCCTGCGGGATCTGCGGAAGCGACGTCCACATGGCACAGGCGGATGAGGAAGGCTACATTTTGTATCCGGGTCTCACCGCGTTCCCGTGCACGCTGGGGCACGAGTTCTCCGGCGTCGTCGTCGAGGCGGGCAAGAACGCCATAAACAAGCGGACGCGCAAACCCTTCGAGCCCGGCGAGGCTGTATGCTCCGAGGAGATGCTCTGGTGCGGTTCGTGCCGCCCGTGCGCTGACGGGTACCCGAACCAGTGCGAGGCCCTTCAGGAACTCGGGTTCAGCTGCGACGGGGCGTTCGCTGAATACATCACGGTGGACGCCAGGTACGTCTGGAGCATCGAGGAGCTAAAAGAGAGGTACTCCGGCAACGACGTGTTCGTGGCGGGAGCCTTGGTCGAGCCCACGTCCGTGGCATACACGGCCGTGATCGATGTCACGGGCGGGATCCGTCCCGGGGATAACGTCGTGATATGCGGCGGAGGGCCGATCGGGCTCGCGGCTGTGGCCATCATGAAGCGCGCGGGCGCGGCTAGGGTCATACTCTCCGAGCCCTCGAAGCGCCGCGCCGAGCTCGGCAAGAAGATGGGGGCCGACTACGTCATCAACCCTGTGGAGCAGGACTTCACCGAGGCGGTGCTGGAGCTGACCCGGGGCATGGGTGCGAACCTTTACCTAGAGGCCACCGGCCTTCCGGCCGCTGTATGGCCAGGCATCGAGCAGGCGATATGGGAAGGCAAGACCATTGAGGCCACGGTCTCCATCGTCGCCCGCGCGGATGCGAAGATCCCGGTCACCGGAGAGGTCTTCCAGGTGAGGCGAGCGCGCATAGTCGGCTCCCAGGGCCATTCGGGTCACGGGACGTTCCCGAGGGTGATAAGCTCGATCGCGTCGGGCATGGACGTGCTGCCGCTCGTCACGAAGAGGATCACCATGGACGAGGTGCCCGAGAACATCATAAGGCTGCAGACGGACAGGAGCGAGTGCAAGATCACCGCTCTCATCTAGGGGCGGGGGCTCGGGAGGGTTTTCGATGGAAGACAGGACCATGCTGGCGGCGGTCTTCGAGGGCAATGGTAGGCTTGCTGTCAAGGAGGTCCCCGTGCCGGCACTCCACAAGGAGGACGATGTCCTTCTCAAGGTCGACGCAGCCAGCATCTGCGGCACCGACGTGCACATCCTGGAGGTTCCGCCCGGCCACCCGGCCACACCCGGCTCCATCCTCGGCCACGAGTACGTTGGGACCGTTCTCAAGGCGGGGCCGGGAGTAGAGGGCCTGCAGGAAGGCGACAGGGTCGTCATCGACCCCAACCTCACGTGTGGCGGGTGCCGGTACTGCCGCATGGGCATGCCGAACATGTGCGAAAACATGACTACGCTCGGGATCTTCCTCAATGGAGGGTTCGCGAAATACAACGTGGCGCCAGCGCGGGCTCTTCACAAGATCTCGAAAGCCGTTCCGCCCGACACGGCTGTTTTTGCGGAGCCTCTCTCTTGCGTGGTCAACGGCACCGAGAAAGTGCGGCTGCACCCGGGCGAGTCTGTGGTCGTGCTCGGGGCGGGGCCTATCGGGCTGCTGTTCATCCAGGTGTTCCGGGCGGCCGGCGCTGGCAAGATAATCGTCTCCGAGATGGCCGAAGTGAGGGCGGAGGCAGCCAGGCGGAGCGGGGCCGACCTCGTGATCGACCCGCGCAGCACCGACGTCAAGGCAAGGGTGTTGGACGAGACGGGCATCGGCGCGGATGTCGTGGTGGACGCGGTCGGTGCGCTGCTCCCGGCGGCGTTGGATCTCGTGAGGCGCGGCGGCAAGGTGCTCCTCTTTGGGATGAACCAATCGGTCGCGCCCCCTGTGGCGCAGTACTACATCACCCGCCACGAGGTCGCCGTGCTCGGTACCTACATAGCGAAGTACACGTTCCCGCCCGCCATCAAAGTGTTGGAGAGCGGGGCCATCAAGACGGACGCTCTCATAACGCATCGGGTGAGCGTCGCCAACATAAGCGAGGGTTTCGAAGCGATGAGGTCCGGCAAGGCCGTCAAGGTGGTCGTTACGCCCGAGTAGCTGCCCGCTCCGGCCGTGGACCGGTCGAGCCGGAGGACGAACGGCGACCAGTCGCGCGCGGCGGGCGGCGTGCGGTGAACCGTGCGCAGCGGGCGTCAAGAGGTGGACTGCCGGCCCCCGAAGAGGCCGCCGGTTACTGCGCGACGGACGGGCGGCCCGCCTTGGACGGGCGACCGACCTTGCGCTGGTTTTTCGAAATCCTCGAAGGAAGGAGCATTGTCACATGGGCAACTGGGAACTGCCTCCAAAGAAGGGGCACATGGACGAACCATCTGGCGTTTACCTGCAAAACATGACGATGAGCCAGATCCAGGAGCGTCTCAAGAAAGACGACATCCTCATAGTTCCCGTGGGGTCCACGGAGAACCACGGGCCAAACGCGTGCATCGGCGAGGACACCTTCCTCGTGACGAGGATGGCCGAGGCGGTCGCTCTTAGGACCGGCTGCACCGTCGCCCAACCCGTGTGGTACGGTTCCCATCCGTTCCACCATATGGGGATGCCGGGCACTGTGATAGTGCCTGAGGAGATCTTCTGTGGGCTCCTCAAGTCCATGATGGCCGGGTTCTGGAACATGGGGTTCCGCAAGATGATACTTCTCAACGGGCACGGCCAAGAGTACGTGATCCCCACGGCGATCCACCAGTTCGGCAAGACGTACCAGGTGCCGGCGATCATAATCAACGTCAACTGGTACCACGCCGTGCAGGACCATTTCAAGCTGAAAGATCAAGGCGGCGTGTACGAGACTCCTTTCATCCATGCCGACGAAGTGGAGACGTCGTGGAGCTTGGCTTTGTTCCCGGAGCTCATGGACCAGTCGAAGGCCGTGGATACGACGCCTAGGGGCTATCTACCCGAAGGGCACGTGGACAAGGCGGGCAACCTGCTTCACAGGCCGATAGCGTGGTACGGGCACATCGGGTGCGGTCCGGCTGAATATGCCGCTACGCCCGAGGGCTGCGTCGGCAAGCCCACGCTCGCCGATGCCGAGAAGGCGAGGCCGGGTGTCGAAGCATTCCTGGACTATATGGTGAAGCTGCATGACGACATCCTCAAGGCGTTCCCGCCCGGCAAACTCCCGCCCATCGAGGACATGAGCCAGCGGCGCCGTGAGGACATCGAGGCGGTCTTGAAGGGGCCTCTTGCGCCTGGCGGGCGGAGCATCTACTCTCTCGTATATCCGCCGGCGTGAGCCCCGGCGAGACGGGGTTGAAACCGGCACCGGCAGCCCTTGCGCTGTGGTGAAAGGAAACGTGAACCCGTGGCGACGTACCTGGGCCCAGGATTGGATCCTGGACGGTTCGGGCCGGCGCGGTGTAGGACCAGCGGGAGGACGGCCCCAGGCACCATGGGCGCGACATGATCATCGTGCAGGAACGGCCGAGGCGAGGCGCGAGGATGACTGAGGTGACGCTGAGATGAAATTGAGCATTGTGGCGAACGCGACGCCGAAGGCGACGCCACTCGCGGCGGATATTCCGCTCGAAGAGGCGGTGAGGCTTGCCGCGGAGGTCGGGTTTGACGGGGTCGAGCTTGCGATAGGCGATCCCAAGGGCCTCGACCCTACGTCAGTGAAGCGCCTGCTGGGGGCCCATGGCCTGGAGGTCCCCGCGCTCGGGACAGGAGCTGCGTACGCTGAGGGGCTCAGCCTCTCCCATCCGGAGGCCGCACGACGCGAGGGTGCTGTGTCGCGGTTGAAAGCCCATGTAGACCTTGCGGCGGAGCTCGGCGCCTACGTGATAGTCGGGCTCATTCGCGGTCGGGCCAAGGACGGTCTCGGCCCGGAGCGCGCCACCGAGTGCGTGGTGGCGGGGATGCGGGAGGTCGCTCGGTATGCCGCTGGACGTGGTGTGAAGTTGCTCCTCGAGCCCTTGAACCGTTTTGAGACGGACCTCCTCAACACCGTCGGTGACGCGCTTGCGATGGCCGAAGCCGCCGGTGACAACGTGGGCCTCCTTGTGGACACTTTCCACATGAACATCGAGGAGCCGTCGATCACGGGTTCACTCCGCGAGGCTGCGCGCAGGATATGGCACGTCCACGTAGCAGACAGCAACCGTTGGGCGCCGGGGTGCGGGCACCTGGACTTCCGTGAGATCGTGGGGACGCTGCGCGACTCGGGATACCAAGGTTACCTTTCGGCGGAGATACTTCACAAACCGGAAGCCCGCGCGGCATACGCTCGGACCCGCGAGCACCTGGCGCCTTTGCTCATTTCTTGACGGCGCTAGGGTTGCCGGTGCTTGCGCGACGGGGCGTGGAGAATTCGGCTATCTCGCGCGGCGAATTCGAACGAGGCGCGCCGCAAGCGCGCCGTCCTAGACGCCCGTACCGCATCAGAGACCACGGGAGGTGCGATGAATGACCGGCAGGTTTGGGTACTCAATCGAAGGATACGAGTTCCGGGCGCAGGATTTCCTGCCTGCCAGGATCTGCGACAAGATCGTTGACATTCGGGTGAACGAGCCAGGGCTTATAAGGGAGATCGCCCAAAGCCGCAAGAGACGGCGCACGCTCACACGTGACGGCAAGCTCACGATCCTCGCGACCGACCACCCTGCGCGCATGGTGACGAAGGTCGGCGACGACCCTGTGGCCATCGGCGACCGGTACGGCCTCCTTGCACGCCTGGCCAGGGTGCTGACTGACCCCAGGTTCGATGGGGTGATGGCGACGCCTGACATAATCGAGGAGCTGCTCGTCCTCGACTACCTCGTGCAGGAGGCTGGCGGACCTTCCTTCCTGGACGAGAAGGTAATCCTCGGGTGCATGAACCGGGGTGGGCTTGCGGGCGTCGTGTTCGAGATGGATGACAGGATGACCGCGTACACCGTGGATTCCATCGCCGACATGGGCCTTGACGGCGCCAAGATAATGTTCAGGCTCGATCCGGAGAACCCGGATTCCGGCAAGACGATCATGTATTGTGTGGAAGCCATCAACGAGCTGGTTGACTTGGGAATCCCCGTCTTCCTTGAGGCCCTTATGCTGCGGAAGGTCGAGGGGAAGCTCAAGACCCTGAAAGAGGCTGAGGCACTCATCAAGATCGTGGGGGTCGCTGCCGGGCTCGGAAAATCCAGTGCGTACACATGGTTGAAGATCCCGTACTGCGAGGGTTATGACAAGGTCGCGAGGGCCACGACTTGTCCCATACTCATGCTGGGCGGGGAGTCAACCGGCGATCCCACCGGCATACTCGAGGAGTTCGCGGCGGGAATGCGCGCAGGGGCTACGGTCAGGGGCGCGCTCGTGGGGAGGAACGTGACATTCCCCGGCAAGGACGATCCACGGGCAGTGGCTGTGGCTGTGAGCGAGATAGTTCACAACGGCCTTGATGCGGAGGCGGCCACGCGGGTCCTTATGGAGACGCGCGGGAAGGACATGGACGCGATAACGCGCTACTTTGTCTGAGTGCCCCCAGTGCCCTGGGACCGGGTCCGGATGGAGGGGCGAGAGCACATAGGAGGGTGGTTCTCATGCCGCTTAGGGGCAACGCAGTCGTTGGACAATCCGGAGGGCCGACTGCCGTAATAAACGCAAGCCTCGCAGGGGTGGTCGAGGAAGCCCTCGAGCACGCAGAGATCCAGGGGGTCTACGGGGGGGTGCACGGCGTCCTCGGGATGCTCAAAGAGGACTTTGTCGACCTCGGCAAGCAGGAGCCTTCCGTCATTCGAGGGCTTCGCGGGACTCCTTCGGCCGCCCTCGGATCGTGCCGCCACAAGGTGTCGCCGGAGGATTGCGCGAGGCTGGTGGAGGTCTTCAGGAAGTACAACATCCGTTACTTCTTTTACATTGGCGGGAACGACTCGGCCGATACCTCGAACAAGGTGAGTAAGGCAGCGAGAGACGCCGGCTACGAGCTCGCGGTTGTGGCCGTCCCCAAGACCATAGACAATGACCTTGCGGTGACGGATCACTCTCCGGGCTACGGGAGCGTCGCGCGCTGGGTCGCGATCGCGGTCAGGGATGCCGGGCTGGATACCGAAGCGATCGGGGTCGTGGACAACGTCAAGGTGATTGAGGTCATGGGCAGGAACGCGGGTTGGATCACCGCCGCCACCGCGCTTGCTAGAGACCACGAAGACGCTGCCCCGCACCTCATCTACCTGCCGGAACGGCCCTTCAACCCCGACAAGTTCCTCGCGGACGTGAAGGCCGTGTACGACAGGCTCGGCCACTGTGTAGTGACGGTGTGCGAAGGGCTGAAGGATGAGGCGGGGAGGTACGTCACAGCCTCGTCCCGGTCCATCGACACGGACAAGTTCGGCCACAAGCAGCTCGGCGGGGTCGGGGAGTTCCTTTGCGACCTCGTGGCGACGAACCTGAAGCTTAAGGCAAGGTGCGACAAGCCCGGCACGATCCAAAGGGTGTCGGCGGCATTGGCCTCGCCGGTGGACGTGGAGGAAGCGTACGAGGTCGGCCGGCACGCCGTGAGGTGTGCGACTCAGGGGATCACCGACAAGATGGTGGTCATCACGCGGAAGCCCGGGCCGCGGTATGAGGTGGAGCTCGGGACATGTGATCTGGCGGTCGTGGCCAATGAAGAGAAGCTCGTGCCGGACGAGTTCATAAACGAAGCAGGCAACGATGTCACCGCGGCGTTTGTCCAATACGCGTCGCCTCTCATGGGAGGACCTCTCCAGCCGTACACCAGGCTCGAGCGGATTCCTGTGAAGGCGTAGCGACTGAAGTGGAGGCGTCCGCGGGCTGCTGGTGGTGCATGGGGGCGGGAGTCTTCGTAGGTGGCTGTGAGTTGGGAAGCACCGGCGAGATCGCGGCGAGGAAGCTGTCTGGGGGCGCGAGCGTCCGAGAAGGTGAGTGCAACCCGACGGCCACCGCGACGACGCGCCGTGATGCGCCATGACGACGCGACAAGATGAGGTCTCATTGGAGGTGCTCGGACGATGCCAGAGACGGAACAACTCAAGGCCAGGGCAAGGGAGCTTCTGCACGGGTTCAAGGGCGACAGGTACGCGTTCGGCCTCGGGGTCCTCGACAAGGTCGGCGAGTTTGCTTCCGAGTTCGGTAGGAGCGCGCTTGTGGTGGCGAACCGCGCCGACTGGTTCAAGCACGTGGTGGACCCCGTGATGGCATCGCTTGCCAAGAGAGGCGTGAAGCTCGTGGGAGACCGGATCGTCCCGGACGCAGCCCCCAACGCGCCGAGGGAGGACGTGTACCGCATCACCACGTACGTGCTTCAGTTCAAGCCGGACTGCCTCGTCGCAGTGGGAGGTGGCAGCACCATCGATGCTGTCAAAGCGGCGAACGTGCTGGCGAATCTCGGCGCATACGAGCCGGAGATCGATCCGTACTTCGGCACGGGGCAGGTCAGCGCGGCGCTGGCCAAGACAGGCAAGCGCCTCCTGCCGATGGTGGCTGTCCAGAGCGCGGCAAGTTCAGGAGCGCATCTCACGAAATACTCCAACGTGACTGACCCCGTGGCCGGGCAGAAGAAGCTCATCGTGGACGAGGCGATAGTGCCGTCGCGCGCGGTCTTCGACTACGCGGTCACCAAGACCATGCCCAGGGGGATGACGCTTGACGGGGCTTTCGATGGGATAGCCCACTGCATCGAGGTCTTCTTCGGGATAGGCCCGCAGCAGTATGAGCTGGCGCGAGAGATAGCCGAGGTCGGCATCGAGCTTGCCGTGGCCAACATGGAGAAGGTCATCGAGGATCCGAAGAATGACGAGGTCCGCGAGGCGCTCGGGCTCGCCACTGACTTGGGCGGGTACGCGATCATGGTGGGAGGCACGAACGGCGCCCACCTCACGAGCTTCTCGCTGGTGGACATCGCAAGCCACGGGCGCGCGTGCGCCGTGATGAACCCTTACTACACTGTGTTCTTCGCGCCGGCCGTGGAGGACCAGCTTCGCGTGGTGGGCGAGATCTACAAGCGGCACGGCTACATCTCGGCGGACCTCGGGAGGCTGAGCGGTCGCGACCTCGGCGTGGCGGTTGCGGAGGGGATGGTGAACCTCAGCAAGAAGGTCGGTTTCCCGACGACGCTCGCGGAGATCCCGGGGTTTACCGACGAGCACATCGAACGAGCCATGGCGGCCGCCAAGGACCCGCAGCTCGACATGAAGCTGAAGAACATGCCCGTGCCGTTGTCTGCGTCCCTCGTGGAGGAGTACATGAGGCCGATTCTCCTTGCGGCCAAGACAGGGGATTTCGGCCTAATCAAAAACATGAAGAAGTAGAGAACGCAGAGGAAAGCGGAGTGCGCAGCAAGGCACGTACCCGGAGCAGCACGAGCCGAGTTTGAGCATTTCTTGAGCGTTCAGGATGGGCGGTGCATCGAGATGGCGAAGTTTTCGATGGTGTTCGGGGCGGAGTCGGTGGACGTCGAGCTCCCGGCTGAGACGGTCTGTCTTTCCATGTCAGAACCCGGGCCTCTGGGGGACCCTTCGCGGGTGATCCGGGAGGCTCTCGCGAGGCCCATAGGTTCGCCGGGCCTCGTGGAGCTAGTGCGGCGCAAATGCGAGGGAAGGCCGGGGGCGACTGCTGCCGTGGTCATCTCTGACAACACGAGACCAGTGCCGTACCGAGGCGAGGCGGGGATCCTCGCGCCCATCGTGGACACGCTCATTGAGGCGGGGATCGAGCCGGACCGGATCACGGTGATAGCGGCCACCGGCACCCACAGGGTGCTCTCCAGGGACGAGCTGGAGAGGATGATCGACCCGTCGGTTCTCGCTCGCGGGGTGAGGATCGTCTGCCACGATTGCCGCGATCGCGCGAGCCTCGCTAGCCTGGGTACCACATCGCGCGGGACCCATGTGCTCATCAACAAGGCTTATCTCGAATCCGACATCAAGATCCTAACGGGGCTCGTGGAAAGCCATTTCATGGCCGGGACGTCGGGAGGGCGCAAGTCCGTGTGCCCCGGGCTCATCGGGGAGGAGAGCACGTACGTCTTCCACGGGCCGGAGTTCCTTTCGTCGCCGAACGCGCGCGATCTCGTCCTCGAAGGGAACCCTTGTCATGAGGAGTCCCTTGAGGTCGCGAAGATGGCGGGGGTCGACTTCATAGTCAACGTCACCTTGAACAGCAAGTTCGAGCTGACCGGGGTGTATGCGGGAGACCTTGAGGAGGCGCACATCGCAGCCACGAAGAGACTTGCGGAATACGTGAGCATCCCGGTCGACAGGGAGTACGACATCGTCGTGACCCACGCAGGCTTTGTGGGGATCAACCACTATCAGGCCGCGAAGGCGGCAGTCGTGGCCATACCCGTGCTCAGGCCGGGCGGAAGATTGATAATGGGGGCCAACAACGTCGATGCCGACCCTGTGGGGAGCCCGACTTACAGGACCGTCCTCCATCTTCTGACGCTGCATGGGCCCGAGGCGTACATGCGCCTCATCACCAGCCCAGACTGGAGGTTCGTGCCCGACCAGTGGCAGGTGCAGATGTGGGCCAAGGTTTTCGCAAAGATTCCGATGGAGAACTTCACATACTGCGCGCCGCACATCACGCCCAGGGACGCGGCCATCCTGCCCGGGCGTGACGGCAACTTGCTCCTGCCTCCCGAGAGGCGGTACTCGCGTTCGCTTGCGGACTTGGCGCGCATGGTCGAGCTCGCCGTGGGTGAGGCGATGGAGGAGCTCAGGGCAAAGAGCGACCGTCCGAAGGTGGAGGGAGCCCATCCAACCCGTCCCACCATAGCCTACCTGAAGGACGGGCCATACGGCATCCCTGTGCGGCGCACCTGAGTGAACCCCTCTCTGGCAAGGACTGTGCTGATTTGCAGCAGGAGGGAAGCTTCCGAATCGCGACGAGCAAGAGATAAACTGGTTGTACAGCGGACCTGGATCAGCGGTCACCGCACAACGCAAAGCGGCAGGGCGGGAGAAGCCCCAGCCTCACACCTGCTGGGGCCCGCCTGCTGTCACGCGTAATGCCTCGAGGGCTGCCAGGATGGAGTTCCGCTCACCGCGCCTTGTCATCTCTTCGCCCCGTTGGAACCGGGCTATGCCCTCATCGGTGTGTCCCTCCGCGGTGACCACCACATTCAGGATCGAGCCGGTCTTGAGCCCGCGAATGCGCCCGATGACGAAAAGCGCGCCGGTCTCCATGTCTGACGCGACAAGGCCGAGCCTCCTCCAGCGTTCGCGGATCTCTTGGTAGTCGTCCACATAGAAGGAGTCATGGGAGTGGACGGGGCCGACATGAAGGCGCGCGCCCGTCTTGCTCGCGGCGTCCGCGAGGGCGGCCGTCACATCCCAGTCCGGGACCGCGGGAAAAGCAGGGTCTGCGTACAAGGCGGTCGTGCCGTCGCAACGAGCGGCAGCTGTTGCCACCACGAGGTCGCCGAGGCCCATCCCCGGCTGTAGAGCCCCGCAGCTTCCGACCCTGATAGCCACGCGCGCGCCCAGCCGCACGTGTTCCTCAAGGGCGATGCCCATCGAGGGCGCGCCGCATCCGGTCGATGTCACCGTCACGGCAACCCCCTTATAGTCTCCCACCATCGTCAGGAACTCGCGATTGAACGCGACCTCCCGCGCGTTCTCAAGCATCTCGGCGATCCGCCTCACCCTCGCGGGGTCCCCGGGGAGCAGCACATAAGGGGTTGTCTCTCCCGGCCCGCATTGAATGTGTGGCTGTTTTGACATCGATCCGCACCTCCCAGCTGTCACAGCTCCTCCGGCCGTGCCGGCTGTCCAGCTTCATGTTCGTGCGAAGGCTTGAGAGCGGCAAGACGCCGCGAGAAGGCCTGTAGGAATTCCCCCTCATCGAGGACGCACTCACCGAGCTCGAGGAGCTGCCCGAGACGCGTGATCTGAGGGGGCTCGACAGCGGCCCTTTCGAGGACCGCCGGGCGTGAAAACACCTCGCGCGGCGTACCGTCGAGGATGACCTTCCCGTCGGCCATGACGATGATGCGGGCGAAATGCGCCGCGGCGAACTCCATGTCGTGGGTTATGGCTATGACAGTCTTGCCCGCACCGCCCAGCCTGGCGACGAGCCTACCTAGCTTCTCCGTGCCAGGGTGATCCTGGCCGGTCGTGGGCTCGTCGAGGACAATGTAAGGCGTGTCCATCGCCACGATTGACGCGATGGCCACTAGTTTGCGCTGGGCGAGGCCCAGGTCATACGGATGCCTTGGGAGCAGGTCCGAGATCTCAACCTGCTCGACCGCCCACTTTACGAGCTCCTCGACCCGCTCGGTGGGGTAACCGAGGTTGCGCGGGCCGAACGCTACCTCGCGCGCGACCTGGTTCTGGAACAACTGGTCGTCTGGGTTTTGGAACACGAATCCCACGAGGCGCGCCATGGACGCCACCGTCTTCGAGCGGGTGTCGATGCCGTCCACCGTGACCGAACCCGATGAGGGCTTCAACAGCCCGTTGAGGTGCTTGACGAGGGTGGTCTTGCCCGCGCCGTTTTCGCCTACGATGGCCACGGTCTCTCCTCTGCCGATCTTCAGGGATACGCCGCGGAGCGCCACTACGCCTCCTGGATATTCGAAATGCACGTCGTCAAGGACGATGCACTTGCCAGTGTCGGTCCGATCCGCGTCGACGCAGGGGCTTTGCGTGCTCAACTCTGTGCCACCTTCTTTAGCGCGGAGGCGGCGTCCTCAAGGGTCAAAGGCATCTCACCCTGCCACAGCCCCTCTCGGGCGAGCCCGCTCATCAGCTCCATGAAGCGTGGCCTTCTCACGCCGAAGGCCGCAATGTCAGCTTTGCCGAACACATCCCTCGGACTGCCGCAGGCAGCTATTCCCCCCTTGTAGAGAAGAACCACCTTCGATGCGTGGCGCGCCACGTATTCCATTTTGTGCTCTGCTACAAGGAGAGTCTTGCCGGAGGCGTGAAGCATCGCGATGATCTGCCAGATCTCGCGCGTCCCCGCGGGATCCAGTTGCGAGGTGGCCTCATCCAGCACGATTATGGGCGGATCCATCGCGAGCACGGATGCGATGGCGAGCCTCTGCTGCTGCCCGCCGGAGAGCTCGAGCGGCGAGCGCGTGCGTAGGTCCCACAGGTTGACCTTTCGGAGGGCGTTTTCAACGCGACGCATCGTCTCGTCCCTTGGAATGCCGAGATTCTCCAGACCGAACGCCACCTCGGCAAATACGGTGAGCGTGGCACCGGTGATTTGGTCAAATGGGTTCTGGAATACAATGCCCACGCGTCGCGCAAGGTTGCCGATGGAACTCTGGACGGTATCGAGCCCTCCTACCGTTACGGAGCCGTACATCTCGCCCTTGTAAAAGTGGGGCACGAACCCGGCGATGGCACAGCATAGCGTGGATTTGCCCGCTCCATTCGCGCCAATGAGGCAACACAATTCGCCCGACTGTATGCTGAGAGATATGTCCTTGAGTGCGGGTTGTGCCTGCCCTGGGTACGTATATGTCAGTGAATCGACGACGATATCCAAGACACAAACCTCCAAACAACGAATAGAGCGGTCAACGCGGCCGCAGCCCATCTCGATATTCTCTCTCCCCGGGAATCGGGTATCTCCTCCACGCGTACCCTTCGCGTGGGTGAACTGAAGCCCCTGGCTTCGATGGCCAGCGAGCGGGTCTCGAGCGAGATTATGGATCCAACCACAAGGGGACCAACAATGGGCACGTACGCCCTGAACCGCTTCATGAGTCCTCCTTCGGTCTCGAGACCCCGCGACCGTTGGGCGTCGAGGATGGCTGTGGCTCGAGCCTGCATCTGGGGCACGATCTGCATCGTCATCAGGACCACATACCCGAGCTTGCGTGACAGCCCGTGCGCCATCATCTCAGATACGAGGTCCTCGGCCTTGGTGGTTAGGATGAACAGGACCGTGGCTGCGATTATGGTGATGAGCCGGGCCGATGTGAAAACCGCGAAATTCAGTCCCTCACGCCAGACCGTGACCGGCCCAATCCTCCAAAGCGCAGCCTTGGAGCCTGGATAGAAAAGTCCCTGAACCACGAAGATGAGGAAAACGATGAGAAAAGCTGATTTCAACACAAGGGTAGCCAGGTTTCGCAAGACCTTGGCGACGACCGCCGCGACCACGACCGCGCCGAGCAGAGACAGCACAGTGCCCACGGACGGCGCGGTGAAGGCGACGACGACCACGCAACAGAAGAAGACACCTTTAGTAAGGGGGTTGAGTCTGTGAATCGCCGAGTCTCGATGTACGTACAGAGTTGCCCTGCCCATTGTTACATCATCCCCGGACGGCATGTAGTTCCCGGCCGGCCACCTGCTCCACCAAGTAGATCGCCACGGTAGATCGCCACGGGACCGTCGAGTTTTCCCGCATCATCCCACCTTGGACACATTGAAGCCCGCAAAGCCGCTGCCGCCGTCGCGTCCTCCAGCTACCGACGCGCCGGGCCGCGCCTGCCTTCACGTCCGGGGCGCGAGCGCCGTTCCCCAATCGCCTTCCTTGTTAATCTCGGTCATCCTAGTCTCGGTTTCGGTCGCCGCGACGCTCGCGCCCGCCGGGATAGTATACCTGCTAGAAGTGGTTTTGGAGCATTCGGGCGCCTGCCCAGCCTGAGTGGTTCCGGCTATTCACCGCTTCGCTTGACGTCCTACTTGAACTGCGAACGATATCTTTGCGGCACGCCTTTCACGATGAGGAATGCTATGATAGCGCTCAGGATCTTGTCAATTGGCTCCGTAATAGCGCTCGCGGTGATGGCCCCCTGGATGAGTGTCTTGCCCGTGGCGTACAGGTATGCCCGGATGAAGTCCTCCCCAGCCCCAGTCACCCCGCCGTAGACATACGCGGTTATGGGCGCGGACACGATCATGCCTATCACGGCGAGGATGAGGCCGCAGACGATCGTCTTGGGGATGGTGGCATACCAGCCCTTTCTCGCAAGGAAGCCCGCGACTATGCCGAACACCACGTTTACCACGGCATACCACAGCCAAGTCGGCGTGATGAGAAGGCCGGCTATGAGATTGGTGAGGAGCCCTACGAGTGCGCCGATCCACGGCCCTGCCAGGATGGCCGCAGTCACCGTGCCGATGGAGTCGAGGAACACGGGCAATTTCAGGCTCACAGCGATGAAATTCCCGACGAGGTTAATGCCCACTGCGACGGGGACCAGTAGCCACGCCATCGTTCCAATGCCGGACTTTACCACCCTCGGTTGCGCGGTTTGCGCCATACGATCGCCTCCTTCTTAGAAGTCTCCAACTTGCGTCTCCGGGTGTCGCGTCGTCTGCTCGATATCACCCCCTTTGGCCAACTTGGCCACCGGTTTGGACGGTCTGGACATGGGATCGACAGGTATTTTCTTCTATGCCGTGTCGCAAAATCCTTTCACCTGCGGCGCTCTCCGAGCACAGCACGTCTTTCCCCGCATTGCTCTCCACGAAAAGGCTGCAAGGCATATTGCACCCACCGACGAACCGTGGTATCCTATAAGCGAGATGTCCAACATCTGATATACTACAACCACGCAAGACGCGATCTTGACGTGTGTTAAGAGCAATGCCCTTAAGGGAGGAAGAGCCCGTGCGTGTGCAAAAGGGCTTCAAGCCACTCAGGGTGCAGCTGTATGAGCGCCTTCTGCGTATGATAAGCGACGGCAGCCTTCCCGTCGGAAGCAAGTTGCCCTCTGAGCCCGAGCTTGCCAGCCTCCTGAAGGTGAGCAGGAATGTGCTTCGCGAGACCTTGCTCCTGATGGAGCAGGATGGAATCATCGTGAACCAGCGCGGGGTCGGGCGCACCGTGCTCGGCGTGGCACAGGCTCCCCCGAGCACAGACATATCGCGCTTTGTGGATACAGTGGACTTTCTCGGGGCGCGCGGGGAGCGCGTGGACTGCAGCGTGATAGCGGCTTATGACCAGGAAGCGGGCTCTGTTGCAAGGAGTCGGTTGGCTCTTTCTGAAGGCGAAAGAGTGCTTGTGTTGGAGAGCAGGGCCCAACTTTCGGGAATCCCGGTAGCGTACATGGTTGATTTCGTCCCTGTCAAGGTCGTTACGTTCGCGCTTGAGCGGGTGCGCCGCGACGCACCACATTCGGCCATCCGTCTGCTGGAATCCGTCGGTATAAGGGCGGTGCGCTCGGAGGTTGAGGCGAGCGCAGTCCATCTCGGGGAGGCGGACGCGAGAAATGCACGGGTGCCGTCTGACACGCCGGCTCTCTTGCTGGAACGTGTCGCGTACGACGCTTCTGGCAGGGCGTTGGTGTATTCCCGGCACTTTCTCCTGCCCCGAGCGCCGAAGCTCCGATTCGTGGCGACCTGGCAAAACAGTCCTTGAAGCAAGCTGGACCTTGGCCGAGCGCTGCAAGACGTAGTGCTGCAAGACGTAGCCCTGCCGGACACAGCGGCGCCGGACACAACGGCCCAAGAAATCACACACGGACATCTCTCATACACGGAACGCATCGGACATCGAATGAACACGGAACGACCACAGCAACAACGTCAATCCGCTGAAGCGAGGGACGAGACATGGCAGTAGCTACGCAAGTGCAACATCACATCAAGTGTAAGCCGGGGGACATAGGCAAGACAGTCCTTCTGCCCGGCGACCCGGGGCGTGCGAAACTTATCGCGAACTATTTCGAAGACGCGCGGCCCATCGCGGCAAACAGGGAATTTCATACCTTCACCGGTAAGGTGGACGGTGTCACGGTCTCCACGATATCGACCGGCGTCGGCGCTCCCTCGGCCTCGATCACTGTGGAAGAGGCCATAAACATCGGCGCGAGAAATCTTATCCGCGTAGGTACGTGCGGTGCGCTTCAGGAGGACATCGTTCCCGGGGAGCTCATCATCGCCACAGCCGCGGTCCGTGGGGACGGCACGACCCCCGAGTATATCCCCCTCTCATATCCCGCCGTCGCTGATTTCACACTCTTGCGGGCACTGGTGGACGCCGCTGAAGAGCTTGGGATCGACTACAGACTGGGCATAGTCCGAACACACGACGCCTTCTACATCGAATCACCATTCGCGCACGGAGATTATAAGCAACGCATCAAGGTCTGGAGCGACTCCAAGGTACTTGCAGTTGAAAATGAAGCCGCAGCCATATTCGTTGTATCCAGCCTTCGTGGATGCGCTGGAGCGGCGCTGCTGGTGCCCGCAGGCAACCTTGTGACCGGCCGCGAGATAAAGAGCCCCGATGAAATCGAGAAGGGCATAGACGCCATGATCCGGGTTGCGCTGCGTGCTGCCGTGAAACTCGGATGAAGTGGGGGCGCGGCGCAGTGGGATCGGGACAGTGGAAGCCTACGGAGGTCCTCTTTAAGAACGCGCTGGTCTACAGACGGCAAGGCGACCCGTCCGAAGACCCGTTTGTGCGGGCGGACTTGCTTGTCGAGGGGAACCGAGTGCGCAGGATCGCCTATCGTCCTGAGCGTTTCGATCTTCCTTGTGACGGTCCGGGACGCGTTGTCATTGAGGGATCGAACCTCGCCTTGGTGCCCGGGTTCGTTGACGCACACACCCATTTGCTGCAAACGTTCGGTCGTGGTCTCATGGACGGCCTGCCCCTGACCCCGTGGCTGAGGCTCATATGGGACTACAAGCTGTCCTGGGACGGTTACTACTACAGCACTCTCCTCGGTGCCCTGGAAGCGCTGGCGTCGGGTACAACCTGCGTCTCCGAGATGATCACGGAATGCGCACACCCTGACGCGGTGGTGCAGGCCCTTGTGGACAGCGGCCTGAGGGCCTCTGTGGGCCTCGCCATCGCGGACTACATGGAGGGCGAGAATACCCCAGCGAGGGCCACGGATGCCGCGCTCAAACTGGCCGAGGACTTCGTCACGGCGTGGGACTGCAGGTCGGACGGCGGTGGGTCTGGCGCTGGCAAATCCCGCGTCGACAAGCCCGGCGCCAAGTCCGACGGCAACCCCTACAGCAAATCCGACCTCGGCGGCAGATTGCTCGCACGAATCGCCCCGGTCGGCCTGCCGGCATGCACGAAGGAGTTGCTCCAGGGCGCAGTTGAGCTGTCGCGGGCGTATGGTGTGGGCATCCACATTCACGCTTGCGAGGGTCGCGCTGAGACCGAGTCAAGCTTCGCAAGGTTTGGCAAGAGTGAGATCGAGGTTCTCGATGAGTGTGAGGTGCTGTCCCCCGGTACCCAGCTGGTTCACGTGGTATGGGTGGATGACCACGACATCGACCTCATCGCGCGAAGTGGGTCCAGCGTGGTCCAATGCCCGTCCAGCAACGTGAGACTGCTTGATGGGGTGACCCCCGTCGTCAAAATGCAGAAGGCGGGCATCCCAGTAGCCCTCGGAGGGGACGGTGCGGCAAGCAGCGGAGCCTACGACATGTTGGTCGAGGGCAGGTTCGCTGCGATGTTGCAGAGGCTCACGATGGGCGACGCGTCCGTGCTCAGTCCGCACGATGTCATGGATATGCTCACGCGAAACGGCGCTCGGGCAGCCGGGTGGGTGGACCTTGGCGACCTGTCCGAGGGTTGTCTTGCCGACTTGGTCGGGTTCAATGTAGATTCCCCGCGCCTGGCAGCGACCGATTGTCACGCCTTGCTTTCCAACATAATCTTCGCCGCGTCTACACGAGACATTGAGCTTGTTATGGTTGATGGCAAGATCGTGGTCTCAAGGGGCAACCACACCACGTTGAATGTTGGCGATGTAGTGGAGCGCGCGCGGGAGGTTCTTCGCGGCGAACGGATCCCGCGTTCCCAGGTGTGGCGGGGGAGCGGGGCATGAAACGGGCTGTGACGGTGGTGATTGTGTCTCAACCCGTCATCGGGCTCGGCGTTGCGATGATAGTCAACGCCAAACTGGGTGTCGACCCGTGGACCGTTTTCATGCAGGGATGCCAAAACGTCACGGGCCTCAGCCTTGGGCGCATTTCCCAGCTGACAACCGCCGTTCTCGTGGTAGTAAACTACCTTCTGGGCGGCGAGGTCCCGGGCCTTGGCACCCTCTTCAACGTGATCTTGGTGGGATGGTCCATTGACTTCTTCATGCCGCTTGTCGCCGTTCGGGGCGGCTCGCTGGCATTCAGGCTCGCGCTGCTGCTGGGCGGCATAGTCCTCATGGCGGGCGGTATAGCGGCATACGCCCGGGCAAACATGGGGCGAGGACCGCTTGACGGGTGGGCGTTCACCGTCGGCAAGCTTCTGAAGATGGATATTGGGTCAGCGCGAATAGCCACGGACTTCCTATCGGTGTGTGTGGGATTTCTTCTAAAAGGGGAGGTAGGTATCGGAACACTGATAGCAGCAGTTCTAACAGGACCTCTTCTGCGCTTCTTCCTGACTTATGAACCTTCGGGGGGATGAAAGATGAGATCAAATCGAAGAGCCTGCGTGTGCCTCGTCGGTGTTCTGCTTCTGGCGGCGCTCGGCATCCCGCAAGGGGCCGGGGTCGATGTGTTGGCCGGTGCGGCAGCTGCAGCGGCGGCGCCTGCGAAGGCTGGTATGGTTACAGACCTGACCGGGCTTTCCGGACATGGATTCAACGACATCGCCTGGGAGGGTTTCAAGAAGGCTCAGTCCTCACTGGGAGTCGACGTCACCCTCGTGGAATCGAGAGAGCAGGCGGATTATGAGGTCAATCTCAAGAAGCTGGCCAGCGAGGGACACAACGTAGTTGTGGGAGTAGGTTTCCTGCTGACCGATGCGATCGTCAAAGCGGCTTCTGAGTTCCCTGGCGCCAAGTTCGCTCTCATAGACTCAGTGCCGGACACGATACCCGGCAACTTGCGCTGTTACGTATTCCGGGAGGAGGAGGGCTCCTTCCTAGTCGGGTTCCTCGCGGGCAAGATGACCAAGACTGGGAAAGTAGGTTTCGTTGGCGGAATGGATTCGCCACTCATTAGGAAGTTTGAGGCCGGATTCCGGGCGGGCGTGATGACGGCTAGTCCCAAGGTCAAGGTAAGTGCGGTCTATGTTGGCTCGTTCACAGACCCCGCCAAGGGGAAACAGATCGCCGACATGATGTATAACAGTGGCGCCGATATAGTGTACCAGGCCGCCGGGGAGAGCGGTCTCGGAGTGATAGATGCTGTCAAGGCTCGGCCCGATGGGTTCTATGCCGTGGGCGTGGACATGGATCAGGACAGCCTGGCGCCGGGGAAGGTTCTCACTAGCATGGTGAAAAGAGTGGATACTGCGTGCTTCGCTGCCATCGAGGATACCGTGCGCGGCAGGTTCACTTCAGGAGTCGTTTCTCTTGGCATAAAGGAAGGCGGCATAGGGCTGAGCGAGATGAAGTACACGAAGTCCAAGGTGCCAGCCCAAGTTATGGCTGAGCTTGAGAAGTACAGCAACGCGCTGCGCGACGGGAAGTTCAAGGTGCCGACCAGCCTCGACGAACTGGCCAAGTTCAAAGCACCGGCCTTCTAGCCGGTGTCTTGTGCGGTGCACGAGCATGGAGCATGTCCTGGCAGCTATTGATATTACCAAGAGGTACCCCGGGGGCGTGGTGGCGAACGACCAAGTCTCGTTCGACCTCCTCCCCGGGGAGGTCCACGCGGTGGTGGGCGAAAACGGTGCCGGCAAGACCACGCTGATGAAGATCCTTGCGGGTCTCTTAGCCCCTGATTCAGGATCAATACTGGTCAGAGGTCAGGAGGTATCCATGCGGGGGCCGGTGGACGCGTACAGGCTTGGGATCGGCATGGTTCACCAGCACCTCATGCTGATACCCAGGTTCACCGTGGCCGAGAACATAGCGCTTGGCGCAGAGCCGCGCCGGGGCCTGAACATCGACCGTGCGGCGATCCGCGCGTGGGTGAAGGATCTGTCGCACCAGTACGGGTTGGCTGTAGATCCCGACGCGATCGTGAAGAACCTATCCATCGGCGAGAAGCAGCGGGTTGAGATCATCAAGGTCATGTATAGAAAGGCTGACGTCATCATCCTCGACGAGCCAACCGCCGTTCTGTCGCCGGGTGAGGTGGACAACCTTTTTAGTGTCATAAGGCTGCTCTGCCGCGCAGGCAAGTCCGTCGTGTTCGTGTCCCACAAACTGCCTGAGGTCATCGAGATAGCCGACCGGATAACCGTGCTCGCCAAGGGCAGGGTCGTGGGCACCGTAAGCCGGGGGCAAGTGGACGTGCAGGCTCTTGGCGAGATGATCACAGGGTCCGGATCACCCGATTTCGGCACGGCTCGCTCCGGGGCGGCACGCTCTGTAACAGCTGGGCCTGCAGTCGGTGGCTCTGGAGCGATTGGTTCAGCAGCAGCGGCTGGCTCGTCAGAGCGTGGCTCCGTCGCGCCTGGCTCCGCTGCGGCCGGTGGGGAAGCTAGCAGCGCTCGCCTATCCAGGCACGACCGGCAGGCTGGAGACGTGATCCTAAGGATCACGGGTCTGAGGGCCCGGGCCGCTAGCTCAGAGGCGGAGGTGCTCAAAGGAGCGACACTTGAGTTGCGGTCGGGCGAGATCCTTGGCATCGCCGGTGTTGAGGGGAATGGCCAAGCGGAACTGGTCGACGTGATTCTAGGCCTCCTGCGTCCGAATGCTGGCGAGGTAAGCATCCTCGGCCGAGATGTCACGCGGATGTCCCCCCGAAGCATAAGGGACCTGGGGGTTGCTTTAATCCCCGACGACAGGCACGAGAAGGGGTTACTGCTCGGCTTCCCCGCTTGGGAAAACATGATGCTCGGGTATGAGACGAGTGATACGCGAATCCAACGGGGCGGCTTCCTTAATATATCGGCCGCTCTGTCTAGGGCCAAGGAGTTGGCCCGCACGTTCAATCTCATACCTGCTAACGTGTATGCTCCCGCATCGTCGTTTTCCGGGGGCAACCAACAGAAAATGATCCTCGCCCGGGAGCTATCCTCGACGTTGCGGCTTGTTGTGGCAGCGCAGCCCACGCGAGGTTTGGACGTGGGATCCACCGCCTTCGTCCATTCAAAGATCGTTGAAAAGCGCGATGCCGGAGCGGGCGTCCTATTGATCTCTTTCGATTTGGACGAGATACTCGGCCTGAGTGACAGGATCGCAGTCATGTACGACGGCAGGGTCGTTGCTACGATGTGCAACGACGGCAAGGTAACGAAGGAACGTCTGGGGCTGCTCATGACCGGATTGGGTGACCGGGAGGGCGTAGCATGAGATTCTCGAGCAAGGTCGTGACTCCAGCGATTGCGGTGGGGGGATCCATCATCGTTACCACTCTGATACTGTGGGCGATGGGGGAGCCGCCGGGCGCCTTCGGACGGGCTTTCGCGGCCGGATCCTTCGGCAGCTTCTCAAACTTCTCTGAGATGCTCGTAAAAGCAACGCCGCTTCTTGTCGCTGCGCTTGGAGTGTCGGTGGCGTTCAAGGCCGGCCTCTTCAACATCGGGGTCGAGGGGCAGATATACGCTGGCGGATTGGCCGCCGCGTATGTTGCCGCGGCCTGGCATCTGCCCGCCGGCCTCCACGCGCTGGTCGCGATGGGGGCGGGCGCGCTCATCGGCGGCATGCTCACATTGGTGCCAGCGTGGCTGAAGGTATCGAGGGGCGTAAACGAAGTCATCACTACCCTGATGGTCTATTACGTCGCGTCGTTAGCGGTTCATTATATGGTCGTCAATCCCCTGCGCGCGCCAGGGGTGGTTCCAGCCACCCGGCCAATCGCGGACACTGCCGTTCTCCCCGTGCTCGTGCGAGGCACCAGGCTGCACATGGGTGTGGTGATCGCGGTGGTACTCGGCGTGCTCCTGTGGTTCCTCATTTACCGCACGGTGTTCGGATTCCACGTGAGGTCTATTGGCGAGAACAGGATCGCAGCCGCGTATGCCGGCATCCCCGTGTCCCAGGTGGTGTATCTCTCCATGTTCTTGAGCGGAGCCGTGGCCGGCATGGCCGGGGCGATTCAGGTGCTGGGCGTGGACCACAGGTTCTTCGATCAATTCTCGCCCGGGCTTGGCTTTGACAGCATCGCGGTGGCATTGGTGGGCATGGCCCATCCCCTGGGCACGATCTTCGCAGGTTTCTTGTTCGGCGCCCTGCGGACGGGTGTGCTAGAGATGACGGTGCGTTTCGGCACGCCGAAAGCCTTGGCACTTGTGGTTGAAGGTTTGACGGTGCTGTTCCTCGCATTCGAGAGGCTGTATCGCGTCAAGCTGCTGAGGGAGGGTCGAGTCCGATGATATCCTGGGTGCTCGCTTCCGCCATTCAGGCGTCTGTGCCGTTGATACTCGCCGCAGAAGCGGGCCTCGTATCAGAACGCTCCGGCGTGGTCAACCTCGCTTTGGAAGGAATGATGCTGTCCGGTGCGTTCGCGAGCATGATCGGCGCCAGCGTTTGCGGCAATGTCTGGTTGGGCTTGCTGTGTGGGGTGGCGGTGGGCGCGGTGCTCGGGCTCGTGCATGCGTATGCAAGCGTGACATGGGCGGCGGACCAAATCATCAGCGCGACTGGAATCAACGTCGTGGCGGCTGGGGGCACGAGCTTTCTCTTGAAAGTGATCTTCCGGCATGCCGGCACATCGCCAGCCGTGCCAACCATTCCGAAGCTCTTCCCCGTCGGGATAGCTCAACTTCCAGGTGTTGGCCCGATCCTCATGAACATGACCGTGATAGACGTCTTTGCGCTAGCCCTTCCTTTTGCGCTGCTTTATTTCTACCAGCAGACCCCCATGGGGCTTCGCGTGCGGAGCGTCGGCGAGCGGCCCGATGCTGCGGAGAGCGTGGGGATTCCGGTGCATCGGGTGCGGTACGTGAGCGTTGTGGCCAGCGGCGCTCTGGCCGGTCTCGCTGGTGCCTATCTCGTGCTGGACGTATTGGGGTTCTTTCAGCAAGACATGAGCGCTGGCCGGGGATACCTCGGCCTTGTGGCGATGATATTCGGGAAGTGGAACCCGGTGGGTGCCTTCCTGGCAGCGCTCTTCTTCGGGCTTGCGGACGCCGTTCAGATCGCGCTGCAGCTCAATCTCGCTGCTGCGATCCCGAAGGAGGCCTTCCTCGCGTTGCCGTACGTGCTTGCTCTCCTGGCGCTGGCAGGGTTCGTTGGGAGGGCCGAGGCCCCGGAGGCCGACGGCAAGCCGTACGTCTCGCAGAAATGACCTGCGGTGCGGGCAGGGCAACCTGGCCTCCGACCGCACGACCGCACGGCGGGGACAAAAACCGTCTCTCCTTGATCCTCTTCGGAAGGATTGCATCGACTCGTGGCGAAGATTACCGCTAACGTGGGTCGATTCATGTTAGCCGCCGCCGTCAGGACCCGTCGTGCTTCAGCGCTCTTCGACACCAAAAGCGCATGAACCCGGGTCGTACGCTGCGATGCTCTACTGCCGTATCACCTCGCGCAAACCGGTGCAGTGGGTGTCCCGGGAAAGGGGGTAGTGCCTAAAAGGCTGTCAGGCGTTGAGGCGGCATGTGTTCCACTCGAATCCAAGGCCGAAACATGGCTAGGCGCGGCAAGGAACCTGGAGCCGCACGAGAAACAGGCACAGAGTCACGGACAGGCCAAGAGGACGAGCAGAGAACGCGACCAAGGGAAGACGCACGGTAATGACTGATACATTGATGAAGGATGCAAGAGATACGGCGCTCGCCCAACTCACCGCAGAGATCGAGGAACTTCGCAAGGAACTCAATCGTGCCGTCCAGAGGAACCACCTGAATTTCCAGACTGCGGCGGTTCAGGCCTTGAGCACAAGGCTCGACGTCCTCATCGCGGAATTCGTAGGGCGCCGCAAGAGCCCAGCCGGCGAGCGCTCGGGGCCGTTTCCGCCACAACTCTCCGCGGGGCTTTCCATTCAAGCCTACGGAAGTCCTGTTGTGGAAGCTTATCGAGGCTCCGCCAGATCCTTGCGGTATCGCCTGCAGGATGAGTTCAGGAGGTCCGGAGCCAATGCCATGAGGCTCCTTCCGTGGGGCATGCATCTTTGTCAGTTCTACTCTGGCAGTCAGGATCTCGTAGACGTTCTCGTCCCTTACTTCAGGGCAGGGTTGGAGCATAACGAGTTCTGCCTGTGGGTCACCTGTGAACCGTTTGGTCGGGTTATGGCAAGGGAGGCGCTGGCCCAGGCGGTTCCTGGGCTGGAAGGTTACCTCAAGAAGGGACAAATCGAGATTCTCTCCTCTTCAGAATGGTACATGAGAGGCGGCGCGTTCAACGCGGACAGCGTCATAGAAGCGTGGGCAGGCAAGCTTAACCAGGCCCTGTCCAGGGGGTTCGATGGCATGAGGTTCTCTGGGGACACGGGTTGGCTCGAGCCCAAGGACTGGGCGAGATTTGTGAGTTACGAGAACCGCGTGGACAACGTTATACGCAGGTCCCGGATGAAGGCCATTTGCGCCTATCGTGCGGACAAATGCGGGCCGCGCGAGACCGCGGATGTGCTCCGTGAACATCGACTTGCGTTCATCAAGGACGTAGACGGATGGCGGCTTGTGTAGACTTCGGGTTGGCGAAGTGCGAGTAGAACATGGGAGGCATGGAAGGGACCGCGCCGAATAGCGAGAAGACAGCACACGCGATCCCTCCGGGAATCGCGCGCGAGCATCACCTGAGGAGGGCTTGAGGATGAGTGCGGACGGCGGTTCCAAAAACACGGGTGGCATCCGGAAAGACGATCGTCCGAATGATTGCGCGGCGAATGATGGCGTATCGAGTGGCGGCGCACTGAATGATAAGGATGGCGCAGCTGCTGGTCGAAACGATTCAGTGCGCATGGAGATTCTTCTGAGCCACGCCCTGTTGCCTGTTGGGGAGCCTGGTGTCTTTTGGGCGCTCGTGACGTTGACTGGCCTCAGCCCGAACGCCAAGGAGGCAGTTCACGGAGGCGGGGGCCGTGCGCGTCTGCCGCTCAACATCGGCCTGGTTTTGGACCGTAGCGGCTCCATGAGCGGGGAGCCCCTCGAATACGTGAAAGAGGCCGCCTGCTTTGTGGTCGACCAGCTAAGCGCGAGGGACAAGTTCTCCCTGGTGACCTTCGATAGCGATGTCGAGCTCCTCTGTCCTTCCCAGGAGGTTCAATTCAAGGACCAGCTCAAGGCCGCGATAAGGAACATCCAAAGCGGTTCGTCCACAAATCTCTCCGGAGGGCTCCTTCGCGGATATGAGGAAGTGCTGAAAGAAAACCGCGCCGGCCAGGTAAACCGCGTAGTGCTCCTGACCGACGGCATGGCAAACGTCGGCGTCACCGACCCCACCCTCCTCGGCGCCAAAGTCCGCGCCATCGAGAAAAAAGGCATATCAGTCTCGGCGGTAGGGGTTGGTAGCGCATTCGATGAAGACCTCCTGATCGCGCTCGCCGAAGCTGGGCACGGCAATTTCTACTATGTCAAGAACATTGACGAGATCCCTAGCGTGTTCCGGCAAGAGCTCACGGGCCTGCTCTCAGTCGTGGCTCAAGCGGTGAAGGTAAAGGCAACGGTTGGATTCGGGTGCAAGCTCGCTGGCGTGCTCGGGTATGAGCCCGAGCCGGCCCCCGACGGCGCGGTCCTGCACCTGCCCGATATGTACGAGGACGAGGTCAAGCGCCTCGTGCTCGAGGTCTGGCATCCTCCGCTGCCGGAGGGCGAGCACGAGGTCTTGGAGGTGTCCCTGAAATATGTAGATGCTGGGCAGGCGCTGGCCGAAGTGAGCGTCTCGGTCAAGGCCCGGCTAAGTGCCGGCTATGGTCCGCCTGAGGCGTACAAGCCCAGGTATGAAGTGGTGAAGCGGGTGGAACTCGTGAAAACCGCTCTGGCCAAAGACAAAGCTGTTGAGAAGTCCAGGGAAGGCGAGTTGAACGAAAGCAAGGCGATTCTGCAACATAGGCTGCAAGCTCTGGAGAACCTAACCCGCGACGGGCACGGCGCCGGCGATGCCGAGGTCAAAGAGGAGATCGAAAACCTCAGGAACTTGGTTCGACAAGTGGATGAGATTGAGGAGGAAAGGAAACGCCTCAAGACGCGCGGGACCCATGCCTCTCTATCGGACAATGCTGCGCCCACGCCGTCCCAAGCCACCTTTTTGAAGGAGCTACGGAGCCAGAGCTATATGACGCGCCGGGATAGGCGAGAGCCTAACACGCGTGGGGAATAGAGTCCTGACCCTCCGGCCCTCAAGACAACCTCAGGACAACGCGAGCCCTGTTGCAGGAGCCTGGGTACCCATCGAGGCTGCCTGCGCGAGCGTGCGCAAGGCCGTTGGGCTCTCCTCTGTACCCCCACTTAGTACCCCCACTTAGGAAGAGGCCGTGAGCTCGCGTCTTCTCTCACGACCATAGATGGCGCGCGCCCCGCGTTATTGCGGGATACGGCATGGGGCGGTTCGCGCTTCACAGCAAAGGTGACGCGCATCACCGGTTACGGCGCCGCGTGCGGCCCTACCCGTTCCGGACGTCGCGCGTGCAAGGGGACGGGCGACGCGCGTCACTCGTGAGGGGCATTCCGTTCTGGACCTTACGTATCAAGAGCCTATAGATGACGGACATCATCCTTCCAGCCTTGCGCGTTCCCTCCGTCACACGTCCCTCCCGCCGAGTGCCACCCGTCATGCTTCCCGCCTAATCCGTGACCAGCGTCACCCCAGGCACTCCATTCGTTACCTACGGCAACCGTCCCCCACGAAGTGTTCCGCACAGCACCTTACGACCCGGATCGGGTGACACACATCACGCGCCCGCCCTGACGCGTTCCGCAGAGCAACCTTGCGGCCGGTCGCATGACGCACATCACAAGTCCCCCCCTCATCCGTTCCCCACATCACCCGTCTTGCCGGCGTACCACGACGCGCCTCTTCCACAGGCCGGTTCGGTAGTATACGAAATTGATGACGGTCCCTGAGACTGGTCCTGCAACGATGGCGACCCACACACCTCGTAGCCCGAGGCCCGGGAGCCGAGACAGCATGGCGGCCGTGGGGACTCTCACAAGCCACAGAGAGATCAAGGTCGACAGCATGCTTGCAACTGTATCTCCAGCTCCCCGGAGCACCCCGGACAGGGTGAACATGAGGGCATAGGGTATGTAGGACAAAGCTGCGTACCTGAGGTACTCTGCGCCTATCGAGATAACATCGGCGTTCTTCGTAAACACCGAGATGAGGCTCGCGGAACCGGCCAGCACAGCGACGGACATCACCGCAGTGATGCCCCCACCGAGGATAACCCCCCAGCGCACGCTCTCGGATACCCTGTCGTCCCGTCCCGCGCCGAGGTTCTGTCCCACCAGGGACGTCACCGCGATCCCGCTGCTCATGGCGGGCATGAACGCAAACTGGTCAAGTCTGAGCCCGGCTCCGTAGCCAGCCATGGCTATGCTTCCGAAGCGGTTTACTATTGAGTTGACCGCGAGGCCGCTCAGCGAGACTAGCGTCTGTTGGACCCCCGCAGGGAGGCCGATTCGGGTGACAAGGCCTAGAAGCGGCAAGTCCAATCGCCACCAATCATGTTCGATCCTCAGCAGCCCAGAGACCTTGTGCAAGTGAATGAGGGCGATAACCGCGGAAAAAGCCTGCGCAAGTATGGTTGCAAGCGCGGCGCCCGCCACTTCCATGCGCGGGATCGGACCCGCGCCCAGGATGAAGATCGGGTCCAGGATTATGTTCGTGACCGTAGCGTACGCGAGGAAACGGAGGGGCGTCCTCGAATCGCCCAGGCCCCTCAGTATGGCGCTCGCGGCATTGTACAGGAACATACCCACCAGTCCTGCCAGGAAGATCACAATGTAGTCGGAGGCGGGCTTGAAGACGTCCGTGGGGACGTTTATGAGCCGCAAGAGGGCGTCCCTGCTAAGGACACCGATGATCGACAAGATTATCCCGATCTCTGTCAAGAATACCAGGGAATTCGTGACCACGTGGCGCATTCTCGCATGGTCGCCTGCTCCGTAAAGCTGCGCTACCAACACCGTGACCGCCACGGTGAGGCCGAGGACCAGTGAGATCAGGGAGAAAATGACGGGCGAACTTACCGATACGGCGGCGAGCGCCTGGGGACCAAGATACCTACCGACCCAAAAGCTGTCAACCGTGTTGTATGCCGCCTGGAGGAAGTTTCCAAGGAGTAACGGTATGGAGAACGTTATGAGGTGCCGCGGTATGCTGCCTTGAGTGAAATCGGTCGAGCCTGAATCCATCGATCTACAGATTCTCCTCAATGATAAGATAGGGAGCCCGGACAACCGCCATGGGTCACGGGCTTGCCCAACGCTCAGCTTGGCATGGGACGCCGGGGCTAGGGGCCATGCTCGCCCCCTTCAAGGCTTTTGGCCTTGCTCTCCAGGGACGGGGCGTTTGCCGTGCGGCTCTTTCGAATCTGGCGTGCGAGAACGGCCAAAGCCTCCGCGCCGCGTCGTGCGGGCGCAGGCACCTTGACACCTTCGTTCGAAGGAACAAATCAAAACCTATGGCGCCGCACCCAGATGACTCATATCTGGCAGCGCCATCGCCAGAGTACAAAAACTTCTCCACAGATGCGCCTTTCCCTGCCGCGGGAGTGTCAATCTACCCACTTGATCAACCTCATCTCATCTCATCGTATTCCGTTTCAGCTTGCCTTACTCTCGCCTCGTTCGACTCCGCTTGATCTGGCGCCCGGCGCTCCGGGCAGCCTGCACCCCGTTTCCAGAAATGCATCCGACCGAAACCACGGCAGCGTCTCACATGAGAGTGCGCCCGAGTTTGTCCCAGCCATACATAGGATGTCCACTACGGCCTTCCAGCCGAACCGCTCCTGTGGTATGCTCGAAGAGACGGCAGGATGTCAGCCGGGGCAACATGTTCCGGACGCTGGTTGTTCAAAAGAAGCGAGGCCCAGGGCGGCGCCAGGCTCTAGCCCAAGCGATGGTGCCGGCGATCCACCCACGAGGTTTGCCAGGCCAGGAAAGGTGACTAGGGTTGCTGTATTTCTTGCTGCCCGCTTACAACGAAGAAGGGAACATAGGCGCCCTATTGGACAAGATACGTGCGCTCAGTGGGCAGCTTCCCCGGTACCGGGTGTTAGTCGTGAACGACGGCTGCACTGATGCTACTATGGAAAGGATACGTGAAAGAGATGGCCTCATGCCTATCGACGTGGTCACCCACGAGACCAACCAAGGGCTTCCGGCATCGCTTCGGGATGGGATCGCGGCTTTCCTGGCAGCGGCCTCCAACGAGACGGACGTCCTCGTGACAATGGATGCAGACAACACGCATGAACCAGGCCTTGTCCCGCAAATGCTCGGTAACCTTCAGCCTCCTCATGATGCCGACATAGTCATCGCATCCCGTTATCAGAGGGGAGGGCAGGAGATCGGCCTCTCGTTGTCAAGGCGCGTCATGAGCCGGACCGTCAATCTAATGCTGAAGGCGTTCTTCAATATCCCGGGAGTCACTGACTATACTTCCGGCTTCAGGGCGTACCGGGCCGAGGCCTTGCGACGCGTTGCTGGAGCGTACGGTCCGCGCCTCATTGAGTCCACCACGTTCAGCGCAACTGCGGAGCTGCTCTTGAAGCTTCGTAGCGTCGGGGTGAAGGCGCGGGAGGTGCCGCTGGTCCTTCGGTATGATCAAAAGCGCGGTCAAAGCAAGATGAGGGTCGCGCGAACGATCTTGGATTACTTCCGGATGATGGTTCGGGTGGCCGCCGCTCGGAGGCGTGCCCCAGGGGCGACCGGGAGATGAGGCGGAGAATGAGAAACCCCACGCGTTACGCGCTGCACGCCATCGGGCTCGCGGCGCTCGTGTACTTCTTGATGACCCTAGACTGGCCGGCTTTACGGCAGGGCGTGGGGCGGGTCGACCTGTTCTTCCTCGTCGGGGCCGTGTCAGCCTCGCTTGTCAACATCGCTACGAAGACCATACGCTGGCAGCGCTTGATTCGGTCCGCGACCTCCGTGCGGATATCGTTCATGCTGTCGGTGGGCTCGATCTACGCCGGGGTGGCGTCGTCAAGCCTAGTCCCGGGCAAGGCGATCGACGTGGCTAAACCTCTGATACTAAAGCGGTTCCACCATATCCCGCTCGCCCCGTCGACCACGGCTATGTTGGTCGAGCGAGCACTGGACATGCTGAGCGTCGCCATCATCTTCTTGATCGCCCTCGCCATCCGACCTCTTGCTGTTGGCCCGGCTGTTCGCGTGCTGGCCGGGTTGGCGACGGCGCTTCTGGTGTTCCTCGCCGCCGCCTTGGCATTTCCAGGTGCGTTCTTGCGCGGGGTCAAGCGCGTCGTGGAGGCATTGCCGATCCCGCCGCGTTTTGAGACTCCGATACAGAGTGTGATGGCGGGCTCTGGAACGAGCTTGCTCGCGTGGTGTCGACGCGAGAACTTCTGGCCGCTCTTGGGCCTGTCCCTGCTTTCGCTTGGGGCTGAGGTAGTAAGGTTCTACTGCGTTTTCCGGAGTGTGGGTCTGACGGTGGCACCGTGGGGCCTCACGATAGGATATATGGCCTCGATCCTTGTGGCGGTCGCGTCCTTTATACCCGGCGGGATTGGTGTCACAGAGTCCTTCCAAGCTGCTTTCGTTAGGCTTTTTGTCATTGGGGAGGCTGCGACGGGAGTGGAACGGGGGGCGGTGCTTCTGGATCGGGCGCTTTCGTATTACCTCGTGGTCCTTATTGGTGCAGCCTTTCTCCTGTGGTGTCAGCACGGTCTTGAGCGACGGGAGCTTTCGGCGGTGAGCTCGGGTGCTGCGAGCGACGGGAGCCTTCGGCGGTAGACTCGGGCGCCGGAAGCGACGCAGGCGGTTGCGCGGTCAATAGGTTCAAAAGGGTCATTGGCTACGTGCCAAACGGCCGGAATCGATGCTTCGCCTCCACCCGCCTTCGTGTACTTTCACTCGCCTCCACTCGCTGTTGCTCGCTGTCGCTCGCCGTGGTCGACTATGACTCGTTTGTTGCGCACTGCTGCTCACTGTCGCTTACTATTACTCAGGCGAGGCCCGCAAGGGGTGGACAAACATGAACGGAAATTCGAGGAAGACCGCCGCCGCAGACATGCTCCTCGTACTAGCTTTTGGAGCGATCATGTACCTCCCGTGGCTCAACCTCCCGGTCACAGATGCGGATACGGCGTACTACACCGGTGCTGCGCGCGGTGTGGTTAACTCCGGGGACTGGATGACCATACGAGGCTCAGGAGGCGGCCTGCTGGATAAGCCGCCGTTGTCAATATGGCCAATAGCCTTATCGTACCGTCTTTGGGGTGAATCCGACTGGTCGACGCGTCTGTGGCAGGTAGCATTGTCCATCGGGATCCTTGTCCTTACCTACTTGTCCGGACGGCGGTTTTTCGCTCGCGAGCAATGCCTGCTTGCCACATTGATCCTCGGCACGAGCTTGCTCTTCGCTTACTGCACGATGGTGGTGCAGCAGGACATCCTGAACCTGTTCACATATGCCCTCTTCTTCTATGCTTTCGCGCTCTTCTGGCAGACTCACAGTGCAGCCGCTTACTACCTTGCCTGGCTGGCTCTCTCGCTGTCGTTTATGAATCGATGGCATATTGCCTTGGTCATCCCGGCGGGCGTGGTTCTGGCATGCGTGATTGCCGTCCGAATGCTCGGGAGGGACGACTTCCGGATCGCGACCCTGTTCGGCTCATGGCGGTCCGCGCTGTGGCGGACCTCATTTGGCTTAGCCATCTTCGCTGTCGTAGGCGGGACGTGGTACGTCTATGAGTACCTGCATCTAGGCCGTCCCTTCCTCGACCTTTTCTTCGGCAGGCGGAACTTGGCATTCCTGCAGGCGCCGGGCGGGAGGCCGCTCTCATGGCTGAGCGTCACGTACCTGCCTCAATTGCTCCTCGCGACGGTTCCGTGGGTGGTATTCCTCCCGGACGCCGTGGCCACCGGCATAGACGGGCTACGGAGCGCCCGCCGGGCGCGGCGTACGCGCGAGGTGGACGGCCTTCTCTTCTCATCGCTATGGTGCCTCGTTGCCTTCTTTGTGCCCCACGTGAGCGCCTGGCGTGTGATCCGGTACCTTCTTCCCGTGCTGCCACCATTATCCATGCTGACCGCTGTCAGTGTGACGCGCAAGTTGCAGGAGGGCAAACGCTTTGCGGTGTCAGCTGCGCTCGGCGCGGTGATAACCGCCGTGTTCGTTGCGATCGACGCGTATCTTCTTTTCGAGTCGCTGGACGCCACCATGAGACCATATAGAGGCCTCGTCCTACCGTTCCTGCTGATGTCCACCGTGGCTTTCGCCGCCTTCACTGTGGCCGCGCTATGGCGCCGTGAGCGCCTTGCCATCGTGTCGATGGTCATCCTTGCTGTGGCGAGCTATAGTACACTTTTCGCAAGCGTGAGCTATAAGTGGGACCAGGTCTCGCCGTGGCGTTCCTTCGGCCTCGCGACCAGGTCCGTGCTTCAGCCGGACACGCAACTCGCATGGTACAGGACCAGCGGCATGCTCCCGTACGGGGTCCCGGGCGAGGCCGAGAGGGTCGTTTACGAGCATTACGCGGGCCGATCCGTGCCCTTCCTCGGAGATCCGAGCGAACTTCGCGACCTCGTGGCACAAGGGCCCGCGCTCATCGTGATGAGGGACGAGACACTCCTCGGCCTATTGGAAACTTGTCCGGGGATCGATCTCAAGAAGATACAAACCCATTCCACAGGATGGGTGCTCGTCCTCGCGAACTCAGAGCCGAGATCGCGCTAGTCCATGAGAAAGCCCCCGTTCACGTCGATTATCTCACCGGTGATGAAGTCGGCTCCCGGTGACAGGAGAAACCGTACCACTGCCGCGACTTCCTCGGGCTTTCCGAGTCGCCCTAGGGGAATGGCCTGGACGATGCTCTTCCTCTTTTCTTCTGACCACTCGGCGCTCATCTCCGTTGCGATGGCGTGCGGGGCCACGCCGTTGACGGTCACGCCGTATGGCGCCATTTCCCTTGCGAAGGTCTTCGTCAACGCATCGAGGGCGGCCTTGGATGGGCCGTAACCCGGCGCGGATGTGATGTCGCCCATCTTGCCTGCGACCGACGAGACGTTGACGATCTTGCCCTTTCTCTGGCGCTTCATGACGTCCGCCACGTGTTTGCAGAAAAGGAAAGCGCCGCGCACGTTCACGGCAAAGACCGCGTCCCAATCAGCCGTCTTGATTTCCTCGCCCATTCGCCGCCTGATGATGCCAGCGTTGTTGACGAGCGCGTCTATCCTCTCGTATGCCGCGCAAGTGTCGCGCACGACCCGTTCCACGTCACTCTCTTCAGCAACGTTGCACTGCTGAAACGCCACCCGCCCCGGGCGCTCGGCTTCCAGAGCCCGCCCTCGCTCGACGTTAACGTCGCACGCCACCACAAGATAGCCTTCTTCAGCCAAAGCCATAGTGATGGCGCGACCGATGCCGGCCACACCCCCGGTAACGATAGCTATACCCTTCTCCATCATGTCTTACCTCCGCATCGTGCCTCCATGCTAACCGAATATCGCGTTGGGGATGAACGTCACCAGCGGCGGAAAGAGGTACATGGCAAGTATCACCAGGAGCACCGCCAGTGCGAACGGCCATCCCTCCCTCACGAAGTCCTCCACGGAACACTCCATGATGGAGCATACGGAGTACATCGCCAAACCCACCGGCGGGGTGAGCAACCCGAAGGCGCAGCTTATCACCATGAGTACTCCGAAGTACACGGGATCGACGCCCACTCCCTTTATGACAGGCACGAGAATGGACGTGAGGAGCAGGATCATGACGGTGGAGTCGACGAACATGCCGAGAAACAACAAGAAGAGAACGATGATGCCGATGACGATCTTCGGGTTGCGGCTGATGCCCAGTAAGAGCTGAGAGAGCGCCTGGGGCACCATCTCCCAGGTCATCGCGTAGCTGATGAGCGAAGAAAGCGCGATGAGGAACATCACCATGCCGACGTCCATGATGGTCAGCCTTACCGCGCGCTTGAACCCCTCCCACGTCATCTCGCGGTACGCGACCAGCCCGACCACCATCGCGTACACGGCCGCCGCGGCCCCGGCCTCCGACGGGACGAGCAGCCCGAAGCGGAGAGTCACGAGAAGCAGGAACGGGAAGAGAATGGCCCATAGCGTATGCGCGAAAGTCGGCAGGATCTCGCCGAGGGGGGCCATTTTCGGCCTCTCGGGCATGTATTTCCTGCGGCGGGCGGTAATTGCCACCGCGGTGGCGAGAAAGACTGACATCAGAAGACCCGGTCCTATCCCGCCTGCGAGCAGGCGCCCGATGGAGACCTCTCCGATGGTCCCATAGAGCACCAGGCCGATGCTGGGCGGGATGGCGATCGTGATGAGCGCTGTGAAGCCGTGAACGGCCGCCGAATACGCCCGCGAGTAGCCCCGGCTCGTCATCGTCGGGCCGAGGATGCGGGCTTCCATGGAGGCGTCCGCGATGGCCGAGCCGCACACTCCGCCCATTAGCGTGCTCAACACCACGCTCACCTGCGCGAGGCTACCGTACATGTGTCCGGCCAACGTTGTGGCGAACTTGACCAGCCGTTTCGTGATGCCGGTCTCGTTCATGAGGTTGCCAGCGAAGATGAACATGGGAATGGCGAGCAGCGCGAAATTCTGCGTCTCGGAGAGGATACGCTGCACCGGCATTGTGAGAGGCAGGCTCGGCTGCTGGAGAAAGAAGATGAATCCGGAAATGCCTATGGCAAAGACCACGGGCATCCCTAGAATGAGTAATGCCACAAACACGATCAAGACCCACGTCATATGTGTCCCTCCCCTTAGGCAGCGCTAAGCCTCAAGAGCGCGGGTGTCGTCCGCTCCGGAGCTTGCGGAGGCGGCCGTGCGGCGATGGTCTGCGACGATTCGTCCGATCTTGAGTACCGTGGTGATGAGAAGCAGCGCGCTGCCCACAGGCACGCTTAGCGTGACCCAGGTGTAACTGAATCCCGGGATGCCCTGGAATGTCCGGAATCTCGTCAGATAAGACATCCAAACCCCGTACACGATGAGGAAGACTAGGAATGCCGCGATGATGAGATGGTTTAGAATGTTGATGCAGAACTGAACCTTCTTCGGCAGCCGTCTGACGAAGAGGTCTACATTGACATGGCGGTCTTCTCGCATGGCAGCGTCGGCGCTGAAAAAGACCGCCCAAGCAAAAAGAAAGGTGGCCATGTCCATCCCCCAGGCGAGCGGGCGCCCGACACCCCTGGCCACCGCGGCCCCGAATATGAGGACGAGGATCGCCACGAGGAGAATTCCGGCAATGGCCTCCTCGGCCCGGCAAATGGCGTCGTAAACTCGTCTCACTCTGGACACACACATCCCCCCTCGGCGAAGGCCGGGTCCTGCCCGGACGTTTCCCGTTATGCCGAGCCCCCGGCCCGCCACCGGCACGGGGCGCGGACCGGGGGCCGGTCGCCGGTTCAACCGGCCATTTGCTCCGCGGACCTCTTCCCTACTTGCCGAGCTCCTTGTAAATCGCGTCCCTGACTCCCACGAGATTCATCTTTTGATATGCGGCCTCGCCGGCCTTCTTGAAGGCGTTTATGTCCACGTCCTTAATGATGACCATACCTTTCTCCTGAACCTGTTTCCTGACCTTGTCAGTATTCTCCTGGATCAGGTAGGAGGTCTCGAGACCCGCCCTGTCGCACTCCTCGACGAGTATCTTCTGATACTCCTTGGGGAGCTTGTTGAACCAATCCGAGCTGACTACAATGAAGTTGATGAGCAGGAAATGCCCGGTCTCGTCCACATACTTGAGAACCTCGTACAGGCTTCCGTCCATGATGTTGTCGTAAACCAGTTCCACCCCGTCGATGGCACCCTGCTGCAGGGCGGTGTACATCTCGCCGAAGGCCATGGCGGTAGGCGTCGCACCCAAAGCCCTGACCCCCTCCTGCCAGATCGGGGCCGGGGCGGTCCTTATTCGCAGGCCCTTCAGATCCTCGGGCTTCCGGATAGGTTTATTGGTCATGAAATGACGGAACCCCTGGACCCACTGGATCGAAAGCACCTGGAACCCGTACTTCTTCGCAAGCTCGTCGATCCACTTCTTGACCGTGGGTAGCTGGCTGAGCTTGACCACATCCTCGATGCTGTTCACAAAGTAGGGGGCGTTCAGAACGGCGATGTCGGGAACGTAGTTGCCCATCCGGGCCGCGTCGGTATTCTGGCCTACCGGAACGCCTTGGCGGATTTGCTCCAGGATGTCCTCTTCGACGCCCAGCGCAGCGCTATGGAACACGAGGATCTGAAGGTCGCCCTTGGTCCGTTCGGCCACTCGCTGGGCCCACTTCTGGAATCCCGCATGGTACGGATGGTTCGGGCCCAGGACATGGTTGAAGCGGAGAGTATAGGTTGGCTGGGCGGCGCGCGTAACCGGCGGGAACAAAGCTACAGCCAGCATAATGAGTATGCAGATGCCCAGAAGCCTTCTCATCGTTCGCAACCTCCTCGCTCGTCTATTAGCAGGCGTCCTCACGTGTTGACCCGACGACCGCGTCACGGTGAGACTGGCGACATCACCATGTCATGTGTGCTCTTGCCTTCTACGCTGCGACCACCTCCCGCACGAACATTCCCTACCTCCTCGTGTCGTCCCCTAAGTGGGCGTGCGTTGGACCGTTGACCTTGCCCAGAAGCTGCCAATTCCGGCGACCGCGGCGGCGACTTCGCGGACTTCAACCGGTCGTCGCCGTCGTCGACGCGGCCACCGCGCCGCGACTGCGACCGCAACCACGGCTCTCTTTCGCAGCGAGGACCTCTAGACAGGCCTCGGCCACGTCATCGGCGGTGAGCCGATACTTGCGAGCGAGGTCTGCATCTGCCCCTGACTCGGCAAACACGTCGCGGATGCCCACCCTTTTCAGCGGAACGGGGTACTTTTCGCCGAGCACTTCCGCGCACGCTCCACCGAGACCCCCGATAATGCTGTGGTTTTCGACGGTCACGACCGCTCCCGTGTCCGTCGCGGCCTTGACAATGCCCTCTTCATCGATGGGTTTGAGGCAGGATACCGCGACAACCCTTGCAACCACGCCTCTTTCACGGAGCACCTCGCGTGCGGCTAGAGCGGTGTGAACCATCGTGCCCATCGCGATGATTGCCACGTCGTGGCCGTCCGCGAGGGTCCTGGCCCTCATAAACGGTGGACGACCGTTCGCGTCGCCATCGCCTTCCCCCCAGGCGCCGGCCTGCCCCACCATATGGCTGGGGAGCACCGGGTAGGCGTCGCGCGCTATCCGGAGGTACACGGGGCCCGGGATCTGCGCCGCGTACCTCGTGGCAAGCGCTGCTTCCCTCGCGTCAACGGGCTCGATCACGGTCATGTTTGGGAGCGCCCGCATGAGCGCCAGATCCTCGATGGCTTGATGCGTCGCGCCGGTCTTCCCCGTGAACAGGCCCGTATAGGCGCCGCACATTTTGACGTTGAGCCTCGGATACGCCACGGAGATACTGACCTGGTCGTACACCCGCTTGCTAGCGAACACGCAAAACGTTGTGACGAAAGGAACAAATCCAGTAGTGGCGAGGCCTGCCGCCACCCCCACCATGTTCTGCTCGGCGATCCCACACTCGATGAACCGTCCGGGAAACTCCCTTCCAAACCTGCTAGTCCGGGTCGGTTCCGCGAGGTCCGCATCCAGTACTACGACCCGTGGGTCGCTTCTCCCGAGTTCGACAAGGGCACTGCCGAACGCGTCGCGGATGGACTCGCAAACGGCGCTGCTCATCGTGCATCACCTCCGACTTCACCGCTGAGCAGGCTTGGGCCGCACGAGCCCTGTCCCCGCACGAAGCCGATCTCTCCAAGTGCCCGTTCGAATTCATCCTTGGCGATCGGCCTGGAATGCCATTTGGCCTGGCCTTCCATGAACGAGACGCCTTTGCCTTTCACCGTGTGGGCCACCAGCACGGTGGGCGCGCCGACGGTCTCCCGGGCGCGTCGAAAACCGCTCGTGAGCTGCTCGAAATCGTGGCCATCCACCTCCACCACCGACCAACCGAAAGACCGCCATTTCTCAGTATAGGGCTCGAGCGGCATCACCTGGGCAACAGGCCCACAAAGCTGGACCTTGTTGTAATCGACGATGGCCGTGAGATTGTCGAGACCTTTGTTGCCGGCAAACATGGCCGCTTCCCACACCTGGCCTTCCTGCGTCTCGCCGTCCCCGAGGAGGCAGTACACGCGAAAGTCTTTGTGGCTGACCTTCGCTCCGAGCGCCATTCCACAGGCGGCCGAAAGCCCTTGACCGAGCGAGCCAGTGGACATGTCTACCCCTGGCGTCTTCGTCATGTCCACGTGACCCTGGAGCCTGCTGTCGATGGCGTCGAAGGTGCGGAGTTCGTCCACGGGAAAGAATCCTCTCTCGGCCAGGACGCTGTACAGGGCCGCGCTTGCGTGCCCCTTTGATAGTACGAAGCGGTCGCGCTCGGGCCAATGAGGGTTCCCGGGCGATATTCTCATCTCGCGGAAGTACAGGGTAACAAGGATCTCGACGCATGAGAGAGAGCCGCCTGGGTGGCCGGCTCCGGACGTGTGGATCATCGAGAGGATGTGGTGACGGACCCGTCTAGCGACATCAGGCAGTTGCGTGAGGGAAAGATGTGCGCATTGCTCCACTTCAACCCACCTCGCCGCCACCACGAAACATGCAAGTGCTGTGCCACGTTTACCGCAGCATTCACGACGGGACGCTGCGGCTGCGGGATGCCTCTTACCTTAGCGTTCTGACGACTATGAACGGCGACAGCGGGCCGGTTACGACTCTCAGTTCTTCGCGGACCATTACGAGCGGCAGTGAGCTCCACAGAGCAAACGCGCGGTGAAAGGCCTCCGGTATCGCACTCGGAGTCGGCACCCCAAGCGCGGCCACGCTTCGCCAGGACCGGGTCCCCGCGGTCAGCGGCCCGATACCAACTCCTCCGATTCTGATGATGTGTATCATTATGAAGCACCACGTGGCACACTGTGCCGATTCGGGACTATGTTGTACTTCTTGAGCTTCCTGTGAAGAGTGCTCCGGCCGATGCCGAGCGTAGCGGCGGCCCTCGAGACGTTTCCGCTGCAATAGGCCAGGGCCTTGAGGATGGCGTCGCGTTCAATGCTCTGCATACTCTCTATGGGTTCTGCACGGCCGCCGCCGGGGATCGGGGAAATCGGGCGCTCCGCGAGCTCAGCGAGCTCGGCGACCTCCGGGGGCTCCGAGGGCTCCGCGGGCCTAGCGGGCCCGACGAGCCCAGCGGACGCCGGCGGCGCCACCGCCGCCCATGCCGCGGATGGGGCCGGCGAAGTCGGAGGCCGCGAAACCGGGAGCGCCGCAGCCGCAGGCGTCGCGTGCGCCGACGGCCCGGTCAGTGCCCGTGGTGATGCGTGCCCCGGGAGCGGGAGCAGCTCCCCGCCCGCGAACACGTCCTTCGGCAGGCAGTCCGAGGTGATGACAATGACGTTCTCATCGGTAGGCCGGTCCCCTTGCTTCTCTATGGCGGCTATTGCCGCTCTCTCCAGCACGTTTTGAAGCTCGCGCACATTCCCCGGGAACTCATACTTCTTTAAGGCCTCCAGCGCGTCAGGGCTTATCGCGAACTTTGGATCTGCCCCGCCGCGGGCATGCGGCCCGCAAGACGCGCCGAAGCCGTGGCGATCAAGAAAGTGACGCACGAGCAAAGGTATATCCTCACGCCTTTGTCGAAGGGGTGGTATAGAGACGTTCACCACATTCAAGCGATAGTACAGGTCCTCTCTGAACCTACCAGCCCGGACCTCGTCGGCAAGGTTGCGATTGGTCGCGCCGATTATCCGCACGTTTATCGGAATCATCTCCGTGCCACCTATTCTCATCACTTGGTCGTCTGCCAGCGCGCGAAGGAGCTTTACTTGCATCTCCAGGGGCATGCTCTCTACCTCGTCCAGGAAAAGCGTGCCTCCTTCGGCCAGCTCGAACTTGCCCGGCTTTCCTCCACGCCGCGCGCCGGTGAAGGCGCCTTCCTCGTACCCGAACAGCTCGCTCTCGATAAGCTCGGTTGGCACAGCCCCGCAGTTTATGGCCACGAACGGGCCGTCCTTCCTAGCGCTTGCGTTGTGGATCGCCTGGGCGAAGAGGTCCTTCCCCGTGCCGCTCTCTCCGCAGAGCAATACGCGCGAGTCTGTACGCGAGGCGGCTTTCGCCAGCCTCACAGCCTCTTGAAGAGAGGGGCTCTCCCCGACGATGTCGTCGAACGTGAACCTGGCCTGCGCCCCGACCATCCTACGAACGAGGCTTCTCACGCGCTCCATCTTGTCGAAAACCGCGAGGGTGCCGATGGAATCCCCGCTTGCGTTGCGGAGCGTGCGGATGGTTGCAAGGCACCTCGTGGTGCCGTGCCCGGTTCGTATTGAGATCTCGTGTTCCTTGAACTCGCGGTGCTTGGATTGTTTGAGAATCTGGACGACCGAGGGAAAAAGCCCGAATGCTGCATCGATGGGCCTGCCCAGGGCGTCCTCCCGCTCTATGCCGAAGATGCGCAACGCGGCTTCGTTCACACGCATGATGGTGCCGTCCGACGATACTGCCACGAGGCCGTCCCTTATGGAATCGAACACGGTGCCGAGAAACCGGTTCAGCGTGCGGATCTCGTGGAGGGAGCGCTCCAGGGCGAGCTCGCGTTCGATGGCCTCCGACATGCTGGCGACGATCCCGATGGTGTGCTTGTGCACGAGCTCCCTCCTGCCGGTCATGTTCAGCACGCCGATTATCTTCCCGGTGTGATCATGGATGGGCGCCGCGGAGCAAGTGACCCAGTGAATGTGGACGTTATAGTGCTCGGCCCCAACTACCTGAACAGGCTCATCCAGCATGAGCGCGAGGCCAATGGCGCATGTGCCGGCGCGTGACTCGTGTCGGCTCGCACCGGGCGCGAGGCGCACACGGCTCGTCTCTTGGAGGACCTGATCGTCCCCGATGCTTCTGAGCAGAAACCCTTCGCCGTCCGTTATGTCCACACGGAATCCCGAACCGGCCACGAGCTTGTAAAGCGTGCTCATGAAGGACCAGGCCGTGGAGATCAGCTGCTCGTTGGCGGATATACGCGCGCGCACCTCGTTTTCATCCGCGAGGTCGAAACATCTTGTGTCTTGGGGGTCGAGCCCGAGAGCCCGGCATCTCTTCCACGATTCGGCGATCACGGGTCTCACGACGGTCGAGTCGATCTCCCCCGTCTGCACGAAGGTGCGCCATGCCGCCTCCAGCCGCGCGAAGTCTCTCTCAGAAGGAGGAGTATCAGGCTGCATCGCGAAGTCAAACGCGCCGGACGGGTTTCGGACGATGGCGTCCGCCATTGATGTCACCCCCGATGTTGTTTCGGCTTCGAAACTCGAGCAAGGGGACCGCCGCCTGCCATTGCTTTTCGGGCCTTCCTCACAATAGAAACACTTCGGCACGGGGGGCAGCCATCCTTCTTCTTGTTGGGGTGGGGCCGCGTGTCGCGCAGCTCCATAGGCACGTAACTTGCAAGGGTGCTACCGGAAGTTAGAAGTGGGAGCCGTCCGTTCGGACTGGGAGCCCCTTGCGCCTCGAGGCGCCTCGAGCGCCTTGTCGAGGGCACGTTCGGCTCCAAGGAGGCGTGGACTTGCACATGGACACGTACGTTCTCAGGATCGATATGCCGGCCCGGCGCGTGACGCGCGCCGTAGCGGGGGAGTCCCTCGCAATGCTGGGAGGACGTGGCCTCATAGCGCGCGTTGTGCTCGACGAGGTGAAACCCGGCTGCGATCCCCTCGGTCGTCACAACAAGCTCCTCATCGTGCCAGGGGTCTTGGGCGGCACGCCGGCACCGTGCGCTGGCAGGATCTCGGTGGGCGGCAAGAGCCCCCTTACCGGAGGGATCAAGGAGAGCAACGCGGGCGGGGTTGTCGGCCACAAGCTCGCCCGGCTCGGTGTAAAAGCACTCATCCTCGAGAACAAACCGGATGACGCGCGAGGGCTGTTTACTCTCGTCCTCGCGAAGGACACGGTGGAGCTCGTTCCCTGCCCCGATCTTGCGGGCCTTGGCGTGTACGAGACTGCTGCACGGCTTCAGGAAAGGTACGGGAAGCGAGTCGGAGTCATGGTCATCGGCCCGGCTGGCGAGATGGAGCTCACAGCTGCGGGGATAGCCATCACCGACCTAGACGGGGAGCCCGGAAGGTACTGTGGCCGCGGGGGCATGGGGGCGCTCATGGGGTCCAAAGGCATCAAGGCCGTGGTGATCGACGATTCCGGCACCCGTGCTCCGGAGATCCGGGACAAGAAGAAGTTCCTCGAGGCCGCCAGGGCTGTCATCCAATTGATCAGGGACACTCCTCAGACCGCGGAGGTTTACCGCAACTGGGGCACCGCTGCCCTAGTGACGACCACCAACGCCCTCGGCGGACTGCCCACGCGCAACTTCAGCACCGGGCGTTTTGAGGGCGCGGACCGCATCTCTGCGGAAGCTCTCCGCGAGCTCATCCTGGCAAGAGGCGGGCTGGCCACTCACTTCTGCATGCCCGGGTGTCCCATAGGGTGCTCAAACCGGGTGCCGAGAGCGGACGGCAGCGATCTCGTGAGCCCTCTTGAGTATGAGACCATCGGCTTGCTCGGCTCGAACTGCGGCATCGACGACCTCGATGCGATCGGTGAGATGAACCGGTTGTGTAACGACCTCGGCGTTGACACCATCGATGTCGGTGGAGCCGTGGGTGTGGCGATGGAGGCGGGTCTCGTCCGCTTTGGAGACGCCGCGGGCGCTCTTGAGCTCATACGTGAGATAGGCAAGGGCACGGTGCTTGGAAGGGTGATAGGCCATGGCGGTGCGCTGACCGCAAGGGTCCTGGGGGTGAGGCGCGTGCCGGCGGTGAAAGGCCAGGTCATGGCGGCCTACGACCCGCGGGGGCTCAAAGGGCTGGGGGTGACGTTCGCCACATCCCCGATGGGCGCCGACCATACTGCCGGGAATACCGTGCGCGTGCAGATAGATCATCATAGCCCGGCAGGTCAGGTTGAGGCGTCGAGGAACGCTCAGCTATCGGCCGCGATATACGACATGCTGGGGGTGTGCATGTTCGTCGGCCCGGCGGTCAGGGACCGGATAGACCTGCTCGGCGATCTCGTTTCGGCCCGGCTTGGTGTTCCCTGTTCCGCCGAGACCATCCGCGCTCTCGCAAGACAGACGATCATGGCAGAGAGGGAGTTCAACCGGCGGGCGGGTTTCACGAGCGTGCACGACAGGCTGCCAGAGCACTTTGTCGAGGAACCAAACCCCGCCACAGGCACGACCTTCGACGTGAGCGACGAAGAGATGGATGGGATGTGGGACTAGGCGTCATGCCGGGACAGCCGGGAGGCCTGGCCTTGGCTTGCGTGCGGCGCGCGGCCGGTCGACGAATCCGCTCAATCTCCGGAGGGGCCATTTCGAAGGACGTCCCGTTCTGATCGCGCATTTTCGCCATGGGGCTTGGGATTTCCTCCGTGCGGGTGACCCCGGTCTACAGGGTCAGCCCCGCCGCCCGGCCCGGTGGGGGTCCACCGGCACTGAGAGCATGGGAGAAGTTAAGATGGCGGGCGAGGGCGAAGTGTTGTATGATTTGATCGTGACGATAGTCAACAAGGGCGATGCCGAGAAGGTGGTGGAGTCCTCAAAGAGGGCCGGGGCCGAAGGCGGCACGATAATGCACGGGCGTGGAACCGGCACTCACGAGCACGCGAGATTGCTCGGTATCAGTATAGGCCTGAAAAGCAGATCGTGCTGACCCTCATCTGCGTGCGCGTTTGTGATTCGTCGTAACGACGAGAAGAGAACGGGGAGAGGGGGACTTGTGAATGGTATGCAGAGAAGTCTCAGATAAACTAGAGAGGATCCTAAGACTAGACACGCGACCTGTCGGCGTAAAACTCTACAAGAGCAAGGAGGAGCTGCCTCGGAAACCCCTGAACTTCAAACTGAACGTGTGCCAGCTGGTGTCGATGGCTAGGTGCCAAGGGAAAGTGAACACCGGGGTGCCAGAGATGATGGTGTGCTCCATGGGAGCGGCTTGCGTCGGCCTCATAAGGACGCCTGAGGCTATCGCGTCGGGCAAAGCAGCCGTCGGCCCATATGTGAAGGATCTGGCGGCGGGCAAGGCTTTCATGGCGAACACGTTCAAGCTTGGAGACACTGGCAAGAAGTTCGACGGGATCCTGGTCGGCGCCCTCGACAATCTCCAGGCAGACCCCGATGTTGTCGTCATTTATGCGAATCCGGCCCAAATCATGAGGCTTATCCACGCGTGCACCTATGAGACCGGGGAGAAGGTCACCGCGGACACCGTCGCCGAGGCGGCGCTCTGTTCGTCCATCGGTTTCGCGGTAGCAACTGGCAAGCCCGTAGTCGGATTCCCATGCGCGGGTGACAGGATCTTCGGCGGCACTCAAAACAGCGAGCTCGTATTTGTTGCTCCGTATCCTCTGGTTCGGGACAAGCTCCTGGCCAACCTGGAACTTACGGCGCAGGGCGGCTTCTCCGTCTATCCCGTGCCGCCGAACATGTTCTGGACCCCGACTATGCCGCCGACCTACACAATCCACCCAGAAGATCTTGCTCGGTGAGTGCCGTGCGAACCGCACCGGTTCGGGGGAGGAGGCCTTTGCTTGCCTTGTTTGCGCTTCCTCCCCTTGTTCTTGTTGGGCGGGTAAGCGGCTATTGGGCCTGCGGCGCCTGTTATGAACGGGCCCGCCGCCGCGATGCAGGCTCCAGCGATCAGCGTCGCGAGAATCGAGAGGGGTGTCGTGCGTCTCTTTGTTTTCACCCAGATCCTTACCTCCCAATCGCGACGTCTTGTGAAGTCACTAGGTCTTCAAGAGAGTCCTTGCCCACGTTGTTGCTCGTTCAATCTCACCATGCTTCAGCGGGCCCTTGGTGGCCTCCACAAAGAAGCCTTCGGGCGGAGCCGCCAGGGCGCCTCCCTTTTTCTGGAGTCCGTCGGCTATTGGCTTGGCAGCGTAGCCGAACAGCCTCGCCATCATCTTGAGGAGACGCGAGCGCACGTCGGCCGTGGAAATCCTGGTGTCGAAGGCCGCTACCCTCAGCACCGCCTGCCGTACCACCTTCCTTGCGTTCGGGGTTCGCAACAAAAACCATAGGAGGCCTGAGGTCGGCGTGTTCATCGTTGTCGGCGGATTCAGAAGCAGGCACCCCCTGGGCGCCCCAGCTGTGCGACGGGGTGCAGCGCGCTTCCCGGAGTTTACGCCAGCATTCACGAGAGTGCACGCGCCTTGTGACCATGTCCGCATGTGACGGGACGTGGCACCGGATCCCGAACGAACCTTTGGCTCCCGTTCGGGCAGGAGGTTCGAGCGGTTATTACTGGATGAAGAAGGATTGTCGGGCACGAGAGCGAAGAACTATAATGAATTGCCGCGGTCGAAGAGCAGTTTGTACCTTCGGCCCACTCGCGGACGCTTTAGAAGCGATCTCCGACGCCGATCGCCTGTTTGTTGGCTGCATCGCGCGGATATGCAGCCCGAGAGAAGCGCCAAAATACCACCTGGCTCCGCAGGCGCAACGCGGCAGGGGACCGGCAATCGTAGTGAGCCCGACTCCGAGACCGGGGCAGATACGGTGCGGTTCTTAGCTGGCGAGACACGGCGGTTCGGGCAGGAGACTTGTGACAGAGGCCGAAAAACGGACCGAAAAGCGGCCTTATCCCTCATAGACTTCATAAACACACCATGCAGGTGAACAGAATGACAAGTCTTGGTTTGAAACCTGTTGAAACCGTGAGCACGTCGACGCAGATCATCGAGCAATTCGTCGAGATGATTCGTACCGACAAGCTGAAACCCGGGAGCTGCCTCCCGTCAGAGGCGAGCCTCGCCAAGAGCTTGGGCACTAGCCGTGCAACGATCAGAGAGGCCTTGAGTGGGCTTAAGGTTTTGGGGTTACTGGAGTCCGTCCCGGGCAAGGGCAATTTCGTGAAGAAGCCAGCTGTAAATTACCAATTAGAGGGCATCATCGATACGATCAGGAGCCGCATGACCTTTCTCGAAGCGCTGGAGGCTAGAAGGGCTATCGAGGGTGAGGTCTGCTACCTGGCGGCCAAGAGGCGCACCAGTTCTTCACTGCGGGAGATCGAGAACTCCCTGAGGAAATGCAAGGATGTCAAGTCGGTGGATGAGTTCATTGAGGCTGATTACGAGTTCCACCTTGCTTTGGCCAAGGCGTCAGACAACCGTCTGTTCATCCAATTCATCAAGGAAGCCTTGTTGAAGCTGGGTCAACCGTATTATAACGCCATCAAGCTGGCCGAAGCAGCGGATGATCGTTCGTCGGTAAAGAGGCTGTTTGGCAAATCGTATGATGATCATGAGGCCATCTATAAGGCGATCCTGGAGGGGGACTCTGCGGCAGCCCGCAAGAGCATGCTCAATCATCTCCAGGCTGCCAAACAGAAGTTTACAGGATACTATGAAACCGCAGAGGCAGAGGCCGAGGATGGCCATGGGTCCTCAGAAGACGAGGCGCTCGCCGACGACGGGACAGGCGGACATCCCGCCGGTTCGCGGGCAGAAGACGTCCGTCCGACGGCATCGGGGTCATGACCCGGATAGAGAATCGCGGCCGTCGACATCGCTGCGGGGGCGACCTCGAATAGTATCCAGCAGTATTCGGACCCACGCTGGGAAAAATCCCACGGTGTAAGGGGGAGCCGGTAAGGCAGCCTGACAGCTTGACAGGTTGGCATGTTTGGCTTATGATGTGTTTGCTGGGTTACGAATGGGCATAGAATCTCATCGGGTCCGCAAGTGTAGATGTACAGGTTAGGGGCGCACATCGAGTCAAGCCAGTGTCGGCTCGGGCTGAGCAAAGCAGAGCAAATAGAATACGAGAAGAAGGCCTTATATATTTTTCGTACTAGGTGTCAGACAGCAAGGCAGCAAGGCTGATTCCGCCGATTCTTTGGTCTTTTCACTACAGACTATTTGCTATTTGCCGATCGCGCGAGAAGGCGCACATGAGTCTGCAGGTATTCAAAGTCACCTCCGTACTAAGTGTTTGGGCAGACTAAGGAGGCCACGCGTAACTGCAATGGTCCCAACGATTCTTATAATCGCGACTTTGGATACGAAGGAGACAGAGGCCGACTACCTGAGGAGGGCCATCGAGGAAAACGGGTTCAGCACGCTCATAATGGATACCGGCATTCTCGCGGCTCCCAGGAGAGTCAAGCCCAACATTTCGCGAGAAGAAGTGGCGATCGCAGGTGGCATGCCGATCAACGAGCTCTTGGCAACCGGAAACAAGGGCAAGTGCATTGAGGTGATGATCAAAGGGGCCGCGAAGGTCGCCCAACAGCGGTACGCCGAGGGGAGCTTCGCGGGAGTGATCGGGATTGGCGGCTCCCAGGGCACCAACATCGCTACGGCTGTGATGCAGAGCCTCCCGTTCGGGGTGCCCAAACTGATGGTCTCCACTGTGGCTTGCGGCACCGCGACTTTCGGACCGTTCGTCGGGACCAAGGACGTGGCCATCATGCATTCGGTGGTCGACGTGCAAGGTGTGAACGCTCTCACCACTCGGGTGTTCAGGAACGCGGCCGGCGCCATTTGCGGAATGGTTAGGAGCGCCATGAATCAGGGCGGACGAGAGCAACGCGGAAAAGTCGTCGCCATGTCGATGCTGGGGACCACGACGCCGGGGGCCTTGCGGGCCAAAGCCCTTCTGGAAGAGAAAGGTTTCGAGGTCGTGGCCTTTCACCAGAACGGGACCGGAGGCATAGCAATGGAGGATCTGATCCAAGAGGGGTATTTCGCCGGAGTATTGGATATAAACCTGCATGAGTTGGCGGATAGGCTGGTCGGAGGACTCCACGGGGCGATCAAGGAGTATCGGTTGGAGTCAGCGTCTCAGGCCGGTTTGCCTCAGGTCATCGCTCCAGGGAGCATTGAGTACACTGTCCAGGGTCCGCTGGATTCCCTGACTCCGGAGATGAGGCGAAGAAAGTACATCGTACATAATCCGACGCTGACCCTCGTGCGGCTTTCCCATGAAGAACTGAGCGAAGTTGCAAAGTTATTGGCAGACAAAATCAACAGGGCTCAAGGCCCGGTGAAAGTCTTTTTGCCGCTCAAGGGCTTCTCCTACCCGAACCGTGAGGGAGAGGAGTTGTGGGATCCACAAGGCAATCTGGTGTTCATAGAGACCTTCAAAGAGCGGATTTCCCCCTCCATTCCTGTGGAGGAGGTGAATGCCCACATTAACGACCCTCAGTTTATCGACCTAGTCGTAGACAGTTTTCTCGAGATGATGTCGGAACAGGATGATGTCAAAGCAGGAAGGTGCACACAATGAACAGCACGGTTAAGGAGAAGCTATCTGGCGTTTTCACCCCGATGGTCACCCCCTTCAAGAATGATGAGATCCTGTATGAGGGGATAGTTAAGAACGTCAAGAGAATGAACGAGACCGGCCTCAGGGGGTATTTTGTCCTGGGGACCAACGGCGAGTTCAGATCCCTTTCGGTCGAGGAAAGGCTGTCTGTCCTGAAGACAGTGATCGACAACGCCGCTGACGATAAAGTGATCATGGCGGGAACGAGCGCCGAGAGCACAAAAGAGACGATCGACATCACCCTGGAGGCGGCCAAACTCGGTGCCTCTATGGTCAGCTTGCTGATGCCTCATTTCTTCCGGAAACATCTTACCGATGACGCACTGGTGGACTACATAATCAGGGTCGCGGACGCGTCTCCCGTCCCGGTTCTGCTATACAACAACCCGTCAGTGGCCGCTGATGTCTTGATAAGCCCTGAGGTGGTCCGGATAGTGGCCGAACACCCCAACGTAGTGGGGATGAAGGACAGCTCCAAAGGGAATTTCAAGAGCTACATCCAGGCGGCGAGGGGGAAGGAGTTCTACGTCTTGGCCGGATCAGCCGGGTTCTTCCTGGATTTGCTGCTTGAGGGCGGCGTAGGCGGGGTCCTTTCCCTGGCCAATGTTTTCCCCGAGGAGTGCGTCAAGCTGTATGACGCTTTCAAGGAAGGGAAACTCGACGAGGCCAAGAGGCTCAACGAGAGAATCGTCGAGTTGAACAAGAGGGTATCCGGCTTCGGCGGCGTCGCCGCAGTCAAGAGCGCTATGGAGCTGGCTGGTTATGTCGGTGGAGACCCCAGGCACCCGTTGAGGCCGTTGACGCCGGAACAGAAACGCACCTTGGAAGCAAACATCAGAGAGCTTGGGTTCATCTAGTTCATATGAGGACGCGAGACATTAGGCAGTACGCAGTGCAAGAGGGAGGAAATGGACAATGCCGCGCAAGGAGACCTGGAACATCTACGAAAAGGGCTACGACGAGGTAGCTGAATACTTGAAGCACAATGACGTCATCATGATTCCCATGGGGTCGACCGAAAAACACGGCGCCCATTGCCCGCTGGGAACGGACAGCCTGACGACGATGGGAGTCGTGGAGAGAGCCGCTCGGATAGCGAAGACGTGCTACACCCCGCTGATCCCGGTCGGTTATTCCCCCCACCATATGGGCGAGGTCAATCAGGGAACGGGAACGCTCACTTTCTCAGGAGACACCTACCGGCGCGTCGTCTACGACCTGGCCATGAGCATGATCTATCATGGTTTCAACAAGATAGTGTTCGTTAGCCATCATGGTAGCAACTCGAAGGTTATCGATGACGTGCTGAGGAGGATTAGATACGAGACAGGGTGCTTCATATGCTGGTACAAGACCCCAACCGAGAGAACGTACTCCCTCATAGCGGACATCGTTGACGGACCGCCGGAGGAAACGCCGGGTTGGCATGCCGGGGAAATCGAGACTAGTACCGCCTGGGCGGCAGACGAAGGCACCGTCGACATGAGCAAGGCGAAGCCGGATCGAGCCCATGCCCCGCGGTGGATGGGCAGCGCCTTCAGCAAGCGTGACGGGTCGGGCTTCGTAACTTTCATGGGGGCGGAAAACATCTGGGTTCCAATGGAGCACCACGAGTATTCGGACACGGCCACCATTGGGAATCCGTTAAGAGCCAGCAAAGAGAAAGGCGAGAAATACTTTGAGATCGCCGGGCAAGCTCTGGCCAAGTTCTTGGAAGAGGTTAAGAAGTTCAACATCGTTGTCCCGCTTGAGAAGCGACTGTTCACCAATAGAGCCTAAACGACAACCATAACGCGGAATTACGCGGAATTCGAGGGGCGTGCGACATGGGAAGACTGCAGGATCGAGTGGCGCTGGTCACGGGCTCTGCACAGGGGATGGGGTATGCCATTGCCCGCTGCCTATTAAGAGAGGGCGCCAAGGTCATGATCAACGACATCAACCAAGAGGGTATTGATCGCGCTGTGGAGGAGCTCGGCAAGGACTTCCCCGGCCGGGTTGTGGGGAAAAAGGCGGATGTAACCAAGAAGCCAGAGGTCCAGGCAATGATCGAAGACCTCTGCCGTAAATGGGGCACGATCGATATCCTGGTCAATAACGCGGGCGGCGCCCTGCACACCCCATACAAACTCGAGGAGATCGAAGAGAAGCACTGGGACCTCGTGCTAAACGTGAACCTGAAGGGGACATTCTTTACCTGCCAGTGTGCGATCCCCATCATGGCGAAAGCGGGCAAAGGCGCCATCGTGAATATGGCGGCGCTGGCTGGTCACTGGCGAGCATCGTTAGCCGGTGTTCAGTACACGGCTGCTAAGGCAGGCGTGGAAGGGCTGACTCGTCAACTTGCGTATGACTGGGGCCCAATGGGCATCAGGGTAAACGCGGTTGCTCCCACGGTGACGCTCACCGGTGAACGGGTCAAGTCGCTTTGGGACGACAAGCCTGAAGAGGAGAGAGACAGAATCGTCTCGCAGATACCGCTGAGGCGATTGAGTACTCCTGAAGAGATCGGTAATGCCGTAGTATTCCTGGCGTCAGACGAGGCTAGCTACATTACAGGCATTACCCTGGACGTATGCGGTGGGCGCTATCTGAGGTAAAGGCCTCAGGTTCTGAGAGTGTGCCCGATTCGATGGCGGTGTCAATCCCGACGCGGATGGCGCGGATCTTGTCTCGGCATGGGTTTGCACATCCTCCGGGTGATAAGGCTTTGGGACACCTCCGGTAGCCCAGCGAAAGAGTGGGATTCATTGGGCAACTGGGAGAGACAACGGCAACAGCAGGTGTAGCAGTAGGAATCGGTGATGATGCATCTTGCCGGAGGTGTCCCAAAAGAGTAGTGGGGCACACGCCGAAACGTCTGAGCGGAGCCCCCCACGTACGTTTCGACACGCGCGGCACGCGGGCCGGCCGGCGTAGGCCAAGCTCGCATTGAGAGGTGTTGGTCTCCGGGTTACGGCGCGTCTTCAATCAGAGGCTGTCGGCTCGGACATGGCTGGCTTGAGGGTTTGAGGGCGCGACGAGGCCCATATTGCCAATCAGTAATCCGTAAGAGGGATGGGCGATGGATCGAAAGAAGGGCTACGTGCTTCTTCCCCAGCCGATCGAGGAAGAGGCGCGGCAGATGCTGGAGAATGAAGGGCTTGAGGTAGTCGTGGCGCCAGACGCGAGCCCGGCTACTGTAGCCCCGCTTATGAAGGACGCCAGGGCGATAGTCCTTCGGACAGGGATCTTCCTCAGCAGGGATCTGTTGGCATTGAGCGACGACCTATGGACCATATCTAGAACGGGCGGCGGGGTGGATAACGTCGACCTGAAGGCTGCCACGGAAAAGGGCGTCATTGTTACATCGAGCCTTGGTGTGAATGCCAGTACCGTGGCTGAACACACCCTTTCCATGATACTCGCTCTGCTGAAGCATCTTTTCTTGATGGACCGAGAGATAAGAAAGGGCAATTTCAAGATACGGTTCAAGAACTACCCCCGTGACGTTCTAGGAAAGCGGCTGGGGATTGTAGGGTTCGGGAGGATTGGCCAGATCCTAGCCGGCTATTTCCATCCTCTATCGCAGACTAGGCTGTTGGCATATGATCCTCTTCTGCCCGAGGCAGTCAAGGCTGGCTTCAGCGACATGGTTGACTTTGTGAGCTTGGACGAGCTGCTGAGGACTTCCGACGTGGTTTCCGTTCATGTCCCCCTAAACGAGCATACCAGGAACATGATCGCATGGGATCAACTGCGCTTGATGAAGCCGCAAGCTTATATTGTAAACGTGTCCCGCGGGGGGGTCGTAAATGAGCGGGACCTTGTGAGGGCGTTGAGAGAAGGAGTCATCAGCGGGGCTGCGCTCGACGTCTTCGAAAACGAGCCTGTCGAAGCCGGCAACCCCTTGCTCGAAATGGACAATGTGATCCTCACTCCGCACACTGCCGCCCTCACCGAGGAGTGTGTGGTCAGGATGGCCACCGAGGCCGTAAGACGGGTGATCGATCTCTTCAACGGCTATGAACCGGATAAGATCGCCAATCCCGAGGTGTTGCAGCTCGAGAAATGGCGGCATCTCAAGAAAAGATGAGACATGAGAGGGAAGACAGATGGATATCCCTAAGAAGATGCTGGCAGCTCACTTGGTTGCGCGCGGACGGATTGAAGTCCTGGAGACTGATGTCCCGGCTCCGGGTCCTGATGAGGTGTTGCTTCGGGTGCAGGCCTGCGGGATTTGTGGCACCGACGTTGAGATAAGGGACCACGGCATGCCTGGAGAGCCGCCCATGCCTTTCATAATGGGCCATGAGTACGCCGGTGTGGTGGCGCAGGTCGGCTCGACTGTGGATGAATTCAGGGTCGGAGACAGAGTCGCGGTGGAAGTCCACAAGGGGTGTGGCCGCTGTCACAACTGCATCATGGGAAAGTACACCGCCTGTTTGAATTTCGGCAACCGGAAGAAAGGACACGCTGCCAACGGGATGACCGCTAACGGCGGGTTTGCCGAGTACGCAGTAAACCACGTGAACACCCTCTACAAAATCCCAGATGAGATCTCGTTTGAAGAGGCTGCTTTGATTACCACGGCCGGTTCGGCCTTCTACGCTATCGACGCCATGGGGGGCTACATTGCCGGCGATACCGTGGCCGTCATTGGTCCTGGACCGATTGGCCTAGCCCTTGTTCAGGCAGCCAAAGCCCTCGGTGCGGAAAAGGTGATCCTCACAGGCACCCGTAAGGGTCGTCTTGAACTGGGTAAGCAAATGGGTGCCGATTACACCGTGAACATCAACGATGGGGAGGACCCGGTCGAAGTGGTTAAGGAACTTACTCACGGGGTGGGCGCCGACGTCGTTTTTGACGCAGCCGGGGTCTCCTCGTCGCTCGAGTCTGCACTCGACCTAGCCAGGCCTGGAGGCGCCATCGTCATGGTGGCCTTCTACAAGGGCCCGGTTACCGTGAACATCTCCAAGGCCGTCGTCCGCAACATCAACTTGTATACCGTGCGGGGCGAAGGGCGCCGTAACGTGAGACGGGCCCTCTCCATGGCCGCTCAGAGGAAGATAGATCTCAGGCCATTGATTACCCACAAGTTTGCGCTTAAGGACATTAACCAGGCTTTTGAGACGTATACGAAGCGGATTGATAACGCCATCAAGGTCATTGTCCATCCGCAGGAACACTGATGAAGATCCGGGGTGAGGTTAGGAAGACGGTTCTCCATATTAGGGGTCACTCATTCCGTGCGTGATTGAGACCCTAGATTCACTGTACAACTTGGACTGTCAAGAGTGACACCGGGCGACCCAAGAAGCCGGGCCACGCCGTTACGCGCGCTCAACTGGAGCCCGATTTCGTCCTTGGGGCGAAATGGAACTCGACATCCGGCGTCCCCCCCTGACCTAGTAATTCAACACCAAGGCTTCCGGGATGGCGCCCCGTCTGTCGCCCTTGCAGTTGATGTAACGCTTCGCCATCAGCGTTTTGATTCGAAATCCGCTGTAAAGATCATGGATGAGAGGGGAATCCGAATTACTAAGCATTACGTAGCAACCCTTTCTGTCGAGCTCCCGGAACACAGCTGCGAGGCGCCTCTGCTCCCCCTCATCGAACACGCCAGCAGTGTAGCTGGTGAAGTTCGATGTATTGCTAACCGGCTGATACGGAGGATCGAAGTACACGAAGTCTCCTGGCTTGGCCTGGTCAAGCACCATCTCGAAATCTGCGACCCGCACGTCCGCATCTTGGAGCGCTTTGCTTGCCAAACGCAACTGGCATTCATCCGCGTATACGGGATTCTTGTAGCGGCCAAAAGGAACATTGAATCTGCCCTGCTTATTGACCCTGTACAGGCCATTGTAGCACGTCTTGTTGAGATAGATGAACCTTGATGCCCTTTCCACCGGGTCTAAGCCCTCTGGGTCGAGCGCGCGGATTCGATAGTAGTACTCGGCGGTGTTCTCATGTCTCTTGAGGCTTCGTAGCAGGTTCTCGCAGTCGCTCTTGACGACGAGGAACGCGTTTATCAGTTCTTCGTTGAGATCAGATAGGTGAGCCCCCTTCGGACACACGTAAAAGAACAGTGCTCCTCCGCCGACAAAAGGCTCATGGTACGCTGAATACGTCTCGGGCATGTGAGCAGCCAACTGTTCCACCAGCTGTCCTTTGCCCCCCGCCCATTTCACAAAGGGTTTCGGCCGGATGATCTCATTTGTGTCAGTTGCACATATCATGTCCGATTACTCCAGGCCGGGCTGCATTCCAGTTCAGCGCCCCCGGGGAAATGGAACCGCGATTCTCTCATCGGACAGTGCTGATCACCGGAACTGCGTCCGCGCAATTCTCCGTTCCTATGTCTTACATTCTACATTGTGACCCGCCAACCTTCTCTCCTTGCATCAATGCGTGAGCCTACAACCCGAGACGTGCCTGAGCCTGCCTTGCCCCAGACCGGTCCTCATGGCCGCCTCGCCCGTGCGAAAGCTGCTTGCGGCGATCTCTCACGCACTGAGGAACTGCCTGCAATAATACTCGTGCAGCTCGGCGTCGGACCAAAACTTCGGAGGGTTACCCTCCACATCAGGTCTCACATTTCGGTCGCACTTCAGCACTGTGAGCAGACGGAAGACAAAGGTCTCGTCTACGTTATGGCCTTCGAGGGCCTTGAACTTCCGGCGCCACACGAAGCCATCGGGAGTCTCTTCCTCCGGCTGGCCCCCCAAAGCATCGCTGCATACGGAGACGGCCTCTCCGTGGAGGTGCGGAAGAGCATTCACAGGGGAAGCCCTATTGTAGCGTGGCGGTCTAAAGCGTGCTGGTGTGTCACGTACGTTGAGGAATTCACGACGGGGGGCAGGAGCGCACCGGCCTTTTGTAGTGGGTGCGGAATGAAGGCGACGCCTGGAGGCCCGGTTCTACCGGAGAATTTGGTCTACGAGGGGCGTTATGAGGCGGCCTAACCCTGGGCAGAAACGGGCAGAAACGAAAAGAGGCCGGGGACGCCGGTAAACGAGGGGACGCCGGTGAACGGGAAAGGAGCATCACCACAAGACGCGATGCTGCCTATGAACACAACCCGGAAAGAAGGCGAGCCCGCGTGAGAGCGACCTGGCAGAACGAGAAGCCCCGGACCGATCGCCCGGGCCCGGGGCCTTACGTTTCCAGGTGCTTTTGCTGTCATTTTGCCGTCGAGAGGGACGCGTGCTGGTTCGCAATATCGAAACCTCAAAACAGCTGGTGAGCCATCCGGGACTCGAACCCGGGACACCCGGATTAAAAGTCCGGTGCTCTACCACCTGAGCTAATGGCCCACCTCAAGAATCGTGCTATACAATTCGCGTGATAGCGCGCGGACGCCCGTGCGACACACTACAATACTACCACAACCAAGCTGTGCTATCAAGGGCAGACCGCTGCCAGTACGTGTCAGGAACCGCGTGGCGGTCCCGCTCGGTTTGAGAGTCGCACTCCTAGGTAGTCGGGTCACCCGACACGAAGCATACTGGTTCCGTGGTCCCGTCGCGTGTGGTTTGCAGCAGGCTGCAATGGGATCGGGGGCGCGTAGCGATTCTTGCGGCGACGAAACGGCCGTGATGTCAGGGCCTCGGGCCAGCCCACTCCAGCCCACCCACCACTGCCAATCGATACAAACGGTCTTTGCTATAATGATGGTAGCGATGTGAGAAAACCTTCGCGCCGCCTAAATGGTGGGCTGCCACTAGCCGTCCCGGCACCGGGACGGCAACAACGACCGGAAAGTTCTTGTGACCAAGGGCGAGGTCCCGCGGCGAAGTCCGGAGCGATTCTTCAAGGCCTGGGCTCCCAGGGTGTTGCGGCTTCTCATAGATACCCAAGCTCGAACTCAGAAACTGCGTCCGGTTTGAATGGTATACACGTGGAGTGCGCTCACAGTGCGCCTGGGCATCGTTTTGGCTTCGGCATTGGTTATCCATAAGCGTGTATCTTGACAGGCTCCCGAAGGGAGGCGAGGAGAATCACACACAAGGCTAGGCCAAGGGCGAGAGACATAGGGATCGACATCGGGGTGCTCCTCCCCGGGAAATTCAATGCCATCACGGACGTGGCGGGAGTCGGCGTCGGTCACGTTACATTGACCAGCGGCGAGGGGAAACTGGTCCCGGGCAAAGGGCCGGTCCGCACTGGCGTCACTGTTGTAACGCCACACGCGGACAACTTGTTCGAGGAGAAGGTGCCGGCCGCTGCGTTCGCGCTCAATGCGTTCGGCAAGGCAATCGGGCTGGAGCAACTCACCGAGCTCGGAAACTTGGAAACGCCCATAGCCCTTACCAACACTTTGAATGCGCCCCTCGTGGCGGACGCGCTCATCGAGTGGGCTATTTCGCGGAACTCGGACATCGGGATTTCCACGAGCACAGTCAACCCCGTGGTGGGCGAGGTGAATGACGGCTATCTGAACGACATCCAGGGGCGCCATGTTCACAGGGAGCATGTCTTTGCGGCAATAGACCTCGCAGTGGAAAACGCACGCGGCGCAGCAGGGAGGACGACAGGGGGGATAGTAGGAGAAGAGACGGCAGAAGGGGCGGCGTCCGAAGCCCACTGGGCGGCGCAGGGGGCGGACAAGACAGCACGACGGACAGCGCCGGGAACGGACGGGATGGGAGCGGCGGTGCGAGCAGAGGAGACAGCGCCCGCAGTCGCATCGGCGCAGGAGCGAGTGGGCGATGTGCAGGCGGATGGCGCAGCCGGAGCTTGTGTCGCTGAGGGCTCCGTGGGAGCGGGGACGGGCGCGTGCTGCATGGGCTGGAAGGGTGGCATCGGCACGTCATCGCGGGTGCTGCCCGAGGCGCGGGGTGGATACACGCTCGGTGCTTTGGTCCTTACGAATTTCGGTGGAATACTCACTGTGAACGGCGCTCCTGTTGGACGCGAACTCGGACGGTACGCCTTCAGCGGCGACTTCCCTTACGGGCCTCAGCCCGGGCCTCGGAGGCAGACTGACGAGACGCGCTTGCTAGACGGAGAGAGGCCTTCTGCTGACGTCCAACACTTAGGCGGCTCTGTGATAGTGGTGCTTGCAACCGACGCGCCGCTTGACCATAGACAACTCGAGCGCCTCGCGAGAAGGGCGGGCCTGGGTCTTGCGCGCACCGGGTTTTTCAGCAGCAACGGCTCTGGTGACTTCTTCATCGCCTTCTCGACCGCTCGGCGCATTCCCCACCGGGCGCCGTTAGCACAGGATCTAAAGGTGTTGAGCAACGACGCCATGTCCGCATTGTTCTTGGCAGCCGTCGAGGCCACCGAGGAAGCGGTCGTAAACTCCATACTTCGAGCTACGACGGTTGTAGGGCGAGATGGGCACGTCGCGGAGGCCATCGACATCGATGATCTCGTCGCTGTCCTGAAAAAGTACAATGCCCTCGGCTGGCACAGAAGACTCCCACCGTGGGGGTACCAATGAAGGAGGGAGACCTTGGGATAGCGAATTAGGAGTTCCGGCAGCCCAACGTTTACCTGCTCTACATGTGAGGAGCCCGAGCCTCAGGTTCAGGGCTCCACGGCTCCAAGAAAGCGTCCGCATTTGACAGCGTGGGGGCACTCTAGGGTTTCGATCGATGGGAGGGCGCTGACGATGTTGGGTGGCAAGATCACTCGGCCTGTCAGTGGGGTTGGGGCGCAAGCAGTGTGTCTATGCTCTGTGTTGCTGATTTTGTCCTGCCTCTTGACGCTTGAATTTGCCTCTGCTGCCTCTGCCTCTGCTTCCGCCTCTACCGCAGCAGTCGGGGCTGTTGCGAGTTCAACACCGCCCCCGCCTATTGGGGTCGTTCTCGTTCCTCTGTCTTCCGCTTTGGCGGAGGACGTAGGCTTGCCCCAAGACCGGCGCGGCCTGCTGGTGCTGGGCGTTTATAAGGGTTCGCCGGCTGAATCGTCGGGGCTTGCGCCGGGTGACGTCATAATCAAGGTCCGGAACTCCTCGGGAAAGACGGTTGAAACACCGGACCTCGAGAAGTTCAAAACGGCGACGGATGCGATCCCTGCCGGAAAACCGGTGGACCTGACGATCCTGCGTGCCGGCAACGAGATCACTTTCTCCATAATGAGGACGACCGGCACGTTCGGTCCCGTGATCCAGCCGCCGGCCCGAACCGAGCCTCGGATCATCACGGTTGCCGCAGACGGATCAGGAGACGCGAGGACCACCTACGGGGCGGTTCTGAAGTCGCGACCGGGGGACACAGTGTTGCTGAGAGACGGCGAGTATCAGGAGCTCTGGATCTGGTGGAACGGCATTTCGGTGAGACCAGCGGAGCCTGGCGCGCGCGTGAGCGTCACGCGGATCGTGATCGACGGCGCGTCCGAGGTGCTTGTCCAGGGGCTCGCCGTAGCCGGGACGGCTGCTAGCAGCACATTGGACGGGATCTCGATCTCGAGGGCAGCGAGGGTCACGATAAGGGACTGCAAGGTTCAAGGGTTCTTGGTCGGTGTGAAGGTGTCCGGCAGCACCGACGTGGTCCTAGAAGGGAACACGATAACGGGCAACACTGGCGGGGTCGTCATACAAAGCCAATCCCAAGCGAAGGTCACGCGCAATCTCGTCAAAGGGAACGCCGTCAGCCGGGCCGAGCAGGATCGTGCCTTTTGCGGTGGCATCCAGGTGAGCTACTCGAAGGTTGAGCTGAGCAACAACACGATCATCGAGAACCGCGTATCTCCTGATACCTTTGTCAAGATGGTCGACGAATCCAACGGCGTGTTGGTACCAGGCATTGGAGTGCAAGTGGTCGTCTCGGCACAAGCAGTTGTCTACAACAACATCATCGCTTTCAACAACGTTGGGTTCATGGCCTTGTCCGACACCCGGTTCACCCTTGAATACAACGACGTGTACGGCCAACAGATACAGACCAAGACCTGGAGCCCTAGAGCATTCGTTGAGCGCCAGTTGCGCGGGGCCAGGTCCGATTTCCTCAGCGGGATCCGCATGGAATTCACGATGCCTCCGCTATTCAGTTCAGAACCAACCCGGACTGTGTACACACCATTTCTTGAGTTCCAGCCATCTGCTACGAATTTAAGCGTAGATCCACTGTTTGCTGACGTCCTGAGTGGCGATTATCGCTTGGCTGCCGACTCTCCGCTCGCCACCAAAGGGCGTGGGGGCGGCTACATAGGGGCCTTCCCGCCCGTCGGCTCGCGAGAGACGGCTGTGGCGGTGGCGGGCAGCGATGCGGGCCCCACGGCCACCGCTGCGCAGAGCGGGCAGACTGGCGGGCCAGGCCGGACGGACACGGCCGAGCCCAAGCCGGGGGCGGTTGTCCGGGGCGGCGTGTTACGTGTGGATCCCGAGCTGCTCGACCAGCTGGTCGCGGAGCTGCACAAACGCGCAGAGGACAGCCAGCAGACGAAGGACGCGCTGGAGAGGGGCTTCGTCGGCGTCATCCCATTTGAGCTCGTTGGCATCGCGAACGTCACGCTCAGCACGGACTTCATCGAGAACCTTTCCACATCGCTCATCAACAGCGGGTTACAGCCAGCGGACGCGGTGCGCGTCAACGGGGCGCTTGCTGAGCTCGGGATACAGCACAGCGGACAGGTGAGCCGGGAGATCGCGTCTCAACTCAAGGAGAAGGCCGACTGTGCTTTCCTTCTCTTGGGCACCATTGCAGGCCAGCCAAGCACGATCGTCATCAATGCTAGGCTGATGGACACTGCAACCGGAAGATTCCTCGCAGCGGGGCGACTCGAGGCTGTGCTCGACGTCGTGCAATAAACAGAAGGCGAGGTAAGAGAATGAAAAGGCGAGCTACAAGTTGGAGAATCGTGCTCTTGCTGATGTGTGCCATCGCGGTCGCACTTTCCGGTCCTTACGGCGGCTCTTGCGGCAGGGTGTCCGCCATGAGCCAGGCAGATGTTGATTCGGTTGTCGCGGGCAACAACTCGTTTGCTTTCGACCTTTATCGGCAACTCAAAGCGGGCAGCGGCAACTTTTTCTTCTCGCCTTACAGCATCTCCTCCGCGCTAGCAATGACCTACGCTGGTGCCAGGGGGGAGACCGCGCGGCAGATGGCCGATGTGCTGCATTTTACCCTTGCACCGGAGAGACTGCATCCTGCCTTTTCGGACCTTACGGGACTCTTCAATACCGGCGCTGGTGGGACGAGCGGCGGAGGGGCTTACCAGCTTTCTGTCGCCAACGCTCTATGGGGCCAGATCGGCTACGAGTTCCTGCCGGAGTTCTTGCTCATAACCAACAAGTACTATGGTGCAGGCTTTAAAGAGGTTGACTACACGGAGGATGAGAACCGCGAGAAAGCCAGGCAGACGATCAATGAGTGGGTGGAAGGCAAAACCAACGGGAAGATAAAAGACCTCATCCAGCCTAGCGACCTCTCCGCGCTTACGCGGCTTGTTCTGACTAATGCTATCTACTTCAAGGGGAAGTGGGAGACCCCATTCCAACCCGAATCCACGAAGTCTATGCCGTTCTATCTCGCAACGGGACAAAAAGTTGATGTTCCGATGATGTATCAAGCGGGGAAGTTCAACTATGCGGAAAACGACCAGGTTCAGATCCTGGAAATGCCATACGCGGGCGGCGATCTGTCGATGGTCGTCTTACTGCCGAAGCCAGAGTGTGGGCTCGGCAAACTCGAGGCCGCGTTGAGCACCGAGCTTGTCCGGTCCTGGCTTTCCCGGCTTTCCAAGCAGAAAGTGGAGGTGTACCTGCCGCGCTTCAAGGTGGAGAAGAGATTCCTGCTCAATAAGCAGCTAAAGGACCTCGGGATGGTGGATGCATTCGATCAAGACCTGGCCGACTTCTCTGGCATGGCTCCTGTCCGGGAGTTGTACATAAGCACGGTGATCCACAAGGCCTTCGTGGAAGTCAATGAAGAAGGCACCGAGGCGGCCGCGGCCACAGCGGTGGTCATGTCGGGCAAGGGGCTTCTATCGGATGAGCCACACGTCTTCAGAGCGGATCGCCCGTTCGTCTTCCTGATTCGCGATCTCCGATCTGGGTGCATCCTATTCATGGGCAGGCTGGCTGACCCGAAGGGCTGAGCGGTCACGGCCCCGGCGCCTGCCACCCCGACCCCGGCTGCGACACGGGGTTGCCACCAAGGTCGCGGTGGTCGCGGTGCCGGGGCCGATCCTGTCTCGCCGCTTCAACCCGGAAACGGGAACAGGCTCCCCGGCGGCATTGGCTCAAACGGTGTAGGCGGGTGCGGTGCGGGTGATGGTGAGTGTCCCGGCGCGCTGTGCCAGTGCAGCGGCACCTGCGCTTCCATCGCAAGCCGCAGGCGTCTCTCTACGTCAGGCCAGTTTACCACATTCCACCATGCCCTGATGTAATCGGCACGTCGGTTCTGGTAGTCCAGATAGTAGGCGTGCTCCCAGACGTCCAGCACCAGCACGGGTATCGTGCCCCATTGCGTCAGGTCCTCATGCCTCCAGGCCGTCAGGATCTCGAGGCGTCCCCACTGGGGCTGCCAGACGAGCACGCCCCAGCCGGAACCTTCCACATCCAGGGCTGCCCGGGAGAACTGCTCACGAAATGCCTGTACGCTGCCGAAATGTGCGACGATGTGGTCTCTCACCAGCCCGGTTGGCTCGCCGCCCCCCGACGGGCTCATGTTCGTCCAGTATATACTGTGCAGGATGTGCCCTGAGCCATTGAAAGCAAGCTCTCGTTCCCAGTATCGGACCAGCGAGAAATCCATCCGCGCCCTCTCGTCCACTAGGGCTAGCTCGGCGGTGTTAAGCCCTTCGACGTAGGCGGCGTGATGCCGATCGTGATGGATCCGGAGCTGAGTCTCGCTGATGTAGGGTTCAAGCGCATTATACGCATACGGCAGCGGCGGAAGTCGGTGTCCGCCCGGAGGCACGTTCGGAATCTCATCCCAGGTTTCAGTCTCCGGTCGATTGTCGTCTCGGGTCATCATCGTCACCCCTTGTGCCGGGATCCTCTCATTGCCCGAACAACTGGCGTCGCTGCGAGGGCCGATGTTTTCGTGCCACGCGGCTGTGCATGGCGTGCGTGAGACCGTCGAACTCCTTCAGCAGGTGCCGGTTTGAGTCTCGTACACTCATCTTATGCAGGCCGCTCGGGTTGTGGCCGCGGAAGGATTCTGTGTAGTGGTGTCGAACCCAGAAGTGCCGCACTGGTCCCAGTCCCAGCCAGTACCAGCTAGTCTGGGGGCTACGTGGCTCAGCAGGTCGGCCGGGTAGTAGCGTGGCTCAAGGCCAAGTGGCAGAGTGGCTCATGGGAGGCGTGGCGGCAAGTCAGCGAAAGTCAAGGAGGGTGAAGTCGGCACATGGACATCAGAGAAGAACGTGCAGCAATGGATGAAAGACGTCTCGCTGCGCTAGAAACGCTGTCGTCGGTGGTGAGGTGGCTCAAAGAAACGAAACCGTCCGAGATATTCTACGTCGAGGGAGAGGGCAAGGGAAAGACGCCCGCCCCCACCATGAGCGACGAGCATCTCAGGGTGATCTGGCAGCGGTGGGTCGCCAAGGCAAGCGATGTGATGGAGAGAAGCGCCATGATCCCTGACCTGCTTCTGTCGGACCTCGAGCGCCTGTTCAAGGAAACGAAGAAGGATGCCCAGGAGACAAGAGCATCTTAGGGCAGCCGCCGTCCTCCTGGGGCACGCGGACCCACTCGTCCATAAGCTCATGGACCAGTCAATAGAAAGGCTCGGGCCGCGGCACAGGTACGTCACACATAACGTGGAGTACCTGCGCGCCATCCGTCAGCTCTTCGGCGACGAGGCCGCGCTTGAGGCTACCCTCCATCTCCTTCAGGACTGGGAGGTCATAAGCGAAGAGGATTACGCGTTTGGCGTGGCGAGGCGCGCTCGGCAACCGGTTCCGCGTCGCGGTGGCAAGAGAGCATGACGGGCGGAGGTGGAGCGAGATGACGGATTCAGGCGAGCTGAGGCCGCGGCTGTTCGAGTATGTGGAGCTGAGGCTACCCGACCTGCAGGCGCTTGACCGAGCTACGACGGTGTTCCTCATGAGCGTTAGCCCCATCGAGGTCCACGGGCCCCACCTCCCTGTGGGCACCGACGTGTTCATCTCCGAGGAGCTTCTACGCCGCTATGCGGCCGCGCTTGCCGACCGCCACCCTGAGCTGACCTTCGTGAAGCTGCCGCCGCTCCACTGCGGGTCCGACGCGCTGCCGGTGCCTGGCTCCCTCTCGGTCCCGGCGCCGCATCTGGAGGGCGTGCTCGTGGCGTACGGGCGCGGCCTTGCGAAGCAGGGGTTCCGCTACCTCTTCGTGGCGGACAACCACGGCGGGCCGCGTCACCAGATGGCCGTCGAGGCCGCGGCCCGGGCGCTCTGGCGCAGGCACAGGTTCTATCTCATAGACCCGTTCGGCGTCGACTACCGGCTCATGGTGCAGCACGACCCAGATTTCCTTCGACGCACCGGCCTCGGCCCTGGGACGTGCGGGGACGATGCCGACAACCACGCGGGCACCAACGAGACCTCGCTCATGCTCGCGTGCGACCCAGCGCGCGTGTCAACCGACTTTCACGAAGTCCCGCCGTCTCGTTTGCCGCAGCGCCGCACAGGAGCGGTGGCGCTGGTGTCCGGGCTCGGGCGCCTTCTTCGCGCCCTGGGCGGGCGCGTCATCGGCCGCGACCTCGAGCATCTTGCGAACACCCTCGCTTGGGTCGGGGACCCAGCGATGAAACCCTACATGGGCGACCCCAGCAAGGCCAGCGCGGAGGCCGGGGAGGCCATGCTGGCCGCCCGCGTCGCAATCGGCGTGGACCTTTTCGAACGTGCTCTCGCGAGCGCCCGACGCGCGCCTGTGCACATCACGCCGATGCTCTGGGGCGTGCGCTTCCTGCGCCGCCTGCCTGAGTAGGATCACCGCCGACGGGGTGTCATCGGCTGCAACACTCATGGCGACGATGCCAGCGATCCTTCCTTCCTCTCGGATAGCATCACCGCTGCTAAGTGAGGGTGCGTTAGTTCTCGCCCCTCTTCCAGTAGTTGCCGGGTTGCCGGTGTTGCACTCGGGGACGGCGCCCCAAGCGGGGTGCCTTGACAAAATCCGGCCCGTCTGGCCAGTGGCCGGATCTTGACACCCCTCGTGCAATCACCGGCAACCCCTGCCAAAAGTCGGGAGCATTTCTGCACCCTCACTTAGGGCGTCATCAGCTTCGGCGCCTGCCCTCCTGCGTCTTGTCCTGACAAAGCGTTCAGTTATATGGTGCTACCCCGCTTGAGCGCCGTGCAGCCTCGCGCACGGCGCCGCGCATCCTCGCAACAGCGCGCCTCGCCTCGTTGCGTTGGCTCACGTTGTCGCGCCGTTTAGTCGCATCACGTCGCGTCACGTGACGTCAGGTCGCGTCGCGTCAATGTCGCGAGGGTGCGCTATTATGACGGGTGCAGCGGACGGGGCGGGTCCGTGCCCAGACTCGCATCCAGACTCGCGTCCAGACTCAGAAGGGCGCTCCCTGCCGCTGACACCTTTCTGCAAGGAGGTCGGTCAAGATGCGGAACATGAGTCCCATGGAAGAGAACCTGAGGTTCAACCGGAAATGCCGCGAGGCAGCCGCTTACAAGAAGGCGGTGGAGAAGATCGTGGGCGACCTCTGGGACATCATAGAGTTCGAGGACCCGTACTGCCCACGCAGGGCACTCATCACCCGGAGCGGGAAGGTGATAACCGTGAGGGAGAAGTTCCGCCGTAGGAATTACCAGGACATCCTTGTGGAAACGAAGAGGCTTGATGGGAGTGAAGGATGGGTATGGGACCGCGAGACCCAGGGTCTCCTCTACACGATGGTGCCGGCGGAGATAACCTACTTTATCCCGATGGACCTTCTCGCTAAGGTCACCGTGGTAACCATCCTCCGGAACGCCGCTTGCCGTGGCGGAACGGTCGCGAAGTCAGACGACGAAGACATGTGTTTGCTGGACGCGGAAGCCGACGCGCCCGGGTTCGTCGAGGAACCTCATCTGCCGGGCCTACGGGCCGGCCTTCTGCCGATTCCCCTGGCGCAGATTATCGGGCAGGACGGGGTTCAGGTGGTAGGCTGTCGGGGGCTGCTCGCGGAGATACAGGTGGCGGCAGGTCCGGGTCCCAGTTAGGGACCCGGACCTGCCCTTCTGCAGGCCCCGCTCAACGCGCCGCCCGGCCTGCTCCATTCCGCTCGACCCTGGTCCGTCCCGCTTCGCCCCATCCGTTTCCTATATCATGCATTCAATCCAGAAGACAGACAAGCGGACAGACGCTGGGCACGGCATGGCCGGTCAAGCTCGTTCTGTTCCATCCGTCGCGCGTTCGTGGCGTGGTGTGGCGTGGTGTGGCGCACATGACGTGACGCACAGTGATATGCCGTGCCCCGGCGTGACGCGTCCCGGCGTAGCGTGGGACGTGGCACGCCGCAATGTTCCGATGCCGCGACTCAGCGCAGCGTGACGTGAGGTGACGTGGCGTGGCGCGACGCGACATAGCCCGCCGCGACGCGACCCGGCGCGACACGATTCCGTGTCGCGGCCATGGTGTATTGTTCACTTGCAGAGCCCACTGTTTACTTTTAGAGTCCCGTAGAGCCTGCGGGACGTCTCAGAGCGTTGCAAAGTGCTGCAGGGCGTCTCAGGACAGGACGTCTCAGGCCTGCCGCAGGTGCAGGTCGTCGCGGGTCGTCACAAGTCACCTGTGCGGAGGTGTGTGGCAATGAGCTTCAGGCGAGCAGTTAGTCTCCCACACAGCAGAGCCGGATCTACCGGGGCGCCGTCGCTCAGGGGCCTGCTCGTGGCGGCGTTGGTCTTTGCCGTCATCTCGATAGGCTGGATAAGCTGGGCCGCGGCCCCGGTCCCGGTCTCGTCGGCTGCCGCGGCTGCGGCGGGGCCCGCACCCGATGGCGCGGCGGCGATGTGGCGATTCGTGGCGCGCCAGGTGGGCCCCTCGGTGGTTGAAGTCCGCACTGACACAGGGATAGGCACTGGATTCTTCATAAACCCTGACGGCTACGTCCTCACCGCAGGCCATGTGGTAGCGGGGACCAGGCAGATCGCGGTGGTGCTCGCCGACGGAAGGGCGGCGGCCGCCGAGTTCGTGGGAGCGTCGGACGTGCCGGATGTGGCGCTTCTAAAGGCCGATGCTGTAAACGTGCCCGTGGCGCGCCTGGGAAACTCGGATGCCCTTGAGCCGGGGGAACCGGTGCTGGTATTCGGAAGCCCGTTCGGATTGGACCACACTCTCACGCAGGGCATAGTGAGCGGGCCGATCCGAGAGATCGGTGAGGCTCGTTACATACAGACAGACGCGAGCCTCAACAAGGGGACGAGCGGCGGGCCGCTGGTGAACTCTTCCGGCGAGGTCGTGGGGATCGTCGTTCTCTTGGCCAGGCAGGCGAGCGGCTTGGGGTTTGCAGTCCCGGTGGCAGACGTCGTTCCGCTGCTCAAGGCCTATGCTGTCAGCGCGTCATGGAGCCTGGATGGTCCGGGCACGGTCGCACGATATGCTGTTCCAGAAGGTGAGCCATCGGTCCTGGTGGTGGATGAACCCCGCAATGTCCCTGCCAATGCTGCGGCCGACGTGATCATCGAGGCTCTCAGGTGGGCTGTGGTAGCGGCGGCACTCGTGGCCGTCGGCGGCCTTACGCTGGCGGTGCTGGGGCGGATGAGGACGCGGAGGCGGGCGATGCGGCGCACGCGTGCAGCCAACGGTCGGGGGACCGAGCGGGGCGAACGCAGCGGACGCGCACCCGGCGAAAGCAGGCGCGCATCTAACGAACCGGACGAAGTCGAGGTGCGTCTCACTCGTCCCGCCAGTGTCGCTCGTCCCGCTAGTCCCGGTCCTCCCGCCGGTTCCGTCCGGTCACCCGCATCTGGGTCCGGGTCCGGCTCAGGCTCCGGCTGCGGCTCCGGGTCCGGATCCGGGCCCGGGTTCGGGCCGGGGCTCGCGTCCGCGCCGGCGCCTGTGCCCACGCCCGAGGCGGCGTCCACGCCCGAGGCCGCGCCCGCCGCATCAGAGGACGACATCGAGATCGTCCTAATAAAAGGAGGTTCGCACCGTGGGGAAGATCAACGTTAAGATCATCGACGCTACAGGGAGCAAGGAACAGGAGGCGACCGTTCCTGACGATACCCCTGTCCGCAGGATCATAGCGAAGCTGGTGGAGATGATGAACTTGCCCGCGACAGGCCCCGACGGCCAGCCCATAAGCTACAAATTCCATCACAAGGCCTCGGGCAGGCAGCTCGCTGACGAGGACACCCTTGCGCGTGCGGGGGTGAAGGACGGCGACGTGTTGAGGCTCCAGCCGGAAATCACCGCTGGCTAGCAAGGCCGCCGTCCAGAGGGGAGGCGACGCCAGACGCTGGGTGCCGAGCACCGGGTACTGGCTACCGGGCGGTAGGGCGGCGAGACGCCGACCCGCCACCCGGCGGTGACAACCGCTGCCCGGCGGTGCCGCCGGTCGCGAACCCTATTACGACGTGATGATGCGGCGATGCCGGAGCGCTCACGCGACGGGGCGAGGTAGAGAGAATCCGAGAGGGGGAGAGGGGGGATTACCATGGCGTTATGTACGCCGCCGCTCGTGGTGGACCCGGACGCGCCCGAGGATAGATATAGCCGCCTGCGTCTCATCCCGTGGTGGGACCAGGAGAAGCTCAGGCGGGCCAGGGTGATGGTGGTGGGCGCGGGCGCGCTCGGGAACGAACTGTTGAAGAGCCTGGCCCTGCTCGGGGTGGGGCACGTCCTCATTGTGGACCTGGACCGCATCGAAAACTCGAACCTTTCGCGTTCGGTCCTGTACCGGGCCGAGGACGAGGGGGAGTTCAAGGCTGAGGTTGCGGCGAGGCGCGTGCGGGAGATAAACCCCGACGTGCAGGCGAAGGCTGTGGTCGGCAACGTCATCACCGATATCGGCCTGGGCGTCTTCCGCGCAATGGATGTAGTGCTCGGGGGGCTGGACAACCGAGAGGCGAGGGTCGCGATAAACCAGAGCTGCTGGCGCACGGGCACGCCGTGGGTGGATGGAGCCATCGAGGTGCTCATCGGCGTTGCCAGGGTGTTCGTCCCGCCCGACGGCCCGTGCTACGAGTGCACCATGGGGGAAACCGATTACCGGCTGCTCAACCTGAGGAAGTCCTGCACCTTGCTGAGCCGTGGCGAGATGCTGGCAGGGAAGGTCCCCACCACGCCCACGACGGCCTCGGTGATCGCCGGTATCCAGGTGCAGGAGGCGGTGAAGCTGATTCACCGCCGGCAGGACCTGCCCACTCTATCGGGCCGCGGGTTCGTATACAACGGTCTCACCTACGATTCCTATGTGGTCACCTATGCCAGGCGAAACGACTGTCCGGCTCACGACAGCTTCGGCGAGGTCCTGACAACGCCGCTCTCCGCACATGAAACGACCCTCGGCCAGGCGCTCAGCCTCGCGCGAGAACTGCTCGGCCGGGACGCGGTCCTCGAGTTTTCGAGGGAACTGGTCACAGGGTTTACGTGTGAGCGGTGCGGGACCTCGGCGCGGCGCATAGACCAGCTCGGACGGCTTACGGAAAGCGACGCGCGCTGCCCGGGCTGCGGCGGGATGCGACGGCCCGAGTTCACCCACTCGATACAGGGTAATGAGCCGTACCTCGATATGACGCTCAAGGATGCGGGAATCCCTCCTTTCGACATTCTGACCGCCCGGGACGGTCTCAAAATGGTCCACTTCGAGCTCGGAGGGGACCGGGAGGAGGCGCTGGGAGGCGCGGGATGACACGGACGAGCGGGGTGAGCGACGTGGTCATCATCGTGAGCGAGCAGGCTTTCAGATTCATGGAGCAGTTTGCCAGGGGCGACACCTCGCGGGAGCGAGGCGGGGTGCTGGTCGGCCGGCATGCGAACGATATCTCGTCGTTGCTGAGGGCAGCGCGGGGCGAGAGCGGCGGCCGCTATGCAGACGCAGACGCAGATGCAGATGCAGACACAAACACAGGCGCAGGCCCAGACGCAGACGCAGACAGAGACAGAGACACAGACACAGACACAGCCGCAGGCGCAGGCACCGATGCAGACGGCGGCGATACCTGTGGGTGCGTGATGGCAGGCGGTGCCGTCCCGGCAGCAGGCCGTGCGAAGGCCGGTCCCGCTGCGTGGAGTGGCACGGGAGCGTCGGGGCGCGCCGAGGTGGGCGCTGGTATACCGCGCCGACCTGGCATCCTGGTGGTGGGAGCCATAGAGGCGCGATTCAGCGAGGCTAAGAGAACGAGCCTGACGTTTACCCACGAGACGTGGCAATACATCGGCGAGGTCATGGAACAGCGGTATCCGGGGGAAAGGATCGTGGGGTGGTTCCACACCCATCCGGGGTTTGGGGTGTTCCTGTCCGGCCACGATATGTTCATCCAGAAGCATTTCTTCGACCAGCCATGGCAGGTGGCGTACGTCATCGACCCTGTGGCCCAGTCGCGGGGGTTCTTCCGGTGGGAAGGCGGAGAGGTGGTCCCGTGTGAGGACTTCCTCATCCTGGGCCGGGACGGAACGCTTGCGACGTGTAGATGCAAGGCCAGGGCTAGGGCCAGGAGGGAGGTGGAGGGCGGGGCCAAGCCCAGGCCTGGGCCTGGGCCCAGGCCTACGGAGCCCGTGCCGGCCTCTTCCGGCTCCCGTACCATCGATGGTTCCAGGACCGCCCCGGGTACAGCTCCGTTACCGGTCACGGGAGATGCTGGCGCCGGGGGACGGCCGTCGGGTCCGCCGCAGCGCTCTGGTTCCAGGCGAGATGGGGATTACTTACAGCAAGAGGGGTCCTCAAGCCAGGGCGGAGGCAGTCGGCAGGGCGGGTCGCGCGTGGCCATCCCGGAGAGCGGGCGATCCGTGGATTACCGCGCGTCCGGCCCGACGCGGCGGGCCCAGGGGCAGCCCGATGTGCTCCGCCCGAGCCGGCGAGGCGGTGTTGGGGGCGCCCGTTACCCGGATCCAATGCCGGGACGTGTGATAGCTATGGCCATCTGGCTTGCCTTGGTTGCGGCGCTCATCTGGTGTCTCTGTTGCCCGCCGCCTGAGCGGCCGGAGCGACCGAGGCTGCGTGAGCAACCTGGGCGAAGTGGGCCGTCAGGACAAGATGGGCTCGCTATCACAGACAATCTATCTATCGAGGTGGGCTACCGAGTCCAGCCGGGCGACACTCTATGGGGGATCAGCGCCTACTACTACGGAACGGGCACTCGGTATCGGGAACTGGCACTAAGGAACGGGCTGCCCGATCCGGACCGCATCTACTACGGAACAGTGCTGGTCGTGCCTCTCTCGGAGTGAGGGACGCCCCGCAACCCCATGACCTCACTGCACGAGCATACGAAAAGCCTGATATCAGGCTCAGGCCCGCGCACAGGGCGACTTCGACCTTGACATAGTGCTGAGGTGAGACGCTTCGCGAAGCGGACGGCCCCGGGGACTTTCTAGCCCGGGGCCGTCATGACTCGTCCTGACGATGCCTCACTTCGATGTCCTTCAAGCCCGCGCCCGGCACCCGTAGAGGGCGCAGCCGCGGTTATCCTGCCAGCAGTCAGCATGATAGACCCGCCCGCAACCCGGGCACTCAACAACTTGCGCCGACCTGCCTATCGTGGTGGTGCAGTACGGGCAAACCTTGCCGACCTCGGACGGTCTGGCAACTCTCGGGCGTCCGGCGCCGGGGTAGATGGGGACGTTCCTGCCTCCAGGAGGTGCCGGGGCGGGAGCAGGGGGCCGCCTGGGTGGTTGAGGACGGGGGCATGGGGTTGGGGATCTCCCCGGGTCTGACCACGCACCCGACAGGGCCAGCCCTATGAATAGGCCGATCAGCGCCCCCACAGGTCCGGCTATCGCTCCGCCGATTACCAGCAGAATGAGCGGTAGGATGCATCCTCCGCATCCGCTGTCCGTTTCAGCCATTTTCTCCTAAGCCTCCTTCAGTAAGAAAAAGTAACTAGCACCAGCGCCTGTACTCTTACCATTTGATGATGGCGACTTGATGATGGCGACGAAGGTCGACATCGACGACCGCCTCAGAGGACGCGCGACCGCGCTTTACCAGGCGATGATGCCAGCCTGCGGTTGCCACGAAGGGCCTCGCGCGTTCCGGTCCTGTACAAATTGTAAGCGCATGGCGCGACATTCGCCGACTGCACGCCGGCCCCTCGGTCTTGCACGCCGGTCCCCCGAGCCGTTTCCGTGCGGCTACATTGTCAAACCGGGTATTGGCACCCGGACCATCCAATGGTAAAATGAAGGCGTCCCCACGCAGCAGAATCGTCTTGCGCAATAGACTTGCGCTTTCGCGGCAACTCCTGGACAGAACACATTACACGCTCGCTCAGGAGGGTGACGCGGCATGGACGACTTCCTGGCCCGTCCCTGGGAGTGGCCGAGGTCGCGCTTCGAGTTCCTTCGCCCGCTGTATCCTGATAGGCGTCCACTTGCGCGCCCCATTTACTCTTCCCGCGACGTGAGGCTGGCGCTGGAAGAGCTTTTCCGTAGCTTTGGAGTGCGAGGTCCCGGGGACAACGCGGGCGAGAGGTCCAGGCAGAGCGCCATAATCGGCGCCATCATCGGGTTACTTCTTGGGCTCTCACCCATGGGGCCTCTCTTCGGCGCGATAGGGGCGGCCATAGGCATTGCCATAGGAGTAGCGTCAGGTCTGGGAGTGCAAGAGGCCGCGGAGCTGTTCGTCAACAGGCAGGGGGCCGCACTCAAAGCGGTGGAGCGGGGTGAGTACACCCGTGCCATCGATATCTACCGGAAATGCTTCGAGCAGGTGTTCGAGGGGGGAAGGGACCAGCTTTTCCTTCACTACCTTCGCAAGTTCGGCGGCGAGGACGTAGACGCCGAAGGACGGGTGCTCGGCGCCGCATACCTTGCAGCATGCGGCTTGCTCAACCAGGTGCAGGGTCTGCGTCACGGGGCGCACAGCCAGCTGAGGCGGCAAGCGCTCGAAGATTACCGGAGAAGCCTTGAGTATTGCCCGTCCAACCAGGCCGTTCTCCAGAGCTACATCAGCCTTCTGGACTTGCGCGACCCGCGCGACGTGTCGAACGCCATCAGGACCCTCGAGACCTCCCTGCGCTACCTGGAGGAGACCACACCCGACGACGACCGGGAGGCGGCATGGTGGAACTGGGAGCTCATTGGAATATTCGAGCTCTGGGCCAGGGTGCGCCCACATGACACCGAGAACCTCCGCCGCCTTGCCAACTGTTATTGCCTGTTGGATGAGGGGGGCAACGCCGGCCTGGAGCGGGCGCTCGATGTGCTGCGAGCGCTCGAGAGGCTGCAGCCTGACGACGCGGAAGTGGCTGTGGCGATACGCACCGTGCAGCGCAGGCTCGACATTCTTGACACGCAGAAGGCGTTTGCCGGCATCAGGGATGAGCTACGAAACCTTGGCGCCGGGATTTCAGAGGCCGTGGAGAAGCTGCGGGCTGACTGGCGGCAACACCTGGCCGTGGTCGGCCGCGGTATTACCGAGGAAGACATCGAGGACCTCGCCGAGCGGATACACTCTCTGGTCCTCCAGACTATGGACAGGGGGACGAGACAGCGGGCCGAAGTTCGCGAAGTCCAAAGACGCCTTGAGTGCCGGTATCCGCTTTTCCCGAGCCTGTGCAGCGAGGCGCAGGAGTTTCTCGCGGTCGGGGAGTTCCTGTGGGACGTGATGAGGGATCTCCCGTCGAGCCCCGATTGCTCGGCGGTAGCGGTGGAATACTCAAAGGCGCTGGAGGCAGAGATCCGGGCGCTCATAAAGGGCTTCGGCGAGTACCTGGAGCGAAGGGGCGTGCTCGAGACCTTCCTGCAGCCTTACATCGAGCGTGCCGGGCGCAGGACGGCTCTGGTGGATGAGCCTGCACGCGAGAGACACGCGCACAACGACTACTTCCTGATTGCCGAAGCTCTCTATGCACTGATGCCTGTGGTGCATCTGGGTCCACGGTGCAAGAGCCGATATCGCCTCACTGTGGTGCAGGTGGCGAACATCCTGAAGTTCCCGGAGGCCAGACTCATGCCGGGCGCCCTCATGGCGCGGTTCAGAGAGTATCTGGAACAGCTCCCCGGGGCGAAACTCTTCCGAGATGCCGACTTCTACAAGGCATTCCTCGAGGACGGGGTGGGCCACAGATACCGCAATGGTGCGGCGCACACCGAGCGTCTCACAAGAGACCTTGTGATGGAGTTTAGGACTGCATTGCTCGAGAAGCCGGGTTACCTCTGGGAGGTCACCAGGGGACGAGCCAGGGAGGGGTGCGGAGCATGAGCACCAATAACATCCAGGTGTCGCTGGCAATGAGCCCCGCAGAGCTGGAAAGGGCGCGGGCTGACGCGAAGAGGTACGCCTTTAGCGCCGCTGCAGCCGGCGCTGCGATCGCGGTGGTGCCCATACCAGTAGCGGACTTCTTCATCATCACTCCGATACAGGCCGGGATGGTGCTGTGGATAGGGCGCAGATACGGGTACCACATCACACCGGCCCGCGCCAAGGAGATATTCGCCGAGCTTGCGGGCGTGGTCGGTCTTGGGTACCTCGCACAACAGGGACTTCTCACGGTCTACAAGTTCATCCCGGTGCTCGGCGGCATGCTGGGAGCGCCGTGGGTGTTCGGGGTGACCGTGGGAATCGGCTCTGTAGCGATCCGATATTTCGAGAGCGGCATGAAGGCCGACAGGAAGGCCTTGAAAGAAGCCTTCAGACAAGGCAAGCAATGGGCCACTGAAGTCTACAAGACCAAGCCATCCTGCTACAAGAAGCCCCAGGTTGTGCCCCTCGCGCGGTGCAACTCGTGCGACTGGCGCGACACGTGCACCGGCTCCTTCAAGCCCGAGCGCGTGGAGGGCTGACGACTGACGCACGCGACCGCGCGACCCGACCCTCTGAAGCTCAGACCGCTGAAACGCAGACCGCCTGCCCCGTCAGCCCCCACGAGCGGGCGCAGGCGCGGGCGCGCTGGAGACGAGCACACTTGTGGTGTCGAGATAGCTCCGCACTGCCTGCTCGAGGGAGTCCACGTCCTCTTCCGTCCAGCCGCCAAGGCACTCCCGGGCGAAGCGGTCGCCGAGGCGGCCCGCGATGGTCCGGCTGTGCTCCTGCAGCCTGGGCAAGACCTCGGCCTCTAAGTGATGCTTGAGAGCATCCCGGAGTCTGGCTACGTTCTCTCGCACCGTTGCCCTGAGTTCATCCTTCTTTCGCAGTTGGGCCGTAAGACCCACCAGCGCTCCGCCGACCACCCCGGCCAAAGCCAGTGGAGGCACGACGGAGACAAGCGCGGAACCGAGCGAAATGTACGCCGCTGCCGGGCCCAGAACCGCCGTGTACGCTGCGAGGCCCACCCCTGCTCCACCTGCAACAGCCGCCCCTTCCAAAGCGGTTCTGAACACATCAGTGGACGCGTCAGGGAGGATGGCTACTATAGATGAGTGAACCGTCTCCGACTCTCTGGTTAGGAAAGCCTGCATCTCCTGAGCAAAGGTTGAGTTAAGCTCCGCAAGCGATGTCTCCCAGGCCGCCTCAAGCTCCCTCTGAGTCTCGTCAATCAGCTGTTGCAGGAACTCATTGGTGGCATCCCCGGAGAACATATATGTTATGGTCTGTCGCACGGAGCTGTCGATCTGTGGGAGCCATCCCTGGCTCAGCTGCGCATCCACCTGCTCGAGTTCTCGACTGAGAAAATCCCTGTATATCCTGGATTCCAGACGGGCGCTCATTCTATCGTCAATAACGACCCGCTTGCGCTCCAGTTCATTTCTGTACTTCGTTACCTGCTCCTTGCTGAATGCCAGCTGGCGAAGGAACGACTCATGGTAAACCCGGTCCTGTCCGAGAAGTGCGACGATTGACGATTTCGCACTATCGAACTTCACCCGGTCCCGCTCTTCCCTGATCTCCTCCTTAAGGAAGCGCACTATATCAGCGAAACCGCTCTCCCGCATGCCAACTTCGTCGCCGCGGACCACCGCGTCGTAAGCTCTCCGTGCGGACAACGGGAACACAGCCCTTACGTAAGCTGCGAATTCCTGTTCCACGTATCGCACGAGACGGTCAGGCGACGAATCGACCTCGTCAATGCGGTTCACTATCGCTACCAGAGGCTTTCCCATTCTCGCAACCCGCGCCATCTCTTCTTTCACGTCGGCCTGGCCGAGATGGTTGGCATTGAGCACCCAGAGCACTACGTCCGATTCACGCGCGAAGTCCCGTGAAAGTTTCTGGTTCGCCTCTGTGAGCGTCGAGAGCCCGGGAGTATCGACGATCCTGATGGACGCAAGGCCAGGCAGGGGTGATTGTATCTGCACGAGGTTGCACCTTGAAAAGAAATCCGCATCCCCCCTGTGCGACTTAAGGGTCTCGTAGATGACGCCGGGCGCGTCCTCTGTGACGGTGCCGTCGGCGTACTTGATGGTTGCCCGGGGACTAGCCCCATGAAATACCTCGATGATGGCAGCAGTCGCCTCGAGCACGTCGGTGGGGGAGATCTCGCCACCGGCGATGGCGTTCATAAGCGTGGATTTGCCTGCCTTGACCTCGCCCATTAGCACGACGCAGAGAGGCTTCTGCAGGTTTCTAATTTGCACGCGGAGGTTCTCAAGCAACTCACTGAAAACCTCTTGTGGGACACGAACAGGCGGGTTACCTCCTGCTTCGAAGATCCGGCGAACCGGTGACGCCGCCATGTGGGCTTCCGAACTGAGCGCCCATTCGCTGAGTGCGGTTGCTACTCCGGGCCGGTTACCTTCCACCACTTGTGTCGGCATCTTTCTTCCTCCCCTCGAGAATGAGCCTGCGCATGGTAATGGCGACGGGCTCAAGCGACGGCGGTTGTTGGGATTCGATGTTCAATAGACACTGCCTGAGCGTGGCCACCTTGTCGGGCGGGCCATGAAGGTCGACATACGATGTCTCTCTGATGTGAGACACGTAATCCCTGACTTCGCCTGTGTGCTTATCCAGGACCGCGACCAAAGCTGCTCGAGCCTCAGCGGTTACGGCGCCGAACTTGGAAGTCAGCTCCTTCTTGATTCGTGGAAGGTGCCGGGACTTAGCGATGGACCCGGTTACCCCTAAGAACGACAGAACCGGTCCTGCAAACAACCCGACTGGCCCGAGCAGGCCAAATCCAAGCAGCGACATGAGGGCCCCTATATTGAATTTACTGTCCGATATGTCAAACGACGATAGTTTGATATCCGGGTCTGCGATTGAAAAGGTCGGCAAGGGGCTAGCTGTGTATGTCACCGGTAGGCGTTGGAATTCACTGATGAACGATCGTTCTGCCCAGACGGCTGCAAACTGCGTCATGGTATGCGCAATCCGAGTAGCGCAGTCCTTGACGGCAATCACCAACTCGTCCTTCCCAGCAATCGCTTGCAGGATGGCCGCCCGGCGGTCGGTGCTGTCAGCGTCGAGGAGTTCCTCGGACGTCGATTCGATCCGGCTGCGCACTCCGGCATAGTATCTTGCCAGGGCAGCCTCGATCATGTCCGCCATACCTTGCCGGGTGGTCGCGAGATCAGCCTCGAATTCTGCCTGGAGCTGACGACGACGAGCGTCGTCGGCCTCCAGTTTGTGCCTGTAGGAGAACGCAACGTTCTTGATGTCTCTCAGGATCAGGCCAGCTCCGGCTATCTTGCTTTCTTGCTGAATCCTGACGGCGTTTCTCCTGAACCGCCTGTCTATCACGACAAGGAGATCCGCAAGCCCGCTCCGGTTGAACAGGTCCCGGTCTCCCGACTCGGCTGCCTTCAGGGCCTGGAGGGCCGAGATGGGCACGATCTCCGAGAAGATGTCCCCGAAAAGCCGGTACGCCTCATCTACCACCTTTCTTGCAGCATCGGGATCGGACGATGTCGCGGTGTCTATACGGTTCAGCACAGCCACTATGTTGCCGGTGCGCCTGCCGACCCGGTCCAGGGCCCTCTGCAGGTCATCCATGAGCTCGCGGGGTTTCCGTGCAGAGACCTTCTGGGCGTCGAGGACCCAGATGACCCCGTCGGCCTTGTGGTAGTAGTCGGACAAGCTCGACCTTATATCGTCCGGAAGGTAGTCCTGCCACAACCCCGGTGTGTCGACCAACTTGAAGTTGGCCAGGAGGCCTGTTCTGGGGCACGGCCAGTGGACCTCACACAGAGGGGAAATGTACAGGTATTTGCTCTTGAGATGATGAAGGAGTTCTTCCCTGGCCTCGGCACTCGAGATCTTGGGTGAGTCTTCGCGGAACTTCTTGTAGATGAGGGCCTCGCTCTCCTCTCGCTTTCTTTCCTCTTCTGCGATGAAAGCGCAGGCTTCCTTGAAGGACCATTGCCTTGACGACCCATCCCGAAACTTGAGGGTAACGGGTGTGCCGGGCCGAGCCGCTTCGTATACGTCTATCTTCCACGTCTTCGGCAGGACGTCCATAGCCGCAAGACGCGAACCTGCGAGAGCGTTGAGAAGCGTGGACTTGCCGAACTTGCCCATGCCGACTATGAAGAGAGAAAATGGTGAACCCAGATCGTCGGCAAGGTGCGCAAGCTGCTGAAGCTTTTCCTTGCTGACCGACACTACTGGTAAGGCCAGCCGCGACCCCTGGGCCTTGCCATCAGGGCCGACAATCGCGTTCTGAAGATCTACGGTGTGATGGAGGAGATGCCTGCCTGTATCCTTCAGTATCGCCCCGAGGAGATGGGACCTCCGGCGCTCGGCGCAGCGAGCCAGTTGCATGTAGAATTGTACGGCCAGGGAGGACGCGGTCCTACCCTTGTGACTCCTCCGCATATGGTCAACGTTGGGCGACATTCTCCGTTTGCGAGCCCTCCCGTCTACTCTCGGATTGATTCTCTTGCACGGTGCAAGGGCTTGTCTACCTGAGGAAATACCAGTAAGCCAGCCCGGCGGCGCTGAGAAGCACACCGATCATTATCGTGAGCGTCCAGCTCAGCTTCCTGGACATGCGCTGTCCAAGCGCCAACGTTTCCACAATGAGGGTGTGGTCTGAGCTGAGATCACTCCTCATATCCCGAACAAGTCTGAGTAAAAGGGAGTGATCGTCCGTCTCCTGTTGCGTCGAGCGTTGAAGCTGGCTCGCAAGGTCCACGAAGGCTTTCGACAAAGCAACAGTCACAGCCTCGAGTGTTGTCATCCTGCCCACAAGTGGCTGGATGTTCGTGGTGATGAGACCAGTTACTGACTCCTCGACTGCATTAGCTGTACCTGTAATTGTGTCACGGAGAGCGTTCAAGGAGCTCACCGCTGTTTGCAGACACTTGCCTTGCTCGTCGATGTGCTTCGCCATCTCATCAAGCCTCGTGCGAACGGTCTCAGACGCGCCGACCGATGCTTCCACGCCCGTGCTGATCGTTTCATAAAGACTACTCATACGCGCCTCAAGTCGGGTAACGAGATCCGTCAAGCTCGTGAGATGGTGCGCTACGTCAGGAACCCGGCTGGAGATCTCAGCGACAGTCCTTGTGCTTTCTGTCTGTATCTTCCGGAAAGTCTCTGTCAGCAACTGGTGTTCGCTTGCGACCTCCGCGCTTGCCTCCTTCAGAGCCTCTGCGCATTCTGCCATCTGCCGGAGGGAGGCCGCCACGTCTGTATCGGCCATCAGGGCTTCTATGTTCTTCGAGCCTGTCTCGACCGCCTCGGACACACATGTCAACGCTGCGTCCAATCTCTGGACAACTCCGAGCAGGACGGGCCTAATGGATGTATCGACGACCGATGCTCCGATTTCCCTTACGAGCCTGTCGAACTCCTCCATGAGTACCTGTTCTTCACTCAAGACGCTGTCAGGACGTGCCAAGTAGACCACCTCTCCCATGCCTAGCAACGTATCGTGTCGGTCAAGCCTAGCTTGTAGCATCTTATCTGCGCTTCGGACCGAAGCGCTGGTTCAGATCGGCGATCGCAGCCTCCTTCTGCCCGGTCCTGGTTGCGGTTGTCAGCACGCGGAACCTGACATGCCAGTTGCCTTCGGAGTACACGCCCTCGATCTCGTCGCGGGACATCCGGAACGAGGTTATAGCAGGGGCGCCTTGATCCCAGTAGGTGTCGAAGACAGATGTCACATATGGCACGTCGTGCACCTTGCGAAAGAAGCTCAGTATCCTCTCCCTTGCACCTCCCCAGTCATGGTCGCTGAGCCTCACCTTGTGCTTCGAGCCGGGGGCAGCAGGAGGCGGAAGCAGGCGCTCCCCCTCCTCGGCGAACCGGGCTTTGAAGGTCTCGTGGAACACCTCGCCGGCGGGTGATAACTCTATGAGGTAACCGCGCGCGCCGGAGGTGCGTTCTATCAGGGGTTCGATACGCTCGTCGATTTCCTCGCCAAGTTCGTCTTGACGGACCGGGGCGTCAGCGTCGGACAGGACCGTGAAAATGGCGCTGTGGCGCATCCACAGAGACATGTCGAACGCGACAGGCATTGGCGGCACGGAGATGATCTCGTTGAACTTCTCGTGCTTGTAGTACACGTCAATGCCTTTCGCTTGTCCGAACAGAACGGCGATGGCGATTTGCGCCTTGTAGCCCCCGGTGGCGTCGATGGCGACGTTGTGTCCGCCGACCTCCTGGACACATCGCGCGATCTCCTTGACGAGGTTGCGAAGCCCGGTGGTGCGAAAGACCTTGGGCCTATCGTCCTGGAGGCCGCGCACTTCGCGGGCGTACGCGGCCCAGGGAGGCGAAAAGTACGCCTGCAAGACTCTGGCCACGGCGCGACCTTGTTCCGTTGCGGAATGGAGCAGAAAAAGAGTGCCGGGCTTCACCCACCCGAGACGGAGCAGGCTTGCCACGGAATTGATCTCCGCGCCGCACAGCTTATCCTCTGGGTCGAACGCGCGCAGCGACTGCCCGACCTTGTCCCAATCCCCCGCCCTGTACGCGTCGGCGAGCCGCGACGACCGCTCATCGGTCGGTTGTAGGTTCCCTAAATTCCGGAGCACGCTCGTGCCCACCGTGGATATGAGGTTTGCTGCGGGACGTCTAGCCATTGAGACCATTGCCCCCTATTACTGGTTCTTGCCGGTATCCGGCAGGTGGCTGCTCACGGCCTATACTGTACGCCTTGGTGTCGGCAAAGCTAGCCTTGTGGAGTCGCGCAACCATCCGCGGGCAGATTCGGCTGGCTCCTCCTTGCTACCGATGCGACCCTCCCCGCAGGGTGCCGCAGACAGTCTCGCGCAACGTGCGCTGGTCTTCCTCGGAAATTGTACCGTCCGCGCTGTAGCTTGGTAGCTCTATCACGGTTATTCCTCTTTTCTTGGCGAGTTCCGACACGTTTCTGTCCGTATGATGCCTGTCGATGATGAGGAATCTGGCGGTGTATCGGCCGAGGAAGGCGGGATGTGCGGCGGTGTTTAGCTGGTCAATCGCGCGTTTTCGGTTGGCATCTCTTCCTGTCTTGATCTCGGCGATGCCAACTTGGTTTCCACAGCGCACGGCAAGATCTATATCGACTGCGCTGCCAATCTTGATTGCTACGTCGGCCTCGTCCACGGCGTTCCGTATAGCAGTGAAGACAGCCTGCTCAAACGGCCCTCCGGGCCCGTTTGCGGATTGTCCATGGGCATAACCATTAACCCCAAGGTGTACGTCTAGGTAGTCCCTCAGCGTGATGACCCCGGGTATCTCGACCGTGCAGTCAGGGGCAATCCCCTCACCACCATCATTGAATGAGTAGTAGTATAGCAAGCTTCGGGAGTCTTCGCTGTGTAGGTACACTGCTCTAGCACGACGGCTACGTGCAATGTCGTAGGCAGCGATCATCATTGGCTTCGTCCCACCGGTCAGGTTGAAAATGGTCTTCGAAGGATCCCAGCCACAGCTCTCGAGTTCCTCGCGGATGGCCTGACGGGCAGGTGCGATATCGTATGGCTGCACTTCTTGTTCAAGAACCTCGACTTGCGGTTCATCGCTTGACGTTCTCCACCGGCAGAGAACCTGTTTCAGCTTGTCCGAGATAGGCTGGGTCTTCTCTGAGAACAGAAGCAGCGCTCTCCTCGGGCGAAGGTACCTTATCGGCAGGAGGTTTGCCATCGGCTGCTCGCCTACGAGTGTCACCAGCATATCAAGGGTTTCTTCACTCACACGGTTCGCCTCCTCGTGCAATGTGACAGCAGGGTTCAGGCCGGTGCCGGACGTCGCCCAGGGCTGGGTGCGAGCGCATCTTGACGGGTTTGTTCATCCTCTATGCACCCCGGCGCAGCTAGACCGCCTATTGTGCGTGGTGGCTTCTCATCTATGACTGTCGACGCTTGCACGCACCGGTTTGGCGGGGTGACGGTGATGCCACACGTCCCGCTTGAATCACAGGGCACTTTGCTCTTGGGTGCTCCACGGGTCAATGAAGGCACATGCTTCTTGAGCAGTTCGGAAGTCGATGCCCTCCACGGAGCAGAACGTGACGAGCAGTGAATCGAGCATCTCACTGAACCTCTTGTACTGGGTCTGAGAGACGAAGATGAACCCGTGCGCAAATATGCTATAATTCCGTCCCCGTGTCTCCGCAAGGAACCGCTGCCAGTGGATTCCCGCGGGAGCAAGCCCGAATGGGTCCTTCAGGGCTTCTAAAAGGACATAGCTGTCTACGAGGCCTATAGGCTGTGGGAGTTGCGATGACGGCTCGTGCTTCAGTTCAGTCCTGATCTCGTTGACGCGAGCTAGGACCGCGGTCAGGTCAAAGCCCTTGAGACAACCGTAATCCGGTTCGGCCGTGTCGAGGCCGTAGGTAGCAAGGCGCCGCTGCGCCATGAGTTCCGCGAGCCGGTAGAGAAGTAGAGCTGCGGTGTCGTAGTTGCCCCGCTCCTCCTGTCTTCTGGCAGCACCGTGGATCGTGAAGGCGAGGACCTTCACGCTGGCGAGGTCCTGGAGAAGCGGGAGAGCTGATGTCCCCGGCTTCGAAGGGATCATCCTTGACAGTCCCTGGAGGTCTGCAAGTTGCGAGCGAAGCAGATCGCTATGGTGGGCTAAAACACTCGCCTTGCCACAGACATCCTGCTCGCGGATTATGCTGACGAGGTCGATCACTCTCGCCAGATGCTTGCAAGCATCCTCGAAATTGAGGTCTTCCCAGGACTTATATGCTGCAGCCAGATGAGCGAGAGCCTCATACTGCCTCGGCTGTGCCGTTCGCTCGGCGAGGCGCTGCAGAATGATTTGCGCACCGGCAAAGTCGTACCTCTGGAAGCGGCTCGCAGCCTCCCGCTCATCGAGGTCACCAAAGACCGCGTATGGGTTGGGGACGAATTCTAGATACTCAGAGCCCGGTTCCGGTCTCCGGTACGGGTCGGGGAGGTAATTTCGGTTCGCGATGTATACGAGTTGCGCTCCGATGAGAGCACCTGCCATCGCTGCGCCGCCGGACATCGACTTCGTCCCGCCGGTGAAGTCCACAGCGATGTCGCGCCTACGCCCCCAGCGGACCCAAGCCTCTCGGATCTCGCGATAAATGTGCAGGGGATTGGCCGGGTCAATGAGCCTCTTGTCCCACTGTCGTGGCGACAGGCCTGTGCTGGCAATGACCCGGTCAAGGAGAGGTTCAGTCGCCTCAGTGCAGAGAAAGAGCACTTTTTCTGGCTGTATGGCCGAGATCGAAAGTATGAGCGGCTCGGGAGACGTCCCCAGCGGTAGGATCAAGCCGTATATGGGAGTCTTCACCTTCGGGGCTTCCCTGGCGATGAACACTTGTTGAATCAGGGGAAACACTCTCTCAGAGTAGAACTGTGCAGCAGCCGCTTGTTGTTCTTTCGTTTCAAGGGGCAGGGAGAGCCACTGCCTGGATATATCCTGGAGTTGCGCCTCTATGCGGTCCACCTCACCCATAGCGCCCCGTCACCCCTTTCATTCGAACGCCGGTCGCTTGCGATATATGACCGGTGCACGACCTACATCAAATCCACCTGAGTCAGGACTGCTCGCAATTCGTGTTCGCGATCCCTGTCTACCTTGAGGCTCTTGAGGATCGCGTTATCTTGTGGGGCTTCCATCGCTGTTCCACTCTTCTATCAGCCAGTTGTGGAGGCTTATCGCGATGTCCGTCTTCATCATCCCCGTCGCCTTTCTCACTTCTCGCAATCCTTATTGCCCATCCCCAAGCCAGTGCTTTGTCCTTTCCCTGGAGATTGGTCCTCCACTGACGAAGGCCGGTGGTAAGATTCTGATAGTACATCTCGGTCTTTCTTGACCTCTGCGGGGGGTCGTGGAGCATGATGTCAAGGAACTCCCGGAGACGCGCGTCGTCATATTTCGCGTCCACGTAGAATTCGAGTACTTTCTGGGCCTCGTTAAGGTCCACCTTGCCCCCGCTGATAAGGCTGGCGAGCTTCTTTCCCTCTTGAACGATGGTTTCCCAATCCACCTTGGCCATCCCCCCGGTGCTCATCAGTAAACGCCCGAAGGCGCGCTCTGATTCAGGCCGTGCTCGGAGTATATCTCGGCGAGCTTTTTGAGCCTGCCCGCGTCGACCATTGCCTTACCGTTGTTGTCTCGCGCAAGAGCGCTATTGGTCGCCGTGTTCACCCACGATCTCAGTTCCTCACCCACAAGTTCACGGCTTTGTCTGCCAAGGCGCCCGCCCTGCTGACCACTCTGGCCCGTACCATAAAGGACGGCCTTTACGAGGGTGAACCTGACAGAACCAAGCCCAACTGGCTTGCCGGCCCCTAGCTTTACGGGAAACGAATGCCCGGGGTAGCAGCCCATTGCGCAGATTACGGCCCCTGCCTCCCTGAGAGTGCCAGGCATGATGTCGACCTGCACCCGGAACTTCGTCTGCCTTCCCACGACTTCGCGGTGCACCTTTCCCTCCGCCGGCCGCCTGTGGAAATAGAACTTGCGTCCTAGCTTGGCGCCTTCTTTGAAGTAGCACCTGGGAATCCGGTTGCCTCGAGCGGGCTGCCAAAGGTTCGGCGTACCCACAGCACTCCCCGAGCCTTTCGTGACAATTACATCCTGAAATGCTATCCTTCCCTGGTACGATCTTGCACCGAATAGGGAGCAAGCGGGGCACAGATCGTCAACGTCAGAGCACACACCTCCTCCGCTTAACGCGCGGCGCGTCTGTGTCCCTGCGATGCACACGCACGAGTCAGTCAAAGCCTCGAAAATCGACCTGATGGCTCCCTTCAGGGACGACCCCGGGATCACGACGTATCGAGCTGCGGCAGCCCCGTCGCGCCTTTTCGTTTCCGTATGTCGGAGCACGATCTTTCTGTTTCCTTGCACACTCGCAACCATTACGGCTCCGCTTCCCACGTGGACCGGCTGGAGGGCCACACCCTCAAACTCTAATCTCATCGGGTACGCTCCCCCCATGGCGTACCCGGTCATAACTTGATGTCCCGGAGGCTCTGCCCGGCTCACATGAGGCGAAATGGGGACGAAGTCGAAAGGCTTTGGTTCCCGGTCCTGTTCGTCGAACCGGTTCATTCACGTTCACCTCCTGGTCTCTTACACCGCGTTGAGAGACCGGTATCGCACCAGCATGGGTCGGTGCGAACTGCGCTCGAGGTATTCGTACACCGCTGCTTGAACACGCCCCTGGTTTCCGCAGTTCACTCCTGGATAGACAAACGGTCTCGGGTACCGGAGCTCAAGGAGGACTTGCATGCCGTTTTCGTTGTCCCCATGGTGGCGCCGCACGCTCTCGCCAACGAGAACCCGGGTTGAGTGCCTGCAACCGAACACACCATCTCTCACCCACGCTCCTTGCCTCGTCGGGGCATCCTTTTCGTCTTCAACCTCCAAGCAAAGGCGTGCGATGGGGTTGCTGTTGCTATCTTGCTGCCACGTAAGCTCTGCGGTTGCCGAAAAGACCTTCAGATATGTAAGGTCGCCCGGCATGATGCCAGGCTGCGTCAGCTCGGACAGTCTTGCTCTGGCGGGCAGGTGGATTTCCTCGTCGTTCCATCCTAACCAGAAGATCTCCTCCCCCAGCAGGGCGGCTGCGGGGTCGGCATGCGAGCGGAGCAGTCCATCGGGGCGTGCGATCGCCGCAGCATCGCCCTCGAACTTGTAGACGATGCCGACCCTTGTCGTTTCATCCACGGCTAGTTGCCCCCTCCCCACGCCAGGCCCGCCACCTCACCGGGCCAGCGTGCTGCGGCATTCTCCAGAGCCAGCCGGACCGGCTGATCCCCGTCTACGGACACCGAATAGAGACCCGCCCGTTTGAAGGTGCCTGTCGGTGATTCGAGCCCGTCCTTTCCATGGATTGCGCCGAGGCCGTATCGGTTTAGAGTCTCCTGAGGCGCCACGTTGCCTACGCCCCAGACGTGCCCGTCGGTGTCTACGGGGTATCGGGCCTGGAGGGTCTTGAAGCTGAGGCTCACCCGCCCGAATCCTTTGGACTTCCCGAAACCTATCGGCACAAGGCCATCGGAGATGTCCAGCAGGCTCCCTCCCACGAGGCCGAGCTGCCCTATCGTGAAGTTTCTGATCACAAGCCGCCCATGGAAGATGGCGTCGTACACGACCTCCATCTCGAAGAGTCCGCCCGAAAGTACTGCGCCTGTGACCCGGTCGATGGCTACGCCCTTGCGCTCACCCATAATCGGTTTCGCGGTTTGGTCCGGCATCAGATCAGAAAACAGGATGCGGCTTGCCACTGCAGTGGACCCGAACAACCTGCAGGTGTAGCACACTTTTCTGTAGGCCTGGTCTCCAGGAAGATCCGTCTGGTTTCCTTTATCCAGGCTACAGGAGCCGCGAAACCCGTCAGGGACATCGCTGCTTTTCCTGAGAGGGTCACAGGCGGCGAGAGGATTCTGGGACCGGACCAGGCGCTCGGCATGAGACCTCACGACGCCCTTCAGGCTCGCACCCGGTATGAAGACGGTTTCGGTGCCGCTGGAGACGTCGTAAGTGCGAACGAATTGCATGTCGGGCAAAGTCGGATCCAGGGCGTCTTCGTCACCCGACTTTATGAGGAGCGGGCTTGTCGGCCGTAGCGTAAAGTCGAGGACCAGCTCGCAGAACATCTGGCTATGCATCGAGATGCCCCTCCTTATTTACCTGCCTTCGGCTAGGCGCGACAGGCCCTCCTCGATGAGCGCCTGTATCTCGGCCTCGCCGAGCAGGTTGGTCTCCTTGCCCATGATGTAGTCGAGATAGGTCTTTGCCTTGTCTGCGTCGGTGGGTGGGTACATCCTCGACACCTTGAGGTCTCTAAGCTCGACTACGCCGAGGCCGCGCGATTTGAGCCCGCCGAGCCTTATCATTCCAGCCCTGAGTTCGTGGAGGCCGAGCAGGATAAGCCCAGGTTCGTATCGGTCCCCGCCCTCGTCGAGGTTTTCTGCTACGGCGTCGAAGACGAACTTCGAACCAGGCGTGACAACCTCGAAATCATACTTCTCTTTCACGGTCCCCTTGTCGCGGTCGATGCTGACTCCATCCCGTATCTCCGAGGATGCCGCACTTTCCGAGACGACACGCAGGTCAGCAATATTGAACTTGCCCGCAATCCATGGGGACCCAAACAGGCGGCAGATCCGGCACGAGTTCTCATATACCCGGACCGGCCACCTCTCCTGAGGATCGCCGGCTCTTGCTGCCTCTTCCTTGATTTCCCTAAAACGGTCTTTGGACACACACCGGCATCTGTCATCCAGCGGGTCGCATGCTCCCTTGCCGTTCCACGACTCTGAGGGCCCTGTAGGCCCGCCGGGCTCGAACGCCCGCACAAGCTGCTCGAGCCGTGCCCGGATAACACCTTTGAGGGAAGAACCCGGTATGTAGGGGTTCCCCTGCTCGTCCCTCACTACGGGGAGGTCGGTCTCGACTGGGTCGTACGTGTCAGACCCCGCCCCGACATGGAGAGCGGTCCTGGCTACGAGGACCCCAGAGAAATGCCATCGATTCGAGAACGTATCCCAGAGCATCGGAGCCGTCACCCCCCTGCTTTCCGGGCTATGAGCGCCCGGCGAAGGAAACCCAGGAACCTTGCCATCTCGCCTGCTGCGAGCTTCTTCCGTGTGTCCGGTGGGTACGCTGCGGCGATCCTTTCCAACCGTTCCGCGATATCGCGTTGGTGCTGGAGAACCCTGTCGACCAGCAGTGTGTTGCCTGTTCTCTTCTTCCATGGCGCTACGCCGCGGCCGGCCTGATACGTGAGCCACTGCTCAAACACGACCATGCTTCCACAAGTCTCGGCAACCTTTGCGGCTTTGCCGACCTGTGTCGTGGGGCCTTTGTCGTCCTGCCCATGCTCGTCTGCGATCTCACCTGCAAGCGCGCTGGCTTTTGTCACGTGTAACTCGTCAAGCTGAGCCCGGATCTCTCGTGTGATGATCATTCGCGCTCCCCCTTCAGTGCAAGATCCAGGTGAAAAGCGTGATTCACATCGACCTGACCGAACCCTTCCTCAAGCCGCTCGCCCAACCCCGCAGCAGTTATCGCGCTGAAAAAGGGCACGAGGTCGCTCTCCTCAGCATCCGTCTCATACACGAACACGCTGCCGGCCGCTATACAGCCGCACACAGGCTTCGGCAACCCCCACATGCCTGACCAACCTGATGCCACCTCGCGTTCTACGAAACAGTGCGGCTGACGCAGCTCAAACGAGGGTGCGTCGGGGTAATACCGACGGATAAGGTCGGGGGTGAGGACCATTCCGGGGATTCCTGAGTCGCTCAGGACTATCACCGGCGATCTTGCAGTGATGATGAACAAGCGTCTTCCATCAACCGTTACCAGCTTCTGAAACGGTGCCGTTTCGCTCTCGGGTGAATCCGCTATCCACAGGGTACCCTGTCCCAGCCCCCTGGATTGGCCGGCACCTACGGCTATCGAGAAGCCGTCACCCTCTCTGAAAGGCTCCAGGACGGTTGTAAGGATATCGCGCTGTTCTGGAGTCATGGACCAGAAGCCAGCGAATACCAGTTGAGGGCGCCCGGTGCCGCGCTGACGAAGCGGATCTGGGAGGAACGGCTGGACCAAGTCGATAGAATGGAGGATTCCCTCTTCGGCCGTTTCACTTTGCCGGTTCAGGCCGACTCTGGTCCGCCTGCGCACTTCCGGCTCAACCTTCAGCCAGCGGCCGGGCACCACGTCCGACATCACGGCGTAACCGCGGACCCGTTCCATCCGGCCATCGCAGCCCGGGTATCTGCACCTGAGCCCGTCCGTGGATTCGCGCTGTCCGGAGACGGCAATATCGATAGTGGTGTGATGCTCTCGACCACCTTTGAGGCCCGGACTGTTCTTACACGTGCGGGCGGTTTGAGGAATCACGATAGCATCGAGAACCCGCTTGTGGAGGCGCTCGCCGAAATCATCCTCGTCCCATGCCGGATAGAGTGGGCCGAACCGAACCCCGCCGCGTCCGAAAACGCGGTCCAGGTCAAGGTCGCCTTCGCGAGTTTGTCGTGCAAAGGGGGAAAAGCGTTTGCCCCTCTCAGCATACAGTTTGGTGCCGAGCGACCCTCTCAGGACACTGCCCGGCACATGCTTCTGCGATACACGGTGGCTTTGCGCATCCATTCCGGTTCCTGTTGCTATTGGAGTCTTCGGCTTGAGTGCCACGAAGTACCTGCGGTGCTTCTCAGTTTCGCGCACTGGCCATAACCCCCTCCAGAGCCGCCTCTATGAGGCGCCTCGCACGGTCCTCGGCAGCGTCACCGTAAACCGAGGGTTCGCCCGCAATGGCTATTGCGTTCAGCGCGACTTTCTCGACGGCTCCGAGTCCGCGCCCTTTGCCTCCGCCGATGCGCTGAACGCTCTTCATTGCTACAAGGAGGAGGCCAAGGTCACCCGGGGCGAGATCACCGGTGACGGTTCCCACGTAGCAGAGCCTGGCATCGTCCGAACAGAACCCAGGGATTTCGAAGGTGAACAGCCGTTCTTCCGCAGCCGTCTTGGTCTGCCTTGAAATGCTCACGTGAGTCCTCATGAGCTTGGCGGGAAGGACGGTGTTTTGCCACGAGGTCGCTCGGTCGTCACCCTGTCCATCTTCGCCCCCCACTTTCGTGATGCGTTCGGCGTAGGTCCTTCGCGGTGCCACAGACAGGACAAAGTCGGAAACGACGATGGGCGAAGGAAGCCAGGGATTGCCGAAGATGCGGCACGCCACGCATGCCCGGGGTGCGGGGTCCGGACCTGCGGTGTCTGGCTTGCACATCTCCTCGGGTTTTGGTGGCCTGCACGATGATTTCAAGGACTCGACGGAGTTGGCAAGCGATTCAAGCTGAGCCCTCACTCGTCCCCTGAAGGACGTGGCAGGTATGACCGCCCGGCCTTTCCAGTCCACCTCGAAGCTCTTATCGGCCGAGAGCACATCGCTGCTCCTGCCGATGAATACAGGTGATCGTGGGTAGATGGCTATGTCCAGCCTGAACTTCACCGCTCATCACCGCCCCCCTTTAGCTGCGTTGCTTTCATTATCTGAACAAGCTCTGTGAATGGCTCTACGGTCTCACAGCCTGTGGGGGCGTTCCAAGGAAGGTTGCCACCAAACAGACACTGCCAGCGACCGTGGTCGCGGTCCTCAAGCAGTTCGAACGCCTTCCAGCGCTCTGTCCCGCGGGCACGTCCCTTTTGATAGAGATAGTGAAGTATGGCACCGTGAGGGCTGCAGTTGCGGAACGCCACAGCCAGGCTCTGCACGAGGGACTGGTGCTGGCGTAGCTCGTTAGCTATGTCTAGCAGGAAGCTAAGCTGACTTTCGTCCAGCGGTTGCATTACCGAACGTATGACAAAGCACCGGTTTTCCGCGTTATCGCGGTTCTTCAGCTTGCCGAGAGGCACCACCATGCGCGTGAGCTCGCGTGTGTACGCGTCCCAACCTGAGGGGAGGTTATCCAGGGAATTCGCAATGACGAACGCGACTGTACCCTTGGGCGATGGTTCCTTCGAGTTTCGCACCTTTCCTTTGGCTTCCTTCATCGCTTGTTCTTCAGCCCATTCCGATACGACCCGAATCGGCGCTTTGGAGTCGCATATCACGACTCCGAACGAGAACGATACCGGCTTGCGGTTGGCATCGGAGGGGAAAGGACAGACGGTTGCCGAGGTCGCAGGCATCTTGAATTCGGCGTCGGTCAATTCCAGGAGGTGCCTGGTCAAAGGAAGAGCGAGTGTGCCAGCGGTGATGAAGGACATGTCGTCACCGCCCAGAGTAAGTACCTCGAACGGTATGTGCTCGTACTGTGCGCCACGTCTTAGATCCTCCACAATGCTCATAGCCAGAGCAAGCCCCGCCGCCGCTTTCGTGATTGCGGCTACCCTCTGGGACCACTGAATTGTCGCGGGGATGCTGTCTAGCTTCTGTACCATGCCCCCGAAGTTGTTCCCGTCCCCGAAGATGACGGCGTTATGCTTGTAGCGGGCGTTTTCCGCCGGGAGATCATCCAGGGAGGACGCAAGTTCGTCGGTGTCGCCGTGCGCCTTGCCATCTTGCGTTTCGGTATTTCGTGTCTGTAGCAACTCCCGGGCGCTAATTCCGAGACGAGACAACAGCTTTGAGATCCGTCTCCTGGCCCATTTTTCCGAGGTTTCGATCTTTCGATTGCACGGGTCGCATATCCACCCCAAGCCGTCTTGGTCTGTGAAGCGCTCTGAGGCCGGACGCAGTCTGCATTTGTCGCATCGCGCTTCAAACGGTAGGATCTCGATAGCTGCAACTTCGGCCTTGTTCCTATCCTTCTGCAAGCTGTTCCATGCCTCGCTGCTTATCGATTTCCACTTCTGGACGACATCTCGAAGGGTTGCCGCAGCCTCGCCAACCGCAATCCATACGGGCCCCACATTGTCGTAAAACCGGCGCTTTATCAGATCCCTCCACGTTACACCGTCCGACGCTGGCCCTTCGACCATCGAGAGGAATTCAATGGTGCTTGCAGCGCAGCGGACGACCGCCTCATGACCGTTTTCCTTCACCACGTCTTCCCTAATGGTTTCCCCGATAGTTTGGTCAAGGAGGGCTGAGGCCCCACGGATCTCCTTGAGGCCTGGGGATTCGAAGACGTAATGCTGAATACGCTGCGGGGCGGCGACGATGAACCTCATCTGTATTTCCGCCGCTTGTCTAGGGAGATCGAGGCTTCTCGTCTCTCCGCCAAGCCATGCGCGGAGCGAAGGGAGGATCTCCCGAATGGGCTCTGGAATGCCGTCCTGCACGGCACTGATGCCTGCGATGAACGACGCTACGGCAAACGCCCCGGGAACCGTGTGAAGGATGCCGACGATGTGCTTTGACCCCTCCGAGTTGCCAGCTTCCGGCTCGAGGAAGGGCGATGCGAGGACCCCAAGCCTTGCGGTGCTCACTGCATCATGGCGAAGTGGCAGGGCGCCGCGGTCGGACTGATGGTCCTGCTCTCCGTTGGCGAGCGCGTGCCGCACCGTGCATCCTGCGATGAGGCTCCCAACGAGAAGCCGCTCGGGGAGGAGATCCTCCTGGGCACCTGGTCCGGTGCCGGCTCGTAGGGGCAGGATGGGAGGTAGCTTGTTCTCCTCGAGGTGCCTCGTTCGGAAGGCTTTAGCGGGGCTGTCGTAGCTGCGCAGCACGGAGTCGAGGTCTACGAGATCAGCCGGGCCAGCGCTTTGACCGAATGGGTCACGCCACTGGATGTCAGCGACGCCCCCGCCGCTATCTCGCTGGACCGCGAGGCCTAGCCTGAGAGGGAACAGAAGCTCATAGTACTCCTCGCTCCAGAAGCGTGCGAGTGCGTTCGCGAGCTCAAAGGCGGAGTTGTTCGCAGCGGAGCTAACGCCGGAATTGTCGGTGCAGGGGTTGCGTCCGCGAAGCGCTTCAGCCAACCGGTCCGCAACCAGGTCTGCGAGATGCGCGAGGCAAGCTGCGCGCCATGGGCCGCTCGAGCGGTATGTGACGCCGGTAAACCTATCCTTCCAGGAGACCATAATCACCATCCTTTCGCCGCGGCGTTTCCAATAACAAGCACGCATTCCTCCTTCCATGCGAAGGAATTACCGCTGCTCTCAGCAGACTGTCAACAGGACACAGGGCGTGCGCCACCATGTCACACGGAGACGAAGAACCAGAGTATATGGCTGACGCACGGGAACTTGTTACCAGCGCGGGTCGTCCCCGGAAAATGATAACCCATTGGTGCGACACCAGCCTCGCGCAGTGTCGCGACACGCCCGCTGCGTATGTAGCGGGTGATACGGCGGCAAACGCCCGGTCAGCTTTCCGGCTACCCTCCGACCTGCTGACAGACCCGCAAAGCGTCACGTTAACACGATGTAGGGGCCTTATGCACCCATGTGTCCGTGCCCCATGGCCTCGGACTTGAGCCCTATGGATTCCGGTGCGATGTGAGAGTTGACGTGTCTGGTGCAATGGAGCTGGCGACTGAGGTTTCGGGTGCTCCGGTTATGTCGGTGGTGCGTCAATGTTTGCGTCTGCGTGGCCGGGACAGGCATACCGAGGCTCTCCCTGAGTGTGCTGCTAGAAATTGTCTTCGACAGGATCTCGGTGTTTCCTGCCATGTATGGGAATTTTCGAAGGATGGCGGCGGGCCAAGGAGGACTGGTATAGTTCGTGGTCGAGTCCAGGCAGAGATCCCAGTTCAAGCTGAACGTTTTCTGCAGGACTTTCCCGATTCACGTTGAAAGAGTGGGTTGCATGCCGGTTGCCACACGTGCCGCGCTCGAGTATGCGTAAGGAGACGGTTGTCTACAGCCTGAGCTGAACGAGGCGCTGGGCCCAGTTGGAATCCATTCGGAGGAACGATGGTGAAATCGGGCCGCCGTGCGAGGAGCTTACTGGGATGCTTGCGTGCTTTAAGTTCGTGATGCGATGCGAGACGCCGGGGTACTTCCCCGGCCCTGGTGGCGAGCAGTTGCATGCGCTGGTTTTCGATTTGCTTCGAGAGCTTGATGCGGGATGGGCGGAAGAGGTGCACGCAGCGCGCCTGAAGCCGTTTGCCATTGACTGGTTGCGCCGCGCAGGAGAGGACGGCGTCATAGTGTGGTCGCCTTTGAGAGGACGGGGAACGAGCCTGTCCAGCCTCCCCTACCGTGCAGCGGTGAGCGCGGACGCACTGGAGGAAGGCCAGGAATACTCTTTCTCAGTATTCTCGCTATCATATCCTATGTATTGCGCGCTCCAAGAAGTCGCCCCCCCATGGAGCGGTCGTCCGGTATCGGTCGGGGCCGCGCGCTTTGTGGGGACGGACGCCCGGGAAGAAGTTCAGCTCACCACCGACTATGCCGGCCTAGTCCGACATGCCGACGATGGCCCGGAGGTATCAGGGCGAAGGATCACGTTTTCGTTTCTCACTCCAACCAGCTTTCGACGACGAGGCGAGCAAGTGCTTTTTCCCTTGCCTGAGCTGGTGCTGGGAAGTCTCCTTACCCGGTGGAACGCCCTCGCGCCGGAGCCGTGGCCGCGGGACCTTGTGAGGGAGGAAGACCTCCAGTCGAGCATGTTTGTTACCCGCTATCGGTTACGTACCGAGGCGGTCAGGTTCGCCGAGTTCATGTTGCTCGGTTTCGTCGGAGACGTATCCTACACTTTCAGACCGGGTGTGCCGGGAGAGTTGTTGTGGGCACTTGCCACGCTTAGTCTCTACTCTTTCTATGCTGGTATCGGGTACCGGACTACCATGGGGATGGGCAGGGCACGGGGCGGACCGCAATGAACAATCAAGAAGTCGAAATCTGAGAGGGAGGATATCCTTGCTGGGTGGCGAAAGACAGAATACGTGAAGGAGGGACCGCGAACATCGTGCAATGTCAAAAACCCCTGGGGATGTGCGATCAGGCAAATCTGCAGCTAGACAAGAAAACGGGTGCTGTCGACGAGACAGGATCTGGTAACACGTCTTCATGGATCGGGAGATGTTCGATCTTCGTGTCTAGACCCCGCGCCACAAGCGGCTTCCGGGGCGTGCTGTAGCAACTCCGGCTAATTCCCATCGGGAATTGAAACCATGAAGCACGATCTTCCGTTTGAGAGGTTCTGGGTGGTAGCAACTCCGGCTAATTCCCATCGGGAATTGAAACCATAAACGTGGACCTGCCATATAACCCTGCAAGGCTCGTAGCAACTCCGGCTAATTCCCATCGGGAATTGAAACACCTCTACCCGCTTTCCGACGAGGAGCTCGAAGCGGTGCTCGTAGCAACTCCGGCTAATTCCCATCGGGAATTGAAACTTTTTGGCCACACTTTCTGGAAGGAGCATGGCCATCGGGTTGTAGCAACTCCGGCTAATTCCCATCGGGAATTGAAACCTCAGAACTCTTGGGATCAAAGACCTCCCTCTGAGAAGAGTAGCAACTCCGGCTAATTCCCATCGGGAATTGAAACCCATCTTTGTGGTTGATCTCCATGCCGGGCGGAATGGGGTAGCAACTCCGGCTAATTCCCATCGGGAATTGAAACTAGTAAATATGGCGGCCCACAGCCACCACAACCACGACGTAGCAACTCCGGCTAATTCCCATCGGGAATTGAAACATCATTGGGTAAATTAAAATAGAGCCTTTTAACGTCATGCTCGTAGCAACTCCGGCTAATTCCCATCGGGAATTGAAACCTCTTGCTGCATCCGGCATAGGTGCCGTGGCTGCCACGTAGCAACTCCGGCTAATTCCCATCGGGAATTGAAACTTCGCAGGGCAGACAATTAAGTACCCGGACATAACGGGTGTAGCAACTCCGGCTAATTCCCATCGGGAATTGAAACCGGGCTGCTTTTTGTTTTTGGCCGTGCTACCACGGTTTAGTAGCAACTCCGGCTAATTCCCATCGGGAATTGAAACCTATATGATGTGAAGTTGGGCTCGAGTTCGATGCCCAAGTAGCAACTCCGGCTAATTCCCATCGGGAATTGAAACAGGACTACACGACCAAGACCCATAGGTGCATGCTGAAGTGTAGCAACTCCGGCTAATTCCCATCGGGAATTGAAACCTATGAGGGCCTTGGCCCTCTCGACCTGGCCTTTTTGTAGCAACTCCGGCTAATTCCCATCGGGAATTGAAACCACAGACCGAACGGCTCGGCATTCGTCGGGGTCGCATGTAGCAACTCCGGCTAATTCCCATCGGGAATTGAAACGCAAGTAGAGAGTTGCCCAGGATTACTGTTTTTCTGCTCGTAGCAACTCCGGCTAATTCCCATCGGGAATTGAAACCACTAGCTGTGAGTGGTCTTGTGGTCTTGATCCAGAGTAGCAACTCCGGCTAATTCCCATCGGGAATTGAAACTACTCACGAAGAATATGATGGCCCAGAGCCACCACAAGTAGCAACTCCGGCTAATTCCCATCGGGAATTGAAACATCAGGGAGCAGAGTATTTATAACGCGCCCCCTGCCAGTAGCAACTCCGGCTAATTCCCATCGGGAATTGAAATATAACACCCTTGCCATCTGCCTGCTTCAGAACTACATGCAGCAACCCCGTCTAATTCCCATCGGGAATTGAAACGCATAGCCCCCCAGCTTGTCGGGGCGGTGCCCGGTGAAGGTAACAACTCCGTCTGACCGAACTTCGACACTTTGCATGTGTCCGGTGGCGTTTGCCCAGCGTAAGGCCATATGTGTAGAGAAAGCCTAGTGGCAAATATGGTGGAAAGGCCAGCTTGACAACTGTCACGCGGTTCGTTATGATAGTGGCAGGATGTTCATCAAGAGGACGAAAGCTAAGTCTGGGGGCAAAACCTACATCTATATTCAGCTCGTGGAGAGCGTCTGGCGCGATGGCCGCCCCACGCATCGAGTAGTGGCAAACCTCGGCCGGGAGGATCTCCTCGACCCTGGGCAGGTAGACCGGCTCATAGCATCGCTGGCCCCTTACGGCCGGGCAAAGGTGGCGAGTGCCGAGGATGTGGAGATCCTTAAGGCGAGAGAGTATGGGACGGTTTACGTGCTTTCGCACCTCTGGTCTCACCTCGGCTTTGACGGACTGTTCCGCGGTCTTGCCGCCCGACGTCGCCTGGGATTCGATGTGGAGGCCGGTGTTCGCGCCATCGTCTTCAGCAGGGTAGTGGACCCCTGTTCTGAGCGGGCCACCATACGGTGGCTCGACAGGGTTTATGCCCCGGACCTTGAAGCCCCGGAGCTTCATCAACTCTATCGCACCTTGGACTTTGTGTATGAGGTGCTGGACGATGTGCAGGTCGGGCTCATTGAGCGGGTGACCGCACGCCTTGTAAGTGACCTCCGGCTTGTGCTCTTTGACACGACGAGCGTGTACTTCGAAGGTGACGGGCCTTTGGGTCTTGCGCGGTTTGGGTACTCGCGAGACAAGCGGTCTGACCGTCCCCAGGTGGTCCTGGGGCTGTTCGTGACGCCTGAGGGGTATCCCCTGTTTCACATGATCCTCCCCGGTAACACGAGTGATGTCTATGCCTTCAGGCAAGCCATGGATGAGCTTCGCTCGAGGCTTCCGGTCGGCGAGATCATCGTGGTAGTGGACCGGGGGATGGTGAGCGAGGCGAATCTTGCGGCGTTACGCAGCGCTGGCATCGGATATATTGCGGGGACACGGATGCGCCATCTTACCACAAGAGAGGTCCTATCACGAGCCGGCCGTTATCATGTGGTGGATCGTAACCTTCACGTCAAGGAGGTACGGATGCCGGGGGACGAGCGGTATGTGGTGTGCTACAACTCCGAGGAGGAGCTTCGGGATAGGGAAGAGCGCGAGGCGATGGTGACATACCTCAAGGCCGAGTTTTCGAAGGGAGTGGGCTCGCTTCTTAAGAACAGCGTGGCTCGGCGTTATCTTACCATCCATGGGGCCAAGGTGGAGCTTAACGAGTCGCGCATTCGCGAAGACGCCCGCTATGACGGCAAGTGGGTGCTTACTACGAACACCGCCCTTTCGCCCGCGGAGCTTGCGCTCTCTTACAAGGGGCTCTGGAAGGTAGAGGATGCGTTCCGCACCATCAAGAACCCACTGGAGGCAAGGCCGATCTACCACTGGAAGGATGAGCGTGTGCGGGCGCACTTGAGCCTGTGTGTCTTGGCGTACCTCCTTGAGCGTGTTATCGATGTAGCGCTCGAGAAGGCGAACTTGGGCATCACCGCACAGACGGCCCTAGAGGAACTTAGCCAGATTCGCGCTTGCGAGACCGCCATCGGTCGGGAGCGGTGGATTACAACCACCACCCTTACTGACCGGCAGCGGACCATCCTGAACGCGCTGGAGGTACCGATACCCGAGCGAATCAGAGCCTCCGAATGCATAGTGGCAAAATGAAAAACCTATATGCCGTCTAACTGCGGCGTTACCCCGCGGGTGTCGAAGTTGGG